>OBLS010000706.1_pt1 | contig 12660 bp, 18 predicted proteins | sample 1519901 | NCBI WGS metagenome assembly OBLS01 (sample SAMEA3113585, study PRJEB22503) | soil metagenome
ACCCGTTCACGTTCCAGGCGATGGAGAAGCACTCGGCGTACTGCGCGATGATGCGGCTCGGGATCAAGGTGCCGAACACCTGGCTGATCCCGCACAAGCTCCCGCCGGACAACCCCCGCTACGTGCCGATGGCGGAGCGCTACAGCCCGGAATTCGACCTCGATTTCGTCGCCGAGCAGGTCGGCTACCCGCTCTACATGAAGCCGTTCGACGGCGGGATGTGGGTCGGCGTGACCCGGATCGGCTCGAGCGAGGACCTGCACCGCAGCTACGACGAGTCGGGCGAGCGGCTGATGCACCTCCAGGCCGCGGTCGAGGACTTCGATGTCTTCACGCGCAGCCTCTCGATCGGGCCGCAGACGCGGGTGATGCAGTACGACCCGTCGGCCGACGGCCACTACCGCTACTCCGTCGGCGACGACTTCCTCCCGCCGGAGCAGATGCGGGAGGTCGAGACGATCGGCAGGCTCGTCAACGCCTTCTTCCGCTGGGAGTTCAACTCGTGTGAGGTGATCGTCAAGGACGGCGAGACGCATCCGATCGACTACGCGAACGCCTCTCCGGACATGGCGCTCGTCAGCCTCCACTACTACTTCCCGTGGGCGATTCAGGCTCTTGCGGCCTGGTGCATGTTCTGCGCCGCGACCGAGCGCCGGATGCGTGTGAACCAGAACACGCGCGACTACTTCGAGGTCGGCGACGGCGATCTCCCGTACGACGACAAGCTCGAGCACTACCGCGAGCTCGCCGACGCCTACTTCCAGACCGAGCTCTTCGAGGAGTTTCGCGCCGAGGCGCTACCGCACCTCGAGGAAGCTACCGTCGACTACGTCGAGAGTCCCGAGTTCGATCGCCTGATCGTCGAGGTGATCCGAACCGAGGAGCCCGAGGAGAAGCAGGAGCGGCTGATCGAGCGGTCGCGGACGGCCGTGGCAGCGTGGGCAGCGGATCGACGTGCAGCCCCGGCGCGTAGATGATCGCGAGCACGTCGAGGAACATAAAGGGCGGATCCGCCCTACATAGGGCGCATCCGCCCTACTTAATCGCGGCTTAACAGAGCACGGTTTGCGTTGCGGAGTCGCTCGAGCGGACCGCGGTACTCCTCGAGCGACACGCCGAGCTCCTCCTCGATTGCCTTCTCCGCCGCGTCCAGTATCGGCTCCATCGCCTCGAGGAACTCGCTGCCCTCGGGAGTGACCTCGAGGAAGTACGAGCGGCGGTCGGCCTCGTTCGGCACCCGCTGAACCAACCCCCGGCGCTGCAAGCCCTGCACCCGTCCGCGGAGCGTCGTCTTCGCGATCCCAGTCTCGGCCTCGAGGTCCTTCGGCGTGATCGGCCCGTGGATTTGGATCAGCTTCAGCGTTCCAACATGCGTAAACGGATAGCCCGCGCGAACGAGCTCGCGTTCGAACACCTGGCTTGCAAGGGCGTTGGCGACGGCGAGCTCGAGGAGGACCGGCCTCGCTGATTCGCTCGCCATGTCTCGGAATCATAGGAAGCCGGGCGTTTTAGGCGTTTCAAGTTGGGTACTGCCAGTCCCACTCATCATCGACTCAGGGGGTATTCACTTGTTCGCGGCACTCAACATCGGGGACAGCATCGAGCGAGGGTTCGACACGTTCTTTGCTTGGCTCCCGGCACTGGTCGGGGCGATCGTCGTCCTGATCATCGGCTACTTCATCGCGAAGTTCGTCGGAAAGCTCCTGACGAGCGCGCTGACGCATGCCGGGCTCGACCGGAACCTGCTCTCCGGGAAGACGGGGGAGTGGGTCTCGAAGGTGGCCGCCAGCCCGTCTCGGCTGATCGGCCGCATCGCGTTCTGGGTCCTCTTCCTCGCCTTCGTCTCGATCGCCGCATCGGTGCTCGGGATCGAAGCCGTCTCGGCGTTCGTCGCCGCGGTGTGGAGCTACATCCCGAACGTGATCGCCGCGCTCGCGATCTTCCTCGTCGCCGGCGCGATCTCGGCCGGTGTCGCGACGCTCGCGACACGCCTCATGGGCGATACGCCCACCGGCAGAGTCGTCGCCACGGCCGCTCCGATTCTGGTCATGACGATCGCGACGTTCATGATCCTCGAGCAGCTGAAGATCGCGCACGACATCGTCGTGACCACCTACACGCTCGTCCTCGGCTCGATCGCACTCGCTGCGGCGCTCGCGTTCGGCCTCGGCGGCCGCGACGTCGCCGGTCGGATGCTCGAGGGCGCCTACGCAAAGGGCCAGCGGGAGACCGACCAGGTCCGGAGCGACATCCAGCAGGGCCGCATGGAGGCCGAGCGGATGAAGGACGACATCGCACAGCGCCCAGAGACCAGCGAGTCGTCCGGCCGGCCGGAGAGCCAGCCGAGGACCGTGATCCGCTAGCACGCCGCTCGCCTCAGCCGGCGCAGCGATCGCACCGCACGCTCCGCGGAGGGGCCGCCGAATGCGGCCCCTCCGCAGTGTTCTCCCGTTTCCAGGCTCCCTAGGAGAACAGCGTCAGGTCGGGCTCCCGCAGGCCGCGGAGGACATCGAGATCCACCTCGACGCAGAAGATGCCGCGCGCAGTGGCAAGGGCGACTGCCTGGGGCTTGAGCTGCTGCGCCGCCAGGATCCCGCGGCACGCCGCCTTCGCCGGGTCGACCCGGATGCACTCGAGATAGCGGGAGAGCTGCTCGACGGCCTCGATCGTCCCGATCCGCTTGATCTCGACCGCAACCCAGCCGTCCTCGCGGTCGCGGCACATCAGGTCGACCGGGCCGACGTCTGTCGGCCATTCCCGCCGGACGAGGCGCAGCTCCTCGCTCAGCCGCTCCGGAGCCGCCGCAAGCGCTTCCTGGAGGTCGCGCTCGACCCCGTCCTTCTCCAGCCCGGCGGCCTCCCCCATCTCGTGCGTCACGTCGCTCAGCAGCTCGACGATCCGGATCTCGAGTCGGTCTTCTGCTTTACCGGCGCGCTTGCGGACGACGATCCGCTCGCCGTCTTCCTCGATCACCGTCGGGGGAGTCATCCAGTTCAGCGGCTTGTAGCCGCCGGCATCGGCGTGCACAAGGACCGACCCGTCGTCCTTCAGGATCAGGAGTCGCGTGGACTCGGGCAGGAACGCGCTCAGGCGGCCGCTGTAGGCGACCTCGCAGCGGGCGACGATCAGGCGCACCGCGCGACCGTACCGTCCTCTTCGGACGTGTCCTGCGTTCGGCCTTGCGAGCGATCGCTTCGGTACGCTTGGCGGCCAATGGGCGACTTCGGCCTCTTCATCGTCTTCATGGTTCCGCCGCTCGTTCTCGGCCTCGTGATCCAGTGGTGGCTGAAGCGGACATTCGCGCGCTACTCCGGGATCCAGATCGGGAGCGGTCTCGCAGGCGCGCAGGTCGCGCGGCAGATTCTCGACCAGAACGGGCTGACGGAGGTTCCGGTCGACGTCGCGCCGGGTGGACCGTTGTCAGATCACTACGACCCGCGCAAGAAGGCGCTGTTCCTCTCCGAGCCCGTGTACAACCCGCCCAGCGTGGCGGCCGCCGCCGTGGCCGCGCACGAGACCGGGCACGCGCTGCAGGACTCGAAGGGCTACGTCCCGCTCAAGATCCGGTCGGCGATGTACCCGGCCGTGGCGTTCGCCTCGACCGCGTGGATCTGGCTGCTGATCATCGGAGCCATCCTGGGCGCGCTCAACCTGGTCGCGCTGGCGCTGCTGCTGTACGCGGTCGCCGTCGCCTTCCACCTCGTGACGCTGCCGGTCGAGTTCAACGCCTCACGCCGCGCCTCCACCCAGCTGAGGGAGCTCGGGATCGTGGGCGCCGGCGAGCAGGAGGGCGTGAACAAGGTTCTCAGGGCCGCCGCCCTCACCTACGTCGCCGGCGCACTCGCAGCGCTGTCGCTGCTCCTCTACTACGCGCTGATCTTCTTCGGCAACCGCAACTAGGGCTCGCGGGTCGGGAACTCGCGCGCCGTTTGACGGCGGAGGACCTCGACGCCGAGGGCGAGCACGATTGCGGTGGCGAGGATCAGCTGCCACCGCTGCGTCTGGGCCGTCGGGCCCCACCAGACGAGGAGCGCCAGCAAGGCCGCCGCGCCTCCGAAGGCGAGCTCCGGCCGGGCAATGTGCGGTGCCAGCCACTTCCTCGTTTCGGTGGCGTACCGGGACGGGCCGGCGATCCAGACTGCAACGAGCAGGAGCACGCCGATTCCCATGAGGGTGAGACCGCCGTCCCGCAGGAGCCCCGTGAGGATGTCCCACGTATCGGCCGCGGCGACCTCGACCGACTCCGTCGTCGCCAGCTCGTCTACCACGATCGACCCGACAACGCGCCTGACAACTAGCACGAGGAGAGCGGCCAAGATGGCGGAGAAGCCGATCATGCGGAGGATGTCTCGGCGCCTGCCCTCGGCCAGCCAGACGGCGATCGCCCACAGGGCGATCGGCACGGCCCACAGCCAGAGCCCGAGGAAGTCGAGAAGCCTGGTCAGATCCTGGGCGGTCTCCAGCTGATCCGACTCGACGATCGTGATCCTGCCGGCATCGGGATTCGACAGCAGGCGCTGGTCGATATCGCCGACGATCGCGACGCGCTCGCCGAGCTGGATGAGTAGCGGCTGGAGGTCGAGGACGACGCTGCCTTCCTGCGTCCTCAGCGAGGTTCGCTCATCCTTGAGCACGCTGATCAGGTTCCCGTGCGTCGCGGCAATGGTCCGAACCCAGAGGCGCTGGGCCCTTGGCCGCTCCAGCAACTGCTGGGCCACCCGGTCGGCGCCGACACGCACGGCGCCGGCGATCGGTCCGGCCAGGCCCTGCTGGTCGGGCGGTAGCCGCTGCTCGAGCGCCGCCTCGACGTCGACTGCCGCGAACAGCTGCTCGACGAGCGTTGCCGCGATCTGGTCTCGGATCTCCGGATCGGCGATCAGCTCGTCCGCGGTCGCCTCGACCGTGTCCGTGTCGAGTGCCTGGTAGCGGACGTACCCCGCGAGCAGGCTGAGCACCGCGAAGAGCGCCCCGACGACGACGAGGACACGGACGAGCACGATTCGGCCCACGGTGGACTTGCTATCGCGATCCATGCGCCTGTGTCATCGTCCCATATGGGCTATTTGATCGTTCGCTTCATCGGTCACGCCACGGTTCTCATCGAGCTCGACGGCGTGCGTCTCATGACCGACCCGCTGCTGCGCGACCGCGTCGCGCACCTTCGGCGCGCGCTCCCGGTGGAGCGGTCGGTGCCGGAGGTCGACGTGGTGCTCCTCTCGCACGGTCACCACGACCACCTCGACTTTCCCTCGCTCCGGATGCTGCCGGCGAGCCGTGTCGTCGCCCCCCGAAAGCTTGCTGCCGGGATGGGGGAGTTCGACGCGGAGGGCGTGGACGAGGGTGACGAGCTCGAGGTCGGGCCGCTGAGGATCCGCGCCACGCACGCCGAGCACGACGGCGGCCGCCCGCCGTTCAAGACGGGCACCGCCCTCGGGTACGCGATTCTCGGCTCCAAGCGGGTCTTCTTCGCCGCCGACACGGAGCTCTTCGAGGGGATGACCGGCCTCGTCGAGGATCTCGATCTGGCGCTCGTCCCGATCTGGGGCTGGGGCGCGAGCCTCGGACGGGGGAAGCATCTCGACCCCGAGACTGCGGCCGAGGCCGTACGACGGCTCGCGCCGAAGGTCGCCGTGCCGATCCACTGGGGCACCTATCGCCCGTTCCACCGGCGTGCGTCGGCCAATTTCCTTACGGAGCCCGCCGAGGCGTTTGCGCGGGCTGCGGCCGAGATCGCGCCGGACGTCGACATCCGCGTTCTGCAACCGGGCGAGACCCTGGAGCTCTAGTGGCCAAGGCCGGCCTTGAGGCCCACGATCACGAGACCTAGTGCGAGGTTGACCGCAACCGTAAGCGCCGACGCAAGGAAGCCCAGACGCTCGACCGTCGCATACTGGAAGCCGGCAACAGCGAGCGTCGCGAGCCCGAAGCCCATTGCCAGCCATCCCGCGGTGGAGTCCTGGAGAATCCCGAGGGCGCCCAGCAGGAGCGCGCCAACGGGCGGGACGGCTGCGAGCAGCATCGCGAGCTCCCGCCTCGCCACACTCAGAAGCTCGGCCCGGTCGAGCCTCCGTCCCCGGGAGATCGTCTCCGCCAGCGAGTGCGCGTACACGTGCGCGATCCACAGCACGATCGCAGTGCCGGCGACGATTCCGGCGAGCTCACGGGAGCGGATCGGGCCTCCGTGGGCGCCGGCCGCCAGCGCGCCCATGACGACGATCGTCCCATAGACCTCGCCGGCGATCCCCTGCGGGGACCTGTCGCGCAGTCGTCTCGAGCCAGGAGTGCGCACGGCGACGTGTTCGCCCTGGCCGCGCCCGCCCCTACTCCATGGAGCCGAGCAGCACCGCGACGGCAAAGCCGAGCGTCGTCAGAAGCCCGGCCGTCCTACCGCCCTTCTGGAATGCCTCCGGCATCATCGTGTCGGCGAGCATCGTCAGGATCGCGCCCGCTGCGAAGGCGAGGACGAACGCGATCGTGTTGCCCGAGGCGTCCCCCAGGAGCTTGTAGCCGAGCGCCGCCGCGACCCCGGCGACAATTGTCACGACCGCCCACAACTCGTAGATGCGCATCTCCGGCCAGCCGGCCTTCTTCAAGCCGGACGAGGCCGCGGCGGACTCCGGCAGGTTGGAGAGGAAGACGGCGGCGATGAACGCAACGCCGATCCCCTCCTCCGATAGGAGGTCCATGCCGACGACGAACGACTCGGGAATGCCGTCGAGGACGATCCCGAGGACGATCGCGAGGGCCGTCCCGCCTGCCTGCGCTCCCACCATGCTTTTGCGGCCCTCGCCGCCCATCCGGTCGATCACCGTGTCGCCGACGTAGAACGTCAGAGCGCCTGCGAAGAGCCCGACGGCGATCCACGCGTTGTCTTCAACAGCATCGGCGGCGTCAAGAAAGAGCTCGAACGCGACCGCGCTGATCAGCACGCCTGCGCCGAAGGCCATGACGAGCCCGATGACGCGCTCGTGGAGGTGGAGCCTCAGGGCGAGGACGCCACCGAGGAGAAGCGACGAGCTTGCGAACGCCCCCCAGAGGAAGGCCTCGATCAGACGCGGTCTCCCGCTGTCATCCAGGCGACCAGCGCGGCGGGAATCGCTCCGCAGGCGACGAGGATCCCGATCAGCACGAAGTCCATCGCGAGGAGGACGATGCCGATGACGAAGCCGAGGATCAGGACTCCGAGGCCGATCATCATCGGTCCCCCGCGGTCGGTGGTGCTCATGTGTCTCCCTTCGGTCGAATGACGCAACGGAAGCCGATGTGGCTCGTCGCGGTGTCGATGGTCTCACCCTGCCTTGCAGCCGGGCGATAGCGCAGGCAGTAGTTCGGGGCGCACAGATGCGAGCCTCCCTTGATCACCCTGCGGGGGAAGCTCTCGCCGGGCAGTGGGTCAGGGGCGCAGCACGGCGAGCTCCCGCTCTGCCCAGCGAACCAGTCGGAGGTCCACTCCCAGGTGTTGCCGGTCATGTCGTAGAGGCCCTAGCCGTTCGGGGGAAGCTCCCGACCGGGGCCGTGCCCTCGAATCCGTCCGTCCGGCGCCTTGTCCGGGAGAAACGCGTCCCAGTCCGGCGTCGAGTCACGGATGTCGAGGTCGATTTTCCCTTTGAACTCCTTTGCCAACGTCCAGCTCCCCCTCTCTCGTGTGTTAGGTCGCCCGCACCGCCCCCGGCCGCGTCAGAGCCCAGATCACCCAAATCGCCATCGCGATCATCAGCAGCGACCAGAACGGGTAGTACGGAATGAAGAAGAAGTTCGCGATCGCGCTGATCCCGGCGAGCACGACTGCCGTCACGGCCGCCCACGCCGCCCCGCGGAAGAGGTAGATGCCGGCAAGGAAAACCAGGACTCCGAGCAGCAGGTGGATCCAGCCCCACGCCGTCGTATCGATGTCGAACGTGTAGTTCTGCCCGACGACATAGAAGTTGTCGTCGATGATCGCCACCAGGCCGGCGATCGCCTGGAACGCGCCGATCAGGATCATCATCACGCCGGCAAAGGTGATACCCCCGACGGCCCATCCGGACAGGGTGTCCGTCCTGTTGTCGTATTGGCTCACGGTGTGCTCCTTTCAGGTCGACGGAGGTCGAGTTCGACGCTACGGGAGGTTTTCCCGCAGGGCATCGTCCCGACGGGATGAACCGTTCGTCCATGATCCCACCGTGGATCCCGCTCTGCCGACCACCCCACGCCGGCGGGGGCCTCGAAAGCGGGTCGTCGTCGCCGTCCTCGGGGCGGCCTTCGCGCTCGCCACGTTCGCGTACTTCCTCCCGCAGATCGCCGACTATCGCGACGTGTGGGGCGTGCTCAAGGGCCTGTCCTGGGAGTGGATCGTCGCGCTTGCCGCCGCCACCGTCCTCAACCTCGCCACCTTCGCGCCGCCGTGGCAGGTAGCGCTCCCCGGGCTCTCGTTCCTGTCTGCCTTCGTGCTCACGCAGGTCTCGACGGCCCTGTCGCTGGTTGTGCCGGGCGGAGCAGCGGTCGGGATCGCCGGCTCGTACGGGATCCTCCGTCGGTGGGGCTTCCCGGGCAGAAACATCGGGCGCGGCGTCACGCTTGTGAGCCTCTGGAGCCAGTTCGCGAATCTGTCCTACCCGGTCGTCGCCGTGTTCCTGCTCGCAGTCGAGGGCAGCAGCTCGGCAGTGCTCGCGACAGCGGCGTTCGTCGGCGCGGCCGTGCTCGGGATCGCAGTCGCGGCGCTCGCCGCCGTGCTCGCGAGCCGCAGGGCTGCGGCTGGGATCGGCGAGCTTGCGGCACAGGTGGCCGACTGGGCCCTGCGCAAGTTTGGTCGCGGGCCAGTCGTCTGGGGCGGGGAGAGCTTCGAGCGGTTCCGTCACGAGGCCGCGGAGCTGCTCCGGCGACGCTGGCACGTGCTAACGCTCGCGACCTACGCCGGCACGCTCACCGTCTTCCTCGTCCTCCTCGTCTCGCTCCGCGCGTTCGACGTATCGGCCTCAGAGGTCACGGTGATCGAGGCCTTCGCTGCCTGGGCGCTCGCCCGCCTGCTCGGGACGATCCCGATCACGCCCGGCGGGATCGGGATCGTCGAGCTCAGCCTCACCGCGACGCTCGTCGGCTTCGGAGGTGCGAACGCCGAAGTCGTCGCGGCCGTGCTGGTCTACCGGTTCCTGACGATGGTGCCGACGATCGTCGTGGGTCTCGCAGCGACTCCGGCCTTGAACCGCCGCGCACGGCGCGAGACAGTCTCCGTGTGAGCGAAGCGCTGATATCCAGCGCGCCTTAGGATCATCCCGATCGCATGATGAACTGCGCCGCCCCGTGCGCAAATCTCGAGGCCCCGACCATAGGAGGAGTACGTGAGCACGATCTTGAGCACGCTCTTTGCTGCTGACTACCCGTTCCTCGACGTCCTCTGGACCATGCTCATCTTCTTCCTGTGGGTGATGTGGTTCTGGCTGCTGATCGTCATCATCGGCGACGTCTTCCGGCGCCGTGACATCGGCGGCGGGAAGAAGACGGTCTGGCTCATCTTCATGCTCTTCGTGCCCTTCGTCGGCGTCCTGGCCTACGTGCTCACCAACAGCCACAGCATGGCGGAGCGCAACATGGAGCGCGCCCGATCCCAGCGGGCTCAGATGGACGACTACGTACGCGAGACCGCAGGGAGCGGCGGCGCCGCCGCGGAGATCGACAGGGCGAAGCAGCTCCTCGACTCCGGCGCGATCACGCAGGCGGAGTTCGACGCGATCAAGGCCAAGGCCCTCGCGTGACACGGAGAGGAGAGCGCAGATGACCGAGCTGGCACCTGTCGACTACATGATCGTCGCCTTCCCCGGAAACGAGTTCAAAGGGGAGATCGCACCCGCGCTCGCGGACCTCGTGGAGAAGGGAACGATCCGCATCATCGACCTGGCCTTCGTGGCCAAGGACGCGGACGGCAACATCGGCGCCTTCGAGCTGACCGACATCGATCCCGAGGTCAGGAAGGGGTTCGAGAACATGGGCGTCGAGGTGAACGGGCTCTTCAACGAGGACGACCTGCAGGCTGCCGGCGAGGAGCTGGACCCGAACTCGTCCGCCGCACTGCTCGTCTGGGAGAACCTCTGGGCGAGGGATGTCGCCCAGGCGATCCGCAACGCCGGGGGCGAGCTGCTCGACTTCGAGCGGCTCCCACACGAAGTCGTCCAGGCCGCGCGGGACGCGGCGCTGGCCAACGCGTAGGAGAGGAGAAACGAGATGCCATTGGGTCGAAGAGGTCCCGGTCTGGTCGGAATGGCGGCGAGGACGGCAGTTGTCGCCGGAACGGCAACCGCGGTCTCGGGTCGAGTCGCTCGGCGCCAGCAGCGGCGGTACGCGGACGAGGATCAGCAGTACGTGCAGCAGGTGACCGAGCCGCTGCAGTACGACGCGCCCGCCGAGCCCGACTACACCGCCGAGCTCGAGCAGCTCGCGCAGCTGAAGGCGCAGGGGATCCTCACCGACGAGGAGTTCCAGGCGAAGAAGAAGCAGATCCTCGGTATCTAGTGCGCCGAGCCGTCGCCCTGTCGCTGCTCGCCGCCGCCCTGCTTGCTGGGTGCGGCGGCGACGACGGCCCGCCCAGCGCGACCGAATGGGCGGACAGCCTGTGCTCGGCGCTGGGCGACTGGACCGATTCGATCACCTCCGCCGCCGAGTCGGTGACGGCGGAGCCCTCGCGGGAGTCCGTCGAATCCGCGGTGGATGACGTCGAGGGGGCCACGCAGCAGCTCGTCGACGACGTCGAAGACTTGGAAACGCCCGACCTCGAGGCTGGGCAGGAAGCCGAACAGTCCGTGGACGAGCTCTCGGACTCGCTGAGCGCGGAGGTGGAGAAGGTCAAGGAGACGGCAGAGAACGCAACGCTTGGGAACATCAGCCAAGCGGTTTCGGCGATCAGCGCCTCGTTCTCGGCGATGAGACAGCAGATCTCCACCGCCTTCACGGAGCTCGAGGGGCTCGACCCCGGCGGCGAGCTGAGGACGGCCTTCGAGGAGGCCGACTCCTGTAACGAGCTGCAGACGAGCTAGATCGCGACGCTCATCGGGGACGTCGCCACCCAGGCGGCCGCGCCCAGGAACACGATCCACCCGACCGCAAGCATGGCCGTGCGGAGTCCGGCCCCGGTGAGCTTCGTGCTCATGCCGGCGAAGAACAGCGCCACCGCGAAGAGGACGACGGCGAGCACGTAGTTGGACGCGCGCTGGATGTCGCGCCGCACCTCGGAGGCCAGGACCTCGGCCTCCGCGTCGAGGCGCTCCGCCTCGGCCGTCGCGGCGAGCTTGTACTGCGGGAGGGCGAACGGCGTGGGCGCCGCGCCGCTCGACTCGAGCGGCCTCGTGGCGATCCACGCGTCGAACGCAGGCTTGAACTCCTCGCGGAAGCGCGTCCGGTAGAAGCTCTCAAGCTCGGTCTGGTTCTGGGCGTATGCATCGACCCACTGGATGAAGGTTGCGATGTCGACCTGGGTCTCGGCATTCCCGCGGCCGGCCGCCCGGGCTGCCTCGATCCGGGTCTTGTTCACTCGGCTTGACGTCTTCGCCTGCTCGCCGTTCCAGCGCGTCGCCTGGTAGCTGCTCCACGCCGTCGCGACGGCGGCGAACGCGAGCAGGATCGTGGCGGCGAGCTCGGCCCAGTTCCGCTTGCCCTCCGCGCTCACGAGGCCCGTCCTTGTTCGTCGCACGGCGGTTCGGGGACACGGTCGACGGCGACAAGGGCCTCGTCGAACGTACGCAGGATGCGCTCCATCGCGACGGGTTGAATTCCGCCGACGCCGTCCTTGAAGGGACTGTCGAGGAACTGGACCAGCAGCAGCATCGCGGCAAGCGTCGTCGCAACCGTGCCCATCAGCACTCCCTGAGAGAGCGCACGCTCGCCGCTGTCGGCGAAGAAGAGCGTGTAGCCGATGATCACGATTGCCAGCAGGATCAGGACGACCCAGAGCGGCGAGGGAATCACACCGACCGCTCCGTGGGCTCGATCGATACGGGCCTCTTCTCGTTCGGCGGTGTGGTCGAGCCACTTGTCGTAGGCGGACTCCTCCACCGCAGTCTTCGGTTGGTAGAGGCGCACGGTGCGGAAGAGCTCGATGCCCCAACTGTTGACTTCGTCGACCGACCTCCCGGCCTCGGCTTGCGGCCACTCGAGGTGGACGACGGAGCGGCCGTAGCAGACGAGCTCGCCCGTCAGCTCCGCGGCGACGGGCGCCGGGAAGAACTGCGCCGTCTCGATCTGACGCCCGAGAGCGAGGGACTCTTGCTCCGCGCCCACGCGGGACTTGTCGTAGCTCGTGAAGGCGAGGAAGACGACAAACCCGACCAGCACGGAGAAGCCCGTCGCAAGGACGCCGAAGACCCCGGCAGCGCGGTCGCCGTCGGCGAAGAAGCTGCCATCCGGAGCGCGCCGGCGCACGAGCAGCATCGCGGCGACACAGGGCGCCGCGACGGCGGCGATGATCAGCGCTCCCCAGACGAGGTTCATCGCGCTTCGAGAGCGTCGCCGGTCATCCGGACAGTGTTCTTCAAGGCTCGGTCGGCCCCATGGCCGCCGGCGGTAGCACCATGGAGGCGCGAAGGTCCGTCAGCGGCGTGTCCGGGACCTCGATGAGCCCGCGGGTCGGACGGTGTGCGATCGGGACGGGCTCAGCGAGGGTCTGAGCGCGCAGATACGTCGTCCGGATCCTGT
>OBLS010000707.1_pt1 | contig 12654 bp, 9 predicted proteins | sample 1519901 | NCBI WGS metagenome assembly OBLS01 (sample SAMEA3113585, study PRJEB22503) | soil metagenome
TCACGATCACCACGATGTACTGCTCCTTGAGCTCGCCGATCAAGTCCTCGATCGCCAGGGTTGAGATGGGGTCGAGCGTGGAGCACGGCTGGTCCATGAGGATCACCTGAGGTTCGACCGCGATGGCACGGGCGATGCAGAGCCGCTGCTGCTGACCACCGGACAGCCCGATGCCCGCCTTGCCGAGCCGGTCCTTCACCTCGGTCCAGAGATTGGCAGACAAGAGTGCGCGTTCCACCGCCTCGGCCAGCACGCCCTTGTTCTTCACGCCATTGAGCCGCAGACCGGATGCCACATTGTCGAAAATCGTCATCGACGGGAAGGGGTTGGGCCGCTGGAAGACCATGCCAACCACTCGCCGGACCGCAACGGGGTCGACGCCCGAAGCGTACAGATCGGTACCGTCGAACTTCACGCTGCCCTTGACGTACGCGCCGGGGATGACTTCGTGCATCCGGTTGAGGGTGCGCAGCAACGTCGACTTGTATCTGGCGACTTTCTGGTCGTTTGTGGTGGCCCTGACTCGAACAGCACCGCGGACCTAGTCGCGTCGATGTGTCCAGGTGTGCAGGGCTAGACAGCGGGATCTACGCGAATGAGCGGCCGATTCCGACGGGCGGCTCTTCGAAGCGACTCGTTGAGGATGGGCGGCGTCAATGCCCAGGTCACATGGACGAGGGTTCCGCGCACGGGTCCGTGGCGTTGTTTGCGCTTCCGTAAGGCCGCCGCACGCTTGTGGCGAGCAGGCTGAGAGACGGCACCATCGTCTGCGCTGATCTCCCGATGAGCTTGGCGCGCACTCTTGTAATACGCCGTTTGCCGGACAGCACCGGACGGGCGCAGGCCGCTCGCGCTCAGCTCGTTCACACGATCCGCGACAACTTCGGCAGCCCTTCCACTGCGATCAAAGAAGTAACTGTGGAACCATTCCGGGTTTGGGTGGCCAATGTCGTCCTCTGCCAAGTCAGCGAAAGTCCGCAAGAGACCGCTGTCCAAGAAGACGTGATTGCCGTAGCGCTCGTGAACGCCCAGGTCGAGCACCAGCCCAACACGGCAGCCAGCGTCCAGCGCCTCAAGGCATGCGGTGGAGGACATCGTGATCAGCAGATCAACGCTTGGCAGCATTTCACTGACTGGCGTGTAATCGATTCGGAAGTTCGCGGGCTTCTCTTCCCCGGCGAGCAGCTCCTCTGGATGGTGCCGCATGCGATGGAAGGTGTCCTCCTCCGGCCGATGACGAGGTTTGAGCACCACCTCTCGATCGGGATGTCGGGCGGCATAGCGAAGAAGTCGGCGGTAAAGGTAAAGCCGCTCGATGCGGTTGCCTGGCACGGTGGGTTGGTCGGTGAAGAGGACACGATGTATGGGTCCAAGGCGTGCTGGCTGCGGCGCCGAGCTGAGGAACGGCAGGCCCGCGAGCAGCAGGTTCTCGGCAGGAAGGCCGAGCCACTTGGCAGCGGACCGAAAAAGCTCTAGATCCGCGGTTGAGTTGACGATGACGACGTCCGATCCGCATCGGTCAAGATAACCGGCGACGATCTTCTCGATGATCACGCCCACCCAGCCGGTCACGAAAATCGGCGGGGAGCCTCCGTACGTATCAAGCTGATCGGCAAGGGCGAAGCCGAAGGCTTTGACCAACGGCCCCGAGAGTCCGCACACCACGACGTCGGAGTCCAAAGCGTGCCGCACTGTGTCGCTCCAGCTCGCCCTCTCCACGTGATCGATGCCGGCAGCGATGATCTGCTGCGGCGAAAGTGCTGAACGCACATCGGGTACGATCACGCGGGTTTCGAAGCCGCGCCTAACAAATTCGTCGTGAATTTGGCTGCACCACTTCAGCTGCGAGTCGAAAGCCGCGAGGAACAAGGCCCTGGTCATCTATACGGAACCTCTTCCAGCGCGTGCGAGTGGTATGTGACAAGACATTGTTCGGGGCGTTGGCGCTATCACGCTTTGTTTCCTCGTCTGCCAATGCGCGAAAACCGCCCGGGCGGCCGTTTTACCACTGGCCGGGCGATTCGGCGTAGCAACGTTCCGCCACGCCGGTGTGGGACGCCGCCAGGCAGTGCAAGTCGCGTGAGCCTCCGCCGCTTGACGTAGCGTGACCGCTCCACTGGGTGAGCCGCCAGAAATTGGGCTGCTTCTGCGCGTCGATCAGCGTTCAGCTCGGGTTGCATCGCGTAGCTGACGGCGACCACCAGCGCATTGAGATCAGTAGGCGACGGGTGGGCGGCGGGTTGTCCAGACCTGGCCGGAGGGCCACCCACCTCCCGCGCAAACGCATCCACGATGGTCACGGGGATCCGGTTGCTGTTCTCATATGGCGTGAGCCGCTCCAGTAACAGCTCGGTGCCATATCGCGCGACGGGCAGCCCGAAGACGCTGTGAGCCGTCATAAGAGCGGTTGAAAAGCAGCCAACAACCAGACCAATTTGTCCTCGACTGTAGGAAGCCTCTGCGAGCTCGAGGCCATCCGCCACGAGCAGCTCAGTTTTCCTGTTGCTCGCAATGTCGTGGAGCCGCGACAAGTGAGTTACCGGAGCGCTGGGGTGGGGTTTGAAAATGACTCGTTCGAATCCTTCGTCAACACACCGTGAGATCATCGAAGCGTAGAGGTCGACCTCTTCCGCGTCGGTGATCAAAGCGTTGGCGGCCAGATATTGTCCGACGACCATCGCCGATCTCCCGGCCTCTCCTCCGTCTGTGGCTCGTCGGTCCCCTCCCGGAGCAAGCATCCCGGCGATTACCGAGCGCATGCTTCTCGACGATATGACCACCTGGCGCACTGACCACTCACGGAGCAGCACCGGGACCAGCCCTGGCGCAAGATCAAGATGAAGGAGCCGCTCGACCCGGCTACCGATCGCTGCGGGAAGGCTGGTGCGCGTCGGGCCATAGCTCATGAGGCCATCGGCATACACGTCGATCCGGGCGTCTTCGAAAATCCGGCAAAGTGCCCGAGCGGGGTTCACCTGAATGCTTTCGACTATCAGATGCACACTGTCCTGCCCCAGCCGCCAGAGGTCGCGGAAGTATCGGGACAGGATTGGCAGATCTGCCTGCCGCGGCGCCCAAGCCATCGGATGTTGCGGTTCGATCGCCTCGTTGTAGTCGTAAACGTCGTCGAACCCGTCGCACAACCCGCGCACTCCTGTGACCTCGCGGATCGACGGGGTAGCTTCCGGCATTGCAGTGTGGCAACTGACCAGCAGAATGCGCCGATTCGCATCCTCGAAAGCGTGATCCGCAATGGCTGCAGTCAGCGTGGCCAGTCCGAAGGCTGTCGAGACGACGAAGATCTGCGTCGTCATGCGGCAGCCAACAGCTTGGAGACGATCCGAGCGCGTTTTGGGTCTAAGTATGCCAATGTGGAACGAACCTCATTGGCGGGTAGCCGGGCCAGCGACCGAGCTATGCGTGACTGTAGTTTGCGACCGAGCCCTGGCGGGTACCGCTCTTGTTGCGCCATGTGGTGACAGATGAGCGCAAAGTATGAATGCATCGCCTTTGGGAGCAATCGTTCGGCCTCGCCGTCGGCGCGACACGAGGCGAGTATCCGCTCATGAGCAGGGATGAAATCGAACTGGCGCTCATCCGTCACCTGGGTCAGTGAATCTGATACCGCCCGTCGGTACCGGACCCCATAGAGCCCGACGACGGCAAAGGAGGTGGCCTCCATGTGGAGTCGCCAAATCCAGCGCCGGTCCTCGCACGTTCGCAGATCCTCATCAAAGTTGAGCAGCCCCGCGTCAACCAGCCGCCGGGAATAGATGCCCGCCCAAGCATTGGGTGCGTCAACTGAACTCATCCGGCCGGGCACACCAATACCGGATCGAGGTGGGCAGACCACGCCGCGGGGGCCATGCACAATCTGACGTAACACACGTTCCCGGCCGCGGACTTGGACATGATCAGTACGCACGAACTCGCATTTGAGCGACTCTATTGCGTCCACCAATCGTGAGAAGTGGCCGGCGGCGGCGACATCATCGCCGTCGAGGAAGGTGACGTAGCACCCTCGAGCGGCTCGCAAGCCCGAATTACGGGCGGCCGAAAGTCCCATGTTATGCCGATGTTCCACGACGCTGGCGCCCGGCAATCGCTGGGCGCCCGTCGTGACGATCGATTGCGTCGCATCGGTCGAACCATCATCGACAAGGACGAACTCTATGCCCGGGGCCGCGTTGGCGTTCAGGCTCCGCAGCGTCTCGGGAGCAAAACGCTCTACGTTGTAGAAGGGCACGATCACCGACAATCGAATCACCCGGGCACCCTAGGGCAGCGATCCTTCGGAAGAGATGATCGGCTCATGAGCGGCGGCTGAACGCCAGGTGAACAGCAATCGCTTCGCCATGGGGGAGTTGCGGACTGTTTGCCCGCTGTTCAATTGACGCCGCCCGTGCGTCCACCTAGCTCCCATAGCTTCCTGATCATGAACAATCGATCATGGATTGCTAGCCCCGTACGCAAGCTGGGGCATCGCAAAGTCGGTCCAGGATTGCCGGTCTATGTGACCGGTGAGATCGGCATCAATCACAACGGCGACCTGGCCAATGCGCTCGCGCTGATCGACCAGGCCGCGGAGGCCGGCTGCGATGCGGTGAAGTTCCAGAAGAGGACGCCGGAGATCTGCACCCCGCGCGACCAATGGAATATCGAACGCGACACGCCGTGGGGGCGGATGACCTACATCGACTATCGGCATCGGGTCGAGTTCGGGGTCGAGCAGTACGAAGCGATCGCCGAGCACGCCCGGCTGCGCGGCGTGGATTGGTTCGCCTCGCCGTGGGACACCGAGTCCGTGGATTTCCTGGAAGCGTTCGATCCTCCGGCGCACAAGGTCGCGTCCGCATGCCTGACTGACGACGACCTCCTGCGCCGGCTGCGCAGCACGGGGCGAACCGTCATCTTGTCGACCGGCATGTCGACCATGCGCCAGATCCGACATGCCGTGGAGGTGCTGGGCAGCGACAGCGTGCTGCTGTGCCACGCGACCAGCACCTACCCGGCGCAGACAGGTGAGCTCAACCTCCGGATGATTCACACCTTGCAGGGTGAGTTTCCCAACGTTCCCATCGGCTACTCAGGTCACGAGACGGGCTTGCAGACCACCCTTGCCGCCGTCGCTCTAGGGGCAGTATTCATCGAGCGGCACATCACCCTGGACCGAGCCATGTGGGGCTCGGATCAGGCAGCCTCAGTCGAACCGCAGGGTCTCCAGCGGCTCGTCCGCGACATTCGAGTGATCTCCGAGGCGATGGGTGATGGCGTCAAGCGGATCTATGACGGCGAATTGTCGGCGATGAAGAAGCTGCGTCGGGTGCATGGAGACAATCTCGAGCTCGGCGAAGCTCAGCTGGTGGCCGTGCCGTGACTGTCGGTGCGCTGGCACTGGTGGAAAGCCCCGCTCAACTGCTGAACGTTATGGAGCTGGCGCAGACCCAGGTGAGCCTTGCCTCGGTCAAGATCGCGGTACTGGCGCCGGCGGAGGGGCCGACCCGGACCCAGCTGCGGGCAGGGGCTTCGCTAGCCCGCCAGGCCGGCCACGAAGTGGTGTGGTACGAGCCACGGCACGGCGGAGCCGCTGTCGCTCGAATCGTGCGAGCAATGGCGGGGGAGTTGAGCGACGTCGAGAGGTTGATCGTCGGTGACCCGTTCTCCGGTGTGATCCAGGTAATAATCAGCATCACGCGGGCGTCCGAGGTCACCATTGTTGACGACGGAACGGCCACCTTGGAGTTCGCCCGCCAGTGGGTGGCCGGTGAGCAGCTGTCTCGATGGCATCGGGTCGCCACGCCCAGCCAGCGGCGCAAGATCGCCGACCTCGCCCGCAGCCGGGTCGCCAGCAGCGCCCGCCGGCAGTTGTCGCCCGAACTGGGCTGCCACTTGCGCCTATTCACCTGCTTGCCAGTCGACCTGCCTCGTGTCGAGGTGATCCACAACGATTTCAGTTGGGTGCGGCGCCAATACCCCGAACCTCCGCCGATCAAAGCGGGCGCCGATCTCGTGGGCACCTCGCTGGTCGAGTCGGGTGTGGTAAGGGCCGATGCCTACCTCGAGGGCGTCGCCGCCCTGATCGATCGCTACGGCGTCGACCGTTACTTCGCGCACCGGAAGGAATCAGAGGACAAGTTGGCGGCCGTCGAGCGGATCGGGGTCGAGGTGACGCGTCCTCTGCTGCCGCTGGAGCTGGTCGCCCGGCGAGGACCGATCGGCCGGCGGGTGGTCAGCTTCCCGTCCACGGTCGTGCACACGCTGCCGGTGGTGTTGCAGGGAGCTGGCGTGGAGATCGTGGTGCGCGAGATTCCCGAAGACTGGTATGCGCCACAGACCAGCCAGCGGGCGGACAACTTCCTCGGCCAGGTCACCAGCTCGGCGCGTTCCCGGCACAGCCCGACCATGGCCACCGCGTGACGAAGCGATGAACGACCTCTGCGCCGAACCTTTGTCGACGGTCGCCGTCATCCCTGCCCGCGGTGGATCCAAGGGGGTGCCTGGCAAGAACATGCGCCGCGTTGGCGGCCGACCCTTGGTGACTCGCGCCGTTGAGGCCTGTCGATCGGCACGCGAGATCGACGCCGTCTATGTGAGTACTGACGATCAGGACATCGCTCTTACCGCCACGGAAGCTGGCGCGGAGGTGATCATCCGGCCTGACCACCTGGCGGGTGATACGGCAACCTCCGAATCGGCCGTTCTGCACGCGCTGCAGCAGCTTGCTGCTGCGGGAATCCATCCCGACGTGCTGGTCTTTGTGCAGTGCACCAGCCCCTTCATCTTCCCGACTGATCTCGACCGCGCCGTCGATCTGATCATGGACGATCGAGCCGACTCGGCATTCTCAGCCGTGGAGACGTATGAGTTCCTGTGGCGCTCCTCGGGCCCAGACGGCCTCGTTGCCGGGCAGAATCATGATCCGAGCAATCGACCGCGCCGGCAGGACCGGGAGCCGGACGTCCGGGAAACCGGTGCCTTCTACGCAATGTCAGTTGCTGGTTTTCGGGCCAGCCGGCACCGCTTCTTCGGCCGTACGGTTGCCGTCCCGGTTCCCCAGCTCACCGCCATGGAGATCGACAATGAGCAGGAACTGGTGCTGGCCAACGCCCTGGCGCCGATCGTGGATACCTCGTCGCCGGGCGTCGACGTCGATGCGGTGATCACCGACTTCGACGGCGTCCATACCGACGACGCGGCGATGGTCGACCAGGACGGCAGAGAGTCGGTACGAGTCAGCCGGGCCGACGGGCTCGGCGTTGAGATGCTCCGGGACGCGGGCATCCCGTTGCTGATCGTGTCCAAAGAGACCAACGCAGTCGTACGCGCCAGAGCCGCCAAGCTCGGTTTGGAAGTTCGGAACGGGATCGGACGTAAGACAGAGGTGGTCCAGAACTGGCTGGCCGGGCTCGGCATCCCGGCCGCGCGAGCCGCCTATCTGGGCAACGACATCAATGATCGCGGACCGATGGGCTTGGTTGGGTGGCCGGTCGCCGTCGCCGACGCTCGGCCGGAAGTCCGTCAGCTGGCCCGGCTCACCCTGGCGTCTCCGGGGGGCCATGGCGCCGTACGGGAACTCTGTGATCTTGTCTTGGACGGCCGACGTCGGCGAGATAGCGCATTCGTCGCTCAACGGACCGAAGCCGACGCACCCATCCGGGCGGAAGCCACAGCCGGATCCGCCGGCGCACTCGCCGCAGCGGAAATCCGCTAACCCGAGGGCGCGCGGGGAGCGGTCCGCAGGCCCGCCTCAGGACGAGGGCCTCGAGCTGATCCAGCCAGTCGTTGTCCTGCTGGGGGTGGAAGTAGTTGGCGGCCAGCCAGGCCGGCTCAGCCTGCCGCCAACGACCACTCACCAAATCCGAAAGATCCCCCAGGCACCCTGAACCGGCGAAGACCAGATTGATCATGTCCTCAGAGACGCCGAACTCCGAGATGATCAAGACGGGAATCCGAGCGGCCATCGCCTCGAGCGCCGCGGTCGACGAGACAGTCGCCAGTGCCCGCGCGGTCCGCAGCGCTTCCTGCATCGATCCACCGCGATAGCGGAGTTTGCCCGGCTGCATCCGACCCGCGGCCACAAGGTCTGCCGCCACCTGGGGGTACGGCCAATCCTCACGATGCGTCTGCTGCTCATCCTTCTCGGCTCGCACCTTGACAACCGCCGACCCAGCGTCGGCCAGGGCCAAGAGAATCTGCTCCCGGTGCTCGCGGCTCATCGGAACCTTCGCCTGGGCAGCGAAGACCAGGTCGGTACGCGGCAGCTCAACCGCGGCCGGGGCGGGGGCACGCAGGAAGGGCAGTGACGCCAGACCGAAAATCAGGTGAGGCGCCAGCTCCGCGCCGATGGCGCCGAACTCGGCGATCTCTCGGTGGCTGTGCACGACGAACAGATCGCAGGATCTGCGCAACTCGACTGCGCGCGGGGTGGCGGGCACGCTGATTCCAGGCAGGCCCGTGACAATGACGGGCCGATCGCGACCACGCAATTCCCGAGTAGCCGTCAAGGCGGCGACGACGGGCCCGGTGCAGGCCAGCAGGACGACGTCCGGCTTCTCAGCTTGCAGCCGGCGCACGATGCCCGCTCGATCGAGAACCTGCATCGGTAGCGTGCTAGCCGCTTGCATCTGAGCCGCGGACGGCATCACCGGGTTCTCGACGACCACCTGCGACGGCAGCCAACTGGGGGGAAGCCCCCCGAGCGTCGCCGAACTCCACTTCAGATACGAGTCCGAGTCAGCGATCGCGAGCACACGTTTGGGCGTCTCTTCGCCGGGAACTGGTCCACTCACGCTTGCGGGCGGTGTCGCTCAAGGGCATGCACTTCGCCGTCGGAGGTCAAGTGGGCGACGAGCAACTCACCCGTGACGAGCGTCGTCGGAGCCATGTCGAGCGCGTCGAGGATGTGGGGCAGGACCGGTCGATGCACGCAGACCGCGGTGGGTTCGCCCGTCGCCAGTATCTGAGTACGCAATTTCAGGATCAGTGTGGCGACGGCGCGGGGATCATCGCCACCGAGCTCTTCGGTGAGCTGGCTGAACTTGTCGATGGTGAGCTGACGAGCGTGGGCGTACGGAGCGAGCGTGCCGATGCAGCGGGCCGCCGTGGAGCTCACCAGGCTGGTGATCCTGTATGCGCCGAGCATCGGCACCAGAAGCCGCGACTGTCGCCGGCCACGGGCGTTGACCGGACGGGTTGTGTCCTTCTTCGACCAGTCCTTGCGGTCCATCGCCTTGGCGTGCCGCAGGATGATCAACGGCGTCGTCGGCGGCTGCTCGAGATGCTGCCGCACCAGGAAATGATCAGGCGCGTGGGTCAGTCGGTCGACTGCGGCCCTCACCGGGAGCCAGGACACGACATCGACCTCGTCGTCGGGTGGCCGGGGAACGGTTTCCAGCACCGTGCCACCCCAGTACTCGACCTGCTTGGCACCCTTGGCCGTGACGTAGCGGACGGTGTCCAGCGGCACGCCAAGCCGGATGGTGACGCCGGTCTCCTCGAGTACCTCCCGAACGGCGCAGGCCGGCAAGGACTCGCCCGCGTCGAGTTTCCCCTTGGGCAGCGTCCAGTCGTTGTAGCGCATCCGGTGGATGATCAACACCTCGATGCCGCGGACAGGGTCCACACGACTGACCACGGCACCGCCCGCCAAGATCGGCTTGGTCTGCGAGGTCCGCTCATTCGCGGTTCCTGGCAGCGTCAATGCCGGCACAGATCACTCACTTGGCGCGCCGCCGACGCTTGGCGTTGATCAAGTACTCCTGCATGTCGAGCAGCGGCCGGTCGTCCGGGTCTGCGGTGTGCGGGGTCCAGGAACCGTCCGATTCCAGCTCCCACGACGCCGTGCCCTTGTCGAACGCAATGTCGAAGAGGTCGCCGATCTCGGCGATGTGTGTCGGGTGCGTGATTGAGGCAAGAACCTCCACCCGCCGGTCCAGATTGCGGTGCATCAGGTCGGCCGAGCCCATGCCGACCAACGGCTGCCCGTCGTTGGCAAACCAGAACAGCCGGCTGTGCTCCAGAAAGCGGCCCAGAATGCTGATCACCCGGATGTTCTCGCTGAGGCCCGGCACACCCGGGCGGATCGTACAGATCCCCCGCACCCACAGGTCGACCGGCACCCCGGCTTGGGACGCGCGGTAGAGCGCGTCGGAGATCGCCTCGTCGACCAGCGAGTTCACCTTGATCCGGATCGCGGCCGGCTTGCCGTCCTCGCGATTCGCGATTTCGTTGTTGATCCGGTCGATCAGACCAGTACGAATGCCGTGCGGGGCGACCAGGAGCCGCTTGTACTGCGTCTCCTGACTCATTCCCGATAAGTGGTTGAACAGTCGACCGATGTCCTCGGTAATGATCGGGTTGGCGGTCAGCAGTCCGGTGTCCTCATACATCCGTGCCGTTTTCGGGTTGTAGTTGCCGGTGCCGATGTGGGCATATCGGCGCAGGCCGTCGGGCTCGTCGCGGACCACCATGGACAGCTTGCAATGCGTTTTAAGTCCCAGCAGGCCGTAGACGACGTGACAGCCGTGCTGCTCCAGTCGCCGGGCCCAGGCGATGTTGGCCTGCTCGTCGAAGCGCGCCTTGATCTCCACCAGGGCAAGCACCTGCTTGCCGGCCTCCGACGCCTCGATCAGAGCGTCGATGATCGGAGAGTCACCCGAGGTGCGATAGAGCGTTTGTTTGATGGCCAGCACCTGCGGGTCGTCGGCGGCCTGTTCGATGAAGCGCTGCACGCTGGTGGCGAACGAGTCGTACGGATGGTGCAGCAGCACGTCCCGCTGTTTCAACGCGGCGAACATGTCGGCGGGCTTCGCCGTCTCCACTTCCGCCAGATGCGGGTGCGTCGAGGGTAGGAAGGCCGGGTATTTCAGCTGCGCTCGGTCGATGTCGGCCAGGGAGAACAGGCCGCGCAGATCCAGCGGACCGGGAACATGGAAGACCTCCCGTTCACTGATGTCCAGCTCGCCGACGAGGAGCTCGAGCATCTTGGGATCGATGTCATCCTCGACCTCCAGCCGAACGGGCGGCCGGCCGACCTTGCGCCGCAGCAGCTCCTTCTCCAGGGCCAGCAGCAGGTTCTCGGCGTCGTCCTCCTCGACCTCGACGTCCTCGTTGCGGGTGACTCGGAAGGTGTGGTGCTGCACGACGTGCATGCCGCTGAAGAGCTGATCGAGGTGGCGGGCGATCACGTCCTCGAGCGGGACGAAGCGGCCCTCGGAGAGCATGAGGAACCGCGGCAGGACCGTGGGCACCTTGACCCGCGCGAACTGCCGGGCACCGGTTTCCGGATTGCGCACCAGCACCGCCAGGTTGATCGACAGGCCGGAGATGTAGGGAAAGGGATGGGACGGGTCCACCGCGAGCGGGGTCAGCACCGGGAAGATCCGCTCCGCGAAGAGCTCGTTCATCCGGTCCTTCTCTGCGCCGGTCAGTTCGTCCCAGCGCAGGATCTCCACGCCCTCCTTGACCAGCTCGGGCCGGATCTCTTCGGTGAAGACTCGGGCGTGCTCGGCGACCAGTTCCCGGGTCCGGTTGAGGATGGCCAAGTGCACGTCGCGGGGCATCATCCCGCTGACCGTCGGCACGGCAACACCGGCGGCGATCCGACGTTTCAGCCCGGCGACTCGGACCATGTAGAACTCGTCCAGGTTGGACGCGAAAATCGCCAGAAACTTGGCTCGCTCCAGCAGCGGCACGCGCAGCTTGTCCTTGGCCAGGTCGAGGACTCGGTTGTTGAAGTTGAGCCAGGACAGCTCGCGGTCCAAAAAGCGGTCCGGCGGAAGCATCGACGTGAACTCTTCCAGGCCGTCCGCGGAGGGCTCAACCGGACGCTGCAGGGCAATCGAGGAGGTGTCGACGGCTTCCATCGTGAAGTTCTCCTCCCCGCTACTCAGGGCTAGGTCCGGCCAGCGGGAGGCGGAGGCAATTCCGCTGACGCATACATCACATCACGGCTGGCAACACGGAAACCATAAGCGGAATACAAGGCAATAGCTGCCCCGTGCTCGGCCTCGACGTAGAGCCGGACGCGGGTGTTTCCCCGCCGTTTGAGGTGTTGTAACCCAATGGTCAGCAACGCTTTGCCGAGACCTTGTCCGCCGGCGAGGGGGTCCACTCCCAGCACGTAGACCTCGCCCAATTGATCTTGGTGCTGCTTGGTCCAGTGAAATCCGACCATCCGCCCGGCTGCAATCGCCACGAAAAAGCCTGCCGGGTCGAACCAGCTCTCCGCGAGGCGGTCGTCGAGATCGCGTCGCGTGAGACGGCCCTGTTCGGGATGGCCGGCAAACGCCCGAGCGTTCACGGCAATCCAGTCGTCCTCGTCCGCCCGGAGCCGGAAGGTCCGGATGATCACGCCGTCCGGGACTCGAGCTTCGGGCACAGGGTCCTCGAGCGAGCGCTCCATGATCAACAATGTGCGGCGCGGCTGCATGCCGTGGCTGCGGGCCAAAGCCTGCGCAGCCAGCCGGTTGCCCACCGCCAGCACCTGCACTGGACCGCGAGCGATCATCGCGTCCAGCAGCGCAGTCCCGATGCCCTGCCCACGGTGCACCGGCGACACCACGAGCTCCCCGGTGACCGTGCCATCCTGCCGCTGGGCGTAGCCGACCATCCGGCCGTCAGTCTCGGCGATCAGATGCTCAATCCCTTCGTGGC
>OBLS010000708.1_pt1 | contig 12652 bp, 9 predicted proteins | sample 1519901 | NCBI WGS metagenome assembly OBLS01 (sample SAMEA3113585, study PRJEB22503) | soil metagenome
ACCGTGCCGCTGCTCCCGAAGCTCGCCGCGGAGCTCCGCGCGCACGCTCGCGCGTCGCGGGCCAGGCGCTCGCCCGCGTCCAGCCCGACGCGCTCGTCTTCACGACGTTGCGCGGACGGCCGCACGGCCGCCGCAACGTGCTCCGCGCCGTCTACGCGGCCGGCCACGCCGCCGGCCTGAACGGCGAGGGGCGCGAGCGCGTCGGCGTTCACGACCTGCGCCACTCGTTCGTTGCCGTGGCGCTCGCGGCCGGACTCACCCTGCCAGAGGCTGCCGCGGCTTGCGCGCCACGCCAATCCGCGCGTGACTGCGAGTATGTACGCGGGTCTCAGCGATCCGGCGCGGGCAGGGCTCGCGGCGAAGCTCGCCGAGGCGTTCGGAGCGTAGGGCGTGGCAACAATGGCAACGCTCACGGTTCGCTCGGGATCGGAAGCGTTCGGACGGATCCGAGAGAATCCCTGCAAACTGCCGGTTTCAGCGAACGGGCGTTACCGGGCGCGAACGTTCGCCCAAAAATCGCACCCAGGAGGTCGTCGGTTCGAGTCCGACTAGCTCCACTCCCGCGCGAAGTCCGGTGCCGGCTCCGCCGTCACCATGACGCTTCGATCGGATCGCCGCTGAAGGACTGCGTCCGTGAGCCGACGGCGGTAAAGCCGGCATCGGCGGCGACCATGCTGGACTGCAAGACCTGACCCTGGTCCGCACCCGTCTTACACTCGCCTCATTGCAGCGACGCCGGAAGAGTGCGACTCGGTCATTGGCATCCGCATTGCTCACTATCGTGGTGCTGGCGGCGGCATCTGCGGCCGAGCCCGCGGCGAGCAAGACGATCCGCGTGCGGAACGAGAGACAGTTCGAAGCCGCGGTCTCCAAGCTCGCGAACTCGGGTGGCACGATCCGGCTGCTGCCGAACTTCTATCGCACGCTCGTTGTGCCGCCGCGCTCCGAGCGCCCGCTGCGCATCATGGGGAGGCCAGGCGTGCGGATCGAGCGTGTGGTGTTCGATCGCACCAAGCACGTGTCGCTCGCCCGAGTGAGGATCTCGCCGCGAACGCACCACGCGATCGTGGAGGTCAACGGCTCCAAGCACGTCGAGCTGGATGACCTCGTCGTCACCGCGCAGGGAACGCGTCTCTCCGCATCGGTGACGGCGTGGGCTTCGCGGTACGTCACGATCCGCCGCAGCACGTTTACGCATTGCGGGGACGGCTCAGTTGAGTGGTCGAACTGCCTCATGCTCTTCCGGCGGACGCGGCACGTCACCGTCGAGGACAGCTGGTTTCACGACTGCTACGGCTGCGACTTCATCCACGGACGGTTCGGCTCCCACTTGACGTTGCGGCGAAACCGGTTCGAGCGATCTCTGCCGTGCCGCATGGGCCGGGTGCGCTGCGGCCACCAGGACCTCGTCCAGCTGTTCGCGGGCAAGTGGTTGCGGGTGGAGCGCAACCACTTCGGTGTATACAAGTTCGGCGGCGCCCAGCTGTATTTGACGGGGCCACTCGACCATGTCTCGATCGCCAACAACGTCTTCGTCGGGACCGACCCGCGCGTTCCGGGGTATCGGTCACGGACTGCGCTCGTGATCGGCGCGAAAAGCTCCGATCGTCTGCCTCGCTTCGTCGAAGTCGTCAACAACACGATCCTGACGGGCGCGACGCGCATTGACGGCTACACGGGCTCGCTGCGCATGAGCCGCGCTTACCGGTACGGCGGTTACTCCCGACGCGAGCGGCCGCTTGTCGCCAACAACGTCATCGGCCTGCTGCGGACCTGGGGCCGCGTCTGCTTCGGCGCGCGCGGATCGATATCCAACGTCGTCGTCCGCGGGCACAGGTGCTCCCGTTCAGATGAGGTGGGCAGCGTCTACCTCGACCGGCGAGGCCGTCCGACGGCGCGGTCGCGGCTCCTGATCGACAGGGCGAACACCAGCCACGCGCCGAGCTACGACATGACCGGGCGTCCCCGCGGCGGTGCTCCGGACATCGGCGCGTACGAATACGGCGCGAACTGACGCCGGGCTGTCGAGGCCTACACTGATCTCGTGGCGCGGTGCGTGCAGTGCGGGGTCGTACTCCCCGCGCAGGCCAGGTTCTGCCTCTCGTGCGGCGCACCGGTGCGCTCGGTCGCGTCGACGGAGGAGCGCAAGCTTGCAACGGTCCTGTTCGCCGATCTCGTCGGTTCGACGGAGCTCGCGGATTCGCAGGATCCGGAGCGCACTCGGGCGATGCTCGTGCGCTTCTACGAAGCAATGGCCGCAGAGATTGCCGGCGCCGGAGGGACTGTCGAGAAGTTCATGGGAGACGCTGTCATGGCGGTGTTCGGAGCGCCGTACGCGCAGGAAGATCACGCGGAGCGCGCGCTGCACGCTGCGCTCGCCATGCACCGCCGCCTCACTGAGCTTTTCGAGGGGAAGCTGCAGCTTCGGATCGGGGTCAACTCCGGCGAGGTGGTCGTGGGCGCGGCCCGGGATGGAAGCTCGTTCGTCACCGGGGACACCGTCAACGTCTGCGCCCGACTCGAGCAAAACGCCGGACCCGGCGGGATTCTGGTCGGTGAACGAACTGCGGCGCTCGTCCGCGGCGCCTTCGAGTTCGACGAGCCAATTCGGATCGACGCGAAGGGCAAGCGGGACGGAGTCGCCTGTCGGCAGCTGATCCGAGCGCTAACGCTGACGCGTCCGCGGGGAGTCGTGGGGTTACGGCGCACCCTCGTCGGCCGGGACAGCGAGATCGAGCTGCTCGAGGCGACATATCGTCGAGTCGCCCGCGAAGGCCACCCGCACCTCGTCACCATCATGGGCGATGCGGGCGTCGGGAAGAGCCGGCTGGTTCGCGAGCTGTGGGACCGACTTGGGGGCGAGCCGGGTGAACCGCTCCGAAGAACCGGTCGTTGCCTGTCCTACGGGCATGCCATTACGTACTGGCCGCTCGGGGAGATCCTCAAAGAACATCTCGGAATCCTCGAGAGCGACCCGCCCGAGAGTGTCTGGAGCAAGCTGCGGCCTCGTGAGATCCTCGGGCTGGCGCTCGGTCTCGAAGCCCAGACGGAGCTGCATCCGCTCGCCGCGCGCGACAAGCTCCATGAAGCTTGGGTCGAGCTCCTCCACGACCTCGTCGCCAAGCGTCCAGTCGTCGTACTTATCGAAGACCTTCACTGGGCGGAGGATCCGCTGCTCGACCTACTCGAGCGCACGGGGCGCGAGGTGCAAGGTCCGCTCTTGATCGTCGGGACTGCGCGCCCAGAGCTTCTCGAGAATCGTCCGACCTGGGGAGGCAGTCGGAGCAATTCGTCCCTGCTCTGGCTGCAGCCTCTCTCCGAGGATGAAGCCCGACGACTCTTCGACGACGCGCTGGCCGACGCGCTTCCACGTGAGATTCGCAACCTCGTTGTCGAGCGAGCCGAGGGCAATCCTCTCTTCGTCGAGGAGCTGATCGGAACATTGGTCGACCGCGGGAACCTCGAGCGGATCGGCGAGTCGTGGCAGGCCAAACGGCTCGAGCCGAACATGGACATTCCCGACTCCGTTCAAGCCGTGCTTGCTGCCCGCATCGACATGCTGCCTTCGCCGGAGAAGGCGGCCCTTCAGGCGGCTTCAGTCGTCGGTCGGATGTTTTGGGTGGGGCCCGTGCGCGAGCTCGTCGGCGGCGAACCCGACTTCGGGCTCCTGGAGGAACGAGACTTCATCCGTCGCCGTCAGGGCTCCTCGATGGCCGGGGAACAGGAGTATGCGATCAAGCACGCGCTCACGCGCGAGGTCGCTTACACGAGCCTGCCCAAGGCGAGCCGCGCGCAATTGCATGCGGGCTTTGCCGCTTGGCTGGAACGTGCTGCACATGGGCGGGTCGAAACCGCCTCCCTGCTTGCCCACCACTACGCCGAAGCTGTGCGACCCGAGAACGCCGACCTCGCGTGGAGCGGGAACGAGGCCGAGCGCGAGAGGCTGCAGGAAAAGGCGCTCGAGTGGCTTCGTCGCGCCGCGGAACTCGCCCTCGGTCGCTACGAGCTCGGCGATGCGATCTCTCTACTCCAGCGGGCAATCGAGCTCGAGGAGAGCGAGCAATCGAAGGCGGAGCTCTGGCGTGACATCGGCCATGCCCATGCGATGCGCTACGAAGGGCAGGCGTTCTGGGAGGCCATGCAGAACTCGATCCGGGTTTGCGCGGACCGCGCATCCTGCGGTGAGACCTACAGCCTCTTGGCATTGCACACGGTGGCGCGTTCGGGAATGTGGCAGCGGCGGCCGGATCACGAGCTCGTGACCGGCTGGATCGACCGAGCGCTCGAGCTCTCCGAGCCCGAAACCCCAGCCCGCGCGCGAGCACTTATCGCCAGCGCGTTCTGGACGACGAACGATGCGCCCGAGGCAGGCCGTGAGGCTGAACGACTCGCCGAGCGGCTGGGCGACACAGGGCTCCGGTCGTGGGCGCTCGACGCCCTGATTGCCCAGGCACACTCGCAGCGCCGATATGACGAGGCATACGACCTCGCGCGCGAGCGGCTGAACCTGATCGCCGAGATCAGCGACCCCGACCACCTTGTCGAGGTTCACGAAGCGGCCGTACCGGCATTCGCCGCGGTCGCCCAGATCGACGAGGCGCGCCGGCTCGCGAGCGACGCCGACGACCTTTCGCGGAAGCTCTCGCCTCACCACCAGCTGCACGGCCTCTCCCTCCGGCTAGAGGTCGAGGAACTCGCCGGCGACTGGGAGAGGGTCGTAGCGCTCACTGAACGTACCGAGCGGGCCGTCTCTGCGAACCTCGACACACCCTGCTCGCGCAACGCTCGTTCGTTGCTGGTCTGTGCCGTCGCAAGCGCTGTCATGGGAGACGAGCAGCGGGCGGGCGAACTCGAGCGGGCAGCCGAGGAGCTGGGAATGGAGGGATACGATTTCGCGCTCGAGTCCCCGCGCGTGCGCCTTGCGCTCCTGCGAGGAACCCTTCCGCCCGTCGGAGAGGATCTCCAGCCCGCCGGCAGCCACAACCTCGCCTTCGGACTCGCCCGACTCGCGGCGCGGATGGACGCCTTCGCCGCCCTCCGTGACCGACGACGAGTCGAGGAAGATGCCCCGCCTCTTCTCGGAGCCGGCACGTACATCGAGCCGTTCGCGCTCCGCGCGCTCGGACTTGTCCGTGAGGACGAGGCGCTCGTCAATCAGGCGCGGGAGCGGCTACGGGGGATGGGGCTCGATTGGCATGCCGAACAGACTGATGCCCTCATCGAGGTTGCCTCGCTTCCCGGGTGATCGCACCCGCTAACCGCCCACCGCCTGACCACAACGCAGCGTGGCTTCAGCGCGACGATCCGCCCCGACGACGTGCGCCATGTCGACCCCGTTTATTGTCGTCTGCCGAGTCGTCTCATGCCCTAAGCACGAGACACTCGGCCGGAGCAGGCAGGAGCGGAAACGCTGCAGCATTCACGAGGCGACAGCGACGCGAAGGGGTCCGGCCGGGCCTTCCGAGGCCTTGCCCTCACCTTCACGCTCTCGTTTGTCAACCTGATCGGAGTGACGCTGACTGCGGCCGCGCTCGGCGGCCTGACCCCGTGGTCGCGCTGGCAGTTCATCGGCATCTACGGCGTAATCGAAGCGGCCGCCGGCCTAGCAAACGTCATCTCGCCGAACATCTGGCGGCTCCCCGTTGCCGAGCTGCAGACGAGCGAGCGCACCGACGTGAAACTGGCAGCTTCCGCGCTCCTGCTTCCGCATTGGGGCGGCCTCGCCCGCTCGCTTGCCGGACTCGTGTGTCTCGCACTCGCGGCCTGGCACGACGGTCTCGGCCCCGCTTCAGTTGCTCTGGCGCCATTCGTTCTTGCTCTCGCCTGGTCGATAGTCGCGATCTCGGCTCTTCTGGCACGGGCTGGAGTTAATCGGCCCGAGGTCGACGTCGTCCAGTTCGTCGTGCGCTGGGGCACCCGGGAGAAGGAACTCCCTCCGATCAGTCTCGGCGCCTCGGCGTTCCAGTTCCTTCTCGCCGTCGCGACGATCCCGGTCGTAAAGCTGCTTTCACCTTCGGTGCTCTACCAGCCCGAGATCGGTCCGTCCGCGAACGCGGTGCTCTTCGTCTTCGCCGTGTCGTTCACGCTACTGGCGCTGGTCTACCTGGTGTGGTCCGGTCGTATCGAGTTGAACGCGCCGTCGGAACAACAACGCGAGGCGGACGAGCAGAGCTGACCAGGCGCCCCGACTGTGTGTTTTGAGCTTCCGCGAGGCGGGAAATTGACCGACGGGTCAGCCAGAGGGAGACTGGCCGTGAGCCGGGCGGCGCGCGACGTGAGGAGACTGACGCGCCGTTCGGCTGCCAGCGTACCCATGCTGCAAGGGTGCTAGAGGAGAAAGATGAGCAGCAGGATGACGAGGATCAGCAGAAGAACGCCACCACCGATGTACATTTTCAGCCTCCTTTCGTTTGAGCTGACGACCAGTGATACCCGCTCAGCGGCAGAAACGAACACCGGCCGAACAGCCGATCCGTTACTTCCGCAGAGGCGCCGGCATCGCGGACACGAGAAACAGCTTCCTGGAGCGCACCGTCCTTCTTGTGCGGCGGCGTGGTGTCGAAGGCGACCGCCGTCCGGACAACGGCGTCGACACTGAGGCGATCGTCGTCAGCACGCGGGCGCCGCCGGCGCTCGCTCGCCGGTGCGGGCGGACGCGCTGGCCGCGCTTCCTGGGGATTGTCCTCTTCGGGCTGCTTCGCGGGCGTGGGGCTTGGAGCGTTCCTCTTCCACAGATTTCGGATGCAGCCATGTTGTAGCGCGCGCTGTCAGGATCTCGGACGTGCCGTCCCGCGAGATCTCGGGGCGTAACGGTGTGCGCTCGAGATCGCACTAAGCCGCCGGCGACGATCGAGCAGGAGCGCCTAGGTGTCCGGAATCGTCTGCTCGAGGAAGCCAACCCCGCCCACCCTCGATGTGGCGAGCCCGGTGAACGTCTGGCTGAAGATCCAAGGCGTGCCGCCGATCTTGCCGTCGGGATGGTGGAGGGCGAGCGTGGAGCCGCGGCAGCGCGCCGTCAACCTCGTCGTCGGCTGCGCGTAGGTCAGCGCTCCCCGTTTCAGGCCTGCGCGGCGAACGCGCGCGGGGCACACGGACCATCGCGCACCGAGTCGGGCGCTGATCCCGCGCCAGATCGAGTCGTCCGGCGTGTGCGTCTGCTTCGGCGTACGGAACGGCTCAAGCCCCCAGACGAGGCGGACGTCGCGTGCGCTTCTCCAGACCAACGCGAGGTCGCGGCGAACGTACGCCTGTGTCTCGTGATGATGGTACGTCGCCCACTCATGCACGTGCGCCCCGTACCACCTGCGCAAACGCATGGTGCCGTTCGGCGTCTCGACGACGCCGTCGACGAGACCGGTTGCGACGATGCTCAGCCACGCGGAGCGGCCGCGGGACGCGGGCAGCGGGCCGACGGTCAAGCCCGGACGGACCGCATGCAGCACGAGTCGGGCGCGCGACCTGCTCGTCGATCCGTACGCATCGAGCAGCCAGCGCGAGCCGGAGCGCCGGGTCGATCCGTGCCCGAATGGCTCCTTCATGCTCACGCCGGGCCCCGTGTGCTGTGCGAGCTCAACGCGCTCTGTGTAGCTGGCGACGCCGCGCCCACGCGCGTACCAGAGCCATTCGATGTAGTACGGGTTGTCCTTCGTCCAGAAACGGACGACGATCGCGCGCCGACCGTTGGGCTCGACCGCGCGCAGATCCCACGTCTCAGAGACGGCGCTCGCCTTTGCCACCGAGTCGGCCGGGCGCGCCGTACGCCAGGGGATGCGCTCGGCAGCCATGATGGCGAGGGCCAGTGCGGCCACGAGCAGACTCCGCATCATCCCTTGCCTACCCGATGAGCAAGGGCGTAAGCGCTCTTTCCGCCTGCAGCTGGACTAGAAGCCAGCCCGTCGGGAACACGAAGAGTGGAGGTGATGGCATGCGCGGCTTGACGAGAGGGGCAATGACGCTGCTCGGCGTCGTCGTCGCGGGCTTCCTGATCTGGTTTGGCGCGAGCGCGCTGCCGGGCGAGGGCGATGCCTCGCTCGGCGAGTTCTGGTGGGCCGCGGGACTGATCGCAGCGGCAGGCCTGACAATGGCGCTGTCGCAGCTGCTCGGCGGCTGGACGAAGTGGGGGTGGCCGCGAATCTCAGGCAACGTCTTCCTGCTCGGCTTCCTGCCGGCGCTCATCGCCGGCGGCTGGATAGTCGCCGCCGGTGAACCGGGCGACCACTGGCTCGGCAGCCACGTGCGCGGCTGGTCCGACGACATCGGATTGGAGGGACTCGTCGGCGACCTGACGAAGGCCTGGCCTGCACTCGCGTTCGGCGTGGGCCTTGCACTCGGACTCACGTTCGACACGACCGGCCCCACGACCGAGCCGGTCCGCTCGCGCGGCACGGTCGGGGCGGCCGCCGGACAGCCCGGGCCCGAGGCGCGCGGCGGCGAGCCGGACGACCGGCGCGCGCGGACCCACGAAGGAGAAACGCCGCAGTCTGAGTCTCCGCCGCGCTCGGGCGAGCCGCCGCGCGAGGAATAGGAAGGTTTCACCCGGTCGCGCAGGTGCTGACGCCGCCGTCGCGGCGAGGACGAGACGATTCTGGAGGACCTCGGCGGCTACAGTCCGCGCGGATACGCGTAGCGCGTCGGCAGCGGCCGTGGAAGCTGCTGCGGTGTGCCGAAGGCGACGACGATCTCTTGGTGCTCGGTGAGCGCTAGCCCGCTCGGGTCGCCGACCGGCTTGCCGTCGGCGTAGACGCGTAGCAGGCTGCCGTGACCGGAGCAGTATCCGCCGAGGCAGCCGTCTCCGGGGGGGACGCCCCAGACGCCGAAGAACTGTCCCAGCGTGAACGCCCGCACCGTAGGAGATTCGACGTGGATGACGCCGGTTGCGTCATGGGTGTGGATGCGTACGCGGCCGCAAGCATCCCTCGCACGACCACGCCGACCGCCGACTCATACGCGGCAGAGCTCGATCGCGGATCGACGGTTAGCCGCGGGTCAGCGCTGCATCTCGAGACTCAGCCTCGCCAGCCAGCCGCCCCAGCCGTCCGTCGCGTAGGCGTCGGCGATGCAGGCCGACATCTCCGGTCAGTGATGCCTCGAGCACGGTTCCGCCAGCTCTGGTTGTTCGGCGACACCTGCACGAGGAACTGGTTCCCGATGTCCAGCGTCAGGTCCCGCCGGTAACCCCGCTCGGCAGGTCGAAGCGGTACGTGAAGTGGGAGTTGCCGTCAGCGAAGCGCGCGCTGCCGTCGAAGACGGCACCGTCGCGCTGTGACCCGTCGGCCTCGAAGAGCCACGGCTCCTCGGCCGGGGAAGAGGTAAATGCGATCACGTCGCCGGTCACGTGGACGGCGCCGCTCGCCGCGCGGCGGAGACCGTGGTTCTCTACCGTCCGAGGGGCTGGCGGCTTTCCACGTGGAGGTGGCATGAACGGCAACTTCGAACTCGGCCGGATCGCGGGGGTGCGCATTCGGATCAACTGGAGCTGGCTGGTCGTCTTCGCGCTGATCGTCTGGTCGCTCGCCGCCGGCGTCTTCCCCGAGCAGAATCCGGGGCTCTCCGACGGAGTCCATCTAGCCATGGCGGTTGCTGCCGCCGTGCTGTTTTTCGCGTCGCTCATCCTGCATGAGCTCGGTCACGCGCGGCAGGCACTGCGCGAGGGCATCGAGATCGACGGGATCACGCTCTGGCTGTTCGGCGGCGTCGCACAGTTCAAGGGGTCGTTCCCAAGCGCCGGCGCCGAGTTCCGGGTGGCGATCGCCGGCCCGCTGGTCTCGCTGGGCCTGGGCGCCGGCTTCAGCCTGCTTGCGGTCGTGGGCCTGCCCAGCGAGGTCGACGGCGTGGTCGCGTGGCTCGGTTACATCAACCTCGCCTTGCTCGTGTTCAACCTGATTCCCGCCTTGCCGCTGGACGGCGGACGGGTGCTCCGCTCGGCGCTCTGGTACTTCCGCCGGGATCGCGCGTGGGCGACCCGAGTCGCGGCTGACATCGGGCAGGGATTCGGCTACCTCTTCATCGGCCTCGGCATCGCGATGTTCATCATCTTCGGCGCGTTCAGCGGAGCGTGGCTCGCCTTCATCGGCTGGTTCTTGCTCCAGGCCGCGAGGGCGGAGGCGGGGTACATCGCGACGGAGGAAGCGCTCGGCGGCCTGCGGGTCCGCGACCTGATGGCGCGCGATCCGGTGACCGTGGACGCCGACCTCACCGTCGGCCAGTTCATGGACGACGTCGCCTGGTCACGCCGCTTCACGACCTACCCGGTGGTCCACGACGGTCGGCCGATCGGGCTCCTCGCGTTCAGGTCGGTGGCCGCCGTCCCACGCCGCGAGTGGGATACGCGCCGAGTGCGCGACTCGATGATCCCGCTCGACGAAGTTCCGCAGCTCACCGAGGACGAGCCGGCAGTCGACGCGCTGGCGGATCTGTCCTCACCCAACGCGAATCGAGGCCTCGTCATCGAACACGGCCGCCTTGCCGGGCTCCTCTCGATCACCGATCTGGCCCGAGCGCTGCAGGTCGGGCGGCGCGCGCGGCCGGCGAGGGTGCCGTGAATCTTCCGCCGGTGCCCGCGAACCTGGAACGGGCGGCGGGCTGGTCGTGGCGGCTCCTCGTTTGCGCCGCCGCCGTGCTCACCGTGCTGGCGGTGCTCTGGTATCTGCGCGTCATCGTTTTGCCGATCCTGCTCGCGCTGACGATCGCACCGGCACTGGCTCCTGTCGCAGGGTGGCTCCGAAGGCTTCGCCTCGAGCGCCCTGCTGCCGCGCTCGCCCTCCTGACCGGGCTCGCCGTCGTGGCAGGGCTGGTCGCGATCGTGACGACCTCGGTCCTCGCGCAGTACGACGAGCTCGCCGACTCAGTCTCGCGGGCGGTGGACGACATCACGGACCGGCTCGAAGGCGAACCGTTCAACCTCTCCCTGGCCCGCACCGAGGATCTCCAGTCGTCCCTCGCAGATTCCTGGCGCGAAGCCTCCGGCTACGCGGCTTCGGGCGTCCAGGCGGGCGTCGGCCTTCTCACCGGCCTGGTGCTCGCCGTCGCCGTCCTCTACTTCGTCCTTCGTGACGGCGCGGCGTTCTGGGACTGGGTCTTGCGGCGTTTTGCGCCCGAGACGCGGCCCCTGATCGACCGGGCAGGGCGGCACGCGTGGGCTGTGCTCGGCGGCTTCGTCCAGGGAACGGCGCTCATCGCGGCGATCGACGCTTCGCTGATCGGGATCGGACTCTGGCTGCTGGGTGTGCCGCTCGCGTTCGCCCTCGCCGTGCTCGTCTTCCTGGGCGCTTTCGTGCCCTTCGTCGGCGCGTTCGTCTCCGGCCTTGTCGCCGTGCTGGTCGCCTTCGCGGACGAGGGGTGGGAGATCGGACTCGCCGCCCTGGCCGTCGTCGTGGCCGTGCAGTTCATCGAGGGAACGTTCCTGCAGCCGATCATCCAGAGTCGCACCGTCGACCTTCACCCCGCCGTGATTCTGCTCGCGGTCGCCGCGGGCGCCTCGCTCTTCGGCATCCCCGGTGCCTATCTCGCTGTGCCCGTGACGGCCGTCCTGTTCGCCGTGGTCGGGTCGCTGCGGTCGGACTCGGCAGCGCCCGGCGCGGTTCCGTAGGCGCCAGCTCGTTTGGTTGGCAGCGCGGCGCTCCCACAGACCGCCGCCGCCGAGGGAGCACAATTCGGTTCGTAGTGCACCGCTGACGGCGCCCCCTCAAAAGACGTTCCGACAGTGCTACCGAACTGAGCGAATCAGCGTGCCTTGCAACTACTGGCATATCGAGGGGGCCAGCCGAGCTCCAGCCGGCCTCGTCCTACCGATATCGCATTCAGGAGGTCGTCGGTTCGAGTCGGGCTGGCTCCAACGCCTAAAACAAGCCGTTTCGCGCTCCGTCGTGTCAAGCGGAGGACGATTGGTGAGGAATTGGTGAGTAGGGCCTCTAGCTCCCGGATCAGGGAGGCCACGCGCTCCGGCGTGATCGCCGCCAGCTTCGAGGAGCCGAAGTGCGGGAGCAGCGCATTGTCGAGTGCTGCCCGATAGCTCTTCCGCGTCCACGGCTGGAGCTTCCGCTTCGATTCGAACGACCGCTCGGGCGACCTCGGCGAACGTCTGCGCACCGACGACGCCGTGCTAGACGCTTGATGTGGAAACTCAGCAGAGTCTGCCGCCCCAGCGATGCTGAGTAGTAAGGATCGACGGGTCAGAACGCGGCGGTCCCTTGACTACGGTTCCAGGTACGTGCGTGGAGTTGTTGTCGGAGCGGGGCTCGGTGGTCTCGCGACGGCGATCGCGCTCGAGCAGGCAGGCGTCGAGCCGACTGTGATCGAGCGCGCACCTGAGCTCCAAGAAGCGGGATTCGGCCTCGTCGTCTCGGCGAACGCGGTCACGGCGCTGCGCTCGCTCGGGCTCCGCGACGGTGTCGCCGCCCGCGGGACCAGACGACCTGCCTCGGCGCCACCGAGGACGGGCGGGTGCTGCTCGAGGGTGCGGACCCGGTGCTCGCCGACGTGGTCGTCGGCGCCGACGGGATCCGCTCGGCCGTGCGGAGGTCTCTGTTTGGGGAGGAGCCGCTGCGCTACGGCGGACATCGCGCCTGGCGAGCGGGGACTCGCTTCGATGACGAGCTCGTCCGCGACCGCTTCGTCGAGGTCTGGGGCATCGGCGGCGGCTTCGGCTTCGGCC
>OBLS010000710.1_pt1 | contig 12634 bp, 16 predicted proteins | sample 1519901 | NCBI WGS metagenome assembly OBLS01 (sample SAMEA3113585, study PRJEB22503) | soil metagenome
AAACACTAATAATATCCTCTATAATAGTTCAGCTGCTCCACGCAACCATGTCACAAAAGCTCTGTGTTAAATGTCGAACTGGTATGGGTGTATTCAACAGACAGTACTCTGGCGAAACCCTTTGTAAAAGATGCTTTCTTTCATCAATTGAAGAGAAAACACAAAAAACGATAAACAAGTTCTCGATGCTCCGTCATGAAGACAGAGTTGCAGTTGCAGTATCTGGCGGTAAAGATAGTCTTTCCCTATTGTATGTTTTGACTCAACTCTTTGAAAGAAGCCATCGCGCTCCACCAATTGCAATTACGGTGGACGAGGGAATTAGAAACTATAGAGACGAGTCATTGGCAATTGTGAAGGAGTTTTGTGCGAATTTAAATATAGAAAATAAAGTCATCAGCTATAAGGAATTGTATGGACGCGGGATGGATGAAGCAATGCTGGAAAGGCCGTCGTCCAAAATGTCCTCTTGTTCTATCTGTGGAACATTTCGGAGAAGAGCAATTGATTTGGCAGCAGAATGTGTCAATGCAAATGTTATAGCAACCGCCCACAATTTGGATGATCAGTTGCAGACTTTTATGATTAACATGATGGCTGGAGACATACAAAGGATAGGATGGACGTATCCCGGCCCCTCCACCCCTAGATACCATAACCTAAAGAAAATAAAGCCCTTCTGCGAGATTTATGAAAGGGAGATTGTTTTTTATGCTCTACAGCGAAATATTCCGTTTCAAACAGAGGATTGTCCTTATATGGATGAGAGCATCAGGACGCAGATAAGAGAGTTTATCAATACACTAGAAACTAGAAGACCGGGAATCAAATACAATCTCTACAATTCTGTATTAAAGATTTCTAAGAATCTGAGAAATATTCCTACGGATATCAGCCCCCAAAGGTGTCAAGAGTGTGGACACGTATCAACATCAAGAATTTGCTCAGTATGTAAAACTATATCAATCCTGCAAAAAGATCATCTATAATAAATTTAGTTAAGAACATTTACTTTGATTTTTTTACGTGCTGGTCAGATAATCAACAACTAAGTGCAATTGTTAGCAAGCAACCATCTAAACTCAGGCTAAGGTAACGGCAAGATACTCACTCTGAAATTAGTCTCTAGCTATAACTTCTCTCTTCTGGTTTTTAGTGAAGATTGCTTTTTGGCAGCTTGCATATTGTCTTCCTTCACCTCTTGAATATCTTCAGATTCTGAGTTTTCCACCTTTCTTCGGTTTCCAGAGCCGGAATCTGACAACTACTTCAAGGCACCATTAAATTAATATAAATTTTTAGGTGTTTGGCAATTCCTCGAGCAGATCCAAAAAGCCCAAGCGTACGAGCCTCGTTACGAGGCGAAACCAGATCATATAACTAATAGCCATTTTCGATTTATCTTTGCAATTTCCAAGAGTGCAGTTCATCGGTCCTAAACTATTACTAAATTGTTGGTTCACCTTTCATTTAATTATTAATGGGTTAATATAAAGAAAAACGCAAGGGTAGACAGAAAGATAGATCGGTTGAATGCTAGATTATCGTTACTCTGTAGCAAGCTATGAAAAATGTCAGCTGCGAAGATAGCTAACATTCTTGATTTGCTAAACAGAAGGCCTTTTGTTACAGAATTTATTTTGGAAAAAAGAGAAGTCCTGACCTTACATAGTTCTTAAATACTATCTTTATCTTTTTAAAGATAGCAAATTGAATGAAGACGATCTCAAGAAGGTTTGGTTTTGTGATGATTGTGGATCGAGTTTTTTCTTCAACTCCGACGCTTTGGATCATAGGAAATTGAGTAGACACTTCCGAATAACGAAGTATGATTTTCGTTCTGGAAGAATATCAAACGATCCCTCTCGTTGACGTGTTCTGATGGGTACTAGCTTATACAAAATACATTTTCGGACCTATATCGTAAGTTTCTCACATTCTATATTCCGTGTGGCCCCTATCATCCTGCAATAGTTTCACAATTTAGCTCTAACAAAGAAATTAGTGCTAGTGTAAATCATCTCATCACCAATGCGTCATAAACTTTGGTAATTACGATTTTAGCGTTTTCAATAAACCAGTTTAGCGATTGCTGTATTTGCGTCTCAAAGGAAGACCAAATTATCATGGAAACAACAAATACAGCTACTCCTATAATGCCAGCTATTTTGTATTTTTCGGTGCGGCTAATGTTATCGTCCGAGTATTCCATTTCTCTATTCTCCTTTGGGAGTTCTCTGAACAAAAGAATGAAAAAGCGCCCGCGGAATAGCCAAAGAGGGAATGACTTTTTCGCTTTCTAAATTGAAAGTTTGCAAATAATTTAGCATTCGCAGCGGAAGCATCGGTACGGAGAGGATGGATGGGAATTAAAAGTTTTCTTGGCTGCTATAACTGGAGCATAAGCAAGACTGGCGGGACTAAAAAAATGGTTGGATGACCAATTGGTTAATAATCCTTAAAGACTCAGTGATGACCAATTGGTTAATAATCCTTAAAGACCCCAGTTGGCATTCCTGCCCCGTCAATCACTTAAATGGATATACCAAGATGGAATTCTTGCACATGTAGTGATTGTTCTTATCCTATTCTCCTCCCTGAAAGGAGAAGGATCTGAAAACCTTTTACTGCAAAAAACATTCCGACAGATGACTTGAAATAATGGAGAGATATCTTTCACATTTCATATGATAGGTGATTATGAGGGGGAACAATTAGTGAGATTGGCAAGGGAGGCAGTTGAAAGCTTTCTCATAAATAATGCTGGAAAATCCATCATTACTAGAATCCCTTTTGCAGAAAAGATGGGAGTGTTTGTCACCTTGATTCACCTGGATGAGAAAGGACAGGAAAGCCTGCGAGGATGTATAGGATTCCCTCTTCCTGAAAAAGAACTATTCGAATCAGTAGTTGAGGCTGCAATAGCAGCTGCTACGGGTGACCCTAGGTTCCCGCCTCTGTCCCCAATGGAGTTTACCCGAACAATATTTGAGGTGAGCGTTCTAACTCCCTTAGAGATAATAAAAGTAAAACATCCGGCGGAGTATTACAAGCATATTGAGGTTGGAAGAGACGGTTTGGTATTAAGGTGGGAGAGAGGATCTGGACTATTGCTGCCACGAGTCGCTCGAGAGATGGGATGGGATATCGATGACTACCTCTCAAATATATGTTTCAAGGCAGGGGCCTCACCAGATGCCTGGGTAATGCCAAATTCAGAACTTTATAAATTTCAGGCTATCGTCTACAGAGAGTCTGAACCTGGCGGCAGAGTTATAAAATTACGATAGGTAGTTTGAGGGCATCGTGTTTAATGTTGGAGGCTTTAGATTGCATTGGCATCTTTATTTTATTCGATGGATTGATAGTAGAATTCGATCTTGTTTAACCCGAATCCCTTGACACGTCTAATTTTGCCTTGCTTGGTAAGGTGAAGTATAGCATAGTGGGCCTCATACTTGCTTCCCAGATCTCTTTCAATGTCTTTTGCAGTTACCCTTCCACTTCGAGTCTTTATTATCGTATATACTGACTCCATAACCTTTTGTTTTGATGATCTATTGATCTGAACACTATTGGTCGACATGTGTTTTGTTACATGAGAAGTGGGACTAAAAATAATTTAGTTTACTATATTTTACCCCTTAAGCAGATAAAAATACCCATCCTGAGAGAAAAGGTCGATAACGCGCTTCTGTCCAGCAGACTCCAAGTCTGAGGGCGTATCTGGCATTTCCTACGGTTGAGACCTGCACTTAATAGACTAAAGGGTAATCATATTAGGTAACCAACGCTTTATTGACTAAATAACTTTTTTATGACTGTCAAACCATCTTATGGCTGCAATATGAATAAGACGGTGGCCATAAATACTTCAATCGTCTTATTGTGCTTGGCAGCAATCAATTGCTGGTCTATGAGCGAGAGTTATGCTCAAGATGTCGCAAGCAACAATAAAAACCAATTGTTCGTCACGTCCTTTCAAAACGTGGTTAACAAAGCGCTACTTTTAACTCATGATTTCGATATCGAAATTCAGAAATGGAAAAGAGGTGAGCAGAACAATGAAACCATGGTATCAATTACGGATTCTTATGTCCCCAGGTTTAAGGAACTCATTACTCTAGTGAAAGATTTGCAGACTCCCAAACAGTTCGAAAATGTAACAAAATTTTACTTGATGAGCCTACAGTCAGAGCTTCAAAGCAATATTCATTATAGAAACAGCTTGGTATCAGGTAATACGACAGAGAGTTTGCTATCCTCAAAGTTATATTCTGATGCTCTCAGATACGAAATGGAATCTTTTGGGGCGTTCAGGGCAGCCGCAGCCAAATCAGATATTGGATAGCTACATTTTATTCTTCTTCGATCGTTCGTAAATTCTTTTACCCCCTAGCCGAAAGTAAAGACAACAACTTACTGAAAAATAGCTTCTTGACGAGTCAGACAAGATGAGTCTGGTGGTTTTCTGACAATGAAGGTTAATTGAGCGCGCATGTCGTTTCTAAGCCCGTGGACGACTGGAAAGATTGTTATTAAGCATAACAGATGCATATTCAGCTAAAATGACCGCTGGAATAGAGCATATCCTAGGGCAGATTACCGAACTTGATTCAATGCTAGAAGATATAAACCAAAAAATATCAAAAATTAGCGAGGAAATAAAAACACAATTTAGCCTATCAAGTTCTGGTATGTCGATAAACCAAAATTACTTGTTGAGTGGCATTCAAAGGAGTCCAAACCCTAAGAACTATATAGTGACAAGTAAAGGTATAGAAGTCGTAGGAGAGCAAGAAATTACGCCAGTTTCAGTGTTCCTTGATGCAGTTATTCAGTTTGCAAACGATCCTAACCGAAAAATCATCGTTCTAAAGGAGCTGGTCAAGCATCTACAGAAGATGAACGAAACAGCATCCAACAATTCAATGACCTCGTAAGTCTATATCCACTTCAACTAATTACTGAATGCGCCGATTTGTATGTCTCATTATCGCAAGGTAATTGACTTTTGCTACAAACTCAACGTTCGATCCCGGGAAGCAAATAGCGGAGGACTGCCGTGCGGGCACATTAATGAATCATAAACTCTCTTTAGATAATCTTAAAATGTCGCAGTTCAGAATTATACGGAATGAAGTGCGCTTGTTGTGGAGAAGAGATGGAACAATATAGTAGAAAAGAAAAGACCATCAGTTTGGTATGCAGAGCGTGCGGCCTTACTAATTCTGTAATTGTCGATCCGGATTCACCTAAATGAGATCATCTGAGAGTTGGACATTCAGGGACGGAATAACTTGGAGCCAAAGGGTCAACTCCGTCCCTCTGATCAAAGCCTGAGATGTGAGTATTGATTGAGCGAAACATCCATGCATTATCCTCCTGGTTTCTAGATGGAGAGGAATGCGAAAAAACGGAGGGCAATTAATTCCGAGGCCATTTGATCTTTTAGACGACAAGATTTTCGCAACTATCTTATAATTTAATGGTTGAATATAATAGGAGCTTGCAAAAAGAATATCGCCGGGTTCGATAGACCCAATAACTCTTCTTCAGTAGTTAATTCTTCAATGAGGCTTGTGTCAACTCCCTGGAATGTTTTTTCAAATAACATTATCCAGCGCCTAAAATAGTCGTAACTCTGGTCATTTGATTCTGGGATTTTGTTTACAATGAAAATTAACTTTGCCATATTGCGAAAATCGAATGGCTGAGTATGCTTCGTCTGATCTCGCGTTTAAACTACAAAGTCATCATCAACTATCAGAGCGGGTGATCTAGGTCCAAGCAAAAAGGTGAAAGAGCAATATTGTAGAGCATACTTTTTTTCTTTCTCTTGCCGATAATAATCTCCTCTAAGGAAGGCAAGTGAAAAAGAGCCTATGAAATTTGGTCTGTAAATGAATGTATAATTTGCTACTGACATGCGAACAGAAACTGTCTTGGACATTTCTTAAATGAATGAACAATTAGATATAAATTCAAACATGGAAAATCAAGCACTCTATGCAACTTCAATTGTTATGTTCATAGCTACAATCTCATGTACCGCCTATTCAGTAGGCAGTGTCTATTCGGCATACGGCCAACTTTACTCTGACTCAGAAAGAGAACTAGTTCCTGTAGAGGAACAACAACCATTGGAAGCACAACAACCATTGGAAGCACAACAACCATTGGAAGCACAACAACCATTGGAAGCACAACAACCATTGGAAGCACAACAACCATTGGAAGCACAACAACCATTGGAAAAATCATTAGCGGAGATAACTAAAGAAATCAATACAGGCACGATGGAATCGATAGTCCAGGCTCCAAAAGAAGAAAAGAAATCTGTGCCGTTCATTCTGCCATTCGATTCGGGCAGTATCACAGGCAGGTAGCCTACGCAAAGTTTGGGGCCACTTGGCCAATCGTGCGAATGATAACTATATGGGCTATAACGAACGCTGGAATCGTTAGAACCCAATTTTTTACGGCAAAGAGAGAGGCAAGTCTTTTTGTTTTTTGCTATTTTACCCGAGAAGAGAGGTAGCATCCTCACTATGTAGAGTCCTCATGCTAACATCTTTGGACAGTCCCTGCATGTCAAAATATTAACACGTTTTTATCTTATAATGAACAAAATGGTCATGGCAATTTAACTTATAAGATTAAACCATCGATATATAGTGGCGATATATGGCGGCGATGTCGCTCGATTGATGTTGTTGTATACCACGATTAAGATAGGAAGAAATTCAAAAGAGTTGGTAATTTTCATCACCTTGTATTTGCTAAGGGGAGCGTTTGTTAGTCTGACCAGGAGTGCCACGCTGAAGTTAACAAACACCCTTGCCTGGGATATAGAGATAATTGGCTATTACATCTTTTCGGCCGCCAAGCCGATTAATAAGTTGACAATGATTGACAAGCTTCGCAAAGTTGTCCGACTGGGTCTAGTCCTAACCGAGCTTAATGGGCCCAGGTTTGGTATTCAGTCTAAAATTCAAGGGCTAGCGGAACTTGTTGGTATCTCTAGCTTGGGAGTAATAATGCTATTAAGACGTCTTTTAGATTCGAAAGACGCATCTAGTGATTCGATTTATGTACGGCAAACAACTCCCACACCGATAGAGAAAAAACTGTACCAAGAGCATGCTTCTCTTCAAGATAGTCGTATGTACAATGCGCAAGTCAGTTATCAGAAAACACGGAACGCACTAGTTCCAAGGAGATTGATCGTAGTGCTAAAGCCGAAAAATACAAAAAGAATAGAGTTCGCTGAGGTACTGGGAGAAGGCGAGGGGAACGAGGACGATACGCTTATTTCAACATAGAACGGATTCCGTCCTACTCAAAGCACTTTTGGTCGTATTTTAAGAATTACCCTTGTGAACGATAGAGCCTTAGTTCTGATTAAAGTAAATTGCTAGGCACCATTTTCAGCAGGAGACGATTTTCTGATTACAGATGTTTTTTTCGGTTATGCTCCTCCAACTCAGCCAAGGAGCTAAACACCGTTTCGTTTCCACATTTTTCACATCGATATTGTGTTCCCGTAGACGAGGACATTAGGTACCATTTACTGCATACCTACAATTTAAAGACTACTACATGAGCGAAACATGATCTATTGGTTTTCTCTTATAAAAATCTCAATTCATAAGAATCTCAGCCATTCCAACTGCATCAGATAGCCGATGATAAAAGACCCATCGTTTGGGCGCGAAATTGAAGGCAGTGAACCATGAACTAACTTTCCTTGTCGGCTAAATAAATTTCCTTGTTTTTACCTGAATCAATCTCATCCGTACTTAAGTGCCAGTTTTTTTGGCATATAGCACAGCTAATGAATTTTCCCCTAAAAGTCAATTCCAACTTGTAGTGGCTGCATCTTATCTGGTACTGATGTTTGAGCGCTTCCATTTCTTTTATCGTATCAATATGCCTGACAGAATTCTCCGTCAATAGGAATTGTATTCTAGCTTGTTCTTTATTTTCCTTTGGCATGCCAAGTCACCAAGCACAGAAGTTAGAACTAATTCAATAACATGTACGTTATAGAATTAAATTGTATATCATTGCAATTAGTACAATGCGCAAATGTCAAAGTTGCGGAAGAATAAGATTCTATTCTTTGAATTTCATTTTATCGCAGTCCATTTGCAACGAGTGCTATTTCCTCTCGAAAGAAAAAAATGCGCCGCCGAAAGGCTCCTGAGAAGTCCACTTTATTTTCCTGAGAAAATATACATTGCTGTATGCTCTATTAAGGGAAATGCCCTCATGACATTCTCGCACCGCACCTAGGGCAGAATTTCGAGGTAGGTCCTAACCTCAATCCGCACTCGACGCAGAAAAGCCCTCTTTTCTCGTTAATTGCCGACTCTCGAGGGAATCTTTCGAGACCATCCTGGGACATAGTATCTGTCTTCCCGCTCGAAAACTCTTGAAACAAATCCGTTACGGCTCCACTTGGTTCAAATGAGTCACTGGCATCCGGAATATAGTCTCTCTGACTAGCACTTTTGTTTATATCTTGCACGTATGCTACCAATCTTGGTATTTGTTGTGTCTTATTAGTGGGACTGTCAATTTCCTCACCCAACCACAATGCGAATTTTCTTAGAGTCATTTCTGGGGTTGAAAAGGTTAGTGAATGAGTTGATAGATAGTCTTCGGTAGCCGCTCTCCCATTGAACACTTTCATGCAAAAAAATTAATACTTTTCGGCTAATAATTATTGCGAATTCCCGCATCTACTGCAAAATTTGGCTTGACGTGGTATTGGCGAGCCGCAAACGATACAGTCTTTCGTAATCTGTTTTTTAGATCCTGCCTCTGGTTCCTCTGTCATCTTAACATCAATGCCTGCCGGCCTAAGCATGGGTTCTTGATGCTGAGTCGATTGAGGGGTCGGAAGAGTGTACTCTTGAGGCGCAGGCCCTGATCCTACCACTCCCCCTGTTCCTATGAATCCACCTACCCCAAAACCAGCTTGAGATGGAGGACTCGTAGAGACAGTTCCTCCGGTCGAACTTTTCAGTGACGTTCCCTTTTCAGTCGCGGATTTCAGTTCTAATATAACACGTACTGCAAGAAAGTTTAAGGCTGAAAATGTTATCAGGTAATCGCCTATTTTCGAGAAAAACTCTTTTTCGTCAATCTTTCCCTGTTTGAAGAGCTGTGTATCATCGATAAATGATTCGTATTTCTCCTGAGTATCATTAACCAATTCCCTCAGTTTTTCGGTTAATGCACCCAGTGCGTCGACACCGAAGGACATGTTATCGTGAGCTGCTATTCGCAGAGGATAATTAAAGTTTGAGCCATCCCGACCGAAACTGTTTGCGCTCACGACGGACAATAGAAACGCCTTTTCAGAACTCGATTGGTTTTCTCTCTCTTTCCTCTATTTCGGATGGCCAATTGCAAGCTATCGAGTATTGCACTAACTCTGGAAAAGGCGCAAACAACTTATTTATAGCCAACAGCTTAAACTGATTCGATTAATCGAGGCGGAGGGATTGTCTAGACTGGTTAGGATACCTGCCTTACACGCAGGTGGTCATGGGTTCAAATCCCATTCCCTCCATTCTATCGATCAGGTTGCTCGCTCTTATCGTTATAATAAGGCGTTGCGCCTTATGTTGACTTGCGATAACAATAACGACTTACCAAGATCGAATTGGCTGACTGGTTCCTACCCTGATTGGTTCTTACCCCGACCTGCAAGCCTAATCGGCCTACCCTTTAATCTATCACCCCGTCCCCCTCCGAAAAAGTTTTACCATTTTTACGCTTAAATTTATCGTGATTAGAAATATCACCCAGGCACCGAACGAACCTATCATTGATGCTTGATAAGGTTCAAGCGTGGACGCTTGAAGCAGTTGATAATGAATCACTATTTTAGAAAAGGAAAAAACCACCTCAGCGATAGAAAAAGCAGCAGCTAGTTTTTTGATATCGTTTCTTATTCTTATAACAATTCTTTTTCCTGTAATGGGATCAACATATTTGTCTTTATTATCAAAATAAAATAACACTGCAAATAGTGGAATATAAATGCCGTATTCTGCTCCCAACGTCATGAGAGAATTAGTTAGATTATTGCTATCGTACTGAGAATAAACTTGAGTAAAGGCTGCTCCTCCAAAAAATGCCAATATTCCTGAAATGAGAATGTTCTTGTTAAGAAGAATATAGTCTCTATGTTTTTGATAGAATTTTTTCACACTAATCTAACGATTGCCAAACCATTATTCATCTTTATCTAAAGTTCGGCTAGCAGAATCTCTATCCAAAAAATGAATGTAGGAAGAGGAAGTAACACGATAAAAATACAAGAAGATCAGGTCAGGCACTGACCTGCCAGCGGTACAATTGATTTCTCTGCCGCCTGAACGAAAAAATATTCTTTTATATTGAAAGAACCAACTCAATTAAATGAAGACGCGTTATTATTACCTCATCACTATTGCGATCGGATTTTTGATTGCATTGTATTTCTATTCAACCCAGATAAACCGACCTCCTTATGCGCTGGAGGTAGATCCAACCAGGGACACTACGGATATTTCCGGAATAATGTACAGGATCCGTCTGACAAACGTCGGCTCAAACAGTCTCAACGGAGTAGTTGTAGATCTGGGTGCGACGGACGTACAAAACTTAACATCACTAGATCCCGGACAATCATACTTTTTCTATCCCAAGCCTGATACTCAAGTGAAGACAGTAAAGGTAAGCACTAACGAGGGAATTGCGATTGAAAGTGATTTTCGATCTCCTACCAAAGTTCTGGGTTTACCCGGCGCTGGGCGGTAGTATCAATTCTTAATAATTCCAGATTTCAAAAAGCGACTCAAAAGTTTTCTGAGACTGGTTCACCTTCAAAGGAATTGTTAAAAAAGCAGATAATATATAGCGGGTTTCTTGGGACCGCAAATGGTTTGCTAAGAAACTTGATAGGAGAGGTAGCCGACCAGTACCACCATAGACAGAAGGTCCCATTTCAAGCCTTACAAGATCTACCACGTAGACGTGCCAGCATGACTGCGCTACCTTAGGATTGCTCCCTCCCGGACCTCATCCATTTCGGCAACGTGCGCTCGCGCGCACACGGTCAAGACAGCGCCTTCGCGCTGTTAGCCGCCCGCAACCATCCGACACGGCATGATTTCATTTCAGTAAGGCAGGCGGGTACTTTCTATCTATAGATTTACCTAGTCGTTGCTGATCCCAGCATAAAGCCGATTTCCGGTGAAGGGGTACGGCTAGCACCCCGATCCTCCCTACCTCTACTAAGAATATACGGGCTTTAGATATAATATTTTCTGATTTGCAATACCCAAGAGTTATGTAGGACAGTGATTACCCCGATATCGGCGGTAATTGAACTCGATGGTGGTTAAACTGCGATGGGATGTTCAGTACAAAAACTATAACTTTGTCCGATATTGTTCGTACAATTCTAAAATCCGGTCAAGCATCACGTTTTCGTCTGCTTCAATATGATAGATCCACTGCCTAGCGCGTAAGCATTTGGTCTCTCCTTTCCCTTCCAGAGCCACTACTTTTCTAACAATTCTCTTGTCTTGAAGAATCAGAGGCCTAAGTTTTTCTTTTGCTATTTGTACTGGAACCTTATAGTACCCAGTCATTATCCTTTCTATAGCGTCAAGTAGAACAGGTTCATTTTTTATGCTCTCGCAGAAGTCATCGGCGATTTCTTTGAGGAACAAAGAGTAATTGCGGTTCATCTGGCTTTTTGCCATCCTATCTATCTACATTAGTGCGCTAAATAAGTTATTTATGATATAATTATAATGACACTGAATATTCTCATGAGTGTATTCTTGTGTAGTTATTTTTAGACTATTAAGTTTAATTAGAAGCGAGTTCGCGCTCCTATATTGGGAGCCGTACTAATACAGTTGGTTATCTTGCTATAATAACGTACAAGGTTTTTGTGTAATTCCTTTCGAGTCATTGCGATGTAATTTTGGGCATTTGAATGTCCAACAGCAATAACCCATATATGTTATCTTTAAAATGCTTCAGTCGGGGTCGTTGTAGCTGTCTACACGATAACCTTCTCTTTCCAGCCCTTTCCTCAGAGTCAAAGTGATGTCGGGTTCGTCATCGATGATCAGTATCTTGACAGAATCCAAACCTCCAAAATCTGATACTAATCTACTTTTCTAGCAGCCGACGAACTTTTTAGGTATTCGGAAAGTTCGAGGGCTTCCTCCCCAAATACGGTTAACAAGCACTCCTCGTGCTTGGAGCTTTGTATCAAGTCTATCATAATCGAAGCTGATCCATCGCTAGTCGGAGGATAACTAATACGGTTAATTACATAACCTTCACTAAAGAGCATCAGTAATTTCTGCATAGAGGTATTTGTTCGGTTGGGTAAGTTCTGCTTCATTCTAAGGATATGTCAAAGTAGCTGTCGGTAGCTTATTTATATTTCATTTAGAGGATAATTTTTTATTAATTTGCCAATATTGGCCAGTATGTGAGACGAAACCAAATTAACACACGTGGAAGTTTTCAAAATGTTGAAGGGGTAAAACTCTGCCGCTACTTTGAGAGCGACTATAATCGACAAAGGGAATATCTGACCCGGCTCGAGGCT
>OBLS010000711.1_pt1 | contig 12634 bp, 11 predicted proteins | sample 1519901 | NCBI WGS metagenome assembly OBLS01 (sample SAMEA3113585, study PRJEB22503) | soil metagenome
TCCCATTCGTGCTTCCGGAGTCGCCGTTGGAATCGACCGAGCACGGGCTCGTCCCGACGGGGAAGGGTTGGTTCGTGCTCAACGCGCGTGAGGCGCCGTGGTACGCACGTGATGGTCGGGGTTTCTATTGTGAGTTCGAGGGCTTCGAGGAACACGAGCCGGACTTCTCGCAACTCGGCATCAACATCACGGTGCTGAGCCCCGGCGAGCCGATGGCGATGTATCACTGGGAGGCTGATCAGGAGGACTTCCTCGTGATCGCAGGCGAGGCGCTGCTTATCGTGGAGGGAGAGGAACGGCCCCTCCGCCGGTGGGATCTCGTTCACTGTCCACCGAAGACAGAGCACACGATCATCGGAGCCGGGGAGACACCGTGCGTCATCGTCGCCGTCGGCGCGCGTGACCGCTCGACCGGTCCGGACTGGGGCGCTTACACGGCGGATGCAGCCGCACTTCGCCACAACGCCGGCGTCGAGCAAGAGACGATTGACCCCGAGCAGGCATACGCGCGGTTTGCGGCCTCGGAGCGAACGCGGTACCGGGACGGCTGGCTTCCCGGCTGAGCGACTACGAGTTGTTCGCCGTGAGTGACGGCGACGACCACCCGGCCGGGCGGATCACGTACACGATCCCGCCGGAACCGGTATCCACGCGCGCTCGAACTCCTCGCGATCCTAACGGTCTCCGCCGCGGTTTTCTGAAAACGAGCACGATCCTGATAGCGCGGCATGGCCGCCGGGGTTCACCTTGACATCGCTTCGCAACTGACAGCGATCGAGGAGGTAAGGGCAAGATGGCTAGACGACGCAAGGCACGCGTCGCCCTCGCTGCGGGACTCGCCACGCTCTGCGCGGGGACGGCGGCTTTCGCAGGAGGCGGCGCCTTTCTCGAGCCCGACGTGCGCGTCCTCCAGCAATTCGAGGGCGAAGGAAGCCAGAGCTTCGGCTGGGCCGTTAGCCCGGTCGGGGTGCCCGACAAGAAGCATCGAATGAACGCCCTCATCAGCGAGGCGTTCAACGGCCCGAACTTCGACCAGGGCTCGGCGCATCTGTACTCGAGCCGGACGGGACAGTTGATCCGCCGCTGGGACGGAAATCCCGGCGACTGGTTCAGCTTCTCCGTCGCGGACGCAGGCGACGCGGACGGCGACAAGGCCAACGACATCCTGATCGGAGCGCCCGGCCCCGATGCCGCGCAAGGTCCGGGGTACGTCGATCTCTACTCCGGCCGGACCGGCCAGCGCTTGCACCGCTTCGTCGGTGAGCAAGCCGGCGACAGCTTCGGGTGGGCGGTGGCGAGCGCCGGCGACGTCGACGGCGACAAGCGGCCCGACATCCTGATCGGCGCTCCGGCATTCATCAGCCACGCCCACGCGGGCCGCGCGTACGTGTACTCCGGCAGGACCTACGAGCTGATCCGAAGACTGAGCGGTGAGGCCGTGGGCAACGAGTTCGGATCGGGCGCGGGGTGGACCGAGGACGTCAACCGCGACCACGTGCCGGATCAGATCGTCGGCGCTCGCGAAGCGCTCGCTCCGGACGGGCAGCCGCGCGGCAAGGTGTACGTGTACTCCGGCAAGACCGGTGCAAGGTTGCTCACGATCGACTCACCGCCGCTGGGCATCCAGTTCGGCTCCTTCTTCGTCGCCGGAGCCGGTGACGTGAACGGCGATGGGACGTCCGACGTCTACGTGGGCGACTACGCCGACAGCACGAACGGTCCCAGGGCCGGGCGCGCCACTGTCTTCTCAGGGAGAGACGGCAGCGAGCTCAGGGCTTGGCTCGGAGAGGCGGGAGACGGCTTCGGGCCCGGCCGGGGTGCGGGCGACGTGAACGACGACGGGCGGCCCGATGTGATCGTCGGCTCGTTCTCTTCGAGCGCTGGCTCGCCTCAATCAGGGAAGGTGCAGATCTTCTCCGGGGCCGACGGCTCGCTCCTGCGGAGGATCACGAGCACCACGGCGAACGAGAACTTCGGCTTCGACGCGGTCGGCATCGGCGACGTCAACGGCGACGACGTGCCGGACGCACTCGTATCAGCTGCGACCGGCGACCACGTTTACATCATCGCCGGCCGCGAATAGGCCGAGCTACCGCGGGCGCCCCGGCTTCCTTGGGGCGCCCGCGGCTAACTGGGGCGAGGAACAGCCGTCTGAGCGTGCGTGGCGCAGAGCACATACCTGCTCGAAACAAGGCGCCTCGTCGTCGGCGAGTTTCGTTGTCCCGCTGATGACCCCGCTTGGCATGAGACGAACTACATCGGAGACGAGCCCCACGTCGTCTTTCCGCTGACGCCGGTCGTGATCGACCAACTCGACAAGGGCTCGGTGCTCACGACGCCTAATCACACCGTCTTCTACGACGGCGGCCAGCTCTATCGGCGGCACCTGGAGAGCGAAGAAGGTGACCACTGCTTCTTCATCCGCCTCCAGCCGGGAGCGTTCGCGCGGATGGGTGAGAACGGGCTCCGCACGATGCACGCGCCGAACGACCGCCGCACTTTCCTCGAGCGCCACCTGCTCGTGCGGCAGCTGCGGGCAGGGACGATCACGGCTCCCAGGGCTGAGGACGCGGCGTTGCGGCTCGCTCGGGCCGCACTACGGCTGCAGCCATGGGCGGCCGGGCCGGGCCGTGAGCAGACGCTCACCGCCCACCGTGAGCTTGCGGAGGCCGCGAAGGCCCTGATCGCCCGGTCGTTTCCGTCCGCGATCCCACTCGGCCGACTGGCGGCGCAGCTCGGCGCCTCGCCGTTCCATCTCGCGCGGGTCTTTCGCAGACAGACCGGCTTCAGCGTCCAGGCCTACCAGCAATCGCTGCGCCTACGCGACGCCCTCGAGCGCCTGCCGACCTACGACGAGGGGCTGACGACCCTGGCGCTCGAGCTCGGCTTTTCGAGTCATAGCCACTTCACCGAGACCTTTCGGCGCGAGTTCGGCATTGCGCCTTCCGCGCTGCGTTAGCGGCTCGGGTTCCGGTTCCGCGGCAGCCGGAGGAAGACCAGCGGGGGCGCGGGCGACCGCGCCCCGCTGCACTCCGAACCGTTTGGGTGATGCTCGGGCGCGGGCATCTAGCCAGGGATGCGGTGGACGTGGTGGCTCGCAATTCTCCTCGTTGCGCTCGTCGCGGCTTCGGTCTGGTACCTGCAGGCGCCGCCGCGGACGGTCGGGTCGTATCGCGACCGCGCAGCTTCGACCACCGAGGCGCTGCGCTCGCAGGTGCAGACCGCACGGCTCTGGGTAGGTGCTCTCGAAGACGGGGACGCGACAAGGCCGGCCGCGTCCGTCGCCTTCAGAGAGGCCGAGGCCGACGCCGAGGCGGCCCTCTCGCGGTTCGCAGGCTACAAACCGCCGGACACGACGGACGAGCTCCGCTCGGAGGTCACCGTAGTCGGAAGGGAGGTCACCCTTGCGCTGGCCGCGCTCAAGCTCGCGGCCGATCGAGGCGAATGGGACGACCTTCCGCGCCTCGCTGATCCCCTCGAGCCGCTCGCCCGGCGGCTGCAAGCTCTCGAGCGGGCGACCGAACGGTGAAGCCGTCGACGCTGTTTGCGTTCACCCTCGGGACGCTGTCGGCCATCGGCGGCTTCATCGACATCGGTGACCTGGTCGCGGACGCGCAGGTAGGCGCTCGGTTCGGCCTGCGGCTGGCATGGGTCACGGTGGTCTCTGTCATCGGCATCATGTGCTTCGCGGAGATGTCCGGCCGGATTGCGCTGAAGACGCAGCGTCCGGCCTTTGGGCTGGCGCGGTCCCGGATTGGCCCGCGGTATGCGTTGGCCGGCCTCGTGGGCGCCTTCCTCGTCACGGCGCTCCTCGTCATGGCCGAGCTCAGCGGCGTCGCCCTCGCCCTCGAGCTGGCATCCGGCTTCCACTACCTCCTCTGGGTCCCCGTTGCGGCGGCATTCGTCGTGGTCGTCGTGTGGACGCTTCCGTTCAAGCTCATGCACCGGATCTACGGCGTGCTCGGCCTCGCCATGCTCGTCTACGTCGTCGCGATCTGGAAGCTCGATCCCGACTGGTCGACGATGTGGCGCTCGACGGCCACGCCGGCGCCGGTGCCGGGCGAGACCTGGGGCGCATACCTCTTCTTCGTCGTCGTGCTGATCGGAGCCCAGATGACGCCGTACGAGATGTTCTTCTTCTCCTCGGGCGCGGTCGAGAGCCGCTGGCGCCCGAAGGACCTCGCCGAGATGCGGATCAATGTGATCGTCGGCTTTCCGCTCGGCGGGCTGCTCGCGATCGCGATTCAGGCGGCTGCCTTCCTCGTCTTCTTCGACCTCGGCGTACAGGTCGACCACATCTCGCAAACGGCGTTGCCCGTCGCGCTGGCACTCGGCCAGGTCGGTTTCCTGCTTGCGATCGTCGGGATCTTCGCGGCGACGTTCGGGGCGACGTTGGAGACGCTGTTTGCGACGGGTTATGAGATCGCGCAGTACTTCGGCTGGTCCTACGGCAAGGTGCAGCCGCCGGCGCGTGCGGCCCGCTTCACGACCGCAACGCTCGCCTTGCTCCTCATCTCGGCGGCACTCGCACTGACGACACTCGACCCGATCACCGTGACGATCGTCGCCGTCGTCTTCAGCGCGGCCCTGTTGCCGTTTCTCTTCGTTCCCGTGCTCCTGACCGCCAACGACCGCGAGCTGATGGGCGAGCTCGTCAACGGCCGACTCGCGAATGCGGTCGGGAGCCTCACGATCTTGTTCAGCGTCGCTGTTGCCCTGGCGGCGTTTCCGTTGCTCGTGCTGACCCGGGCGGGTGTGTCATGAACGAGCACGTCAGTGCGCGGATCGCCCTGCTCGACAACCAGCTCGTGGATGCGGATCGACGCCCGATCGGTCGCATCGACGATGTCGAGCTTTCCCTCGAGAACGGCACGCTCCGCGTCGATTCGATCCTTATCGGCGCGCAGGCGCTTGGCGAGCGGCTCGGCGGGACGATCGGGCGGGGGATGGCTGCGGTCGCTGCGCGGTTGCGGCCCCGAACCGACCCGCCGGGTCCTGCGCGGATCGATGTGGCCCTCATCGAGGAGTTCGAGCCGCTGGTGCGGCTGAACGTTCCCTTCCGAGAACTCCGCGAGGTCGCGGGCTTGGAGCGCTGGCTTGCGCGCCACGCGATCGAGAGACTGCCGGGAGCCGGCCGTGCGGATTAGCGAGCTCCTTGCCTCCGTCGTCGTCGACGAGTCCGGCCGACGGGTGGGCCGCGTTCGCGACGTGCGGCTGGCGAAGGACGACCTCCGCGTCGTGGGGCTGGTGGTGGGCGACGGCTTCCTTGCGGACGCCGCCGTCGCCTGGGGCTTCGCCGACGGGCGGGCGCGGGGCCCATGGCCGCTCGAGAGATTGACGGCGCACGCCGTGCAGCGGATCACCTTCGTCCCCGTCGAGCGCGTCGCGCGCTGGGATCACGGCGAAGTCGTGCTTGCCTAGCGCCCCTCGCGGGCATACCGGGAGCGATGACGATGACTGTCGGCGACCACGTGCTCGAGCGCCTCGGCGAGTGGGGCGTGCGCCGCGTCTACGGCTATCCCGGCGACGGGATCAACGGCGTCGTGCTCGCCTTCGCCGACCGCGACGACATGGAGTTCATCCAGGCTCGGCACGAAGAGATGTGCGCCTTCATGGCCTGCGGGCACGCGAAGTTCACGGGGGAGCTCGGCGTCTGCCTCGCGACGTCCGGGCCCGGGGCGATCCATCTTCTGAACGGGCTCTACGACGCGAAGCTCGACCGCCAGCCGGTGCTCGCGATCGTGGGCCAGCAGGCGCGCACGGCGCTCGGCTCCGAGTATCAGCAGGAGGTCGACCTGGAGGCGCTGTTCGCCGACGCCTGTACGTTCGTCGAGACCGCCGTCGACCCGGCGCAGGTGCGACATCTCGTCGATCGCGCGATCCGCATCGCCCTCGCGCGCCGCGCTCCGACCGCGATCGTGCTGCCGAAGGACCTCCAGAGCGAGGATGCGGTCACCAAGCCGCAGCACGAGCACGGCACCGCGCACTCCGGCGTCGGCTGGTCGCCGCCGCGGGTCCTCCCACGCGACGAGGACCTCCGGCGCGCCGCCGACGTCCTCAACGCCGGCGACCGGGTGGCGATGCTCGTCGGCCAAGGTGCGATGGGAGCGGCGGACGAGCTGCTGGACGCCGCGCAGCTGCTCGGCGCGGGCGTCGCGAAGGCGCTGCTCGGCAAGCCCGTGCTCCCCGACGACCTGCCGTTCGTGACCGGCTCGATCGGGCTGCTGGGAACGAAGCCGAGCTGGGACCTGATGCAGGGCTGCGACACCTTGCTCGTCGTCGGCTCGAGCTTCCCGTACGCCGAGTTCTTGCCGGAGGAGGGCCAGGCGCGCGGCGTCCAGATCGACATCGACGGGGCGATGCTCGGCCTGCGGTACCCGATGGAGGCCAACCTCGTCGGCGACGCGCGCGAGACGCTCCGCGCGCTCAATCCGCTGCTCGAGCGCAAGGAGGATCGTTCCTGGCGCGAGGAAGTCGAGCGCGGTGTGGTTGAGTGGTGGGAGGTCGTCGAGGCGCGGGCCATGAATCCCGCCGACCCGATCAATCCGCAGCGTGTGTTCTGGGAGCTCTCGCAGCGACTGCCGGACGAATGCATCGTCTGCGCCGACTCCGGCTCCGGCACGAATTGGTACGCGCGCGACCTCAAGCTGCGGCGCGGCATGCTCGCGTCGCTCTCGGCCACCCTGGCGAGCATGGGCAGCGCGGTGCCGTATGCGATCGCCGCAAAGTTCGCGTACCCCGAGCGCACCGTCTTCGCGCTGGCCGGCGACGGCGCGATGCAGATGAACGGCCTCGCGGAGCTGATCACGATCGCGAAGTACTGGGAACGGTGGAGCGACCCTCGCCTCATCGTGCTCGTGCTCAACAACCGCGACTTGAACGAGGTGACGTGGGAGCAGCGCGTGATGGAGGCCAGCCCGAAGTTCTCGGCCGCACAGGATCTGCCCGACGTCCCGTACGCAGAGTTCGCGAGGTCGATCGGCCTCGACGGGCGGCGCGTGGAGGACGAAGACGAGCTCGGGCCGGCTTGGGACCAGGCACTCACCGCCGACCGGCCCTTCGTAATCGATGCAGTCGTCGATCCGGACGTGCCGCCGCTGCCGCCGCACGTCTCGTTCGAGCAAGCGCGGTCGATGGCTTCGGCGCTGGTCAAGGGCGACCCGGACATCCGCGGCGTGCTTCGGCAGTCGTTCCTCGACAAGCTCCGCGAGTACGTCCGCTGATCAGGGACTACGCTTCGGCGCGTGTTACGACGCCTTCGGCTCGGCGTCTTGGCCCTCGTCCTCGTCACGGCGCTGCCCGCCGTCGCGGCGCAGGCGGCAGTCTCGCTCGGCGCGCACAGCAACACCGCCCGCTTCGATCGCCTCATGGGGCAGAAGACGGAGTCGGGTCTCGTCTTCCTCGGCTGGGACCAGGGCCGGGCCTGGGGATCGCCGTACAGCTTCTTCCTGACGACCCTGCGCGAGCGACCGCACATCGCCCTGCATACGGAGGGCCGCGGGCGGACGCTCACACCCAGCGCGGTCGCGCTCGGCAAGGGAGACGGCCATTTGATCGGGTTCGGGGTGCCGGCTCGTACGACCTCGGCACGAAGCCGAGGAGCCGTGGCGCTTACCGGCGCTTCATCGTCTCGCTCTCGGGTTAGCACGCTGACAGCGGCGCTACCTCCACCAGAGCTGATCGCGCCCGCGGCTAACGAGGTCTCATTCGGGCGGATCTCCGGGCGTGTTGCGCGGGGGACCGTGATGGTCATCGTCAGCATCGACGGCCGAGCAGTGGCGAAGAGAGACCTGCTCGGCGGCAGGACCAGGTTCGACTTCCACGTCCAGCTCCCGCCCCGGGACCTGCGGCTGACCGTGACTGCCGTGGTAGACGACAAGCGGCGCTCCTCCACGACCGTCGACCCGGTCTTCGGCTTGCCGCGATCCGGCGCGCCCCGCGCGCCCCCGCGCAGTTACGAGGATGCGCGGCTGGCCCGTGAGCTTCGCAGCCTCGCCGGTGCGTTTCCCGGCATCTCTGGAGTTTTCGTCCAGGATCTCCGCACCGGCGCCGGTGCAGCGTGGAACGCGCGCGCCGCCTTCCCGGCCGCCTCGACGCTCAAGGTTGCGATCGCGATCCAGGTTCTCGTCGCTCACCGAGGCAGGCCGCCGCGTGGCAGTCGTCTCGACCTGCTGCTCCGCCAGATGCTCGTCCCTTCGCACGACAAGCCGGCGAACGAGCTCCTCGCCTGGCTCGGCGGATCGACGAGCGGCGGCGCGGCGCGCGTCAACGCCACGCTGCGGGCGCTGGGCCTCTGGGACACGGAGATGTACGGCGGGTACATCGTGCCGGCGCGGCGGCCGATCCCGCTCCGCGCAGACCAACAACCAAGCTTCATCGGCAAGCGCACCACGGCCTGGGACTTCGGTCGCCTTCTTCGCTACGTCCATCTGGCCGCCGACGGGAAGGGACTGCTCGCGCAGCGCTTCCGGGGAAGCTTCGTGCCGGCGGACGCCCGCTTCCTCCTCTACCTGCTCACCCACGCGAGACCGAACTGGCTCGCGCGCTACCTCCCGGGAGCAGCCGCGGCCGCGCACAAGCCCGGATGGATCACGCGGGCCCGCCACGATGCCGGGCTGGTGTACTGGCGGGGCGGAGCCTACGTCGCCGTCGTGCTTACCTGGAACGGCGGCGGCGCCGGCGCGCCGTCAGAGCTCCTCGCCGGCCGTGTCGGCCGTGCCGCCTTCGATCGATTCGCGCAGCTCGCCAAGGATTCTCGCGACGTCGGAGCGCGGCAGCACGCTCTCGCCGTGGCCTTCGACGAAGAGCTCGGTGTCGAACGCGAGCACCTCGGCATGGAGCGGCAGCGCGCGCTCCGGGGTGATGCCGCCGTCCGGGCTCCCATAGAGGCAGTCGCCGAGGACGAGCACGCGGTCCGGTTCGACGAACATGACGCAGGAGTCGGCCGCGTGGTCGCCGCCGACGTGGCGCACCCGGACGGTGACGCCGCCGAGCTCGAGGTCGAGTCCTTCCTCGAAGACGACGTCGGCTGGGGCGATACGAACTTCCCTTGGAGCCGGGAGCTCCTCCTTGACGTTCGCGGCATGGGCGGGGCCGGCCTCGCCCGCGGCCACGCGCCGGTGGAGCGCCTCGTCGCTCCAGTCGATGGCCGTCAGTTCGATCAGGGTCGCCGCCGTCAGGCGGTGTGCGATCACACTCGCGTCGAGCGCGGCCGCGCCGAAGACGTGATCCCAATGAGAGTGCGTAAGGACTACGTGGCTCGGCGGAGCCACTCCTTCCGCCGTCAGCGCCTCGAGAAAGCCCGTGGTGTGGGCGGCAGAGGAGCCGGCGTCGAGCCAAGCTACTCGCCGCGTCCCGACGACCGCGCACAGTGACGGCCGGTCCGGCGGCCCCGGGGGTAGCCAGTACACGTGCTCGCTGATTTTCTTCAGGTCGCTCAAGCGGTCTCGGCCAGAGCGATCGCACCGAGCACGCCCGACTGGGGGGCAAGGGCCGGAAGCATGATCGTCGCGGCTTCCTGATAGCCGTTCATGAGCCGCCCGACGTCGCGCTGGACGAGCCCGACCAAGCCGGGGTGGCGCATCACTCCGCCGCCGAGCAGGATCCGCTGCGGCGAAAGCACGCAGATCACGGAAACGAGGCCGAGGGCGAGATAGTGCGCCTGGAGCGACCATACGGCCTGGTTGCCGTCGAGCTCCTGCGGCGCCCGGCTCCAGCGTGCCTCGATCGCGCGGGCTGAGGCGAGCCCCTCCCAACAGTCGCCGTGGTAGGGGCAGACGCCCTCGAAGGGGTCCTGTCCGCGATCGTGCGGGATCCGCATGTGGCCGAACTCGGGGTGGAGGAGGCCGTGGAGGAGCTTGCCGCCTGCCATCCCGCCCCCGCCGATCCCGGTGCCGACCGTGATGTAGCAGAACGTGTCGAGCCCCTGCGCGGCTCCCCAGCGATGCTCGCCGAGCGCGGCGGCGTTGACGTCCGTGTCGAAGGCGACCGGCACCGAGAGACGCCTGCGGATCGCCTGGCCGACGTCCGTGTTGGCCCAACCTGGCTTCGGCGTCGAGGTGATGTGACCCCACGTCGCCGACTCTGGATTCGTGTCCACCGGGCCGAAGGAGCCGATCCCGATCGCCGCGACCGGCCCCTCGCGCTCGAAGAACGCGACCACCCGGCCGATCGTCTCCTCCGGTGTCGTCGTCGGGATCGTCGCCCGAGCCCGCAGGTCGTCGGGGCCCGTTCCGATCGCGCACTCCCACTTGGTGCCGCCGGTCTCGATGCCGCCGTACACGCTCACCGACCGTCGCCGGACGACTTGCGAACCACGAACTGCGCGGGGAGGACGACGACGCGGCGTTGCTCGGGGGCGCGACCCTCGATCCGCTCGACGAGCAGCTGGGTGCCGAGCGTGCCGAGGGTCTCCGCCGGCTGGGCCATCACCGTCAGGAACGGGTAGAGGCGGGAGGCGTACTCGATGTCGTCGAAGCAGACGAGGGCGATGTCATCGGGGACTTCGAGCTCGTGGGCTCTCACCGCCTCGATCGCCCCGAGCGCAACGAGGTTGTTGACCGTGAAGACCGCCGTCGGAGGCTCGTCCAGCTCGAGCAGCCGGCTCATGCCGTCGAACCCGCCTCGTGGGTCGACTGTCGCGCGCACGACCAGACTCGGATCGAGCGGCAGGCCGGCAGCCGCCAGCGCCGCCTCGTAGCCTTCCCGCCGGTCGCGGGCGGTCGAGACGTCGTTCCCCTCCGTGATGAATGCGATCCGATCGTGCCCGAGGGAGATCAGGTGCTCCACGAGTACGCGAGCGCCGCCCGCACTGTCGCCGACGACCACGTCGGACTCGATACCGGGGACGGTTCGATCGATCAGGACGAATTGGACGCCGAAGCGCGCGAGCCGCTCGAGGTGGCCCTTCGAGCGGTCGCTGACCGGCGCGATCACGATGCCTTCGACCCGGTGGGCGAGCATCTCCTCGATCACCTCGCGCTCGATCGTCAGGTCGGCGCGGGTATCGCAGAGGATCATGCGGTAGCCGGCGCGGCGCGCTACGTCTTCGGCGCCGCGGACGACCAGCGTGAAGAACGGGTTCGCGACATCCGGGACGATCAGCGCGAGCGTCCCGGTCTTCTGTCGGATCAGGCCTCGCGCGAGGCGGCTTGGGACGTAACCCAGCTCCGCGATCGCCTGTTCGACCCGCCGGCGCGTATCGGGACTCACGCGCTCGCTGTCGTTGATCACCCGCGACACCGTCATCGACGAAACGCCCGAAACTCGGGCGACGTCCTTGATCGTCACGTTGCCGGGTGTGGCCATACGCCTCCTATGGGATCAGTAACACGCTTTCGCGTCAAGATCAATCTCCTGCGGCTTGACGACAGCCCACACGCTGTGTTATCGATACCACAAGGTAGCTTGAAACCCGAGAGAGGGAGGTTGAGATGAAAGGACGCCCGCTGCTGGTGGTGCTCGTGTTCGTCGTCGCCGCCGGCGCCGTCCTGGCCGCCGTGGCGGCTGCGAACACGTCGAAGCAGTCCGCGACCAAGATCAAAGTCGGGCTGATCACGAAGGACGTCACGAATCCGTTCTTCGTGAAGATGAGACAGGGAGCCACGGCTCAGGCGAAGAAGCTCGGCGCCGAGCTCGTCTACGCCGCCGGCAAGAGCAGTTCCGACAACGCGAGCCAGATCGCGGCGATCGAGAACATGACGACCGCCGGCGTCAAGGGGATCCTGATCACAGTCGCCGATGCCAAGGCGGAAAACGCTGCGATCAGGAAGGCGCGGAGAGCGGGCGTGCTCGTGATCGCGCTCGACTCCCCGACCAACCCCACGACCGCGGTCGATGCACTCTTCGCCACCAACAACTTCAACGCCGGCGTGCTGATCGGCAAGTACGCACGCGCGGCGACGAGGGGCAGGACGGTCACGATCGGAATGCTCGACGAGCACGCGGGATCCTCGGTCGGGAAGCTTCGTCACGACGGCTTCCTGAAGGGCTTCGGGATCGGGAACAACAACCCGCAGATCGCCTGCGTGGGTAACGGGCAGGGTCAGACGGCTCCGTCGCAGACGGCGATGGAGAACTGCCTCCAGAAGAACCCCAACATCAACGTCGTCTACACGATCAACGAGCCGAGCGCGAAGGGTGCTTGGAACGCGTTGAAGAACGCCGGCAAGACGAAGGCCGCGACGACAATCGTCTCGGTCGACGGAGGCTGCGCCGGCGTGCGGAACGTAAGGGCCGGGATCATCGACGCGACCTCGCAGCAGTATCCGCTGCGCATGGCGTCGAGAGGCGTTTCGGCGGTTGTGAACTACGCCAGGACGGGCAGGAAGGTTTCCGGCTACACCGACACGGGCGTAAATCTGATCGCCTCGAGAAGGCGGACTGGAGTTCCCTCCAAGACGGTCGCTTACGGCCTCAAGAACTGCTGGGGCTAGACCAACTCCCCTCCACCCGAGACCGGGGCGCACGTAGCGCCCCGGTCTCGTTCTTCCCTGGCGGATACTTCCGGTGACGGCCATCCAGTCCGCATTTCAGGTCACGCGCCGCGTGCTCGCCGCGCCGACGGTCGGGCCCTTCCTGGCCCTGCTGCTCGCGATGGCGTTCTTCTCCGTCAAGTCGGAGAACTTCCTCCAGG
>OBLS010000712.1_pt1 | contig 12633 bp, 17 predicted proteins | sample 1519901 | NCBI WGS metagenome assembly OBLS01 (sample SAMEA3113585, study PRJEB22503) | soil metagenome
CCCACTGGTAGAGGTGGTGGTGGCAGTTGACGAGGCCGGGCGTGGCGAGCATGCCGCGGCCGTCGATCCGCAGGCCGGCGTCGAGCTCATCCGGCGCCGGGCCCGCGCCCACCGCGACGATCCGGTCGCCGTCGCAGACGATGTGGCCGTCGGCGTGCTCGCGCCGCTCGTCGTCGACCGTCGCGATCGCGCAGCCCTCGATCACGGTGAGCGTGTGCGGCGGCAGAACCGGCAAGCCGGTGACACTACCGCTAGGGTCCGGCGGCGTGGACGTGCTGGAAGCCGGCCGGCTCGACCGCGACGCCTTCGTGGCGCGCTTCGGCGCGGTGTTCGAGGAGTCGCCCTGGATCGCCGCCGCGGCGTGGGAGCGCCGCCCGTTCGGACGTGTCGAGGAGCTGCACGCGGCGATGGTCGCGGCGGTCGCCGAGGCGCCGCGGGAGGCGCGCCTGGCCCTGATCCGCGCGCATCCCGACCTCGGCACGCGGGCGCGGATCGGCGAGGAGTCCACCCGCGAGCAGGCCGCCGCCGGCCTGGACCGGCTCACGCCGGGCGAGTACGAGCGGCTCACGGCGCTGACGGCGGCGTACCGCGAGCGGTTCGGCTTCCCGTTCGTCGTGTGCGCGCGCGAGCACACGCCCGACTCGATCATCGCCGCGGCGCAGGCGCGGGCCGGCGCGGGCGCGGCGGAGGAGGAGCGCACCGCACTGGCCGAGATCGCGAAGATCGCGCGGCTCCGACTCGACGACCTGCTGGAGGGCCCATGACCCGGATCTCGTACGGCAAGCTCGCGGTGCCCGTCCACTGCGTCGGTGTCCCGGAGCTGCGCGGCCTGCCAGCGATCCCCGAGTCGCCGATCCGGGCGCTCGACTCGGGCCTGCTCGCCTGCGAGGTCAGCATGGAGGTGCTCGGCCAGGGGTTCATGCCGGCCTACACCGAGGGCGACAACCGCCAGGTGGTCGCGACGGACACGATGAAGAACGTGATCCTGCGCCACGCGCTCGAGCACGCCGAGCCGGTCGCGGAGGCGTTCCTGGCCTCGCTGGGCCGGCGGTTCCTGGACGCCTACGCGGAGATGGAGGCGTTGCGGCTGCGCGCCCGGGAGCTGCCGTTCGCGCGCGTCGGGGAGAGCCGCCGGCTGTTCACGCTCGCGGCCGGCGAGCACGGCGTGGCCGAGCTCGAGCTCGACCGCGACGGGCTGCTCGGCCACCGCAGCGGGCTGGAGAACCTGCGGCTGCTCAAGACCACGGGGTCCGCCTTCACCCGCTTCGCGCGCGACGATGCCACGACGCTGCCCGAGCGCGCGGACCGCCCGCTGTTCGTCCACATGGACGTGGCCTGGCGCTACGCCGACCCGGCCGACGCGCTGGCCGAGGACCCGTCGCGCTACGTCGCTCCGGCGCAGGTGCGCGACGTGATCTGCGCCGTCTTCGACGAGTTCGTCAGCGAGTCCATCCAGCACCTCGTGCACGAGTTCGGGCTGCGCCTGCTGGAGCGCTTCCCGGCGCTCGACGAGGTCTCCTTCGCGGCCGAGAACCACACGCACGACCCGGTGCCGGGCTCCGAGCAGGACGCCGAGCGCCGCGCATACACCGCGGCCTTCCCCGCGTACGGGCTCATCACCCTGACGCTGACGCGCTGATGACCCTCACGACCCACGTCCTCGACACGGCGCTCGGCCGGCCCGCCGCGGGGGTGTGCGTGACGCTGCACCGCGACGGGGAGGAGCTGGCCCGCGCGGTCACCAACGCGGACGGCCGCACCGACGCCCCGCTGCTCGATCCACTTCCCGCCGGCGTCTACGAGCTCCGCTTCGCCGTCGCGGACTACCTGCGCGCCGCGGGCCATGTGCTGACCGACCCGCCCTTCCTCGACGTCGTCCCGGTCCGCTTCGGCGTCGCGGCGGCCGGCGTGCACCATCACGTGCCGCTGCTGGTCTCGCCGTGGGCGTACAGCACCTACCGTGGGTCGTGACCGGGAATGGGCGGCCCGGCGGGCGCGTCAACGCTCCATGCTCGCCGCCGCCACCCGCCTGTGCATCGACGACGCCGACCTCTTCATCGCCCCGCCGGTAGCGACGGCGAGCCGCTCCTCCTCGTCCACGGCGCGTGGACCGGGCACACCACCTGGGGTCTGCTCGTCGGGTCGCTCGCGCGGCGGTTCCGCGTCCACGCCTACGATCGCCGCGGGCACAGCGAGAGCGGGCGCGGGGCCCAGGCGCCGACCCGCCGGCGCCACGAGGACAACCTCGCCGCGGTGATCGAGGCGCTGGGCTGCGGTCCGGTCCACCTCGTCGGCAGCTCCTACGGGGCGCTGCTGGCGCTCGAGCTGGCCGCCCGCCGGCCGGAGCTGGTGCGGAGCGTCGTCGCGCACGAGCCGCCCGCGGTCGAGCTGCATCCCGTGCCGGACCTCGAGGGGCTCTTCGCCGGCGTCGGCGCCCAGATCCCGGCGGGCGACGCGCCCGGCGCCGCCCGGCGCTTCGTCGAGGACGCCGTGCTGGGCCGGGGCGGCTGGGCGCTCGTGCCCGAGCCGGTCCAGGCGGCGGCGATCGGCAACGCGCACATTCCTCGACATGGTGGCCGACCCGCACTGGGGCGCGCTCGACACGGCCGCGGTCGCGGCCTTCCCCGGGCGCGTGCGGATCACGCACGGCGACACCGGGCCGGAGTGGCTGCCCGACATCGCGCAGGTGGTGGCGGGCCGGATCGGCTGCCCGCTCACGGTCATCCCCGGCGCGGGCCACACGCCGCACCACACGCACCCCGAGGCGTTCGCCGCGGTGATCGGCGCCTGACGTCCTATCGTCGGGCGCCATGACGTCCGGCCGCGAGGCGGTCGACCCACCTCGCTACCCAGCAGGCGTAGGCTCGGTCGGTATGGGCATCGCACTCAATGACGAGATCCGGCGGCTGCTCGACGGCCGCCACTTCGCCGTGCTGGCGACGATCAATCCGGACGGCGGACCGCAGACCTCCGCGATGTGGGTCGGGCGCGACGGCGACGACGTGCTCTTCTCCACCGTCGCGGGCCGGCGCAAGCACCGCAACCTCGAGCGCGACCCGCGCGCCAGCGTCACGATCCTCGACTCCGAGGACCCGTACAACTACGTCGAGCTGCGCGGGCGCGCGACGATCGAGGAGGACCTCGGGCGCGTCTTCGACACGGGGCTGTCGTGGAGGTACGACGGTCGCGATCCCGACCCGGACGAGCCCGGGGCCGTCCGGCTCATCATCCGGCTGGAGGTCGACAAGGCGACGGGGTACGCGGCCTGACCGGGCGGCCGCACGCGCAGCTAGCAGACGCGAAAGCCCTGGAGCCCCTCGGGCTCCTCGTCGACGACCTCGACGCGGTCGACCTCCGCATGCCCCGGACCGGCGCGGACGAAGGCCGCGAGCCGGTCGACCGCGCCGGCCTCGCCCTCGAACACCGCCGAGACCGTCCCGTCGGCGTCGTTGCGGACCCAGCCGGCGACCCCCAGGCGCTCGGCCTGGCGCCGCGTGGTCTCCCGGAAGAAGACCCCCTGCACGCGCCCGGACGCGATCACACGGCGGCGGACGCGCTCGCTCACGGCCCTCAGACCTCGAACTCCGCCAGCAGGAGCGCGTGGTCGGACGCCGGCTCATCGAAGCGGAGCTCTGGGTCGTCGCCGATCGAGGGCGGGTCGCCGACCGTGTCGACGCGGACCACGGCCCGCACGAGCGCCTGGGAGACCAGGATGTGGTCGACGAGCTCGCGGCGCCCGCGATAGCGCCGCGTGAAGCGCCGCTCCTCCGGGATGAACGGCGCGAGGTTCCACAGCCGCGCCGCGTCCCCCTTGTCGGGGCGCTCGAAGCCGGGCGTCCCGATCTCCGACCCGGGCGGCCCGAGCAGGAGCTGGGTGGTCGCCGCGACCGGCTCGTCGTTGAGGTCGCCGAGCACGCAGACGGGACGCGCCGCGACGACGGCGTCCACGTGCGCGCGCACGGTGGCCGCCTCCGCCCCGCGGCGGAACAGGCCGTAGGCGGCGTACCGCGCGCGCTCGCCCTCGTCGCGGGGCGTGAAGCGACGCGGCCCGAAGCTGAGCAGCTTCGACTTGAGGTGGCAGGTCACCAGCACGACGTCCTCGCGGACGAGCCGGGCGCTCACCGCGCCGCGGCCCATGGCGGAGAGCGTCGTCCCCTGGTCGTCGACCTGCACCGGCACGATGCGCTCGGGGAACGCGCGCACCTGCTCGACGTCGGCGAGGCGGCTCCGCGACGCGAAGCCGACGCGGATGCCCCGCTCGTCGGGGAAGTCGGAGAGCACGACCTGCCAGCGCCCACCGGCGCGCTTGAGCACATCGTCCAGGGCGGCGGCGTCGCCGACCTCCTGGACCGCGAGCACGTCCGGCGCCACGTCGGCGATCCGGTCGCCCAGGGCGGCGACCTTCGCGCGGTAGGTCCGCTCGTCGTCCGGGCCGAAGGGGCTGCCCGGCCGGAAGAGGTTCTCGAGGTTCCAGGTGGCGAGCAGCACGGCCGAGCGCGAACCGTAGTTCAATCCGGCGCGATGGACGTGATCGGCCGCTGCCGGAAGCTTGCCACGGTCAGCGAGGAGGCCGGCCGGCTGACGCGCCCGTTCGCCTCGGCGGCGATGGCGCGCGCCAACGAGGTCGTCGGCTCGTGGATGGAGCAGGCGGGGATGGCGACGCGCACGGACGCGGCGGGGAACCTGGTCGGCCACCTCCCCGGCGCCGAGCTCGACGCGGGGACGCTCCTGCTCGGCTCCCACCTCGACACGGTGCGCGACGCCGGCGCGTTCGACGGGGCGCTCGGCGTGATCCTCGCCATCGCCTGCGTCGAGCGGCTGCGCGCCCGGGAGATCACGCTGCCGTTCGCCGTGGACGTGTACGGCTTCGCCGACGAGGAGGGCCTGCGCTACGGGACCGCGTACCTCGGCAGCCGCGCGGTCGCCGGCACGTTCGACGCCGAGCTGTTCGCGCTCGCCGACGCCGACGGCATCCACCTGCGCGACGCGCTCACCGCCTTCGGCGGCGATCCCGTGGCGATCGCCTCGGCGGCGCGTCCGGACGCGATCGGCTACCTCGAGGCGCACATGGAGCAGGGCCCCGTGCTGGAGCGGGCGGGCCGCCCCGTCGGGGTCGTGACCGCCATCGCGGGCCAGACCCGGGCGCAGCTCACGTTCACCGGCGAGGCGGGGCACGCCGGCACGGTCCCGATGGCCGCGCGGCGCGACGCCGCCTGCGCGCTCGCCGAGTTCGTCCTCGCCGTGGAGGAGGCCGGCCGCGCCCGGCCGGGCCTTGTCGCCACCGTAGGGCGCCTCACCGCCTCCCCCGGCGCCCCCAACGCGGTGCCCGGGCAGGCGACGGCGTCGCTCGACGTGCGCCACGCCGACGACGCGGTCCGCGTCGCGGCCGTGGCGGCGCTGCTGGAGCGCGCGAGCGCGATCGGCGGCGCCCGCGACGTCGCGGTCCGATGGGAGCCGAGGATGGACGCGCCCGCCGTCGCCATGGACCCGGGGCTGGTCGATGCGCTGGCCGCGGCGGCCGGCACCGCTCCCCGGCTGCCCAGCGGCGCGGGCCACGACGCGGTCGCGCTCGCGGCGGCCATGCCCGTCGGCATGCTCTTCGTCCGCTGCGCCGGCGGCGCGAGCCACACGCCGGCGGAGTCCGTGGACCCGCCGGACGCCGGCGCGGCCCTCGACGTTCTCTTCGCGGCGGTCTGCTCGCTCGCCGTCCGCTGACCAGGGCCCTCCGCCGTCAGCGCGCGCGCCGGCCGGCGGCGACGGCCAGGGCGCTCGCGACGACCACGGCCAGCCCGAGCGCGACCAGCCCGCGCCACTCCCGGGCCTCGTACGCGAGGCCGGGGAGGAAGCCGCCCAGCCCGCCGGCCGCGTAGTAGGCGGTGAAGTAGAGCGCCGTGGCGAGGCCGCGGTCCTGCTCGGTCGCCCCGGCGACGCCCAGCTGCGCCGCAGTCGCCCCGGCGAACATCGCGAAGGTCACGAGCCCGGCGCCGGCGATCGCGGGCACCAGCGCGTCGGGGAGCGAGACGAGCAGTCCCGCCGCGACCAGCCCGAGGCAGACGAGCGCCACGGTGCTCCAGCCATGGCGCTCCGCCGCCCGCCCGGCCACCGGGCCCACGAGCCCGAGCGCCCACAGGCAGAACACCAGCCCGGCGACCGCGGGACCGAGCGAGAACGGCGGCGCCTCCAGCCGGAACGTGACGTAGGAGAACGTGCCGACGAACGTGAAGAAGAGCCCGGCGCCGGCGGCCATCGCCGCCAGCAGCCGCCGGTTGCCGAGCACGCGGCGCAGGTCGGCGCGGGTGAGCGGCTCGCGCCGCCGGCCGTCCTCCGGCTCCTCGGGCAGCCGGGCGCGCATCAGGACCGTCGAGACCAGCGGCAGGACGGCGACGCCCGCGAGCGCCGCCCGCCAGGAGGTGGCCGCGGTCACGAGCGCCACCCCGACGCGGCCCACGAGCCCGCCGGCCACGAGCGACGAGATGTAGTAGCCCATCGCACGGGCGCCCAGCGCGGGCGAGTACGCCTCGGTCACGTACGGCAGCCCGACGGTGAGCAGGCCGGGCATGCACAGCCCCTGCAGCACGCGCAGCGCCAGCAGCGTCCCGAACGACGGCGCCAGCGGCAGGAGCAGCGACGGGACCACGATCAGCCCGCTCGCCGCGACGAGCGACGCCCGGCGCCCGATCCGGTCCGAGAGCGGGCCCCAGAACCAGCCGCCCAGCGCGACGGCCGCGATCACTGCGGAGACGCTCAGCCCGGCGCGCGCCGGCGAGACGCCGAACTCGCGGCCGAGCTCGGGCAGGATCGCCTGCGTCGAGTACATGACGGCGAACATCGCCCCTGCCGCAAGCAGGAACGGGGCCATGGCGCGCAGCGCCGCGCGCTCGCTCACGTGGCGGGGACCAGCGTCGCGCGCCGCGCCGTGGCCAGGAGCGCTCCCAGGGCCGCGGCGCCCGCCGCCACCAGCACCGCGACCTGCCAGCTGGTGGCGTCCGACAGCGCGCCGGACGTGGCGGCGCCGAACGCGATCCCGCCCACCAGCGCGGTGAGCGGCCAGGTGTAGGCCTCCGTCTCGGTCCCCGCGAGCGCGACCTTCCCGGCGAGCTCGTTGCGCGTGGCGATCATCGGCGCGATCAGGACCCCGGCGGGCACGACGAGCAGCGCCATCGTGGCGGGGGAGACCGCGAGCGCCAGCGGGAGGAAGGAGAGCGGCAGCGCGAGCGCGACCTGGAGGTGCACCCGCGCCAGCGACCCGCGCCGGGGCATCGCGCCGTAGGCGAGGCCGCCGAGGAGCGAGGCGACCGACCAGACCGCGATGAGCACGCCCGCCAGCTCCGGGCGGCCCTCCGCGTCGGCGAACGCCGGGATCGCCACCTCGAGCGCGCCGAAGGCGAAGCCGACCGGGAACATCGTCAGGGCGAGGGTCCGGATCCCGGGCGCCGCGAGCGCGCCGAGCCGGCCGCCGGTGCGCTCCTGCACGCGCGGCACGACCGGGGGCAACGCCGCGACGAGTGCGAAGGTCCCGCCGAGCACGGCGACGGCCGAGACGAGGAGGGCCGCGGCGGGCGCGACGGTCGCGACGAGCGCGGCGGTGATGAGCGGCCCGATCGTGAAGATGCCCTCCGTCAGCACCGAGTCGAGCGCGAACGCGCTCTGCAGCAGGTGCGGCCGGTCGCGGAGGAGCACGGGATACTGCACGCGCACGACCGACGACGCGGGCGGGAACGCGGCGCCCGCGATCGTGGCGCAGGCGATCAGGGGGGCGGCGTGGGCGTCGGGGCCCGCCAGGGCCACGATCGCGCCGAGGCCGGCGGCGTGGACCACGGCGAGCATCGGCAGCACGCGGCGGCCGGCGGCGTCGATGACCCGCGCGGCGAACGGCGCCGCGATGCCGGTGCCGAGCGCGAGCGCGCCCGCGGCCGCCCCGGCGACGGCGAACGAGCCCGTCTCCGCGCGCAGCAGCAGCACGATGGCGAGGCCGTTGATGCCGATCGGCAGCCGGGCCAGCAGGGACGCGGCGAACATCGCGCCGAGGTGCGGAGAGCGGATGACCTCCAGGTAGCGGCGCATTCGGCCAGGCACATTACGAACTGCCCCGCCAGCGCCTGGCGTCGGCGAGCACCGGCGGGCGGCGGAGCCGCACGGCTGCGGCTCCGCGTCCGGCGGACAGCTGGCTAGGAGAGCTTCTCCTTGACCTTGCCCACGACCCCGCTCGGGTCGTTGGCGACGACGCCGGTCGGCTCCTTGGGCAGCCCGGCGGCCTCGCGCAGCTTCGCGGCAACCTCCGCGATGTCCTCGGGGTTGTAGTCCGGCGCGAACACGGCCGGCTGGGCCGGGAGGTCCATGGGCGGGAAGCCCGCGGGCATGTCGTCCTCGACGACGAGCGGCTCACCCGTCTCGGGGTGGGTGCCGTTGAAGACCGCCGCGAGCTCCTTGTAGTCGCTCGGCGAGAAGCGGTAGAGCTTCGTGTGCAGGCCCGCGTCGAGGTGCGGCTTGCACTCCGGGATCTTCTCCGTCGGGATGTTCGGGGACGGGAAGAGCTTCGTCAGGTCGGCGCCCGTGAGGTTCTCCAGCGCCCGCGCGTACGCGACCTGGTGCACGCCGCCGCGCACGAGCAGGTACCCCGTCAGCGCGCGCGCCGCCGGGTGCTCGACCATCTCGTAGACGCGGAGCTTGCCGCTGCGCGCGCCGGTCTCGAGGAAGTAGTTGTGCGTGAGATCCTCGATCAGGTCGCCCGACGAGAACACGTTGTCGCCCGTCCACGGTCGCCCCTGCGAGTCCGCGCAGAGCGCCCCCTGGCCGCCGTAGAGGTAGTGGTGGCTCATGCGCGCGTCCTTGACGCCCGCGAGCGACGCCTTGGGCGCCTTGCCGTCGTCGACGGGCGATGCGCCGGTGAGCATCGTGTTGATGGTCGCGGCGACGAGCTCGATGTGGCCGAACTCCTCGGCGGCGATGTTCGCGACCAGGTCGTAGAACGGCCGCGCGGACTGCCGGCCGCGGAAGTTGAACGACTGGAACGTGTAGTTCATGAACGTCGACATCTCGCCGAACTTGCCGCCCATGAGCTCCTGGACGGCGGCGGCGCCGTTCGGATCAGGTTCCGTGGGGGGCGGGAGCTCGACGCCGAGCCGGTCGATGCGCTGGATCACTTGATGCCTCGTTTCCGTCGGGGAAAGGCCTACGGTCGCGGTACCCGTCGGCCGCCGAGGGGCACCGTCGCTACGTCGGCGACGTGACCTCGTGCGCGGCGAGCCGGGCGCGCAGGTGCTCGCGCATGCGCGGCCACTCCTCGGGGATCACGGAGTACATCACCGTGTCGCGCAGGGAGCCGTCCGGCCGGATCATCTGGTGGCGCAGCACGCCCTCGCGCATGGCGCCCAGCCGGGCGATGGCCGCCTGGGAGCGCTCGTTGCGGATGTCGGTCTTGATCGCGACCCGGTTCGCCCGCAGGACCTCGAACGCGTGCCCGAGGAAGAGCAGCTTCGCCTCCGTGTTGACCGCGCTGCGCCACCACGGGCGGCCGAGCCAGGTGCCGCCGACCTCGAGCGTGCGGTTGCGCTCGTCGACGTCGCGGTAGGTCGTGACGCCGATCGCGCGGCCGCTCGCCACCTCCACCTGCGCGAACGGCAGCGCGACGCGGCGCTCGGCCTCCAGCAGCGCGCGCATCGCCGCCGGATCGCACGGCTGCGGCCACGGGAGGTGCGCCCAGACCTCGGGATCGCCGCCCGCGTCGACCAGGTCGGCGACGTGCTCGTCGGCCGCCGGCTCCAGCCGGACGTGGACGCCCTCGAGCGTCACCGGCTCGATCCAGCTCATCGCTGGTCCCAGCGGTCGCGCAGGCTGCGGCCGAGGCGGCGCGCGCGGCGCACGGTGCCCGCGTTCTTCATGCGGTCGGCCACCGCGGACGGCTGCTCGGGCAGGGCGGCGGCGTCGTCCGCGGACAGCGTGAGGACGACCGCGCGCTCGAAGATGCGCGCGACCTCGGGCGCGTCCACGAAGCGCCGGCCGGCCGGCGTGTCGATGACGATGCCGTCGAAGATGTGCTCGCGCGCGTTGTCGAGCACGCGGCGGACGGTGCCGATCTCGGCGCCGTCGGCGGAGCGCACGACCGTGCCACGGGCGAGGACCTTGTAGCCGATCGCGTGGCCGTCGTCGCGTGCCTCTGCGCTCACGCCTCCAAGGGTGCCAGAGCGCGGACGGGCCGGGCCCCCGTGGGGTGCCCGGCCCGTCGCGATCGCGTGCGCTCAGACGGTCGGCGTGGAGGGCGGCGTGACGGAGTTGGTGCTCGCGTCCTGCCGGGGTGTCGCCGTGTCGTGGTCCTTGTGGACCATCTGCGTGAGCTTGCCGCGGTTCTTGATCGCCATGCCGGCCGCCGCAGCGGCGAGCGCCAGCCCGCCGGCCTTGCCCTTCTTCGAGCTCGGCGCCGCCTTCTTGGCCGCCGCCGCGGGCAGGATGGCGCTCATCGCGCGCTTGACGGTGCTCTGCTGCGGCTTGCGCCGGCGCAGGGCCGTGGTCGGCATGCTGCGGCGCGGCGTCGTCGTGCCGCGGGCGAAGCGCCCGCGGCCCGTCGTGGCCGCGGAGCTCGTGCGGCCGAAGCGCGCGGTGGAGGGGTTGTTGCGAGTCGTGGTCGGCATCAGTGGGTCTGGTAGGTCGACATCTGAGGCTTCGTGCCGGAGGTCGCGTCCTGCGCGTTCCCGGCGGCGGTCTCCTTGACCTGCTGCGCGTGCTCCTGGCCGCTCTCCTTCACCGTCTCCTGCGCGCTCTGGACGGCCTCCTGCGCGACCTGCTTGCCGTGCTCGAGCGCCTCCTGGCCGGTCTCCTTGACCTTGTCGATGACGTTGTCGGACATCTCACCGAGCTTCTCGTCCTCGACGCGGGTCGCCGGGATGAGCATGCCGGCGATCACGCCGACCGCGACGGAGCCCAGCGCGAGCCCGAGCGGGTTCTGCTGCGCGACGCTCGCCGCGCGGCGGGCCTTGTACTTGACCTCCTGCGTGTCGGGCGTGCGATCGCTCACCGCGGAGGTGGCCGAGTCACCCGCCCCGACGATCTTGTCCTTGACGCCCACGATGCTCTCCTTCACAGAATCCTTCTTCTCGGTCAGGTTCTCCTTCGCGCGCGTCTTGACGTCGGCCTTGTAGCCGAGCGCGTCGACGGTCTCCGACATCTCGGCGCGCGTCTGCTCTATCTCGGCGCGGATCCGGTCGGGTTCTTGGCCCACTGGATGTCCTCCTTCACGGTCTCGACAGTCTGGGGTGCCGGCGGCGTGGCGCGCTTGAGCGCCTTCTGGCCGGCCTTCGCAAGCACCAGGGCGACGATCGCCCACAGCGCCATGACGATGAGTGCGGCGACCCACGTCGCCATCGCCTTGTCCAGCAGGGCGATCAGGGCGGCGGTGAGTGCGCCCATGGCAAGGAGCCCGAACATGGCGGCGCCGGCGAGCATGCCCGCGCCCTTGCCCGCCTCCTTGCCCTTCTGTTGCAACTCGGCGCGGGCCAGCTCGATCTCCTTGCGGACCAGGGTGGAGGTCTGCGAGGAGAGGTCCTTGACCAGCTCGCCGATGGGGCGGTCGCGGGCGTCGTTCGCCGTCGCCGATCCGCCCGCGGCATGGGCGCCCTGGCCGCCGTTCGCGAGATCGGCCATGGCTCAGCGGCTCCCCTCGACGGCGCCCGGCGCCGGCGACGGGGTCCCGTAGGTGCCCGGCGTCGAGATGGGCTCGGTGTGGATGCCCGAGGTGGTCGGGGTGCCGGTGTAGCCCTGGCCGGTGGTGCCGTAGCCCGTCCGGTCGTAGGACGTGCGGGCCGGGAGCTGGCGCGAGTAGCCGTAGCGCTCCTCGTAGCGGCGGGTGCTCGACGCCTTCAGGAAGCGCGAGGCCAGGAGGCCGAGCACGACGCCGCCGCCGATGACGGCCCACGGCTGCCGGCGGCCGAAGTCCTCCAGGTCGCCGAGGATGCGGTCCGCGTCGGAGTTCTTCAAGTAGCCCGACACCTGCTCGGCGCGGTCGGCGGCCTGCTCGGCGAGCTTCGCCGGCTGGTCCTTGCCCTGCTCGCGCAGCTGCTGGCCGACGCTGCGGACGTCAGAGGCGAGGGTCTCGACCCTCTGGCCGGCGTCGGTGGAGCGCTGGTCGACCTGCGTCCGCAGGGCGCCCTTCGCCTGACCCGCGGCCTGCTGGGCCTGCTCCTTCGCTTGACCCGCGGCCTGCTGTGCCTTTTCCTTGGCCTGGTCGGTCGCCCCGGAGGCGCCGCCGGCCGTGGAAGGGCCGTTGCTTGTGGGAGTGGAATACGTCTGCATGCCCCGTGGCCTGCCCGAACGGCCGACACCCGATAACTAGGGCGTTGTCAAACTGACATCTTGAGACGTCCGTACCGCGACGTTTAGAGACCGGGCGGGTGGCGCACCACGTATCCGGCCGCCGAGCGCTGCTCGGATTGCCAGCGCGTGCCGGACTCGCTCCGGCCCGTCGTATCGAACCGCCGGCCCGCCACGACCATGTAGACGTGGCTCGGCGACGCGTAGATCGTGACCCAGCGGCCGGGGCCCGAGGCGCCCCAGGACATGAAGCCCCCGGAGGTCAGCGCGCTGGAGAGCAGCCCGGCACCATGAAGTGCATAGGACACGGAGCCGGAGCAGTCGTAGCCG
>OBLS010000713.1_pt1 | contig 12628 bp, 14 predicted proteins | sample 1519901 | NCBI WGS metagenome assembly OBLS01 (sample SAMEA3113585, study PRJEB22503) | soil metagenome
GATATCGTCGACGGAGTTCTCCGGTCCCGGGATTCCGCCAGGCGACGGCACGCCGGGGCTCGGGGCGTTGATGTCCCCGCCAGCGCCGGGTCGACCTCGGCGATGCCGTCGACGGCGGCGAGCAGCTGAGCGTCGAGGCCTCCTCGACGGTTCGACTCGACCGCGGCTCGCAGCGCAGCCGCCGTGGGGTCGACGACCCTGTGCGAAGTGACGACGTGGAAGGCCGAGCCGGTGGTCACGATGAGGGCCCCGCGGCGCCCTGGCAGTGCCTGGTCGACCGCGTTCGCGAACTCGCTCAGTCCCCCGGCACGCCGGGCGCTCCGCGGTGACACGACCGCGATCTGGATGCGACCCGTGTCGACGCGCGCGATGCGCAGCCGCACGCGCCCTCGCTCGAGGACGCTGAGCAGCCGCCGTTGGGAATCAGCGACATAGACGGGATCGGCCGGGAGCGCCCCAGCGACCTCGCGGACTGTCGAGCCGGCGGACGCAGCGTCCGCCAGCAAGCCGAGCGCTACGCAGGCGGCGGCCGCCGCGGCAAGCCGGCGTCTTGGCCCGGGGCGGAGTCTCATCCGCTCAAGCCTCGCACCGACTTTCGGCGGTCGCAATGCGCGACGCGATTGGGCCTTTGGGCTAGCCGACGCGACCAGGCGGGGTGCCGCTGGAGAGGCCGGGCGGCACGCCGCCGTGCCCGGGCGGGATCCCGCCCTGCCCTGGCGGGCAGCCGCTTGGCCCCTTGCCTCCGCCCGCCCAGTTGCACGCGGATGGCGGCGGAGCGGCCGGCACAGGTAAAACCGGTACCGGCACGGGCGGCGGCTCGGCCTTCGGCTTGGGCGGTGTCGGCGCTGGCGGGGCTGGCTTCGCCTCGGGCCGGCCCGGCTGCTGTCGCGGGGCGGGCGGAGTGGGGGAGGCCGCGGGTGCCTCCGAGGTATGGATGGCCGGCTTGGCCGCGGCGGGCGCTTCTGCGCGCGGAGCTCGCGCCGCGACACGCTTCTTGTCGGGCTTGTGGCGGCGAGCCGGAGCGCTCTTCGCCGGTGCCGCCGGCTCCTCGACCGCCGGCGGCTCGGCCGGGGCGCTGACCTTCCGCGCCTTGTCGTTGCCGGTCAAAGCGAGGAAGGCGACTGCCGCCGCCACGATCACCGCACCAGCGGCGGCCGCGACGCCGCCAGCCCCAACGCCTCCGGCGGATGAGCCGCCAGCCTGCGCGGGGGAGGCCGCCACCTGGCTCCAATCCGCGCCGACGAGGTGACCGGCCGCCGTGAGCGTGTCGGTGCGCATCCCGGCGAGCAGCGCGACCGGCAACCACAGGCGGTAGGAGGCCCCGGCTTCCACCAGCATCCGGTTCGCTGTCTGGCACGAGCCGCACTCGTCAAGATGCTCCTCGAGCCACTGGCGGTCCGCCTCCTCGACCGGTTCGTCGTCCTGAACCCGGCTGAGGAGCAGCTGCGCCCACTCGCAGTCCTCCGAGGTGGCGACCACCGACGCCACGGCTCCGGCCGTAAGGGCCTCGCGGAGCTTCGAGCGAGCTCGCCAGATCAGCTGGGCCGCGGCGTTCGGAGAGATTCCCATGATCTCCCCGACCTCGTCATAGGACCGTCCCGCGACCTCGCGGAGCGCGAGCACTTCCCGATGGCGCGGCGCCAGCTGAGCGTTCGCCTCCTGCACGGCCTCCTGGGTGTCGCGGAGGAGCGCGGCGCGCTCGGGATCGGTGTCCACGTCCGCGACGCGCCCGAAGTCTTCCGGCGGGCTATCGGACGGGCGGACCCGTGCGCGCTGCCGCATCAGGCCGTAGCTCTCATGTCGCGCCGCAGCGAAGAGGTAGGACGAGAAGTCGAGAACCGGGCGATCGTCCTCCTGAAGCCGGCGCAGGACGTTCACGAACGCCTCCTGCGTCGCATCGGCCGCATCCTCCTGCGAGCCGGTCAACCGCAGGCAGTAGTTGAAGACCTGAGTGGCGTAGCGGTCGTACAACGCGCCGTAGGAGACCCCGCTGCCCGCAGCAGCTTCCTGGACCAGCACTCCGTCCGGCGAGGTGGCCCCTCCGTGGGTGACCGCAGTTCCGGCCACGAGCCTTCGCGTCCACGCTACGCCCCATACGCCCAGCGGTCAATCCGGTTTTCGAACAGGGCGCAAAACGGCTCAACCACACCGGGATCGAACTGAGTGCCAGAGCTGGCGCGCAGCTCGTCCAGGGCGCCGTCGATCGTCAGCGTACGGCGGTACGGACGCGGGTTGGTCAGCGCATCAAACGCGTCGCAGACCGAGACGATGCGCGCGGGAATCGGGATGGCCGAGCCCTTGAGACGGTCCGGGTAGCCATTGCCGTCCCAGCGCTCGTGCGTCGCGCGCACCAGCGGACCGATCGTCACGAGCGCCGGCTTGCGCTCCAGGATCTTCTGGCCGGTTACGGAGTGCGCCTCCATGACGGCACGCTCAGACCGGCTTAGGGGACCCGGCTTCTCGAGCACCCAGGGAGGAATCGCGAGCTTTCCCACGTCGTGGACGCGGGCCGTGCGAACCACGAGGTGCAGCAGCGAACCCGACAGTCCCACCTCGAGCCCGAACACGCGCGCCAGGCGCGCCGTCCTCTCCATGTGGGCGGCAACCTCCGGCGCCGCGTCCTCCACCAGTTCAAGCAGGGCCGCAGCGGCGACCTCCTCACTGTCCGGTCTCCAGCGAGCGCCGTCAATGGCTTTCCAGCGAGGGGCAGTGTGAACCACGCGTGTCCTCTCGGTCGGGGCGGTCGGCCGGCGTTGGCGGCCGGGACCGGGTTTGTCAGCACCCGAAGAGAGCAACTTGCGCGAGGTTTCTTACGCGAGTTCCGAAAATCCGGCCGCGTCGAGCGCCTCTCGGTGCGACTGGAACCAACGGAAGCGCACCGCCTGGCCGTTTCGCACGGTCCAGACGTAGCCGTGCTCGCCCTCGAGCTGCACACCACTGCCGCGACCCGAGGCGGTGTAGCGGGCGAGGACGACCACGTCGTCGCCGCCGCTGTCGACGAACCGCTCGACCTTGACGTTGTAGGCCTCGTAGATGTCGCGCACCACCGAGAAGCTCCTGCGCCCGCGCCGGGTGCCCGGCTCGACCGCGTAGCTCGGGTTTACGTATTCGACGTCCTCGGCGATCAGGTCTCGCGCCGACTCCTCACGAGCCCAAAGGTCGTAGATGCGGCGGACCAGTTCGACGTTCTGCTCGCCATGGACTCAGACCGATACTTCCACGACGCGGCGGCCGCGCACGTTGCGCCACTTGCCCGATCGATGGTCGCGCCCACGGATCTCGATCGTGCCGGGGCGATGCGTCAGGAAGAGCGAACACAGCGGAGCGCGCGGATTGCGCCGCCTGCCGATGCCGACCAGAGCCGAAGTGTTGACGGCAAGGATGGAGCGCTTCGGCCCGAGGCGTGCGCGCTTAATGAATCCCGGCGCGCTCAGCGGCGAGTGGGTGTGGCCGGAGAGCCACAGCTTGGCGTTCTGGTGGCGCCGAAGCAGGCCGCGAATTTCGTCATCCGGCTTCGCGTGGAAGGCGGCCATTGCAGAGGTGTAGTGCAGGCGGGGATCTCCCATCACGGTTCGAAAGAGCGGCCAGTGGCACGCGATCCAGCAGTCCGCGTCGAAGTCGGAGAGCTCGCGCTCGAGGAACGCCAGCGTGGCCGCCGAGAGGCGCCCTGCGCGGCGCCCTGGCTCGCTGCGATTCGGGCCGATCACCACCAGCCGCACGAAGTCCAGGTCGAGCGCGAAGTTCTGCGACCGCTGCCCGTACACCCGCGCCCAGTCCGCGGGCCTGCGCTCGTTGTGGAGGATGTCGTGGTTGCCGAGCGCGGTGGCCCATGGTCCGGGCAGGCGCTCGAGAAAGCGAAGGGCGAGCTCGTCCTGCGCCGCCGTGCCCCGCTCCGTGGCATCGCCGATCTGGAGATGAAGCGCCGGCGCGCTCATGCGCTCGACGTCGCGGCTCACCGCGTTCATGCGCGCACGCGTGATGGCGCCGGCGTGCAGGTCGCCGATGCAGTGCAGCGTGCGTGCCCAGCTCGGATCAGGCACCTGGCGGCGGGTGGCACGTCCCGCTGGTCTCGTCGACCGTGCCGCCGTCCTCGCCGACGAACCGGGCCGTGTACGCAGTGGCCTCCAAGGTCAGCTCGAGCACTCCGAAGACATCGGTGCGCAGGACTTCGCTATTGGTCGCCTGCGGCCCCGTGTCGGTGTGGAGGCTGCGGCCTCCCGTGCCGACTACGAACTGCCTCACGCCCCCGGGATCCGCGACCCCGTCCGGCGCGACTGGAGCGAAGCGCTCGTAGTTGTGCGAGTGACCCGTGAGAACCAGCTCGGCGCCGTGTTCGTAGAGGTCGGCAAACAGAGGACCGGTCTCGGAATGAGGCTGATTAGCTCCCCCAAAGCCGGAGCTGAAGCGCGGGTGATGCCAGTAGGCGATCACGCACGCGTCGTCCGGTAGTGCGTCGAGCTGATCCCACAGCCACTGCTCCTGCTCGCTGCCGGCCGCGCACGACACCGGCCAGCAGTCGTCAGGCAGCGACGGGTTGCCGCCGCTCGCGCGCGTCCAGTTGATGGCACCCGAGTTGAGCACGAACACGTTCCAGCTCCCGAGCTGCCAGCGGTAGTAGCCCTTCGCCGGATCGCCCGCCGCAGCGCCGAAGTACGAGTAGTACCCCGGCGCCTCGTCGCGCTGCGGATCGCCCTCGTACTCGTGGTTGCCGACGGCGGGATGGGTTATCCCACGGAAGCGTCCCCACGTCGGGTCGAAGACGGCCGTGAAGTTCTCCAGTTCGCCGTGCTCGTACTGGTTGTCGCCGAGCGCCGCAACGGCATCGGGCGCAAGGCTCTCGACGAGATTTGCGGTGCGTGCCTGGCGACAGGTGGTCGCCGTCTCGACGAGAGCGGGGCGGCATGCGATGTCGCCCGCGGCAACCAGCGTGATCGGGTCGGGGGGCGGAGGCGGATCAGGGTCCGGCGCCGGTGGCACGGGCGCGGGCGCCGATTCCTCCAGGAGCGGCGCGGGCTCAGATGGCTGCGGAGCCACCTTGACGCGTAACGTGCGCCGCACGACCAACCGGAGCGAACGTGCGGCAAGCAGGTAGCGGCCGGCCGCCAGTCCTCGTGGGACCCGGACACCCAACCGGAATCCTCCACGCAAACCGGCACGCAGCCGGGCAACCGTACGGCCGGCAAGCACCAGACGGAGCCCGGCTCTCGCTGGGAAGCCGTGCCCCGCAACCCCGATCCGCTTGCCCGGCGCCACGACCGTTTGCGAGACGGACAGCGTTGGCTTGGCGGGAGCCGACAGCGCCGTCGAAGCGAGAACTCCGAGCGCCAGAATCCCCAACAGCACGCATCGCGACCTGGTCACGCGAGCGAGCATCGCAGCCGCGTTGGCGAGCGTCTGCGCTCCGGTCGGCCCGAGCGGCGCTATCCCCGAGAATGAGGCGGCATGGCTTCCGCGGCTAGAGCATCTCTCCGCCGAGAGGCCGGAGTCGAGCAGCACGCGACCACGCTCGAGCTGTTCTACGACCTCGTCTTCGTCTTCGCGATCACGCAGGTGGCGCACCTGCTGCTCGACCACCTGACCTGGACCGGCGCGGGGCAGGCGACGCTCGTGCTGCTCGTCGTCTGGTGGTCCTGGAACTACACGACCTGGGTGACGAACGAGCTCGATCCGGAGTCGATCGTTGTGCGTCTCCTTCTCATCGGGCTGATGCTCGCGAGCCTGCTGATGGCGATCGCGATCCCGGACGCGTTCGGCGACAAGGCGCTGCTCTTCGCCGGCTCGTACGTCGCAATCCAGGTCGGCCGCCACCTGTTCCTCACCTTCGTCGCGGCTGACCCCGGCACCAACGAGCGCGTGCGCGCTGGACGCATCCTGACCTGGTTCGTCGCCGCGGGCGTGCTCTGGATCGCGGGCGCGCTCGCGGACGGCTCGACGAGGACCGTGCTCTGGCTGACGGCGCTCGCGCTCGACTACGGGGCGCCCCTGGTGACGTTCTGGGTGCCGGGGCTGCCCCGGGTGACGCCCGAGGCGTGGGAGGTCGGAACCGAGCACTTCGCGGAGCGCTTCCAGCTCTTCATCATCATCGCGCTCGGCGAGTCGATCGTGATCACCGGCACGACCACCGCCAGCCACGAGCTCACGACCGCCACGATCGTCGCCTTCGGGCTCGCGTTCCTGATCACGGCAGCCCTCTGGTGGCTCTACTTCAACCTCGTCGCGGCGATCGCCGAGCGCCGGCTGGCGCAGGCCTCGAACCGGACCGTGCTCGCCCGCGACGCCTACACCTACCTGCACGTGGTGATCGTCGCGGGGATCCTGCTCACCGCAGTCGGCGACGAAATCGTGATCGCCCATCCCACCGAGGAGCTGAAGGACGCTGAGCTGGCGGCGGTCGTGTCCGGCCCTGCGCTCTACCTGCTCGCCCACGTGCTGCTGCGGCTGCGCATGTCAGGCACGCTGGCCGGGCGGCGCCTCGCCGGTGCGCTCGCCTGCCTGGCGGTTGCTGCCATCGGGACCTTCGCACCCGCGCTCGTGGTCGCGGGCCTGCTATTCGCGGTACTGGTGGCGGTGATCGTGGGCGACCAGATCGCGGGCACCCGCCGGCGGCAGCGCGGCGAGCCGTCGCCGCTCGAACGGGTGGCGGGCGCTCCCGGCTGACCCGCTCACCCCTCGACGGTCAGGCCGCCTCCTCGTACGAGGCGCCCCCCGCGCTCAACTCGACCGGCGCGGCGGCTTCCTCCTGCTCGGCGCCGCGAGCCGGGGTGCGTCCCAGCACCGTAAGAGCCACGACCATCGCCGCCACCACGAGCCCCGCCCCAACCAGGAACGCCAGGTGGTAACCACCGGTCAGCGCTGAGGCGCTGGACTCGCCGCCGGCGGCGAGCTCGTCCGTGCGCGTGGCGGCCAAGGTTGCCAGCACCGCCAGTCCGATCGCTCCGCCCACCTGCAGGCTCGTGTTGAGGAGCCCGGAGGCGAGGCCCGACTCGCTCGAGGATACCCCTGACACCGCCAGAGTCGTGAGCGAGGGGAAGAACAGGCCAGCGCCGATCCCGAGCGGGATCATCACGGGCAGGACGTCGGCCAGATAGCTGCCGTCGACCGGCACTCGCGCGAACCCGACCAGCCCGATCGCGAGTAGTGCGAGCCCGGGGACGAGTACCGCGGTGGCCCCAAAACGCTCGCTGAGGCGCGCGGAGAACCCGAGCGACAGAATCCCGATCAGCGCGCTGACTGGAAGGAACGCCAATCCGGTCTCGAGCGCGTCGTAGCCGAGGACTCGCTGGAGGTACAGCACGCCGAGGAAGAACATGCCGAAGATGCCGGCAACGGTGAGCATCTGGACTGCGTTCGCTCCCGCGATGGCACGCGAGCGAAAGATCTTGAGCGGCACGAGCGGGTTGGGGATACGCGACTCGCGCACGATGAACGCCGCGAGCAGCGCGAGCGCGAGCGCGCCCAGACCGAGCGTGCGTGGGGAGCCCCAGCCGTAGTTCGCGGTCTCGAGAATCGTGTAAACGCCCAGCATCAGCGCGGCCGTGACGAGCGCGCCGCCCGCGGCGTCCGCGCCCGCTCGCAGACCGAGCCCCTGGTCTCGCTCGACGTAACGCAGCGCTAGCAGCGCGGTCGCCACACCGATCGGCACGTTGACGTAGAAGATCCAGTGCCAGTCGATGCCCTGAGTGAGTACTCCGCCCGCGAGCAGCCCGATCGAGGCCCCGGCGGACGCGACGAAGGAGAAGACCCCGATCGCCTTCGCCTGCTCGCGCGGCTCGGTGAACATCGTGATGATGATTCCGAGGATGACGCTGGAGGTGAGCGCGCCGCCCGCGCCCTGCACGAGCCGCGCACCGACCAGCATCCCCTGGCTCTGGGCGAGCCCGCAGGCAAGCGAGGCTGCGGTGAAGACCGCGAGGCCGACGAGGAAGATGGTCCGGCGCCCGATCAGGTCCCCCAGACGGCCGGAGAGCAGCAGCAGCCCGCCGAACGGAATCAGGTAGGCGTTGACGACCCAGGCGAGACTCGCCTGCGAGAAGCCGAGGTCGCTCTGAATGGGCTCAAGCGCCACGTTTACGATCGCCGAGTCCAGGACGATCATGAGCATCCCGGTGCACAGCACGACGAGCGCGATCGTGCGGGAGCGTTCGGTGGCGGTCATACGGCCGCCCGCAGCAGGTCGTAGATGTACTCCGCCACGATCGCCTCGTCCCAGCGCTCAGGACGTTCGGGCTGAGTGGTGTCGTCGATTGCCTGCGAGTGGGAGTCGTTCATTCGGTGGGCTCCTGGCCGAATGGTTAGTACGATGAACGTCGTACCGTAGCAAAAGTTTGATGAACGTCGTACAAAGCCATACCGAGACCGACCAGCCCGCACGCGAGGACATCGACCTGGGCGCGGTGCTCCATGCGCTGAGCGATCCCGTCCGGCTCAAGATCGTCAGGGCGCTCGACTCACGCCCAGAGGCCTGTCCCACCGGCAGCTTCGACGTACCGGTGAGCAAGTCCACGTGCACCCACCACTTCAGGGTGCTGCGAGAGGCGGGCGTGATCAGTCAGCGCCCGGAGGGCACGGCCCGGCTGAACACGCTGCGCCGCGAGGACCTGGACGCCCGCTTCCCCGGCCTGCTCGACGCGATCCTGGACGCCGGGGTCACGTCGACGTAATTAGGCCGCCGGACGCCGCGGGCGAGGTGGAGTCAGCGTTGAGCGCCTCCACCTCGCCCTCCAGACCGGGCGCGCGGCGCGCGTCGCGTGCGTCACATGACTGAACCGGTGACTTCAGTCAGGGCAGAGCGGGGACGGCGGTACGCGCGGCTCGCCCCGGATCTCGGGGATTTGCATCCCCAGCTCGTCCACGTAGCACCAGGACCAATCCTCACCCGGCTGGACCGAGCGGATGATCGGGTGCCCGTGGGCAAGCGCGTGTGCGCTGGCGTGCTTTCCCGGGGAGCTGTCGCAGCAGCCGACGTGGCCACACGTCAGGCACATCCGCAGGTGGCACCAGGCACCCCCCGCGCGCAGGCAGTCCTCGCAGCCCTCGACTGCCGGAGGGAGCTCGGTGATCTCGATCTTGTCCAGGTGAGTGCAGGGCATGACTAAGTCATATGACGGACGCGAGCCAAGTCCAATACCCCGTACGGTACGCCAATGAGCAACTTCGTCTCGCGAGGCTTCAGCCGGCGTCGCAGCACGCCCGAGGAGCTCGCCGACCGTGTGCCTCCCGGCCAGTACGTCGAGCGCGACTTCCCCGTGCTCACGGCCGGCCCGACGCCTCGCGTGGACCCCGACGCCTGGGGGTTTCGGATCGACGGGATGGTCGTCGCCGAGAAGGAGTGGACCTGGGAGGAGTTCCACGAGCTGCCGTTCGAGACGATCCCGTGCGACATCCACTGCGTGACCAAGTGGTCGAAGCTCGGCACGAGCTTCGGCGGCGTGTCGGTGGACACTCTGCTGGATGGGGTCCAGCCCCAGGGCGCGTACACGATGGCCTACTCGTACGGCGGCTACACGACCAACGTCCCGCTTGCCGACCTCACCGGCGGCAAGGCGTGGGTCGTGACCGAGCACGAGGGCGAGCCGCTCCCGCGAGAGCACGGCGGCCCGGCCCGGCTGCTGGTGCCGCACCTGTACTTCTGGAAGAGCGCCAAGTGGGTCGCCGGCGTGCGCGTGCTCGACCACGACGAGCCTGGCTTCTGGGAGCAGAACGGCTACCACATCCGCGGCGATCCCTGGAAGGAGGAGCGCTATTGGAGCGATTGACGCCGGTCGAGCAGCGCGCCCCCGGCCAGTGGCAGATCGCCACCGTCTCGCGGATCAAGGAGGAGACGCCGCGCGTCAAGTCCTTCTGCTTCGACGTCCCGATGTGGATGCCGCACCTGCCCGGCCAGCACTACGACGTGCGGCTCACGGACCCTGACGGCTACCGCGCCCAGCGCTCGTACTCGATCGCGTCCTCCCCGCTCGACGCGGGGCAGATCGAGCTGACGATCGACCTTCTCGACGACGGCGAGGTGTCGCCGTACTTCCACGAGGTCGTGCAAGAGGGCGACCAGGTGGAGCTGCGCGGCCCGTTCACGTCTTACTTCGTGTGGCGCGGGGAAGCGCCCGTGCTGCTGGTGGGCGGAGGGTCGGGTGTGGTGCCGCTGATGGCGATGCTGCGCCACCAGCGGCGCACGATGCCCGAGCTCGACATGCGCCTGGTCTATTCCGTGCGCTACCCCGACGACGTGGTCTACGCCGACGAGATCGGCGACGACGCGCTGCTCACCTACACGCGCGAGGCCCCCGAGGGGTGGGACGGCCACACCGGGCACATCGACGCGGATCTGCTGGGCGGGCCGGCCGACGGGGCGCAGCTGGCGTTCGTCTGCGGCTCCAACGGATTCGTCGAGACGGCGAGCGGGCTGCTGGTGGACCTGGGGATGGAGCCCGGGTCGATTCGCACGGAGCGCTTCGGCCCCACGAGCTAACGCCCCCGGACTGCTCGGAAGAACGTCGCGCGCCCAGCTCGGCTCGGTGCTGGCGGTCGACTGATGGCTAGGCCCCGCTGCCGGGCCAGCTAAGCCGCACTGCCGAGCGCGGCGCTCACCGCGACGATGATCACGCCACCGAGCGTGACGGTCGCGAACGAGCGAAGGAAGCCGGTTCGGAAGAACTTGGCCCGGATCACGGCGAGCAGCACGAGCTCGATCGCCACCGTGATGATCGCCGCAAGGATGGCCGCGTGGTAGCTGTTGATCAGAAACGGCAGCGTGTGGAACACGCCGCCGAAGAAGGTTCCGGCGCCGGTGATCGCCCCGCGCTGGAGCGGGCTGCCGCGACCGGTGAACTCGCCCGTGTCGGACAGGCCCTCCGAGAAGGCCATGCTCACCGCGGCGCCGATGGCGGTCGCGAGGCCGGCGAAGAAGGCGATGTGCGGGTCCTCGGTCGAGAGCGCCACCGCGAAAATCGGGGCGAGCGTCGAGAGCGAGCCGTCGATCAACCCGATCAGCGCGGGCTGCACGCGCGAGAGCAGGAACGCGTGCTCCTCGTCGGTAAACCGCGCTTCATCGCGCGTTTGCTCGCTGGCCTCGGTGGCGGGGCTCGCGTCCAATTTCACTCTCGGTCCCCGGGGGCCGGTATGGTGACACGAAGCGCAGACCGCACCTCAGGTCTCCCTCTGCCTGTCGCGTCGGTATCCCCGAGAGAGATGAGAGAGCCATGCGGCGGAACGCCGTGACGGTCAGCGCGTCGATTGCCGCGAGCCTCGTCTTCGGCGCGGTGCTGGTCAGCAAGTGGGACGAGCTCGAGGCGGGCATCACGGGTGCGGCCGCCGCGGTGGTCACCCTCGCCGTCGCGCTCCAGGTGCTGGCGCTGGTGTCGCGCAGCGAGGCCTGGCGGGTCTGCGTACACGCCTCCGGCGGGACCGTCAGCCGGCGCAAGCTCTACCGCGCGTCGAGCATCGGCTGCGTCGGCAACCTGCTCAATCACCAGCTTGGCACGGCGGCGCGCATCGCGGCACTGCGGCGCTCGGCGCCCGAGGAGACCCCTCGCGTCCCCGCGCTGATAGCCGCCGAGCTGCCGATCCTCTTCGTCGAGGCGATGCTGGCGGCGCTCACCTCGTTCACGCTCGTCGGTCCGCTCGGGCTGCCCTGGTGGACTCCGGTCGTGTGCCTTGTTGCCGTCGGCTCGGTGGGGCTCGCTTTCAGGAGCATCGCGGCCGCGCAGGCGCGCTGGTTGGCCAGGGGCCTCTCGGTGCTGCGCTCCCAGCGCGGCAGCACGCGGCTCGTCGCGCTGGTGCTGATCGCCGTCTTCGCTCAGATAGCCCGGAACTGGCTGCTGCTGGGCGCCGTCGGCGTGGACGCCTCACTCTTCGACGCGATCGCCGTGTTGATCGCGGTCGTCTCGCTCGGCCAGCTGCCGTTCGGGCTGAGCGTCGGCGCCGCCGCGGCCGTGCTCATCCTCGGGCCGCAGGGCGTGGCGGCCGCCACCGCGGCGGGCGTGCTGCTCACTGCCACCGGCACGGTCGGCGGCCTGGTCTTCGCGGCCTGGGCGGTCCTCGATCTAGCGGCCGTGCGCTGGCTCGCTCCCACGCCCGCCGGCAATCCCTGGTCCGCACTGGCAGCTCTGCCCGCCGCGCACCGCCGAGCGATCGAGGGTTGCTACTTCGGCGGTCTAAGCCACCTGCAGATCACGCGCGTCCTCGGCGTGTCCGCGGCCTAGTCACGGCCCTCGCCCGCGGTTACGATCGCTCAGACCCAGGGTCGCCACCGAGGAGGCGCAAATGGCTGAGGAAGTGATACTTGCAGGGACGGACGCGCGAGCGAAGCTCCGCAACCCGCTCGCGGTCGTCGGCCTGAGCATCATCACGCTCGGCATCTACTACATCTTCTGGTGGTACTTCATCAACCGCGAGATGCGCGACTTCGGCCGCGCCCGCAACGTGGACCTGGGCCAGAACCCCGGTAACTCGGTGCTCGCCATCACGCTCGGTGCCTTCATCATCGTGCCGGCGATCGTCTCGATGTGGAGGACGAGCGACAGGATCCAGCGGACCCAGGAGGTCGCCGGCGTCGACCGGCCGACGAACGGCCCCATCATCTTCGTCCTGTTGCTGTTGCTCGCCCCAGTGGGCATCTGGTACGCCCAGAACG
>OBLS010000714.1_pt1 | contig 12626 bp, 10 predicted proteins | sample 1519901 | NCBI WGS metagenome assembly OBLS01 (sample SAMEA3113585, study PRJEB22503) | soil metagenome
ACTCCTCTGGTGGCTCCATCGGTCTCGATATCGACGGCCGCTACCTTGCCGCCGCTCAGGTCGGCCACGGTCGCGTCGTCCGCGCCGCGAGCCAGGAGCTGCCCACCGGCCTCGTCCGGGACGGTGAGGTCGTCGATCGCGACGCCCTGGCCAACGCGCTGAAGAGCTTCGTCCAGGCCGCCGGCCTGCCGAAGTCGGTCCGCCTCGGAGTGGCCAATCAGCAGATCGTCGTGCGCGTGATCGAGCTCCCGCGCATCGAGGACGCGAAGCAGCGCGATGCCGCCGTCCGCTTCCAGGCGGCCGACGCGATCGCGATGCCGCTCGACGAGACGGTGCTCGACTACCAGGTCGCGTCCTACACCGAGGCGCCCGACGGGTCGGCGCGCATGCAGGTGGTCGTCGTGGCCGCGCGCCGCTCGATGATCGAGGGGCTGCTCGAGGCTGTGAAGAAGGCCGGGCTGAAGCCGGCCGGCATCGACCTCGATGCATTCGCGCTCGTGCGGGTGCTCGCCGGGGTCGGCGCGGCCGAGTCGAGCTCCGAGGAGAGCGCCACGGTCTACTGCCACCTGGGTGGCGTGAGCAACATAGCCGTCGCGGTCGGCACGACCTGCCTTTTCACACGTCCGCTCGCCTCAGTCTGGGACGAGGCGGACGCCGGCGCGCAGCTCGCCGACGAAATCCGCCTGTCGATCGACTACTACATGACCCAGCCGCAGGCCAAGCCGGTCAGCGAGGTCGTGCTCTCCGGGCCCGGCTCCAGCGACGGCACACTCGTCGAGAACCTCGGCGTCCATCTCGGGCTGCCCGCCCGCGTGGCCGCGCCGCTCGGCGGGGTCGATGTCGCTGGGCTCGACGGCGCCGAGGATCCGCACCGCCTCACCGTTGCGGTCGGGCTCGCGATGGGAGCGGCGGCATGAAGGCCGTAAACCTCATCCCGACCGACCAGCGGAGCGCGCAGGCCACCGGCAAGCAGTCCGGCAGCGCCTACCTCGTGGTCGGCGTGCTCGCGACCCTGCTCGTGATGGCCGTCGCCTATGTCTTCATCTCGAACGACGTCACGGACCGCCAGAACAAGGCGGCCGCGGCCAAGGCTGAGGCCGACCGGCTCGAGGCGCAGGCCGCACAGCAGGACTCGTTCACCAACTTCGCCGCGATCAAGCAGACGCGACTCCTGTCGGTGAGCACGATCGCGGACAGCCGCTTCGACTGGGAGCGCATGATCCGCGAGCTCTCGCGCGTAATGCCGTCCGGAAGCTGGCTCAAGTCCGCGGACGCCTCGGTGTCCGGCGACACCGGGGACAGCGCGGCCGCGAGCTCGACCACGAGCTCGACCACGACGGCCGCGGCTCAGCCGAGCGCCGACCTAGTCGGATGCACGCCGAAGCAGTCGGACGTCGCCTCGATGCTCGTCCGGCTGCGGCAGATGCACCGCGTGAGCGACGTGCAGCTGAACGAGTCGACCACCGAGGTCGGCCAGACGGGCGAGATCAGCTTCGACAGCTGTGGCACCTACTACCAGTTCAACGTGACCGTCAGCTTCGAGCCGACGGCGCCCTCGAATGAGGCGCCGCGTGGCGAGGCGACGGTGCCGGCAGCCCTCGGAGGCGGATCATGAGCCTGTCCGATCGCGACCGCAAGCTGGTGCTCATCATCGTTCCGGTGCTGCTGGTGGCCGCCTACTGGTTCCTCCTGCTCGCGCCCAAGCGCCAGGAGGCGTCGCAGGCCGCGACCAAGCTCACCAAGCAGGAAGAGCGTCGCGACGCGGCGCGCGCTTTGGCGAAGAGCGCGCAGGGCGCCGAGACCAACTTCGCGAACGACTACGCCGAGATCGTGCGCCTGGGCAAGGCCATTCCGTCCAGCGTGGACATGCCGAGCCTGATCGTCCAGCTCGATCGCGCCGCGAGCGGCACGGGCATCCGCTTCACCCGCGTCTCCTCCGGCGAGCGCCAGGCGGTTGCGGCCGCTCCGGCAGCGCCGGCGGCCCCCGCGCCCGACGGCGGGGCTCCGGTCGAGGCGGGCGGAGAGCAGGCGCAGAGCGCGCCGGGCGGCGCAGCCGAGGCCGCGAACCAGACCGCCGAAAACGCGTCGAACGCCGCCGCGTCCGGTGTGGATCCGAGCGACACACAGACCTCCGAGTCCTCCGGCAGCGGCCTCCCCGTGGGCGGCGGTACCGCCGCGGGCGGCACGGCCGCCCCGGCCGCGACGAGCCCGGCCGGCCTCGAGACCGTGCCGCTCGAGCTCCAGTTCGTGGGCAACTTCTTCAGCCTGGCCGACTTCTTCCACGACATCAAGCGCTTCGTGCGCGTGGCGAACGAGAACGTGGTCGTGAGCGGGCGCCTGATCACCATCGACGGTGTGAGCTTCTCGAGCGACACAGAGCTGTTCCCGCGGCTCACCGCCGAGGTCACCGCGACCGTCTACCTCTCGCCGAAGGCGGAGGGCGCGACGGCCGGCGCGACGCCTCAGGGCCCCGCGCCGACGACGACACCGGCGGCCCAGCCGACTCCGGCGAGCGGTTCGACCCCCGCCACGCCGACTCCTGCCCCGACCGCCACCGCGACTCCCTAAGGCGACCACGATGAAGATCTTCCTCCTCGACCTCTGGCACGACCTCCGCGAGAAGCGGCTCTGGCCCGTCGCCGCCGTCCTGGCCGTCGGCCTGGTCGCGGTCCCGGTCGTGCTCTCGAAGCCCGCCGCGGCGCCGCCGGCACCGGCCGCCGAGCAGCAGGTGCGCACGGCGCCCGACCCGGAGGACCTGAAGGCGCTCGCGAGCGTGAAGCTCGACGAGTCGGCCGAGGGGCGTGGGTCGTCGCTCAACACCTTCGACCCGAGCAACCCGTTCAGCCCGCCGAAGTCCGTCACGGACAAGGCGAAGGAGGGCAGCGAGGCCTCCTCGACGGCCACCAGCGACCAGGGCGAGGACACTGTCAGCGGCTCCGCGGGCGGCGACACGGGCTCCGCGGGCGGCGACACCGGCTCGGCCGGCGGGGACACGCCGTCGACTGGCGGCGGCGACGCGCCGTCGACTGGCGGCGGCGACGCGCCGACCACGACCACGCAGTACCGCTACGTGGTGGACCTGACCTTCACGGCCAACGGCCGTACGCGGCGCATCAAGAGTATGGAGCGCCTCGAAATGCTGCCCAGCCAGGACTCGCCGCTGCTGCTGTACCTCGGCGTCACGGCGAACGCCGGCAACGCCGTCTTCCTCGTGGACTCCACGCTCCAGGCCGCCGGCGAGGGCCGGTGCAAGCCGAAGGCGTCGGAGTGCGCGTTCCTCTACCTCGGCGCGGGCTCGGAGCACGAGTTCACCAACGACGAGGGCGACTCGTACACCCTGCGGATCGACGAGATCCGGAAGGTGCAGGTCGACGGGGGGACGGCCGCCGCGAGCCGCAGCAAGCGGGCGGGCGCGGCGGTGGGAGCGCCCACGCAGGCGCGCCGCTTCGAGCTTCCGCTCCTCGCTGACCTCGTCACGGTGTCCACGGGCGGCGCTGACGACTCATCCGACCAGAACGACCGTCGATAGGGGTTATAGGCATGCGTCGCGTTCTCCTCACCAGCCTGCTCGCGATCACCGCGCTGCTCGCGGTCGCTCCCGTCGCCTCGTCGGCGGCGGCCGAGCCCAAGATCACTCGGGTCACGCCCATGCGCGTGAGCGTCGGCAACCTGCTGACGATCCGCGGCGCTAACTTCAAGCCGCAGCGCCGTCGTAACACCGTGATCTTCCGCGGGGCCGAGGGCCGCACGGCCTTCGCCAAGCCCATCCGTGCGACCCGCAGGAAGCTCGTGCTGCGCGTGCCTGCCGCGGTCGCGCGCCTGCTGCGCGTTGTCGCGAGCCGCCAGCGGCCCACGCGGCTGAAGCTCCGCGTGCTGGCCGGGAAGTTCAGCAAGTACACCCCGCGGCGCCTGTCGCCGGTAGTGACCGGCGTCGGTGACGGCGACGGTGACGGCGGTGGCGGTGGCGGCGGCGGCGGCGCGATTGCTGCATGCGACAGCTCTGCCGATCACGACGGCGACCTGCTGGCGAACAGCCTCGAGCTGGCGATCGGCACCGACCCCTGCCTCGCCGACACGGACGTGGATCAGATGTCCGACGGCTGGGAGTACTGGTCGGCCAAGGATCTGAACGTCAAGGCCGTGCCGTACCCGGGCAAGCGTCCGTTCCCGAACGCGCTCGACCCGTCGGACGGCGGGCGGCCGGGATCGGGCTCCAGCGCCTACGATTTCGACGGCGACGGGCTGACCACGTACGAGGAGTACCGCGCGTGGCGTTACACCGGCAGCAGCTTCGAGCAGAGCCGGCTCGGCGTGGGCCTCGAGTCCGCCGTCGGCTACAGCGACGGCACGAAGTACAGCCGCGCGAGCGACGTCCCGGGCGTGCCCGGCTGGCGCTCGGGCAGCTTCGGCCTCGCGGCCCCGACCCAGCCGTTCCCGGCGACCTATGACCTCAACGGCGATCCGGGCGTCTATCAGGACGACGAGCGCGACGCCGACGCGGATGGCCTCGCGAACTTCCTCGAGTCCGCGCGTGGACCGGGCATGGTGTCCTGGTGGCCCGGCTTCTGGAAGCAGGACGGCATCGCGATCGACCCGTGGAAGAAGACCGCCTACTGCGGTCAGCGGCCCGGCGTCTATGACGAGCGTCCGTTCGCCGACCTCGACCTCGCAGACGCGGACGTCGACGGCGACACGCTCCTCGACGGCGAGGACGACCAGGACGCCGACGACTACAACAACATCACCGAGCTCTATGAGGTCGAGTACGACCTCGACGGCAACGGAGCCGGTGGGGTCAACCCGGCCTGGTGCGGTAAGTCCGCGGGTCTCATCCCCTCGATCGACGTCGGCGGGGTCGATTCGGCCGTCAATGCCTTCAACCCATGCGCTCCGGACATGGGCTCCCGCAGCTGCCCGTCGCGCATCCCCTTCTAAGCAGTCCCCTCCCAAGAGCAGTTCCTCCTCCAACCTGGCGCCCGCACCCTCGTTTGTAGGGTGTGGGCGCCATGTCCTTCCGCTTCGTAACCGCGGGTGAGTCGCACGGCCCGGGGCTCACGGCGATAGTCGAGGGCCTCCCGGCCGGCCTCGAGCTCCGCCCCGAGGACCTCGACGTCGACCTCGCGCGGCGCCAGCTCGGCCACGGTCGCGGCGGGCGGATGAAGATCGAAAAGGACCGCGCGCGCGTCACCGCCGGGGTCCGCCACGGGCGCACGCTTGGCAGCCCGGTGGCTATGTGGATCGAGAACCGCGACTACCAGAACTGGGAGGAGCGGATGAATCCCTGGCCGGTGGACGCCGAGGTCGACGAGGTGCACCTGCCGCGGCCGGGCCACGCCGACCTGGCCGGGATCCAGAAGTACGGGCACACGGACGTCCGCAACGTGCTCGAGCGTGCGTCGGCGCGCGAGACGGCCGCCCGGGTGGCCGCCGGCGCGCTCGCGAAGACGTTCCTGCGCGCGCTCGGAGTGAAGGTGCTCTCTCACGTCACGCGCATCGGTACGGTGGCCGCGCCGCCGCGCGACTCGCTCGCGCCCGGCGACTTCGAGGGCGTGGACGAGTCGCCGGTGCGCTCCCTCGACGCGGACACGAGCACGGCGATGGTGGGGGAGATCGACGCCGCGCGGAAGGCCAACGAGTCGCTGGGCGGCGAGTTCGACGTGATCGCCTTCGGCGTCGTGCCCGGCATCGGCTCGCACGTCTCGTGGGAGGAGCGCCTCGACGGCCGTCTCGCGCAGGCGATCATGTCGATCCAGGCGCTGAAGGGCGTGGGTGTCGGCGACGGCTTCGCCCTCGCCGAGCGGGTCGGCTCTGCCGCCCACGACGAGATCTTCTGGTCCGAGGAGCGCGGCTACAACCGTGAGACGAATCGCGCCGGCGGGATCGAGGGCGGCATGACCACCGGCGACCCGGTGGTCGTCGTCGGCGCCATGAAGCCCCTGCCCACGCTCACGAAGCCGCTCCGGTCGGTGGACACGGAGACCAAGGAGCCCGCCCAGGCGCTGCGCGAACGCACGGACTCATGCACCGTGCCCGCTGCCGGCGTGGTCGGGGAGGCGATGGTGGCGCTGGTGCTCGCCGCGGCTTACCGCGAGAAGTTCGGCGGCGACCACATGGACGACGTGCGCCGCGCGCTCCGCGCGTACGAGGAGCGCATCGGCTGGAGGCGCGCATAGCCCTCGTGCTCGTGGGCTTCATGGGGGCCGGGAAGTCGACCGGCGCCCGCTCGCTCGCCGCCGAGCTGGCCTGCGAGGCGCTCGACTCGGACCGCGAGCTCGAGCAGCGGCTCGGCGAACCGGTGGAGGCGTTCTTCGACCGCGAGGGCGAGGCCGCCTTCCGTGCGCGCGAGGAGGAGGTGGTGCTCGAGCTGCTGGCGGGGGAGCGCGCGGAGGTCCTGGCGCTCGGCGGCGGCGCCGTGGGCTCCGAGCGTGTCCGCGAGGCGCTGGCGTCGCACACGGTCGTGCATCTCGAGGTGGACGGGGAGGAGGCATGGCGGCGCGCGTCCGGCAAGGGGCGGCCGCTCGCGCGCGACCGCGGCCGCTTCGAGCAGCTGCACGGCGACCGGTCCGCGCTCTACGAGTCGGTGGCCGACGCCGTGGTGCCGCCCGCGGACCGCGACGCTCTGCGCCGCGCCCTTCCGGCACTGCGCGCGCTCGGGGAGGCCCCGGCGGGCACGCGGCTCGTGTGGGCGTCGGCAGCGTCGGGCGACTACCCGGTCTTCGTGGGGGCCGGGCTGATCGACGCCGGGTTCTTCTTCCCCTCGGACGGACGGCGAATCGTGGTGACCGACGAGCACGTGGCGCGCGCGCAGCCGTTCCCGGGGGACGAGCGGATAGTCGTGATGGCGGGCGAGGAGCACAAGTCGATACACGGCGCGGAGTTCGTGCTTCGCGCGCTGGCCGAGGCGGGCGTGGAGCGGGGCGACGTGCTCGCTGCCGTGGGCGGCGGCGTCGTGGGCGACCTGGCGGGATTCTGCGCGGCGGTCTACCAGCGCGGCATGCGCCACGTGCAGGTGCCGACGACGCTCGTGGCCCAGGTGGACTCGGCGTACGGCGGCAAGACCGGCGTGGACCTGCCCGAAGGCAAGAACTACGCGGGCGCGTTCCATCAGCCCTCGGCCGTGATCTGCGACCCGGCGGCGCTCGAGACACTGCCCGCGGAGGAGCTGGCCGCGGGCTATGCCGAGGTTGTGAAGACCGCGCTGATCGCGGGCGGGCCGCTGTGGGCGCGGGTGCGGCACGGCGACGAGGTGGACGCCGGCGTGATCCTCGGCTGCCTGCGGACGAAGCTCGCCGTGGTCGCCGAGGACGAGCGCGACGCGGGCCGCCGCCAGGTGCTGAACCTCGGCCACACGGTCGCGCACGCGATCGAGGCCGCCACCGGGTACACGCGCTACCGCCACGGCGAGGCCGTGGCGATCGGCCTGCTCGTGGCGCTGCGGCTGTCGGGCCGCGACCCCTTGCGGGCGGAGGTGGCCGAGCTGCTGCGCGCGCGCGGCCTGCCCGGCTCGTTCTCCGGCGCCACGGTGGACGAGGTGCTCGAGCTGGTCCGGCGGGACAAGAAGCGAAGCGGCGGGCGGGTACCGTTCGTCCTCGTGGACGCGCCAGGCGAAGTGACCCCCGGGCACGAGGTGGACGACGGCTCGCTGCGCGCCGCGGTCGAGGAGGTACACGCGGAGTGAGGCACCGGATCGAGGTCATGCACGGCGTGAACTTCGACGTGCTCGGGAGCCGGAACGTCGCCCACTACGGCGGGCTCTCGCTCACGGAGCTCGAGGTGAAGGTCAAGGCGTTCGCGCGCGCGCTCGACATGGAGCCGAGCTTCTCCCAGACGAACCACGAGGGCGAGTTCTGCGAGCGCCTCCACCGCGCGGGAGAGAGCGCCGACGGGATCGTCCTCAACCCGGGCGCCTGGACGCACTACTCGTACGCGATCCGCGACGCGCTCGAGGTGGCCGGGCTCCCGGCCGTGGAGGTGCACCTGTCGGCGGTCGACGAGCGCGAGGAGTGGCGGCGGCACTCCGTGATCCGCGACCTCTGCATCGGGACGGTGCAGGGGAAGGGCGTGGACGGCTACCGCGAGGCGCTCGCACTCCTGAAGGAGCAGCTCGAGTCATGAGCCGGTCGGAGCGCGTGGTGGAGCTGATGCGCGAGCGCGAGCTGGACTCGCTGCTCGTGACGAACCTCCTCAACGTCCGCTACCTCACGGGGTTCACGGGCACGAACGGCGCGTGTGTGATCACCCCGGACGACTGCCTCTTCTTCACGGACTTCCGCTACGTCGAGCAGGCTCGCGAGCAGGTCCCGGACTTCGAGCGGATCGAGCTCGGCCGCGACATCCTGGGCGACCTGGCGAAGCGGCTGCGCGGGCGGGCCGGCTTCGACGACGAGCACCTGACCGTCGCGGGGCACGCCACGATCTCGGAGAAGAAGCCGGACGGCGTCGAGCTCGTGCGCGCGGGCGGCCTCGTCGAGCGGCTGCGCGCCGTGAAGGACGAGTCGGAGGTGGCGTCGATGCGGGCCGCCGCGAAGCTGTCGACCGCCGCGTACGACTCGCTCCGGGAGCGCGGCCTCGCGGGCCGGACGGAGCGCGAGGTGGCCGTCGAGCTCGTGCGCTTCATGGAGGACTCGGGAGCCGAGGGCCCGTCGTTCCCGCCGATCGTGGCGGCGGCCGGGCACGGTGCGCTGCCGCACGCCGTGCCGCGCGACCTCGAGATCCCGCGCGACACGCTCGTCGTGATCGACATGGGGGCGATCGTCGACGGCTACTGCTCCGACTGCACACGCACGCTGGCCACGGGGTCGCTCGACGACGAGGCCCTCGCCATCTACGAGCTCGTGCTGCGCGCCCAGGCCGAGTCGCTGGCGGCCGCCACGGACGGGGCCGAGTGCAAGGCGGTGGACGCCCTGGCGCGCGAGCTCATCGACGCCGCGGGGCACGAGGAGCACTTCGGCCACGGGCTCGGGCACGGCGTGGGCCTCGAGGTCCACGAGGCGCCGCGGCTCGGCAAGACCGCCGAGGGCTCGCTGGCCGCCGGGAACGCCGTGACGATCGAGCCGGGCGTATACGTCCCCGGGCAGGTCGGAGTGCGGATCGAGGACCTCGTGATCGTGAACGGCGGGGAGCCGGAGATTCTCACCGACTTCCCGAAGGAACTCGTCACGGTCGGCTGATGGCGCTCGCCCTGCTCGCGGCGCTCGCGGGCGCCGTCGTGCAGGCGGCCACCGGGTTCGGTTTCGCGCTCGTCCTCTCGCCGGCGCTGTTCGCCGTCCTCGACCCGGCGGAGGCGGTGACCGCGCTGCTCGTGCTCGGCGCCGCGCTGAGCGTGCTCGTCCTCCTCGAGGGGCACGAGGTGCGCCCTCGCCTGCTCGCGCCGATGCTCGTCGCCGCGCTGCCCGGCCTCGCGCTCGGCGCGCTGCTGCTCTCCCTTCTCTCGAAGGAGGCGCTCCAGGTGGGGGTGGGCGTGGCCGTCGTGGCGGCCGCGCTCTGGCAGCTCTGGCACCGGGCGGCGCGGACGCTGCCGGCATCCGTCGCGGGCGTCCTCAGCGGCGCGCTCACAACGTCGATCAGCATCAACGGACCGCCGCTCGTCCTGTGGCTCGAGGGAGAGGGAATCCGGCCGGCGGAGTTCCGCGCGACACTGGCCGCCGCGTTCCTCGCCCTGGACGTCGTCGGCGCCGCGCTGATCGTGTCCACCCGCGGCAGCGCGGCCGTCGACCTGGAGGCCGTGGGGCCGCTCCTGGCCTGCGTTCTCGGCGGGTACTGGGTCGGCGCGCTGGCCTTCCGGCGCCTCGATTCGGAGCGGTTTTTCCCGGTTGTGCTCGCGCTCGTAGTCTGCACGGGAATCGCAAGCGTGCTTGCAGGGGTCCTATAAGCGTCCAGTACCCCTTGCGCAAACTAAAGGGGCGCGCTTACTGTCGATTGCACATGCGTCGTCCTCTGCGCCTGCTGCCGGGCGCACTCCTCATCCCCCTGGTCATCGCCGCACCGGCCGCGGGGGCCACTCACACACTGACGGCCGGCTCCGCCGTCGCGCGCCCGTGCCACCGCGACATCTCCACGTCGAAGGCCGGCCGCGAGCTCATCCGCGCCAAGGCACCGGCGCGCGGCCTCGTGAGCGTGCGGCTGAGGTCGGGGGGCGACTGGGACGTCGCGGTCTTCGGAAGACGCGGCAGGCTCGTTGCCGGCTCGGCGTCGTTCCGCGGGAACGAGCTGGCCTCGGGGTTCGTGCGGCGGGGCGAGCGGTTGACGGTCCAGGGTTGCCGCTTTCGGGGCAACGCCCGCCGGGCGCGGCTGTCCGTCCACTTCACGCGGATCGCCAAGCGCCGGCAGACCGGGGCCTTCAAGGTCGTGGACGTCATGACGCCGAAGCGCGCGGACAAGGCGCGCCTCCAGGCGCTCGGCCTCGACCTCACCGAGCACGGCGACCGCAACTCACTCGAGGTGATCCTCCACGGGCGGGCCGACGAGCGCGCGCTCCAGCGGGCCGGCTTCCGCTACACGGTGCGGATCGCCGACCTCGCCGCGCGCACGCACCGCAACCACCGGCGCGACCTGCGGCACGCCCGCGCCACCGCCGCGTCCGGGCTGCCGAGCGGCCGCGACGGATATCGCCGTCTCCCGGACTACGACCTCGACTTGAAGCGGCTCGCGATGCAGTATCCGTCGCTCGCCCGGCCGATCACGCTGAACCACCGCAGCCTGCTCGGCCGCGACGTGAACGGCATCGAGATCTCGGCGAACGCCCAGAACACCGCGGACGGCAAGCCGATCTTCCTGATGATGGGCGTTCATCACGCGCGTGAGTGGCCGTCGTCCGAGCACACGATCGAGTTCGCCTACGACCTGCTGCGGAACTACGGAAGGGACGCGCGCGCGACGCAGCTCGTGGACGCCACCCGGACGATCGTCGTCCCGATCGTCAACCCGGACGGGTTCAACATCTCGCGCGAGGCGGCGCCGCTCGGCGACTTCTCGCTGTTCGACTACGAGATGAAGCGCAAGAACTGCCGCGTCTCGGACTCGACGCCGACGAGGTACACGCGCGGCACCTGCGACGACAACCAGGGCGGCCGGCTGCGCGGCACGGACCCGAACCGCAACTACGGCGGCCTCTGGGGCGGGAGCGGCGCGAGCGTCACCTGGTTCGATGACACCTTCCGCGGCGACGCTCCCTTCTCCGAGCCCGAGACGCAGAACATCCGCGAGCTCGTGTCCTCGCGGCAGGTCACGAACCTGATCACGAACCACACCTACTCGAACCTGGTGCTGCGGCCGCCCGGCGTGGCGGACTTCGGCTTCCCGCTGGAGGAGCCGACGTACCGGGCGCTCGGCGCGTCGCTCGCCGAGCACAACGGCTACTCGAACGACCCGAGCTTCGGCCTCTACGACACGACAGGGGCCACCGAGGACTGGACCTTCTGGTCCACGGGCGGACTCGGCTTCACGTTCGAGATCGGCCCGGACGAATTCCACCCGCCCTACGCGACGGGCGTCGAGGCCGAGTACCTCGGGCTGGCGCCGGCGGCCGGGGCGGGCAAGGGCGGGAACCGCGAGGCCTACTACACGATGCTGCAGGCGACGGCCGACACGTCGCTGCACTCGGTGATCGAGGGCGCCGCGCCGGCCGGCTCGACGCTGAAGCTCTCGAAGACCTTCCAGACCTTCACGTCGCCCGTCTGGGAGGACGACTTCGGCAACTCGATCGGCGACCCCATGCGGTTCACCGACACGCTCACGTCCGAGCTGCGGACGACCGGCACGACGTTCGCCTGGCACGTCAACCCGTCGACGCGTCCGCTCCTCGCGGGCCGCCACGGCCGCGATCCGGTCGCGCCGCCGCAGGAGCCGATCACGCTCGCGAACCCCGCCGGCGTCCCGGGAGAGAACACCGCGTACCCGCCGGAGCAGCCGTACGAGGAGATCCCGTTCACGGTGAAGGGCACGGCCGACGGAGTGGACAACGGACGGATGATCGTGCACGTCGAGTGGGGGAGCCCGGACACCGACTGGGACATCTACGTGATCGGCCCGAACGGGCAGATCGTGGCGCAGTCCGCGTCGTTCGGGGACACGACCGAGGACGCTTCGCTGTTCGACCCGCCTCCGGGCGAGTACAGGCTCCACGTCGTGAACTACGACCAGGTGATGCGGACGCCGGACGACTGGTTGGACGGCACCGTGACCTTCCGCTCGCCGACCCCGCGCGTCGAGACGGGCACGAAGGAAGCCTGGACGCTCACCTGCGTCGACTCCCGCGGCCGCGTCCAGGCGACCAGCCAGGTGATCGTGGACCGCGGCGAGCGCGCCCACGTCGGCAACGCCTGCACCGGCGGCAAGTAGCGCCCACGCAAACTTCTGCCGCTGGTCGCCCGATTGCACCCCGCCGGTCTAGATGCGAACATGCGTTCGCACGATGATCGTATGTGTGCTCTACCCCCGATTTGAGCTGTTGGCGGCGCTCGGCGACCGCCGGGTGCTGCTGTCCGAGCCGGCCGCCCTTGCTCCTGAGGCCGGCCGCGAGCAGGTGGTGGGGGAGGTGTCGGCGCCGGCGGAGGCCTTTGGGATCGTCCGCGGGATGCGGCTGGGGGAGGCGATGTCGCGCTGCCCGGGCCTGCGGCTCGTCGCGC
>OBLS010000715.1_pt1 | contig 12621 bp, 17 predicted proteins | sample 1519901 | NCBI WGS metagenome assembly OBLS01 (sample SAMEA3113585, study PRJEB22503) | soil metagenome
CCGGGCGCCTACCGGCGCTATGCGCTCGTCTACGACCTGGTCTGGGCGGCGGCGCCCTACGACCGGTTCGTGGACCTGTGCCTGGAGGCCGCCGCCGCCCAGGGGACCGCCGTCCGCCGGGTGCTGGTGGCCGCCTGCGGCACCGGCAACACCGCGGTCGAGCTGGCCGGGCGCGGCTACGAGGTCACCGGCTTCGACCTGTCCCTCCCCATGCTGTCGGTGGCGGCGGCCAAGCCGTGGCCCGACCCGCCCCGGCTGGTCGCCGGCGACCTCCGGGCCGTGCCCCTGGGCGACGGCTGGGCCGACCTGGTCCTGGTCCTCAACGCCAGCATCAACTACCTGCTCGAGCCCGAGGAGGTGGTGGCCGCCCTCGGCCACCTGGGCCGCACGGCCGCCCCCGGGGGCACGGTGGTGGTCGAGCCCCTGTCGCCCCGGTTCGTCCACCAGGGCTGGGCGCCGGGCCGCCACCTCGACCGCGACGGCCTGCGCCTGGACGCCAGCTACGAGGTCTCCGGCGATCTGCTGGCCGAGCGGCTGCGCTGGTCGCTCGGGGGCGTCGAGGAGGTCGAGACCTACCGCCAGCGGCTCTACTCCGAGGCCGAGCTCGAGGCCCTGCTGGTTGCGGCCGGGCTCAAGCTGGCCGAGCGGCGGGCGATGTGGCCGGCCATCCCGGCCCAGCCGGCCCGGGGCCGCACCCTCTGGGTGGCCAGGCCGCCAGGTTGACGCGCCTTGCGCGATACGCTGGGGCCGGGGTTGGATGGGAAAGCAACCGAAGCGGCAGGAGAGCCAGGGTATGACGTCGACCGTGCACCTCGAGATCCCCGCGTCCGGCGCCTACCTCGCGGTGGCTCGGGCCGCCGCCACCGGCCTGGCGGCCCAGCTCCAGTTCACCTACGAGGAGATCGACGACCTGCGGATCGCGGTCGACGAGGCCTGCACCCAGCTGCTGGCCAGGCGGGGCAGCGCGACCACCCTCAACGTCGCCTACCACCTGGCCGACGCCGAGCTGCGGGTCGACGTCTCGATCGAGGCCTCCGACCGCGGCGAACCGCTGGAGCGGGACACCTTCGCCTGGCAGATCCTCTCGGCCATGACCGACGAGGTGCGCGAGCAGGCGGAGGCCGGCCGGCTGCGGCTGAGCTTCCGCAAGGCGGGCGGCCGCGGGTGAGCGAGGTGCCCAACGCCGGGGTCCACCAGGGACCGGAGGCCTCCGGCAACGGCGTCGCCCCCCTCAACGGGCGCTCGGTCGACCGGGGCCACGCCAAGGACCTGTTCCGGCGCTTCGTCGAGACCCGCAACCCGGCCCTGCGCGAGGAGCTGGTCGGGCTGCACCTGCCCCTGGTCGAGTACCTGGCCCGGCGCTTCCGCAACCGCGGCGAGCCGCTGGAGGACCTGGTCCAGGTGGGCACCATCGGGCTGCTCAAGGCCATCGACCGCTTCGACCTGGAGCGCGAGGTGGAGTTCTCGACCTACGCCACCCCGACGATCGTCGGCGAGCTCAAGCGCCACTTCCGCGACAAGGGCTGGGCGGTCCGGGTCCCCCGCCGCCTCCAGGAGCTGAACCTGTCGCTCAACAAGGTCGTGGCCGAGCTGTCCCAGGAGATCGGGCGCTCCCCCACCATCGCCGAGATCGCCACCAAGGCCCGGCTGCCCGAGGAGGAGGTGCTGGAGGGCCTCGACACCTCCAACGCCTATGCGGTCGTCTCCCTGGACGCCCCGGCCGGCGGCGAGGACGCCCCGGCGGTCAGCGAGCACATCGGCGCCGAGGACGAGAGCCTGGAGGCGCTCGAGTACCGGGCCGCCCTCGGCCCCCTGATCGCCGGCCTGCCCGAGCGCGAGCGCCGCATCCTCTACCTCCGCTTCTTCGGCGGCATGACCCAGTCCCAGATCGCCGCCCGCCTCGGCATCTCCCAGATGCACGTCAGCCGGCTCCTCAACCGCACCCTGGCCGTGCTCCGCGAGGGTCTCCTGGAAGACGAAGAGACCGGCTGAACCATGGCACAGGCGCTCTTGGGGGGCCGTGGGGGGAGCGAGCTCCCCCCACATGGATCAGGGACCGCAGGTTGGTAGCCTGCCGGCAACAGCAAACGTCCTAGCTGATGTTCATCGCGCTGATCGCCAACCCGCACGCCAGCCGGTTCAGCGGGCGTCAGCGAGACCGGGTGGTGGCCGCCATCGGGGCCCGGCACAAGCTGGAGCTGCTCCAGACCGGGCACCCCGGGCAGGCGACCGAGCTGGCCGCCCGGGCGGTGGCCGACGGGACCGAGGTGGTGGCCGTGCTCGGCGGCGACGGCACCGTCAACGAGGTGGTCAACGGGCTGCGCGGCTCGGACGCGGCCCTGGCCCTGCTCGGCGGGGGCAGGGTCAACGTGGTCGCCCGTGGTCTCGGGCTGCCCGCCGACCCCGACCGGGCCACCGCCCGCCTGCTCGACCTGCTGGCCACCGGGGCCAGGCGCCGCCTGACCCTCGGGGTGGCCGGCGAGCGCTGCTTCGCCCTCAACGCCGGCCTCGGCCTCGGGGGGGCGATCGTCCGCGAGGTCGAGCGCCGCCAGCGGGCCAAGCAGCTCTACGGCGACCGCGCGTACCTGGCCGCCGGCCTCAAGGCCCTGCTGGTCGACTACGACCGCGACCACCCCCACCTGACCGTCCACCTGCCCGACGGCCGGACGCCCCTGCGCGGCTTCTTCGCCCTGGTCGGCAACGGCGACCCGTTCACCTACCTCGGCCGGCGGCCGTTCCGGCCGACCCCCCAGGCGACCTGGGACGGCGGGCTCGACCTGCTGGTCGGCCAGACGATGGCCACCAGGTCGCTGGCCCGGGCCGTCACCGGCATGCTCTCGCCCCACCCGCGGGCCGGCTACCCGGGCCTGCCGGTGCTCCACGACATCGACGGCTTCTCGCTCTCGGCCGACATTCCCCTGCCATTCCAGGTCGATGGTGAATATGTCGGCGACCGGACCAGCGTGACATTCGGAAGCCTTCGATCCGCGCTCTCGGTGGTCGCACCGCCGACGCGTGCGTAATTCTCCCGAGAGATACCGGCCATTCTCATTACGTCATCGCACCAGAAACGTCACCAGCATGGCTTCCGGGCGTTTCATGGTGCTCAGAAGGGGTACGGAAGCGATGCAACCAACCTTGGGCGTGTGCGGCAAATGATGGAGTTTCAACCGCTCGAGCGAGAATTCGGCTCTTCCCAAGGCCGGATTACTGTCCTAGACTCACGCCGCTCTTGCCCTTCCCCCAGGGCTTGCACCGGAAAGTGAGGATGTCAATGGATTGGCGCCATCGTGCCCGCTGCCGCGATGTCGACCCCGAGCTGTTCTTCCCGGTCGGCACCACCGGTCCGGCCGAGGCCCAGGTGCAGTCGGCCAAGGCTATCTGCGCGCTCTGCCCCGTCCGTGAGGAGTGTCTCCAGTGGGCGCTGGACACGGCCCAGGATGCGGGCGTCTGGGGTGGTCTGTCCGAGGAGGAGCGGCGCGCGCTGCGCCGCGGACAGCGCCGCAGGGTCCGCATCGCCTAGCGCCTCCCCTCCGAGCCGCCCAGCGTTCCGCGTGACGTGGACGAAGCCCTGTCCAGATCGACGGGTTCTTTCGTCTCGCCTGAAGCGGTACGATCGAGATGAACAGATCGTCCGGCGAAGGGGGCGGTATGGGGGACGTTGTTCGCATCCTCGTGGCAGATGACCATCCACTGACGCGGGACGGCATCAAGGCCGCGCTGGCCCTGGACGCCGAGTTCGAGGTGGTGGCCGAGGCCAGTGACGGCCAGGAGGCGGTCCACCTGGCCGAGGAGGTCAAGCCGGACGTCGTGCTGATGGACGTGCGCATGCCCGTCCTCGGGGGCATCCGGGCCACCCAGGCGATCTCCCGGACCGTACCCAGCGCCCGGGTGGTCATGCTGACCGTGGAGGAGACCCAGGCCCGGGTGGGCGAGGCCATCCAGGCCGGGGCCGCCGGCTACCTGCTCAAGGACATCGACGCCCACGAGCTGGCCAGGGCCGTGCACCTGGCCGCCGAGGGCTCGGCGGTCATCCACCCCAACCTGACCCGCCAGTTCATCGAGGAGATCCGGCAGCTGACCAGGGGCGAGCAGAGCGTCTCGACCCTCTCGGCCCGGGAGGTCGAGGTGCTGCAGATGATCGCCTACGGCTCCACCAACCGCGAGGTCGCCGAGGCCCTGCACATCTCCCCCCAGACGGTGAAGACCTACCTGGAGCGGATCTTCACCAAGCTCGGCGTGTCCGACCGCACCCGGGCCGTGGCCGTGGCCCTCAAGCACGGCATCGTGGAGTAGGCTCCCCGCCATGGGCGAGCCGCTGCTGTTCCTGCTGGTGGCCGCCGCCGCGGTGGCCGTCGGCCTTGCCAGGGGCGGGGCGCTGCGGCGGCTGCGCGACCACGGGATCACGGCGGTCTGGCTGGCCGTCACCTGCCTGGCCGTGCAGGCGACGGTGGTGCTGCTGCCGCTCCCCGGCGCCGGCGGGGCCGTGCTGCTGCTGGCCGCCCTGGCCACGCTGCTCGGGATCGCCAGGGCCAACGCCCGCCTGGCCGGGGTGCCCCTGCTCGCCCTCGGCCTGCTCCTCAACCTGATCGTGGTCCTGGCCAACCTGGGCATGCCGGTCCCGGCCGAGACCCTGGAGCGGGCCGGGATCGCGGTCGAGCAGCCGGCCCCCGACCGCCCCGACGCCAAGCACGTGCTGGAGCGGGGCGGCACCCGCCTGGGGCCGCTGGGCGACCGGCTGGCCGTCCGGCCGCTGCGCACCGTCACCGGCTACGGCACCGTGATCGAGCTGGCCGGCCTGTTCCTGCTGCTGCAGCACCTGGTCCGCGGCCCCGGGCCGTTCCGGCGCGAAGATGGGACCGCCCACGGCGCCCACGAGGCCAGAACGGTCCCGTGGACGACGTGGGCGGAGTGACCCCCCCGGGGTCGACCTAGCCCGTTGGCTCCTCCCGCAGGTTGTTGGCGAGCTCGCGGATCTTGGCCTCCGGATAGCGGCGGTGCCCGCCGAGGGTCTTGAGGAAGGGCAGCTTGCCCTCCTTGGCCCACCGGGAGACCGTCTTGGGCGAGACATGGAGGATGTCGGCCACCTCGGCGGTGCGGAGGTAGCTCGGAACCTCGATCCTGCTGCTGGTCTTGCGTTGTGCCACCGGTTCGTCCCTTTCTCGAGTCCGAACCCCGACAGGCGAGCCGACCAGAAGGACGTGCGGCGGAGACGGGTCTGTCGGTCACCCTGCTGGGAGCAGTGCGAACAGGGCGATTATTAGGACTGGCCCGACCGCCCACCATAGCCCGGTTGGGCGGTTTCAGCTCGAAACTTCCACCTACGTTTCGATCACTAGGAAAGGTCGCCTCAACGCCCTATGTGGCGGTGACGACCTGGGAGCCGCGCCTTCAGCCAGTCCACGGTGAGCCCCAGCCCGTCCTCCAGGCGGGTCCAGGGCTGCCAGTTCAGCGCCTTGCCGGCGGCGGCCGGGTCGAGGGCCGAGCGCCGCGGGTCGCCGGGCCGGGCCGGGGCCCACTGGGGCTCGCCGGCCCAGCCGATCCGGGCCGCCAGCTGCTCGACCACGTCCAGGACCCCGGTGGCGGTGCCGGTGCCGACCAGGACCCGGCCGGGGGCCGGGGTGGCGTGGACGGCCCGGGCGACGGCGTCGACGGCGTCGTCCACGAACAGGAAGTCGCGCTCCTGGCGGCCGTCGCCGTCGACCCGGGGCGCCTGGTTCTGGAGCATCGTCCAGGCCGCCCTGGCCACCAGGCCGGGGCCGAGCGGGTCCTGGCGGGGCCCGTAGACGGTGCCGAGGACGAGGGTGGCCACCTCCAGGCCGCGGGCGGCGTAGGCGCCGGCGTAGGCCTCGAGGGCCAGGCGGGCCGCGCCCGAGGGGTGCACCGGCCGGGGGACGTCGCCGGCCCTGGTGGCCCCGGTGAGCTGGGCCGGGTAGAGGTAGGCACCGGAGGAGACGAGCACCGCCCTGGCCCCGGTGGCGGCCGCCGCCCGCAGGACCTCGATCCCGCCCGGGACCACCGCCCTGGCCTCCCCCGTCGGGTCCTCCCAGGCCCGGACCGGGTCGATCGCGGTGGCCAGGTGGACCCAGGCGTCGGCCCGCACCCGGTCGGCCAGGGTGGCCAGGCCGCCCTGGGCGACGTCCATGCGGTGGAAGCGGACCCCGCCCCGGCGCCTGGCCTCGGTCAGGTTGGCCAGGTGCCCGTGGGAGAGGTCGTCGACCACCACCAGCTCGTCACCCTCGGCCTGGAGCCGGTCGACCAGGCTCGCCCCAAGGAACCCGGCCCCGCCGGCCACCACCACCAGCAAGCTTCCTCCCGCGTTGTGCCGCTCGGCGCAGTCTAACCCCCTCGGCGCAGCCGCCGGGGTGGCCAGTAGGCGAAGCGGACCAGGCCGAGGAGGGCGTCGGCGCCGACCGGGCCGAAGTCGCGGCCGTCGGTGCTGGCCGCCCGGTGGTCGCCGAGGACCAGATACTGGGCCGGGCCGAGCTCCAGGTCGAGCTCGCCCGCCCCGGGGGCGCCGTGCAGGTAGGGCTCGGGGACCGGCGTCCCGTCGACCTCCAGCCGGCCGGCGGCCAGCCGCACCCGCTCCCCGGGCAGCCCCACCACCCGCTTGACCACCTCGAGGTCTTGCGACCGGGCCAGCACGACCAGGTCGCCGCGGCGGGGCGGGCGGACCAGGGGGGCGACGGCGATCCGCTGGCCGGGGTCGAGGGTCGGTCGCATGCTGCCCCCGTTGACCAGCATCGGCTCCAGCCGGGCCCGGCGCACGGCCAGGCCGGCCGCCACCGCGGCGGCCACTCCCAGCGCGCCGAGGGCGAGCGCCCCCGCGCCCAGGACGGTTGTCCTCCGCATGACCGGGATCATCCCGCGGCCGCGGTGTGCGGCGAAAGCTGGCGTGGTAGTAACGTCGGGCGGAGACATCGAACGGAAGGGGACGATGCGCATGATCGCCGAGCGCCTGGCCGCATGGATCCGGCCCACCCGGGTCGTCCACGCCCACTGCGACCTGCCCTGTGGCGTGTACGACCCTGCCCAGGCCCGGATCGAGGCCGAGTCGATGGCCAAGATCGTCGAGAAGTACCACGCCAGCGACGACGAGGTGTTCCGGGACCGGGCCATCCTCATCAAGGAGCAGCGCGGCGAGCTGGTCAAGCATCACCTCTGGGTGCTCTGGACCGACTACTTCAAGCCCCAGCACCTCGAGCAGTTCCCGAACCTGCACGACCTGTTCTGGCAGGCGACCAAGGCCGCCGGCCAGGCCAAGCACTCGGTCGACCCCGCCGACCAGCAGAAGCTGCTGGACCTGATCGGCGAGATCGACGACGTCTTCCAGAAGTCGAAGAGCGGCTGAGCGAACAGCAAGCGGCCGGCCCCTGGTGGGGCCGGCCGCTTCGTGTCAGTGGTGGCTAGGGGTTGGCAAGCCGCTTGCCCCGGTAGTTGGGGAAGATCAGGGGCTGGTGCTGCCAGCACATGCCGGTCTTGTTGTAGATCGACAGGCGCGTGTCACATTCCTGCTCCCGGCAGATGCGGCCGACCCGCTCAACCTTGGAAGGCGGGGGGTCGCTGCCGGGCCGGTGGCCCTTCACGTTGTCGGAGCGCATCGTGTTCACCGTCCTTCCGCCACCATCTATACGCCGGTGGACATAAAGACGGTTTCACGACGGCGAGGTGTTCCCCCGCAGGATCGTCCGCTCGACCCGGATCCGCAGCGACTCGACCACGGTGGTGGGCACGGGCTCGGGCGAGTCGGCGCAGCGGCGGACCAGCTGCTTGAAGCGCCGGTCGAAGCGGACCGCCCGCTGGCAGTGCTCGCACTCCAGCAGGTGGGCCTCCAGCTCCTCGCAGGTGGTCGGCGGCGCCTCGTGGTCAAGGTAGAGCCAGACGAACCCCAGGACGTCGTTGCAGTCCCGGCACTCGCCGCCCCCGCCTACTTCGGCCGAACCCATTCCTGTCCCTCCTCGAGCAGCCCGCGGTCGGCCGCGAACTCCCACAGCCGCCGCTGGAGCTGACGCCGGCCGCGGTGCAGCCGGGACATCACGGTCCCGATCGAGGTGCCCATGATGTCGGCGATCTCCTTGTAGGAGAAGCCCTCGACGTCGGCCAGCAGCACCGCCATGCGGAACTGCTCGGGCAGGGCGTCGAGCGCCTCGCGGACCTCCTCCTCGGGGATCTGGTCGAGCAGCAGCTCCTCGGGCGTCTCGGCCCCCGAGGGGTTGGCGTTGGCGATCCGCTGGTACAGCGAGAAGTCGTCGACGTCCTCGGTCGGGACCGACTGCGGGTTGCGCTGCTGCTTGCGGTAGGCGTTGATGTAGGCGTTGGTCAGGATCCGGTACAGCCAGGCCTTGAGGTTGGTGCCGGGCTCGAACTGGTGGAAGGCGTTGTAGGCGCGCAGGAAGGTCTCCTGGACCAGGTCCTCGGCGTCGGCCGGGTTCCGGGTCAGGCGCAGGGCGCCGGCGTAGATCGTGTCCAGCAGCGGGATGGCCGAGTCGGAGAAGCGCTGGCGGCGCTCCTCCTCGGACTCGCCGGCCGGGGCGCGGGCGCCGTCGGGCGCCGCCGGGATGATCTCGTCGCCCAGATCAGAGGTCGAGCTTGGCTGTACCAGGAGGTCCTCCGCTCCGAGGAACTGCGGCCACGGGACAAGGGTCGCCACCGGGGCAGGATAGCGCACCCTCACACCTCCGCAGCTCGAACGGTTCCGTCGCCTCCGGGAGGTGCAACCGAGGTGGGATGGCGGGCATTCCCGCTAGTTGGTTACCACGTCGACCTCGTGGTAACCGCTGGCCCCCGAGGGGTGGGGCGGGGCCGGGCGGGCGGTCTGGAGGTCGCCCCGGCCGTCGGTGGCCCGCACCTTGAGCCGGTGCCGTCCCGAGGCGCCGGGGGGCAGGGGCAGGCGCCACTGGCGCCAGGCGGCCCTGGCCAGCTCGCGCCGGAGGGTGGCCGGGACCCAGCTGGCCCCGCCGTCCAGCGACACCTCGACCCGCCGGATGCCCCGGTCCCCCGCCCAGGCCAGGCCGGCGACCACCCCGGCGCTCTCGGCCGAGGTCAGCTCCTGGGGGACGTCGATGCGGCTGGCCGTCTTGATCTCGGCCACGTTGTCCCAGCCGTCCGAGCGCTGCCAGTAGCCCTCGTAGTCGTAGTCGACCACCTCGATGCGCTCCAGCCACTTGACGTTCTTCATGCCGTAGATGCCGGGGGCGATGATCCGGGCCGGGAACCCGTGGGCCCGGGGCAGGCTGCGGCCGTTCATGCCGTAGGCGACCACCGTCTCCGGGTCCAGCGCCTTGGCGATCGGCAGGGAGTCCGAGTAGCCGCCGACGGCGTGGAACACCACCCGGACCGCGCCCTGGCCGGCCCCGCCGGCCCGCCCCAGCACCTGGGCCAGCGGCACCCCGGTCCACTTGGCCGTGCCCACCAGGTCCCCGCCGACCAGGTTGGAGATGCACTGGAGGGTCACGTACTGCTCGGTCGACGGCATCGCCAGCAGCTCGTCGTAGCCGAGGACGGCGGGCCGGCCGACCAGGCCCTCGACCCGCAGCCGCCACGACCCGCGGTCGACGTTGGGGTCGATGATCGACTCGTCGACCGTGTAGTGGAGCCGGTTGCTGGTCACCTCGGGGGTGAGGCCGGCGATCTCCCAGGCGCCCGGGTCGTCGCCGGGCGCCGGGGCTGGTGCCGGGCGGACCGGGGCGGCGCCGGCCGGCCGGGCCAGGGGCTGGCCGCCGCTGTCGCCGATCCCGCCGGTGAGCCGGCGGATGGCGAACCCGGTGGCCAGCAGCCCGGCCGCCCCGACGGCGGCCCGGAGCAGCTCCCGCCTGGTCCGCCCGAGGCCGCTGGCCGGGGCCGGGACCGGGTCGCGCTCCAGGCGGCCGAGGGCGCCTTGCAGGACGCTGACGTAGGCGACGGCCGCGACCGCCACCACCGCCCCGTACACCAGCAGCGACGGCGCCCCCGGCTGGCCCCGGTAGCCGCCGAGGGCGACCAGGCCGAGCAGCCCCCCGGCCAGCCAGGCGGCGCGGGTCCGACGGGCGGGGCCGGCCCTGGCCACCAGCACGGCCGCGGCCCCGCCGGCCAGGATGCTGGCCACGGTGAAGCCGACCGCGAACAGCCGCAGGGCCCAGTGGCCGAGCAGGTCGATGAAGAACACCGCCACCGGGCCGGGGACCAGCCGCAGCAGCCGCTGGGCGAGCCCCAACGGCGGGAACGGGAAGCTGGCCTGGACCAGGTGGACGAGCCCGAGCACGGCCGTGGCCACCACCATGGCCGCCGTCCCGGCGACAAAGGCCTCAGAGGTCCGCAGGCGTCGTTGCATCAGCTCCACGATAACCGCGGCGACCGGAGTTGGCGGGCGCGCTAGCGGCGGCGCTCGTGGCGCCCGGCCCGACCGGGAACGACCCGGCGGGCGTGGCGGCCGCCGCCGTTCCTGGACCGGGTGGCCGGCTGGTCGCCGTTGGTGTGGGCTTGGGGGGCGGCGCTCGGGGCCTCGGTGGCCGGGCGGCCGGTGGCCGACCAGTACTGGGCGACCACGTGGGCCGTCTCCTCCAGCACCATGGCCTCGACCGCCTCGGGTGGCTTGCCGTCCATGCGGCGCAGCCGCCGGGGCAGGACCTCCTCGGCGGCCAGGGTGCGGCGCTCCAGCCACTCCCCGGCGGCCAGCATGCCCATCAGCCCCAGCGGGAACAGCACCGTGAGGGCGATCGCGACAAGCAAGTTGGAGAACAGCATCTCACCGGAAGGTACGCGTGGACCGGCCGGCCCGGTTCACCCTGCGGCGCTCCCGGGTCCGCCAAACCCTACCGGCTCGGCGCTCCGGCGCCAAAATGCCTGTCCACGCCGGGACGCCACCTCCACGAAGGCGCGCAGCAGCCGGTGCTGGACCGGGTCGGCCGCGGCCGTGCTCTCGGGGTGCCAGAGCACGCCGACGGTCCAGCCCTGGTCGCGCTCGATCCCCTCGACCAGCCCGTCCGGCGCCCAGGCGACCGGCCGGAACCCCTCCCCCAGGCGGTCCAGGCCCTGGTGGTGGTGGGAGAGCCCCTCGGCCTCGGTCTGCCCCAGGGCCTCGGCCAGGCGGCTGCCCGGCTCGACCCGCAGGCCGTGCAGCGCCCGCTTGGCCTCGTTGCGGTGCTCGACGGGCGGCTCGGCGCCGTCGCCGTCCTCCGGCAGGTGCTGGACCAGGGTGCCCCCGAAGGCGACGTTGAGCAGCTGGACCCCGCGGCAGATGCCGAGCAGGGGCAGCCCGGTCCCGACCGCCGCCCTGGACAGGGCCAGCTCGAGCTCGTCGCGGTCGGGGTCGACCCCGTACTGGCTCGGGTGGTCGGCGGCCCCGTACCGGGCCGGCTCGACGTCTCCCCCGCCGGCCAGCAGCAGCCCGTCGAACGGGGCCAGCGCCTCCTCGGGGTCGCCGGGCTGGCCCGGCGGCAGCAGCGCGACCCGGGCCCCGGCGGCCCGCAGCGCGGCCACGTACGGCTCGGGCAGGGCGTAGGCGCCCTCCCAGTTCCCCACCCGCCCGGGACCCAGGTGGTAGGTGGGGACCGCGATCAGCGGGGCCGTCACCGGCGCTGCGGGCTCTCGCCGACGGTGTCGGCGACCTCGGCGTCCCGCTGGCCCAGCGGCCGCTCCGGGCCGGTGGTGGTGTCCCTGGACGTCTGGCGCTCGGTCTCGGCGTCGAACTCGGCGCCGAGGAGCACCGCGAACGAGGAGAGGAACAGCCACAGGAGCAAGATGATCACCGCCGCCAGGGCGCCGTAGGTCTGGTTGTACTTGCCGAAGTTGTCGACGTACCAACTGAACCCGACGGAGCCTAGCAGCCACAGCACCAAGGCGACCACCGCCCCCCAGCTCACCCAGCGCCAGCGCGGGTTGGCCCGGTCGGGGGCGAACCGGTACACCACGGCCAGGGCGACCAGCACCAGCAGGGCCAGGACGACCCAGCGGACGATGGACGCGGCCAGCTCCCCGGCCTGGCCCAGCCCGAGGTCGTCGATCACGCCCGGGAAGACCGTGATCAGGACCAGGGCGACCACCGCGACCACGATCGCCCCAAGGGTGAGCAGCAGCGACAGGCCGCGGAGCTTGAGGAACCCGCGCGTCTCGCGCTCGTCGTAGACCAGGTTCAGGCTCTTGACCAGACCCTGGACGCCGCTGGAGACGCTCCAGAGCACGGCCAGGAGGCTGAGGGCCAGCCCGATCGACAGCGCCTGCTCGCCGGCGTTGACGACGTTCTTCAGCTGCTCGGTGATCAGCTGGTCGGCGCCCGACGGCAGGCTCTTGGCGAACTCGCCGACCTGGGACTCGACCTGGTCGGGGTCGGCGACCATGCCGTAGATGGTGACCAGGGCGATGACGGCCGGGAAGAGGGCCAGCATGGCGTAGAAGGCGACGCCGGCGGCCAGCAGGGAGACGTTGTCGTCCTTCACCTCAGCCTTGACCCGCTTGAGGACGGCGAACCATCCCCGCGCCGGGATCTCGCTGGGGCGCTCTGCCTCCCTGCCGGCCGCGTCGCCTGCGGTGCGCTCGGGCACGTTCCTCCCTACAGCCCGGAGGCTGTCGAGGAGCGGTTGCCCTGGCGCGCCTCGGCCTTGACGTCCTGGGCGCTGTCCTTGGCGCTGTCGGCCAGGCCCTGGC
>OBLS010000716.1_pt1 | contig 12615 bp, 12 predicted proteins | sample 1519901 | NCBI WGS metagenome assembly OBLS01 (sample SAMEA3113585, study PRJEB22503) | soil metagenome
AGACGCTCGGCGAGCTGACCGCGGTCGCGAAGAAGCTGACGAAAAAGAACGCCGACGGGTCGCTGAAGGTCGTCGGCTACAACCCGTTCTTCGGCTTCTACCAAAACACCATCGGCGCCTATCAGCCGCTCGTGAACGCGCAGTGGTTCAAGGGCGGCAAGTCGGCACTCAGCAAGGACCCGAAGTGGCAGAAGCTCCTGCGCTGGCAGAAGCAGCTGATCGACTACTACGGCCACAAGAACCTCGTCAAGTGGAACGCCGGCGCCGGTGACGAGTTTTCCGCATCGCATGCGTTCGAGACGGGCAAGCTCGCGATGATGATCGACGGCGAGTGGCGGGTCGCCTTCGTCGCCGCCGAGCACCCTGAGCTCAAGTACGGCACCGCGCCGATGCCGGTCGACGGGGCCCAGCCCTCGCTCTACGGCTCGGGCTACATCAACGGCACGATCATCGGGATCCCGAAGAGCGCGAAGGACAAGGACGCTTCGTGGGCCCTCGTCAAGTACCTGACCACAAACAGCCACGCGCTGGCGCAGTTCTCGAACGGGATCCGCAACGTTCCCTCGACCCGGGCGGCGGCCCAGTCGAAGGAGCTGAAGCCCGACGCGAACTTCGCGACGTTCACGAAGATCTTCGCGAACCCGAAGTCGCAGACCACGCCGATCACCTCGGCGGGCTCCGCCTATCTCGATACCTTCGCCAACTTCCTCGCGAAGTGGCAATCGGGGAAGGTCAGCAACCTCCAGAGCGGCTTGCAGGACGTCGACAAGCAGATCGACGCGAAGCTGAAGCAGTCCGGAGGCGGCCCTCCGTGACCATTACACCGGCAGCCGGGGCGGAGTCCGCCGCCCCGGCTTTTCCGGTGCTCGATCGCCGGCGCGCCAGGCGGAAAGCCGCCTGGCGTCGCCGCGGGCTCGTGCTCGCCTTCATGAGCCCGTGGCTGGTCGGCTTCACCGTCTTCATCGCCTATCCACTCGTGTACAGCGGCTACCTCTCGCTCCACTCGTACGACTTGCTCAACCCGCCGAAATGGGTCGGGCTCGGCAACTACCGCTACATGCTCCACGACGACCCCGAGATCGGCGTCGCGATCCGGAACACGCTCTGGCTGATCCTGATCGCGGTCCCGCTGCAGGTCATGTTCGCCTTCGGGATCGCGCTGATGGTGACCCGCGCGCGGACGGGTGCAGGAGTCTTCCGCACGGTCTTCTACCTGCCCGCGCTCGCGCCGCCGGTGGCCGCGACGCTCGGCTTCGTCTATCTGCTCAACCCCGCGACGGGCCCCGTCAACATCGGCCTCGACCGGTTCGGGATCGAGGGGCCGCTCTGGTTCAACTCGCCGGAGTGGTCGAAGCCCTCGCTGACGCTGCTCGCGATGTGGGGCGTCGGGAACATCATGATCATCTTCCTCGCCGCGATCCTCGAGGTGCCGAGACACCTGCACGAGTCGGCGCAGCTCGACGGCGCGAGCGCCCTCCAGCGGCTGCGCTGGGTGACGCTGCCGACGATCAGCCCCGTCATCCTCTTCGCGGTCGTGCTGGGCGTGATCCAGGCGCTCCAGTACTTCACGCAGGCGTATGTCGCCGCCTCGATTGCCGCCGGCCAGGCGTCGCAGGCGGGGACGGTGAGCACGCTCGAGCAGGGCTACCCGGAGGGCTCGACGCTCTTCTACCCCGTGCTCCTCTACTACCACGGCTTCCGCTTCTTCAACATGGGCTACGCCTCGGCGATGGCGATGCTCCTGCTCGCCGTGGCCTTCACGCTCACGCTCCTGATCATCCGAAACTCGCGGCGCTGGGTGCATTACTCGGGGGCGGCGAGGTGACTGCCGTCGCGCAGCCGTTCGAGCGCCGGAAGCTCCCGGCAGCGGTCCGCAGGCAGCGCTTCCTGATCGCTGTCGCGGAGCACAGCCTCCTGATCGCGACCGCGATCGCGTTCGTCGCGCCGGTCGTCTTCATCCTGCTGACCTCGCTGATGACGAACCAGCAGGCGCTTTCGCCCGACCTCTGGCCGAAGACGTTCGAGTGGGGCAACTACGCCGACGTCTTCCACAAGTCGCCGCTCCTGCGCTGGACGGTGAACACGATGATCTACGCCGGCCTCGCGACTCTCGGCGTCGTCGTCTCGAGCATTCCAGTCGCGTACGCGCTCTCGCGGATGCGGTGGAAGGGGCGCGATGCCGTCTTCCTCGTCGTGCTGGTCGCGCTGATGCTGCCGCCGCAGGTCGCGGTCGTGCCGCTCTACGTGATGTGGGCGAAGCTCGGGCTCGTCGGCACGCTGTGGCCGCTGATCATCCCGGTCTGGCTCGGAGACGCGTTCGCGATCTTCCTCCTGCGCCAGTTCTTCCTCACGATCCCGGAGGAGTACCTCGACGCCGCGCGCGTCGACGGCTGCGGCGAGTTCCGGATCCTGACCACCGTCGTCGTCCGGCTCGCGAAGCCGGCGATCGCCGCGGTGGCGCTCTTCTCCGTCCTCTACTCCTTCAACGACTTCTTCCTGCCGCTCCTCTACGTCGGCGAGAACCCGGACAACTGGGTCGTGCAGATCGGGCTCTCGCAGTTCCGCTCGCTCCACCAGGTGCAGTGGAACCTCGTCATGGCCGCGACGATCCTCGTGATGCTGCCGGTGCTCGTGCTCTTCTTCCTCGCCCAGCGGGCGTTCGTCGAGGGCGTGACGCTGACAGGAGTCAAGGGATGAAGATCGCGGTGATCGGCGGCGGCTCGACGTACACGCCGGAGCTCGTCTCCGGGCTCTCGCGCGAGCGCGACCGGATCGGCGTGCGCGAGCTGGTCCTGCACGACGTCGACCCCGAGCGGCGCGACGTCGTCGGCGGTCTCGCGGCCCGGATGCTCGAGCGGCAGGGGTTCACCGGACGGCTCGGGGTCACCGGCGACCTCGACCGGGCGATCGACGGCGCCGACTTCGTCTTGATCCAGATCCGGGTCGGCGGACAGACGGCACGCCTTTCCGACGAGACAGTCCCGCTCGCCTGCGGCTGCGTCGGCCAGGAGACGACGGGCGCCGGCGGCCTCGCCAAGGCGCTCCGCACCGTCCCGGTCGTGCTCGGGATCGCCCAGCGGGTGCGTGAGCTCGCCTCGCCGGACGCCTGGATCGTCGACTTCACGAACCCCGTCGGGATCGTCACCCGCTCGCTGCTCGACGCCGGCCACCGCGCCGTCGGTCTGTGCAACGTCGCGATCGGCTTCCAGCGCTCGTTTGCGCGGCACCTCGGTCTCGACCCGTCCGAGGTTGTCGTCGACCAGGTCGGGCTCAACCACCTCACCTGGATCAGGGCCGTCCACGTCGGCGGCCGCGACGTCCTGCCGGAGCTGCTCGCCGAGCACGGCGAGGCGATCGCCGAGCAGGCGGCGCTGCCGCTGCGCCTGCTGGAGGAGCTCGGCGTCGTCCCATCCTCGTATCTCCAGTACTTCTACCGCCACGATGCGATCGTCGCCGAGCAGCTCGACGCGACGCCGCGCGCCGAAGTCGTGGCCGAGATCGAGCGCGGCCTGCTCGAGCTCTACCGCGATCCGAGCCTGAACGAGAAGCCGGCGCTGCTCGAGCAGCGCGGCGGCGCGTTCTACAGCGAGGCGGCGACCGGGCTCGTCTCGTCGCTCGTCTCGGGCGACGGCGTCGTCCACGAGGTCGACGTCCGCAACAACGGCACCCTGGCCGGCCTCGCCGACGACGACGTCGTCGAGCTGCCGGCACGCGTCGAGGCCGGCCGCATCGTGCCGCTCCCGCAACGTCCGCTGGCGCCGGAGCTGCTCGGGCTGACCCAGCACGTTGCGGCGTACGAGCGCCTCGCCGCGCAGGCGGCGGTCAACGTCGACCCCGCGCTCGCCCGCAAGGCGCTGCTTGCTCATCCACTCGTCGGCCAGCATCCCCTCAACGAGGAGCTCGTCGAGCGCCTGCTCGCCGCCGAGAGGCCGGTGGCCGTGTGAGGGCGGCCCCGATCGTGCTCGCTGTGGACGGCGGCAACTCGAAGACGCACCTCGCCCTGGTCGGCGCGGACGGCCACGTGCGCGCGCTCGCGCGCGGCCCGCTGAGCTCGCCGCACCACATCGGCGTCGACGGCTGCCTCGGCCTGCTCGAGCAGCTCTTCGACGAGGCAGTCGAGCAGGCCGGCCTCGTCCGGGACGGGGCGCCCGTCGCGGCGATCGGGAAGCTCCTGCTCGCCGGCGTCGACTTCCCCTCGGAGGAGCTCGAGCTGCAGACGCTCGCGAGCGCCCGCGGCTGGGCGGATCGCGTCTCCGTCGGCAACGACACGGTCGCGCTCCTCCGCGCCGGCACCGAGCGCGGCTGGGGCGTCGCCGTCGTCTGCGGCGCGGGGATCAACTGCATCGGCGTCGCCCCCGACGGCCGTCAGGCGCGCTTCCCGGCGCTCGGCGAGATCACCGGCGACTGGGGCGGCGGCTACGACGTCGGCATGGCCGCGGTCTCCGCGGCCGCCCGAAGCGAGGACGGCCGTGGCCCGAAGACGAGCCTCGAGCAGTGTGTGCCGGCCCACTTCGGCCTCCAGACGCCGACCGAGCTCGCGTTTGCCTTCCACGTGCAGCGGATCCCGCGCCGAGACGTGCTCGAGCTCGCGCCGCTCGTCTTCGCCGAGGCCGACCGTGATGCCGTCGCGGCGGGAATCGTCGACCGCCTCGCCGAGGAGGTCGTCGCGCTCGCGCGCGCGGCGCTGACGAGGCTCGACCTGGCGAAGGAACCCGTCGAGGTCGTGCTCGGCGGCGGGCTGCTGAAGAACGCGCGCGGGCGCGTGCTCGACGGGATCGCCGCGGGGCTGGCCGAGGTCGGGCCTGCGATCGAGGTGCACCCGACCAGCTCGGCCCCGGTCGTCGGCGCAGCGCTGCTCGGCCTGGACGAGCTCGGGGCGGACGCCGAGGCCCAGGCGCGCGCCCGGCGCGAGCTGGCGGAAGCCGTCGAGCGCGCGCAGCCGGCGGCGCCCGGCATCACCGTGACCACCCCCCGGAGGCCGAACGATGGCTGACGTGCGCTACATCGAGGCGACGCGGATATACCCGGGTACCGAGGCACCGGCTGTCGACCGGCTCAACCTCCACATCGAAGACGGCGAGTTCGTCGTCCTCGTCGGCCCCTCCGGCTCCGGGAAGACGACCGCGCTGCGCATGCTCGCCGGCCTCGAGGAGGTCGACGCCGGCGCGATCCTGATCGGCAGCCGCGACGTCACCGACCTCGCGCCGAAGCGCCGCGACGTGGCGATGGTCTTCCAGAACTACGCCCTCTACCCGTACCTCACGGTCGAACAGAACATCGCCTTCCCGCTCCGGATCGCCAAGGTGAGGAAGTCGGAGCGGTCGCGGCGCGTCCACGAGGTCGCAGAGCTCCTCGGCCTGACGGAGTTCCTGCAGCGCAAGCCCGGGCAGCTCTCCGGCGGCCAGCGCCAGCGCGTGGCGATGGGGCGCGCGATCGTGCGCGAGCCGAGCGTCTTCCTGATGGACGAGCCGCTCTCGAACCTCGACGCGAAGCTGCGCGTCCAGATGCGCGCAGACATCGCGGCGCTGCAGTCCCGGCTCGGCGTCACAACTGTCTACGTCACGCACGACCAGTCAGAGGCGATGACCCTCGGCCACCGCGTGGCGCTGCTCAAGGACGGGAAGCTGCAGCAGTTCGAATCGCCGCGGGAGCTCTACGACCGCCCCGTGAACACCTTCGTCGCCGGCTTCATCGGCTCACCCGCGATGAACCTCTGCGAGCTTCCGTGCGGCGCGAACGGCTCGATTCCGTTCGGCGGCGAGACCGTGCCGCTGCCGGCCGCAGCGGCGTCCGCGGGCTGGGACCGGATCGTGCTCGGGCTGCGGCCGGAGTCGCTCGAGCTCGCGGGCCAAGGGATTCCCGCCCACGTCGAGGTGATCGAGGAGATCGGCGCGGACGCGTACGTCTTCTGCGTCGCCGAGGTCGCGGGCGAGGAGGTCAAGCTCGTCGCCCGCTGCGAGACACGGCACGCGCCGACACGCGAGGCGCGCGTGCACCTGCGGCCGCGCCCGGACGAGGCGCACGTCTTCCGGCCGGACACGGGCGAGCGGGTGGCCGACGGGTGACCGGCGAGGTGATGCTGGGCGAGATCCGCGAGCAGCCCGTCGCGCTGCTGCGCCTGCTCGAGCAGCGGTGCGAGTTGGAGGCGATCTCGTCTGCCCTGGCCGGGCGCGCTCCGGGCGTCGTACGGCTCGTCGGCCACGGCACCTCCGACAACGCCGCCTCGTACGGGATCTACGCGCTCGGGCTCCTGCCCGGCTGGACGGCGCTGCGCGACTCGATCTCGCTCACCGTCTACTACGGCGCCTCGATCGACTTCGGCGGCTCGGCCGTGATCGCGCTCTCGCAGTCGGGCCGCACGCCGGACGTCGTCGAGTACGTCACGCGCGCACGGGCGGGCGGCGCGCTGACGATCGCGCTCACGAACGAGCCGGAGTCGGAGCTCGGGCGCGCCGCCGAGCTCGTTCTGCCGCTCGCCGCCGGGCCTGAGCTCGCGGTCGCCGCGACGAAGACGTACCTGAACGAGCTCGCCGCGCTGGCGCTGCTCGCCGGCGGAGCGGTGGGGCGGCTGCACGAGGTCGCAGACGGCCTCCGTGGTGTGGCGGCGCTCCTGGCCGACTCGCTGCCGGGCCTCGAGGCCGCCGTCTCCCCCGTCGCGGCCGCGTGCGCGTTCGTGGGGCGGATGTTCGTAATCGGCCGCGGCCTCGAGTACGCCACGGCCCGTGAGATCGCCCTCGACCCGCTCTTCCCGGTCTGGGCGATCGCGTCGCCGGACGAGAGCCTGCCCGCCGTCGTCGAGGCAGCGGCGCGGGCGCGGGCAGCGGGGGCCGCCTTGATCGCGAGCGGCAGCGCAGCCGCCGAGATCGAGGGCGCCTCATACTCACTGCCCGTGCCTGACGCCGGCGACCGTCTCTTCGCTCCGCTCCTCTCGGTCGTACCCGGCCAACTCTTCGCCGCCGCGCTCGCGCGGGTGAAAGGACTCGACGCAGACCGGCCCGAGCGCCTGACGAAGGTGACACTAGCGCGATGAGCCGTGAGTTTCCCCAGCCGGAGGGCGTGGCCCGGCCGCAGGCCCCGTACTCCTCCGTCGTCGTCGACGGCGACCTCGTCTACACCGCCGGACAGGTCGCCTTCGACGAAACGGGACAGCTCGTGCCCGGCGGAATCGAGGAGCAGGTGCGCCGCGCGCTCGAGAACTTGGCCGCCTGCCTGCGCGCCGCCGGAGCTGGCCTCGAGGACGTGCTGAAGGTGAACGTCTATCTCGCCGACCTCGGCGACTTCCCGGGTCTCAACGCGGTCTACTCGGAGTTCTTCCCGCAGCCGTACCCGGCGCGGACGACGGTCGGCGTCTCGCTCCCGGCCGGCCTGCTCGTCGAGATCGAGGCCGTCGCCCGGCGCCGTTCGTGACGGAGCTCGAGCTGGAGACGCCGGCGCCCGTCGTCGACCTCGACCGGCTCGAGCGGAACCTCGCCCGCTGGCAGCAGCGCTGCGACGAGCTGGGCCTCGACTGCCGGCCGCACATCAAGACGCACAAGTGCGTCGAGATCGCCCGCCGCCAGCTCGAGCTCGGCGCTGTCGGCCTCACCTGCCAGACGATCGGCGAGGCCGAGACGATGGCCGCTGCCGGATTCGACGACTTGCTCCTGACGACGAACGTGCTCGGCGACCTGAAGCTCGCGCGGCTCGCGCGACTGCTCGAACGCGCGGCGGTGACCGCGGTGGTGGACGACCTCCAGGTCCTCCCCGGTCTCACCCAGGCCGCCGCGCGCTCCGGGCGGCCCCTGCGCGTGCTCGTCGAGTGCGACACGGGCCACGACCGGATGGGCGTCGGCACACCCGGCGAGGCCGCCGACCTCGCCGTCGGCGTCGACGGCACGGACTCGCTCGAGTTCGGCGGCTTCTTCACGTATCCGTTCCCGGCCGGCGCGCTCGACTTCCTCCAGGCGGCCGTCGACGAGACGGCGCGCCGTGGTGTCGAGACCCGGACGGTGTCGGTCGGCGGGACGCCCGCGATGTGGTCGTTCGACGGGCGGCCGACGGTGACCGAATACCGCGCCGGCACGTACGCCTTCCACGATCGTGCGACCGTCGCCGCGGGCGCCGCCACCCTCGAGGACGTCGCGCTCAAAGTCTGCGCGACCGTGGTGAGCCGGCCGACGCGCGACCGCGCGATCCTCGACGCGGGCTCGAAGTCGCTCTCCTCGGACCGTTCCCCGGCCGACGGCTTCGGGCTCGTGCTCGAGGCACCGGAGTCGACGCTCGTCCGGCTCGACGAGGAGCACGGCTACCTGGAGCTCGCGAACGGCGACGACGTCCGCCTCAGCCAGCAGGTCCAGATCGTCCCGAACCACGCGTGCGCCGTCTCGAATCTCTTCGCGGAGTTCGTGCTCACGCGCGACGGGGAGCTCGCCGGGCGCTGGACTGTGGACGCGAGGGGCCGATGATCGGCGCGACCGGCGAGGGCCTGTTCGAGCTCGGGATCGACGAGGCGGCGCCGGACGGGGCTGCGCGGGCGGGCATGACGCGCGCGGTCCTGTTCGACTTCAACGGGACGCTCTCGTACGACGAGCCGGTCTGGTTCGAGGTCTACCGCGAGCTCTACGCGGAGCGCGGGCGCCCGATCACGCACGAGGAGTACTTCGGGCAGCTCGCCGGCCTGTCCGACGCCGAGGGCGTGCGAATGTGGCTCGGCGAGGACGACCCGGAGCTGATCGAGCGGGGCATCGACCGGTATCTCGCCGCGGCGGGCGACGGCTCGACCGTGCCGGCGGCCGCGCGAGAGGCAGTCGCCGCAGCTGCGGCGCGCGTTCCGGTCGGGATCGTGACGACGGCCAAGCGCCATGTACTCGACCGGATCCTCGCAGCCGCCGGCCTCGTTCCCCACCTCGCGTTCACCGTCACCGCGGAGGACGTCACACGAACGAAGCCCGACCCGGAGGGCTACCTGGTCGCGCTCTCCCGGCTCCCCGGCATCGAGCCCGCCGACGTGCTCGTCCTCGAGGATACGCCGCTCGGCGTTGCCGCGGCCAAGGCGGCCGGGATGCGCTGTGCCGCGGTGCTCGGCTCGGCAACCGCGGAGCGGCTGGCCGGAGCCGACGAGATCGTCGAGAGCCTCGATGCGGAGACGATCCTCCGGCTGCTCGGCTGACGGAGGGTTTAGGGGCCCGGCGGCTCAGCCGCTATTTCGCTGCACCCTCCTACTGCTGGCGCGGCGCGTCGTCGCCGTTCTCGCCGTCGGCGTCGCGCTCGCGAAGAAACCGCGTCAGCTCGGCGGCGAGCGAATCGCCGGACGGGAGATCCTCGTGCTCCTCGAGGTCGAGCGCATCCGTCCGCTTTTCCAGCCCGGCCACGTACTCGGCGGTCTCCCCCGACTCGTCGCTCTGGATTGCCTCCGTCACCTGCTGGACGTACTCCTCTTCCGCGTCGGCGAGCTCCCCGGTGTCGACCGGGATGTCGAGCAGCTGCCCGAGCCGATCGCAGAGCGCGCGTGCGGCGCGCGGGCTCGGCGCGAGCGAGACGTAGTGCGGCACGGCGGCCCACAGGCTGGCTGCCGGCAGCCGCGCGCTGCGGCAGGCGTCCTGAAGCACGCCGACGATGCCCGTCGGCCCCTCGTAACGGGAATGCTGGAGCCCGAGGCTCGCGACGAGCTCCGGGTCGCTGGCCGCGCCCGTCACGGGCGCGGCGCGCGTGTGCGGCACGTCGGCGAGGAGCGACCCGAGCGTGACGATCAGCTCGACGTCCAAGTCGCGTGCGAGGTCGACGACGAGCTGACAGAACGTCTTCCAGCGCAGGCTCGGCTCGACGCCGAGCAGCAGCACCACGTCGCGCTCGGTTCCCGGCACACGAGCGTGGTAGAACGCGTTCTCCGGCCATTCGATCCGGCGCGTCAGGCCCTCGTCGAGCGAGACGTGCGGCCGGTTCGCCTGGAAGTCGACGAAGCCTTCGGGATCGATGTCGGCAAAGCGCTGCGCGTCCCAGATGCGGGCAAGGTGAGCGGCCGCAAGCGTGGCGCCCTGCCCGCCGTCGTTCCACCCCCGGAACGCCGCGACGAGCACGGGCCGCTGCAGTGCGGGTCGGCCGACCATCCGCAGCTCGCTCATCTACGTCAGTCTACGCGGGGTGCGCCAGAGGGCGGTCACGAGAGCCACGGTGCAGGCCCAGACGAGCGCCGCGAGCGCGACGTGGATCAGGACGAGCCACCAGGGGAGCTGATTCCGCCACTGCAGCTCGCCGACGGCCATCTGCGTGAGCAGGAGGCCGAGCAGGAGGGCTCCGCCGGGCATGAGCACTCCCGCCTGCTCGCGGTTGCGGTAAAGCCAGACGAGCAGGAGCAGGAAGCAGATGCCGAAGGCTGCCGTCGCCCGGACGTGGATGTAGACCGCGTCGAGGAGATTCCAGAAACGCTGGATCTCGGCGCTGTCGCCCGGATGCGGCCCCGATGCGGTCGAGAGCGTGCCGGTGACGACCAGGATCGCACAGGCGCCGACGAGCACCAGCCCGGCCAGCCGGAGCCAGTACGGGGCGGGCGACTCGACCCGGCCGTGGGCGTTGCCCCAAGCCTCGACCGCCACGACGATCGCCGTCGCGAGCACCACGAGCGCGAGCAGGAAGTGCGTCCCGACCATCAGCGGGTGGAGGTCGAGCCGGATCGTCAGCAGACCGAGAGGCGCCTGCGCGATCGTGCCGAGGAACGTGAACGCGGCCAGCCACCGCACCCAGCGGCCGAGACCCTGGGTGCGGAAGGCGAAGAACCACGCCGCCAGCGAGAGTGCGATCGGGAAGAGCGCCATGACGCGGTTCCCGAACTCGATCGACGAGTGCTCGCCGATGGCAGGAAAGAACGCCCCCTCCTGGCAGCCGGGCCAGGACTCGCAGGCGAGCCCGGAGCCGGTCAGGCGCACGGCCGCGCCGGTGAGGACGATCAGGTAGAGCGAGGCGGCTGATGCGAGCGCGAGCCGGGCGTATCGGGTCGGCGAGAGGGTGCGTCGGCTGACCTGCTCGACGGTCGAATCCACGAGGTCGAGTGTAGGCGTCAGCCGCCGGCCTGGATGGCGCCGGAGCGGACGACCAGCAGCGGCTCCGCCAGCGCGTTGAGGTCCTGGATCGGGTTGCCACGAACCGCGACGACGTCAGCCGGGCTTCCCTCGGCCAGCCGGCCAAGGCCGTCGATCGGGAGCACTTTCCCCGCCTCGCTCGTCGCGGCGCGCAGCGCGCCGGCGGTGCCGAGGCCGCCGCTGTCTGCGATCAGCTCGAGCTCGGTCACGTCGACGCCGGCGGGGATCCCGGGGACCCCGTAGTCCGTCCCGTAGAGCAGTGCGCCGCCGGCGCGGACGAAGCCGGCGGCGCTGTCTAGGTAGCCGGGGCACGACTGGAACCCGGGGAGGCCGATCACCAGCCGGATGACGTGGAGTGTTCCCACGATCTCGATGCCGGCCTCCGCGAGCGCGCGCATCAGCTCCGGATCCTCGCCGCACGGCATGTGGGCGAGCTCGTCGACGCCTGCCTCGAGCGCCATGCGCGTCCCTCGTGCCTCGCCGACGTGGGCCGTCACGCGCAGATCGTGCCCATGGGCCTCGTCGACGATCGCACGCAGCACGTCGAACGTGATCACGGGGAAGCCGAACTGGAGCGCGACCTTGATCACGTCCACACCACGGCTCGCCAGCGATCCCACGTACCGGCGTGCCTCGCCGGCAGTGCGGACGACGTGCGCGACGCTCGGGCCGTGAACCGGGATCGGATAACCACCCGGCGCGGTGATCAGCGGCCCCGCGACCAGGACGCGCGGCCCCGATCTTCGCTCCGGAAGCGGCAGGTTGCCGTCGGCCGTGCCGAGGTCGCGGACGGTCGTCACGACCGAGCCCGTGTGCCCGTACCCCAGATCGTGCGAGTGCAGGTCGATCAGGCCCGGGAGCAGCGTCGCGTTCGGCAGTGCGATCACGCGCTCAGCCTCCACGCCCACGTCCTCACGCGGCCCTGCCGCGACTATCTCGTCACCGCGGATCGCGACAGCCCCGTCCTGGATCATCCGCTCGCCGTTGAAGAGTCGGGGCGCGGTGACGAGCAGGTCGGCGCGCTCCTCGCCGCCGGCGCATCCGGCGCACGCCGCGAGCACCGCGATCAGCGCAAGGCGACGCCCGATCCCTCGACCACCCGTCCGACGCGCCACGCGAACAGCTTCCGCGACTCCAGCTCCGCCTGCAACACGGGCGCCTTGTCGGCGGGCAGCGACACGAGCAGGCCGCCCGACGTCTGTGGGTCGTACGCGAGCGCGAGCACGTCCTCGGCGACGCTGTCCGCCTCGACGTGCGGCGCTGCGAAGTCGCGATTGCGCCGGTCCCCGCCCGTCCGCACGCCTGCCGCCGCCTGTTCACGAGCTCCGGGGAAGAACGGCAGCGAGGCCGCGTCGAGCTCGATCCGCACACCGCTGCGCTCTGCCATCTCGTGCGCATGCCCAAGCAAGCCGAAGCCGGTGACGTCCGTGACGGCGTTCGGCGCGAACGGCCGGAGCGCGTCGGCGACGTCGCGGCTGAGCGCCGTCATCGACCGCGCCGCCGACTGGAGCCCCTCCTCGTGGCGCCTCCCCTCACGCGCGGCGTGGAGGAGCATCCCGGT
>OBLS010000717.1_pt1 | contig 12613 bp, 11 predicted proteins | sample 1519901 | NCBI WGS metagenome assembly OBLS01 (sample SAMEA3113585, study PRJEB22503) | soil metagenome
CTGGTACATTTTCAAGTGCTGTCAGCAAATCTTTCATTTTGGCATAGGAGTATTTCGTATGAATCTCGTTGGCATCAACTTTCAATCTTATTCTTCTCTTTTTGTCCAAGGATTCTGCTAACGACTTTGGAATAAAGTACTTATTCAACGTGATGAATCCTTTCTTGACTAGCATATAGTCCGCAACTAACTTTCTGACAAAGCCTATCTTCTTCCCGTCTATGGAATATACTGGTCTGTGTATAAGCCTAGACCAGTCTGAAAATGGATCGTGTGTGTTAGTAACGGTATTCTCATGGTACACGTTGTCCTTGTTGGTGCTATCGGACATTCCGGCTTTCTATCTACAAAGACTCTTGTCCTTTTACACTATTATCGGTTATGTTCTAACTCTCAATATGGCAGCTTTGAACAGGATAATAGTGATTGCTGATTGCCTTGATCCTCATAGGATAGAAATAGTAAACGCTGACTATTTCAATTGAGGCAAATATGCATCCCAATTAATATAAGTAAATAATATTTGAGCCTTTATCGGACTTACAAGCATGAGTTGAGACAATTTCTTAACTAGATTATAAAAATTCTCAATTCTTAGACATGACAGAAAGAACATCTACTGCTGAATTCGCAATGCTTTGTCGGACATGGTTTGAGTAGAAAAAAAACTCCCGTCACCAGCACCTAGAGGGAGAAGCAATATCCTGGCATGAGTGCTTGGCATTTATTGCCAGGAGGCGGTGTGCTTTAGTAGAATGGGTAGGCTGAGATGTTGTCTGTTCCTTGACGTTTTTTACAGCTCTGTCTTTCTTGTGCCGTAGTTTGTCAGGAAATCCCTTGGTAATTGTTGGATTTGCAACACATAAGAATACTGTAAGATAACAACTCAATTTAGTTATCACACAGTTGCTCCTGTCAAAAACATCAGAAGATGAATGTGTTAAGCTTTAACTCTTGGAATTTTATTATAACCTATATCATATCCTCTTTGTCGAAGATATTTTAAAGTTAATTTGTAAACCAATTCGTCATAGTCTGCCACTTCTAATATTCTTGCCCATGAAACTTCGCCGTTCTTTGAAATTTCTTCTGAGAGCAATTCTGTATTCTTTCTTGCTTCTTCTTTACATTGTTCCATGGTCTTGCCGTTTTTATACGCATGGACACGAATATCGCAGCTGCTGCTACTACTACTATCATTATCTTTATTTTTCTCCATATAAACAAAAGAAATTAAATGTAATGAGTAATAATAATCATGACAGGTGCTTGCGTTACTTTCTCTCTCTACTTGAGAGTAACATGATATATGAGTTAGAAATCAGAGGTCATCCGATCGAAACTTTATCCAAATCGCAGCGTAGTGATCAGAGATATTCAATGGTCAGAGCCCGAGCTTATTCTAACTCGGATTGAAATGCCTGCATCTTTTCCTTATTTTCTATTCTGGTTCATGCTTACTAGCCTTAGCCAACCTTACGGTTATGCCGCCTCTTGGCAAATTCATACTATTGAGTTTTAGCAATCTCGTCACTATTGTTGTTAATAGCCCAATGAATAAACTGATAGCATTCTAGACACATTTTTTTTTCATGTGTATGATCACATGAGTAAGTAATAATCCTCTCCGTTCCGCACCTATAGCAGACTTCCAACGATATGATACTATAAAATTAGGACACATAAATTATCCTATAAGGTCCGTAAAGTTGTCGAATATTGACTTTTTTGTAGCTCTGAGATTCTTTAAAAGAATGTTATAGTCATTTAGGATTGCGCTTGTAATGGAGGCATCTAAGTAAGCAATGACAGCTTAGTTGCTGCCAGCTTTTGATTTCAGAGCAATTGTTTGCACTATGTGTCCTTTAGGATCTCTTCGTCGTTGCATTCAAGAACTGAAGAATTGCTTGTAACATGAATTGGTTCAGTGTTTGGACAGCTGGACATTTAGGATTAAGTCAGAAAATCTTTAAAGCTATTTTGCGCATGGGCAATAAACACATTGAACTATTACCAGATTTCTCTTTTCGTGATCTTGCGGTTTTTGTCTTGCTTTGAGTTCAAGCCAGAATGAACGTAGAATTTTTCGCATGATTCAACTGTGGCTGCTGAGATGGATGAGCATCACTCTCTGTGTCTGTTCTCGCTCAAACTCGGCTCCATTGCTCACCGCCTGATAAGATCTTATACTTCTTTGTTAGGCAATTTTTCTTCCTTTTCCGTAATGTCAGAGCTGTTGTTTGTATTATTGCTTAACAAGCAAACCAACGTAAAGTTGATAGAAATGAACTCAGATCGATTGCTGTTCCCTGTGCATGCTGTTCTGATGTCGCTCAAATTCTGCTCGGTCAAAAAATGCACGGTCACTCATGCTACATCTGCAAGGAAACTATTCTCTTTGCTCGTCAAACCTTCCTTGGGTTCCCTTTCGGCGGACATGCATAAGTAGGCATATAATCTTTGATATGAAGAGGAGGCCTTATCCCCAGCCTTATCTTTAATGCATCATATAAAACGATAATGACAAAGCCAAAGAGAGACATATGGCAGAACAAAATTGAAAAAGATATAACCTGCTACGGTAGGCTATGAGATAACAATATACCTTAAAACCTAATGAATGAGAAACTGTTGTACTTATACTGCTGCCTGGTTTTTGAAGGCCAATATCATCTATACTGACTTGAGCCCTTGCGGAGGAGCAGAAAGGTTGACACTTGTTACTATGTACGCACTATCTCAAAGGGGTGTGAACTTTGATTTTACTACATATGTTCAACCAAACATAACAAAGTTAGAAAATGCATACGGTAGCAAAATTGCTTCTATTATTAAAAAATCAGAAAAAATAAACATCCTCAGATCCCTTGAAGAACCAATTATCAATAGAATCACCCAAAAAGGCAATTATGATATTACCATAAACACACAAGGGGATACACTTCCATATTATCATTGTTCATTGTTGAAAAATAATGCTGTTACATACTGTCACTTTCCTTCCGCAAAGTATCATATAGATTCAGAAAATCTTGAATACCTTCGCGATATAAGGGTAGCAGGCTTCACCCAAATCTCTGATATAGATCATCCAAAAAATAAGATTGCTGCCATTTTTGACCTAGGGACTAAACATAAGGTCAGGAGGTATTTCAAATATCTTGGGGATAAATATGATAATTTGATGAAAAATACTCTAGTGCTTACCAACTCCGAATATACTCGTAAGGCCATCTTCAATGCTTTCAGTGTTGACGCAAAAATCCTCTACCCTCCAGTAGACGTTGACATCTTTCGTGAGGCAGCATTAGATTCCAATCAGAGAGAGGATATGGTCATCGTTATCTCTAGAATAGCACCTGATAAACAGATTGAAAATGCAATTGAGGTTGCAAGGATAATGCAAAGTAGAGGTATCGGAAAAGGTATGATTATTGCAGGAAACTTGCATCTTTATGATCATGAGTATTATCAACAATTGAAAAACATGATTGCTGACTATGATTTGCCAGATTATATCAGTCTTCAAACCAATATTAGTTTCAATAAACTGCTTCAATTAATGCAATTGGCAAAGGTTTACTTTCATCCGCGCATAGACGAACATTTTGGCATTTCTATTGTTGAGGCAATGGCCTCAGGGCTTGTGCCAGTCGTTTCAAATATCGGTGGCCATACTGAATTCGTTCCGTCTAAATATCATTTTCAAACACTTGGCCATGCTGCAGACCTCATAGCTTTAGCTTTTGAGGCAACAAATTCCGAAAGAAGGGCGATAAGTAATTCTACAACTAAATTTTCTAATGCAAACTATATCAGATCCCTTCATCGTATATTATCAGAATCACTAAACACGGATATTTTCGATGCGCAGATAGCCTGACTTCGAATAAAGTATAAGAGGTTGTTGCTTTTTTTTAATTATCTTCTTCAAATTTTCCTTTCAATGTGGGTGACTAGCATATCGGGTTCACCAATAAGCTTTTGCAACATTTTTAAAAGTGAGATCAAAGACTCACTAATATAACAAGATTGGAAAGATGATTCATTTAGAATTAAAAGAATCGGCAGTATGTAGAACGATAAATCGGTCTTCAATTAAATACCCTAGAATGATGGTAAGTATTTGGTGATCTCTAGATCTTTCTTAAAAAAATGCTGATTAAAGCTGACGTCAATTGTTAGTACTTCGTACCAATATTACAATCATCATGTTTCTAATAATATGCTTCTTTCGATATCTAACAACCCTGACAAGTAAAATCTGCAGGCATAGGTGCAATACAGTGCTTGACAAGATTATTAGACAAAATAATTTCATGCATGCAGCAGGGATATTCGTTCAGGTCCCTATCAAAGGTTATCAGAATCATGGAAAGGTCTTATTCTGATCCCCAAACTCGATGACCTATTCTTAAGGCTGACATCGTTGTACAGAAATGGTTAAGTTCCATATCATCTCACTGACGTTAATGAATTCACATAATAGAATCAATCAGAGCAGTAATAGAACCAAAGCAATAGCTGCTATCCCTATGGCGGGGGCCATAGTTACTGCAGCATTATTGCTGTCAGGAATATCCCTCATTAGCAGCTACCAGCCAGTAATAGCACAACAGAATATGACAGCAGCCGGCAATCAAACAGCAGCCGGCAATCAAACAGCAGCCGGCAATCAAACAGCAGCCGGTGGCGCACAGGGCAACATGACTGGCACTACAGGCGGAGGCGCAACAAATGCCACTACTCCACAGGAAGGAGGAACAACAACAGCCGGTGGGCCAACAGCAGGTCAAGGTGAGGGCTCAGGTGGTGGTGCTGCAGGCAGCGGAGGAACAACAACAGCCGGGGATGCTGGTGGAGGAACAACAACAGCCGGTGGGCCAACAGCAGGTCAAGGTGAGGGCTCAGGTGGTGGTGCTGCAGGCAGCGGAGGAACAACACCCAGTCAATAGACGCTTGACATAAACAACAACAAATAGAGAGGCTTGCTGAATATCCACTCTCCTAATTTTTTCCTCTATGTTTATGAATTCTAAAGTTAGTATATCTTTTGTTCATTGTGCCGACTGCATTCTTGAACGTGTGCAAAACTTGTTCAGCAGTCATCCAATATGAAAAAACAATAGGAGCCAATATATAGTTGAGAAAGAGCAAAAAATTGCCAGTGAAATCGGTGTGGCTACCTAGCATGGATTTAGCTGCGTAACAGGTAGTCATTTAAAGCCAGTGCATACCGATTATCTATTTACGGAAAAGATAGATGAGAACTCTTCTCAATCAGCATTGCATTTCTCAAAGACTTTGGATGACAAAACGCGATTTCCACTAATGCAGGTTCTTGCAGGTCGAAGGTCATGAAGGTTCTGTATGGGCGCGGAAATACCTGAAAGTCCATTGGCTTTCAAATCCAACCAAAAACCTTTTCCGCACACACAGCTGGAGCATGATGGTTGTGTTCACTTCAATGGCAGGTTCAACTGGATGGCATTAACAATCTTGCCAAGAAAGCACAATCAATGCTGGAGAGAATTGGCAAGGCATCTGCTACAGTATATCAAAGGAAGCTCCTCGCTGCCTAAAAGAAGACCGCTCAATTCCAAATGGAATCCGGATAGAACAAAACCTCTGAATCACTTTCTTTTGATAAAGTTTAGCGCCGAACTTTACAGATTATTATCTCAGTTAGTATAGGAGGGGTCTTACTAACTGCAATTTATAGTTAGTTTTGGATTGACAATCTACACACATCCTTTCAATATCCTATGGATTCCAGGATATTGATATACCAGAGAACATATACCAACTGAAGCAGGGCATTTTAGATGCGACGTCAAAGAATCACTCCTTTTGACAGGGGGAATATTGTTAAAGAAAGTCAAAAAAGGATAAAGAAGGCTCTGGTCGAAGGTTTCGAATATCATCACCTGGCGGTTGCAAAATCTGACGAGTTCCTGAGAAAACATACTTCTCAAAAGCTAGACTTCGCCGTGATTTATGTTGATTTGGTAGGTTCTACGAGAATGAGTACTGAGCTATCACCTGATTTTCTTTCAAAGATAGTCACTGTCTTTTGTCAAGAGATGTCGTATGTTATCGAACATTTTGGTGGGTTTGTGCTAAAATTTTCCGGAGACGCATGCATTGGTTACTTTCCCTTGAGCCAGAACCTTGACGATATAGTCTTGTGCGCAGAGGCGGTAGTCTATGTGGTAAGAAATGCCATAAATCCACTTCTTTTACAAATGGGATATTCAGGAATTGAAGTTAAAGTAACTTCAGATTATGGGCAACACACAATTGTCCGCTACGGATCAGACCACGAAAGATCTCATGTGGATATCATCAGCGCAACAATGAATCTTGCGGGGAAAATGCAATCTGTCACAAGAGGTAGTCAAATGGTCATCGGAGCCGCACTTCACGAAAAGTTAAGCGATGATTTGCAGCAGATATTTGAAAAGGCAAACCTTGGTCAGATCAAATGGAACTACCATAATTTGGCACAGCAAGAGCCATATCAATTATACAATGTTACTTTCTGATGCAAAAGGATGGCCTTTGATTTGAGAACTGTAAACGCATAATATCTTATGAAGTAGCTGCAAAAGCTATATAGTTAGTAGAAAGACATATCCAGTATTGTTAAGGATGTAATTTTGAAAAATCTGTGCTCAAATCTGAGAAGGGGAACTGGACTTGGGCTTTTCATATCGGGAAATATCATAGAAGCACATGGCGGCAAGATATGGGCTGAAAATAATTCTGATGGAATCGGAGCCACGATTGCGTTCACTCTATCCATTTCAGGCTAACAACGAGAGAAATGTAAGGGGTGAGGAGTTATTTGTGATTATCATCTGATCTAACATGTTTTGATCCCTGATTGATAAGACAAATGAAAGTTTCAGGCTTAGGATGAAAAGGGCAGTATTTGATGGCATTAACTACTTCCAAGAGGGACATTCACACTAGTTTGAGTAACGAAAACATCATGGATATTATCCAGATAAGAAATATTTTACGCCTAGATTGATATACTCAGATGTGCCCCTTCGATTGGGAAAAGTGCCTAACAATAGACTGATTTATGAAGATTCCTTAGAGATTGGCGAACATCTTTCAACAATGACATTTGGAGAGCATAATATGCTCATATACGCTGACGTCAATTCTCTGCTCGAAATATGTTGTTCGCATTCAAAGAAAAGCTTGCAATCGCGAAATAATGCAGTAATCATCCTGTATCACTATGAGACTAAAGATTCGATAAGGAATGCACTAAAGGAGTTCGATATAGAAGTTGAGAGTTATGAAGCGGATAGGTCCCTGATTATCAGGGATGCTAACGAAATTATTTTCAATCCAACCTTAGACAGCTTTTTGCAATACCTCAAAACTCTTGAAGAGCTTGCCATAAAGCATGGCAAAAATGGAATCGATGTAATAGTTGACATGGGTTCCTTTCGGCACCTTGGAAAAGAACAAGAATTGGGAGTATGTGAAAACAGATTCAATATCGCCTCCGCAGATTCAAAGTCTACGATTTTATGCTGTTACCACGACAAGGATGTGAAAGCGCTTGACGCTATCAGAATAGAGGAGATCCACAAATCACACTTGAAGAACTACATTGTTAAAGAAGAGCTATGAGTTTCCATTTGCTTTATTAAGGAGTAATAGGAAGTTTTTATGCAAGGTAAATTATGGTTGAGGAAAATGACTCGAAGCAAGATATACTTCAGACTTCTATGCAGGCAAAGAAATACAGAGTAATGATCGTTGATGATGAACAAGACATCACGACTGTTTTCAAGATTGGGCTGGAAAATAACCAATTCATTGTAACCACCTTCAATGACCCACTTGAGGCTCTTTCAAAGTTTAGACCAAGATTGTATGATCTACTGATTCTGGACGTTAGAATGCCGGGAATGAATGGCTTTCAACTATATCGAAAAATAAGAGACATTGATAATAAAGTAAAAGTATGTTTTCTAACTGCCTTCGATGAATCCCGCACTGAGTTCAAGAGTTCATTTCCATTTTTGGAAGAAGTAAGGTGTTACCTTAAAAAACCAATTACGGTTCAAAATTTAGTAAAACGCCTTGCAGATTTGGCAAATTCGTAATACACTATAGCAATCTCTAGAAACTCCTCTGCTGCAGCATAATAGTGATTGATGCCAACAGCAACTATTTTTTCAATATAGGCCGTACTTTGGAAGGGGCTACACATTCTGTTTAGAAATCCCTCTGTCTTTCTATCACAGTCCAATATAGGTAGAACATTTGCGATGGGCAACATTAGCTAAAACGGAGAATGGAGACTTTACCCAAACCAGGGTTATGTAAGTGACTAGGCACGATGCGACATTGTTCCTCTAAATAAGGATTCCCGTCGAGTGATCTTTATCTCACGAGTACCCTCTATGAGCAAGCACTTTTGTTTCTCTCTCCACTTAATTTCGTTAAAGAGACTTAGTATATATCACAAGAGGGGATATGATATCAATTTGGTATTTGGAGATCTAGTAGGAAAATCAACCGCAGTAAGTCATAGCTGCATTTTACCATAATCCCATGTAGAAAAGAACTTTGGGCTTATTTCAACAAGTACAACTTCTCCCTTCTTTGAACCATCTGTTATCATTTTTGCTACGGGGTGATCAAGTGTACCGAGATATTTCAAACTAATTCTATCTGCGCTTGGAAGGATTCTATTTGGATCTTCTACTATAGTTGCAATACCTTTGCCTTTGACTCCTTTATAGGGAATATTTTCATCATCTATGGAAAAATAAATAGTAGGTCTATTCCTGAGATTTTGAGTTTTCTTGGCTAATTTGGATGTAGTTAGCAAGAGTTTTCGTTTATCTTTGTCATAGTAAAACCAGACAGGCTGAATATTCGGGTCACCCTTTTTATCAATGGTTGCAATCTGCAAATTCAATTTACTTTCAAGGAACCTCTCGACCTCTTCTCCGGTCATACCAGGAATCTCGTATGTAGCATTAACTATTTTCACAATAATTCAAGGGTATCTGCTGGCAGAAAAAACTTTCGTTTTATTTGGCAATTCCTGTCAATGTTCTCTTCAATGAATTATCTTTATCAAAACAATGAGGCTAGAGTGATCTAAGCAGGAGAGCGGGGTTAGGTCATGTGGGATGATAGATATGAAGTAATAGATAGAATAGAGTTGCATACATACTACTAGGGAGATTAGAAATTGAAATCCTAACTTATACAAAAAATTGCTAAGCTGGGGCGATTAAAGCGGGAAGACTATAGACTATGATATAACCCTCCTTTATGATGGACCAAATGTGGCAATCAAGCAAGCAATCAAACAAATCAACTTGAAAATGTAGAGAGAAGGTGGACTGAACAGGTTTTTTCCTGCGATAGGTCATATGAAAACTCGTCAAGCTCACTTTTGTTGGTACGCTTAGCTGTCTTTCTTTACATATTTATCGATGATTCTGCACATGACTTTCACACGATTTGCGTGGAACAATTCATCAGGCGTTCGAGGAATCTTGTCCTCAAATACCACATCAGCATGCCACCTTAAGTCAAAGAGGGTAAATTGTAACATCGCCTTTTAGCCATGTACTTTAATCAAACAGTAACTGAGGCAGTGAATTTTTTATTTCTTCGAACATGCAATAAGCAGGCAAGATGACAATCAATAAAGAGACCAAGTCTCTTGGTATGTCCTGGGAAAAAGAGTACGGTTACTCTCAGGCGGTCAAAGTTGAGAATACCATCTATGTCTCGGGGCAAGTGAGCCATGACGATAAAGGCAATGTAGTTGGTCCGGGAAATATGGAGGTGCAGATGCGCCAAGCGTACGCGAACGTCGAGAAGATGCTCGCACAATACGGTGCAACGATCGACAACATCGTAGATGAGCTGCTTTTTGTGACAGACATGGATGCAGCATTTGCTGCAAGGGCTAAATGCCGGCAAGAGGTTTTTTCCGGCAAGCCAGTGCTGGCGAGCACCATTGTGCAAATCCAGCGTCTAGCGTTCCCTGAGCTTATGGTAGAGATCAGATGTATATGCAAAATGTAAACCCTTTGAGATGAATCCTAGAGATGGAGATGGTTTCTCATGCCCTCCTCCTATGGAAATCTTCGTCTTGAACAATAACTCTACCATAATTTTGCTCTCGCTTCAATACGCTGTCATTGCATGTCTGTTTATTGGTATGCACTTGGGCGCATTGTGATTCCGATATCTACTCCCTTCTTTCGATGCTGTGAGATAAGAAGACGTGCGTAATTAGGGGTTCGGTGGAACCTACAACGATATCGGTTCTTTGTGCAGATTCTTATTATATACAATATGAATTTGCATAGCTATAAAGTTTCCATTATATCATGAGGTGTGAGTAGGTGTGACTAGATTAGTCAACCCTTTTTTGCATGGACTAATAGAGGCAGCGTTTGCAGTGCATCCATCATCATTGCATTAACGCTGCTGCTAGCGGCCATCGGATTCGTGCTTACTAGCCTAACGCAAATGACTACCTTTACTGCTCTTGCTCAAGAAGAAGAGAGTAATCCACTACAGCAGAGACTCGTTGAGCGCTGCTGTTGCTAATCTTGTAGTGTTAACATAGTGCTAGCTCAAGAATCAATCATGCTTCGCATGACTTTCATAGCCTCTGGCTGAAACAATTCATCAGGCGTTCGAGGAATCTTGTCCTCAAATACCACATCAGCATGCCACTTTGAGCCAAACGCGGTAAATTGTAATAAGATGGGTAGAGCATCTCTTCCCTTATCCGTTAGCGTCCAGCGCACAATCATGGGTGATTTTGCCTTCTCGATGCACTCGATGAATCCCTCTTTCTGTAGCTCTTTCAAGCGCATTGACAGAACCCTTGGCGTCAAACCAGGGATAGAATCAAGCAGCAGATTGAATCTGTCAACTCCAAGAATCCCAATGTCCCTCAGCACCAGCATTGCCCATTTTTTCCCCAATACACCTAAACTAGTCTTGATGGGGCACTGAGCAAACTTCACCTGAGGCAGGAGCCATTGAGAGATGGTAGGGTATTGTTTCTCCTCAGAAAGCGATTTTTGCAACTATGCTTTCATTCCCATGCTAATTTATAAACTATACATAGTATAGTATTCACTATGGAAAAACTGAATCCGATACTTCCGAAAAAATCGAGAAGAAGTTTTGGGAATATCACTTTCAGCCAACCCAGTCCTGCTGCGAATGATAAATTCTAAGAGTAACACTAAATACTAGATAGCAGGGAGGGGAGAGGCTGTAAATGATTGGTGCAGCTACTTATCATCTGTCAGTTTCTTCTCTTCATCAAGGAGGGCTAGTGTCTTATCCAACTCTGCAATGTGCTGCCTAAAACCCTTTCTTAATTCTCGGAGGAGCTCTTTGTCATATTCTAGATTTATTCTAAGAGTTTCATCGAATAAATACAGAGTGAAATATAGGTTATTTGCACCGAATTTATCAGCTAGGTGCGGATTTTCAACTGAATCGATAATTTGGGTGAAATCAAGAACCATCTTTTTTCCTAGTTCTTCTATTTGTTTTCTTGAGCGGTCAGCATTATATCTTACAATTTGCCAATCCTTAGGTGGAGGGTCATTGCTATATTTATCAATGAGGTTTTCTAATCTGACTAGGTTTTTTGTAATTCGCAGTGTATTGGAACTGATACGGTGTAGATAGTAATTCTTTTTCCTGTCCTCTCTGTACTTAACCTCGTTATCTCTTATCATGACTTTGGAAACTATCCTCTCTATTTTCTTGCTTGGTCTGATTTGAGAATAATAACCGATGAGCAGCCCGATTATCCCGATAGCAATTCCAACTGTACTGCTAAGGATGATAGTATTAGTACCTACGATTTCCAAGATCAGGTTGTACTGCAGAATAGCCATGAGGGTCGCAGTGGTTCCAACAGCCATTGCTATGCTTGCAGGTATTATCCATAGCATCGGATCTGCCCGCATGTACATCAGCATATCTCAAAATAGGAGTGATATTAAACTGAATAGTACTTCAACTTACTAACTCTAATTATTTCCTTCAATTTCTCTAAGACCCCCCACCTAACTCTGATAAATATTACCGCCTCTATACAATCTGGGTTTAACCTTCATCGATCACGATGAATCATAGTAACATTATTTGGATAGGCTTAGTAATGTATAGGTGCGGGTTTGAAGAATCATAAGTGATTCCAGCAGGATTGTCTCCTGCCGTGATGTTATCAATCCCCAGATCTCTTGTTGAGTCTATCACAATTACAGTGTCTGAAAAGTATGTAGTCACCACATATTGTCATTAATAAGACTATAAGCAATATCAATTGGACCGCTGTCTAATATAAGGGCCAATATTTTTTGGCGCGTATTGGCTATGCACACAGGAGAGTGGTGAATAATTATTCCGGATATTGGTCAGGCTTAATTTCCTATACTGTCCAATTCTGCAGCAGTTAAGAAGCTTGTTGACCTAGCAAAGATAATGTTTCTATCAGTTAAGAGGTTACCTCACCCAATACCTCCCTCAGACAAACCAGATCCAAAGGCAGCTCAAGCTCTCCAAGAAGGACTAGGTGGTC
>OBLS010000719.1_pt1 | contig 12596 bp, 13 predicted proteins | sample 1519901 | NCBI WGS metagenome assembly OBLS01 (sample SAMEA3113585, study PRJEB22503) | soil metagenome
CCTCTCGGTCGAGGACGAGGACGCGCACCTCAGCCACTTCGCGGCTCGCGCCGCGGATCATTCGGGCCGCGCCGCGAACCGCTACCTGACGGAGTTCGAGAACATCCGCCGTGTACAGCGGTACATCAAGAGCCAGGCGCTGAGCCACGGTGTTCCCGTGTTGCCCAACTACGACTTCGACCGAACGCTCGCCGCGATCATCGACCTCGTGATGGATCGCGCGACGGAGCGGGCGGTCGGCCACGCAACGCCCGTCGGCGTCGCGACGGAAGGAGGGGGCCGATGAAGCTGTTCCTGGACACGGCCAGCATCGACGAGATCCGTGAGATCAACCGGTGGGGCGTGCTCGGCGGCGTGACGACGAATCCGTCACTCGTCGCCAAGGAGGCAGATGACCCCGCGCGGGTGTGGAAGGAGATCCTCTCGGAGGTCGAGGGCCCGATCTCGCTCGAGACGACCGAGCTCGAGGTCGAGCCGATGTACGAGCAGGGCGTCGATCTCGCCCAGATGGCGCCGAACGCCGTGGTGAAGGTGCCGATGACGCCGAACGGCCTGACGGTGGGGAAGCGCCTCACCGACGAGGGGATCAAGGTCAACGTCACGCTGGTGTTCTCGCCGGCGCAGGCGATCCTCGCGGCCGAGATCGGCGCGTATATCGTGTCGCCGTTCCTCGGCCGGTTGGACGACGTGGCCGCCGACGGGATGAACGCGCTGCGGAAGATCTGCGAGATCTACGAGGTTCAAGGATATGAGACCAACGTCCTCGCGGCCTCGCTCCGTCATCCGATGCACGTCGTTGATGCCGCGCTTGCGGGTGCCGACATCGCCACGATGCCGTACTCGGTGTTCACGCAGCTGGTGAAGCATCCGCTCACGGACGTTGGACTTGAAAAGTTCCTGCAGGACTGGAAGTCCCTGCAAAAGGAACTGCGGAAAGGAGCCTGAGTGGCAACCATGGAGAAGAGCGCCCTCGAGGGCAAGGTCGCGGCCGAGCTGCATCAGATCGCGTCCGACCTCGGGATCGAGGGCCACAGAGGCCTGAAGAAGGCCGACTTGATCGAACGCATCCTGATGCACGCGAACGGCCAGAGCGCTAGCGCCGGAGGCGCCGCCGCGGCGACCGCGCCGTCCCCCGCCGGGACGACGAGCGACGACTCGCCGCCCCCCGCAGACGCGCAGTCTGCCGGATCAGAAGGTGGCACCGCAGAGACGCGCACGGACGTACGACGCGAGAACGCCCCGGCTTCGGCGGGCAACGGCGGCGTCCGGCAGGACGACTCTGCCCGGGACCGGTCGCGCGAGCAGCGGTTCGAGCGCCGTGAAGGCGAGCGTCCGCCCTACCGCGACGGACAGGGACCGCGCCGGCGTCCGTCCCGTGAGGAACGAAGGCGCGCCCGCGAGGAGCGTCGTCATCGCGACGTCGAGATGCGCGAGGAGGAGCTCGCCACGGCGCCGACGGCGACGGGTCTCCTCGACATCCTGCCGGAGGGGTACGGGTTCCTCCGCACGACCGGGTTCCTTCCCGGGCAGCAGGACATCTACGTGTCGCTGTCGCAGGTGCGGCGGTTCATGCTCCGCAAGGGCGACACCGTCACCGGCAAGGTTCGTCATCCCAAGGACAACGAGAAGTACTTCGCGCTGCTGCAGATCGACACGGTGAACGGTGTCGATCCCGAGACGGCGAAGTCGCGTCCCAACTTCGACAAGCTGACGCCGCTGTTCCCGCACGATCGGTTCCGTTTGGAGACCGGGCCGACCGACGTGACCGGCCGCATCATCGACATGATCGCGCCGATCGGGAAGGGTCAGCGCGGCATGGTCGTCTCGCCGCCGAAGGCGGGCAAGACGACGGTCCTCAAGAACATCGCGAACGGGATCATCAACTCGAGCCCGGACACCCACGTGATCATCCTGCTGGTCGACGAGCGACCGGAGGAGGTTACGGACTGGCAGCGGACCGTGCTGCCCGCGGAGGTCGTCTACTCCACGTTCGACAAGCCGCCGGACCAGCACATCCAGGTCACCGAGCTGGTCCTCGAGCGGGCCAAGCGCCTCGCCGAGATGGGCAAGGACGTCGCGATCATCCTCGACTCGATCACCCGGCTCGCGCGCGCCTACAACCTCGCCGCTCCGGCGTCCGGGAAGATCCTGTCGGGCGGTATCGACTCGACGGCGCTGTACCCGCCGAGGCGGTTCTTCGGCGCCGCGCGGAACATCGAGGAGGGCGGCTCGGTGACGATCATCGCCAGCGCGCTCGTCGAGACCGGTTCGCGGATGGACGAGGGGATCTTCGAGGAGTTCAAGGGCACGGGGAACATGGAGATCCGTCTCGACCGCCAGATGGCAGAGAAGAGGCTGTTCCCGGCCATCAACGTCGAGGCCTCGAGCACGCGCAAGGAAGAGCTGCTCCTCCCGACCGAGGAGCTCGCGCTCGTGTGGCGGCTCCGCCGAGTGCTCCACGCGCTCGACCCGGGCGCCGCGCTCGAGCTGCTCACGGACAAGATCCGCCAAACGAAGTCGAACGAGCAGTTCCTGAAGGAGATCGCCAAGGCGCCGGCGTCCTGAGGTTCGGCGTCCACAACAATCGAGGAGTGTTCGAAGTCATGAAGCAGAACATCCATCCCGAGTACAAGCTCGCCACGGTCCACTGTTCGTGCGGCAACACGTTCCAGACCCGCAGCACGAGCTCGGACCTGCGCGTCGAGATCTGCTCGAACTGCCACCCCTTCTACACGGGCAAGCAGAAGCTCGTGGACACGGGGGGGCGCGTCGAGCGCTTCCAACGTCGCTACGCCAAGCAACAGCAGCAGGGCTGATCCGGGTCGTGCTTCGGCGCGACCGATGACGCAGCGCGTGGCGAACGAGGCGACCAAGCCCGAGCACTTCTACGGCGGTCAGGCCGTGGTTGAGGGCGTCATGATGCGGGGCCGCGACGTGTGGGCGGTGGCGATCCGGAGACCCGCAGGGGACATCCACGTCGAGTCGCACGACATCGATTCCGTCGCGAAGCGTCACCCGATCCTCCGCAGGCCGTTCCTGCGGGGAGTGATCGCGCTCGGGCAGGCGCTGGCGATCGGGTTCCGCGCGCTGTCGATCTCGGCGCGTGAGTCGGCGCCTGAAGACGAGCAGCTGACCTCGCGTCAGATGGCGGTCTCGTTCGTCATCGCCGCGGTGATCTTCATCGGGTTGTTCATCGTGCTGCCCGCCGCGACGTTCGGCTGGGTCGGCCGAAGGATCGGGTCGAGCATCCTGACGAACGTCCTCGAGGGCCTGTTCCGTGTCGGGCTGTTCCTCGGCTATCTCTTGGTGATCGGTCGCGCGAAGGACATCCGCCGCGTGTTCGCGTATCACGGCGCGGAGCACAAGACGATCGCGGCGTACGAGCACGAGGAACCTCTCACGCCCGACCGCATCGGTCCGTACTCGACGCTCCACGTCCGGTGTGGCACCAACTTCCTGTTGATCGTGATGGTGACGACCATCTTCGTGTTCGCCCTGTTCGGTGAACCCGGACTGTGGTGGCGGATCGGCTCGCGCCTGCTGGCGATCCCGATCATCGCCGGGCTCGCGTTCGAGCTCTTGCGGCTCGGCGCGCGGTACCCGAAGTCCGCGTTCATGCGGATCGTCATGACACCCGGGCTGTGGCTCCAGAAGATCACGACGAAGCCCCCCGACGACGGTCAGATCGAGGTCGCGATCGCCTCGTTCAACGAGGTGCTCAAACGGGAGCAACAGGCCCGCAGCGCAGAGGCGTAAGGGCGGTTGGGTGCTTGCATCGGCGTTCGGCGCGTGTAGCGTCCTGGTCCCGCCTTCGGGCACCCGCAAAAACAGGAGGCCTTCCCCATGTCCGCGACAGAGCTGGACGTGCCCGTCCTCTTCTCGTCCGACCAGATTCGCCGCCGGGAGTTCGTCACGATCCGGCGCGGATACGATCCGCATCAGGTACGCGACTACCTCGACCAGCTCGCCGACCAGGTCGAGGTGATGGCCTCGATGCTTCGCGAGGCTCGCCTCGAGGCGGACGCCGCTCTGCGCGAGCTCGCTCAGCCGAAGGTCGACCCGTACGAGCGGCTCGCGAAGCGCGTCGCGACGGTGATCCGCGAGGCGGACGAGATAGCCGAGCGGGTCCAGGTCGAAAGCCGTCGCCAAGCAGAGCGCATGCTCGAGGAAGCGCGTGCCGATGCCGATCGGATCCGGAACCACGCGAAGGCCAAGGACGAACAGGCGCGCGAGACCGCCGAGCGCTCGCTCCGGCAGGCGAAGGAGCACGCCGACCGAACCCTGTCGGGCCTTTCGACCCGACGAAACCGCCTCGTCGGGGAACTCGCGCAGATGCGGGACCGCCTGCTCGGCGTGGCCAGTGATCTCGAGGCGACGATCGTCATGCCGGAGATCGCCGAGGCCGACATCGACGAAGACTCGGACGGCATTGAAGCCGGCGACGCCATCGAGAGCGTCATCGACGTGACGAACGACCACGAGCCCTCGACACCGCGCGGCAACGTGTTCGGCGAGCCCATGGAGGAGCCCGACCTTCTCGACGATCCTTCGTACGAGGAGCTTTGGGAGGGGACGAAGGTGCTCGATCTGGAGATGCCTGACATCCCGCGGCTCGACATGCCTGACATCCCGCGGCTCGACCTGTTTTGGGGCGACGAGCCGGACGACGCTTCCCGCGAATAGACGTTCCACCTTCCCGGGGCCAACCGCGCTCGCTCGCGGGCCTGGATAATCGGTCCATGGACTTCGACACGCGTCTCGCCGACGTGGAGGCCCGCTACGAACGCGTGCAGGTCGAGATGGCCTCGCCTGACGTCGCCGCCGATCGCGATCGGATGCGCCGGCTGGGCAAGGACTTCGCAGAGCTGGAACAGATCGTCGTGCCGTATCGGCAGTTCCGCGAAGCGCGGCGAGAAGCCGAGGAAGCGCGCTCGCTGGCGCGCGAGGAGACCGACCCCGAGATGGCCTCGTTCCTCCGTGCCGAGGCGGAGGCCGCCGACGCGAAGATCGCCACGTTGCGATCTCGGCTCGAGGAGCTGCTCGTCCCGCGCGATCCGAACGACGACAAGGACGTCATCGTCGAGATCCGCGCCGCCGCCGGGGGAACCGAGGCGGCGCTCTGGGGGGCGGAGCTGCTGGAGCTGTACCGGCACTACGCGGAGCGCCGCGGATGGAAGACCGACGTGCTTTCCGCGTCGCCCGCAGAGCTCGGCGGGTTCAAGGAGGTCGTCCTGGAGGTTCGCGGCAGGGGGGCGTACTCGCGGCTGAAGCACGAGTCGGGCGTGCACCGAGTGCAACGCGTTCCGGTCACCGAGTCCTCCGGTCGGATCCACACCTCGACGGCAACCGTCGCCGTGCTCCCGGCAGCCGAAGACATCGAGGTCGAGATCAAGCCCGAGGATCTGAAGATCGAGGTGTACCGCTCCTCCGGGCCCGGCGGTCAGTCGGTCAACACGACGGACTCCGCCGTTCGGATCACGCACAAGCCGACCGGCATCGTCGTCGCGACGCAGGAGGAGCGATCGCAACTGCAGAATCGGGAGAAAGCGATGCGCTACCTGCGCGCGCGATTGCTCAGCCGCGCGCGAGACGAGGCCGCGGCCGAGGAGGCAGCCACGCGGCGCTCGCAGCTCGGAACGGGGGAGCGTGCCGAGAAGATCCGGACGTACAACTTCCCGGAGAACCGCGTGACCGATCACCGCGTGAAGGTGACGGTTCACCGCTTGCAGGACGTGCTCGAAGGCGACATCGACGAGTTCGTCGACGCGCTGCTTGCTGCCGAGCGCGCGTCACAGCTCGCGTCGGCGACCGACGGCGATCCCGACGGCCGCCGTGGCAGGCGAGCGTCCCAACAGGAGTGAGCGATGCGCCCCGCGGAGGTCGTGCGCCGCGCGACGGATTACCTCGAACGGCACGGCGTCGAGAGTCCACGCGCGACCGCCGAGCAACTGATGATCCACGTGCTCGGGACGGATCGAGCCGGGCTCTTCTCGCGTACTCAGGGACTCGACGCTCGCGAGGCCAGGATGTACGGGCGAGCGATCTGTCAGCGGTGCACCGGAACGCCGCTGCAGCACCTCACCGGACGGCAGGCGTTCCGACGCATCGAGGTCGAGGTTCGGCCGGGCGTGTTCGTCCCGCGCCCCGAGACCGAGGTCCTGGTCGAACACGCCCTCGGCGCAATCCAGGTCTCCGACGGGCCGCTTGTCGCGGACGTCGGAACGGGGACCGGCGCGATCGCGCTCGCCATCAAGGACGAACGTCCGGACGCGCGGGTGTTCGCGACTGATCGCTCTGCGGAGGCGGTCGACGTAGCGCTGGCGAACGCCCGGCGGCTTCGGATCGACGTCACGGTCCTCGACGGTGACCTTCTTACGCCGCTGCCCGACGAGCTCCGAGGGTGGTTCGACCTCGTCGTGAGCAATCCGCCGTACGTGACGCCGGCGGAGTACGAGGGCCTTCCGCCGGAGGTGAAGGCGGACCCGACGCTCGCGCTTCTCGGCGGACCCGAGGTGTACGAACGGCTCGCGGTCGAGGCGCTCCGATGGCTGCGGGACGGCGGCGTGCTCGCGGTCGAGGTCGGAAGCGCGTTCGGCGAGACCATCGCGGAGGTCATGCGGGGATCGTTCATGGACGTTCGTGTGGCGCCGGATCTCGCCGGGCGCGATCGCGTGGTCATCGCCCGGAGGCCGTGACGGACCCGATCCGTGACGCGGCGGACGCCGCGGTGGGCGGTGAGCTGATCGTCGTTCCCACCGACACCGTGTACGGCATCGGGACACGTCCCGACGATCCGGCGGCGACCGCCCGCGTGTTCGAGGCGAAGTCGCGGCCACCTGACCTCGAGCTTCCGGTGCTGGTGCCGTCACTGACGGCCGCGAAGCAGATCGCATCGTTCGACGAGCCCGCGTTGCGTCTGGCGACGCGGTTCTGGGCGGGCGCCCTGACGTTGGTCCTTCCCAGGACGGAGTTGTCTCGAGGTTGGGACCTCGGCGGGAACGCCGAGACGATCGGCGTTCGGATGCCCCATCATCCGCTCGCGCTCGCCGTGCTCACGTTGACGGGGCCGCTCGCGGTGACGAGCGCCAACCGCTCGGGTGAGTCGACGCCCGCGACGTGCGACGGCGTCCGGGCGGTGTTCGGGGATCGCGTGGCGGTCTACCTGTGCGAGAGCTCACCAGTCGAAGGCCGGGCGTCGACCGTCGTGGATTTGACCGGTGGCAAGCTTCGGTTCCTCCGCGTCGGTGCCCTCGCCGAGAGTGCCGTGGTTCACGCTCTGTCGGAGGCGTGAAGCCGGGGGTTCGCCGGTACACTCCCGAACCTCGTGGCATCGATCCTCGTCGTGTGCACGGGCAACGTGTGCCGTTCGCCGATCGCCGAGGCGATCCTGCGCTCGACGCTCCGTGAGCGCCTCGGAGAGGGCGCGCCGTCGGTCGCGTCGGCCGGAACGTCGGGATGGGTCGGCTCGCTCGCCGAGGAGGGGTCGATCGTCGCAGCGGCCGAGCGAGGGTTCCAACTCTCGACACATCGCGGGCGTAGGTTGCACGAACGCGACCTGTCCGACGCGGCGCTGGTGATCGCGATGTCGAGCGAACATCGCGATCACATCGAAGACCTCCATCCGCGTGCCGCGGCGCGCACGTTCACGCTCAAGGAGCTCGTGCGCCTCCTCGAACGGCTCCCTCCTCGAGAGCATCCGTCGGCGGGCGAACAGGCCGTCGATACGCACGCGACGCTGCGTGACCTCGTCGAGCGGGCCGACGAACGGCGGCGTGCGGGCGATTTCGGCAATCCGGCGGACGAGGGAATCATCGACCCACTCGGCATGCCGCTCGCGACCTATCGGGCCGTGGCGGCCGAGCTCGAAGAGTGGTGCGTCCGGTTGGTGGACGCCATGTTCGGTCCGGCGCCGATCCGGGCTGCGTCGATCTCGGATCCGGACTGATGCGCGTCTCGATGGGGAGCGACCACGCGGGGTATCGGTTGAAAGAGGAGCTGAAGACGTTCCTCCAGAGCGAGGGGCACGAGGTGCTCGACGTGGGAACGGATTCCGAGGAGACGGTGGACTACCCGGACTTCTGCGCCGCGGCCGCGCGCGCGGTCATCGACGGCCGCGCGGACCGCGCGATCGTCCTCGGCGGCTCCGGGCAGGGTGAGCAGCTCGCCGCGAACAAGGTCAGAGGCACGCGCGCCGCGCTGTGCAACGACGTGCACCTCGCGCAGCTCTCGCGCCGTCACAACGACGCGAACGTGCTGGCGATGGGTGGCCGCATCGTCGCCACCGAGCTCGCCAAGGAGATCGTGAAGCTGTGGCTCGCGACGCCGTTCGACGGCGGCCGTCACGCGAAGCGGCTCGAGCAGATCGCTGAGATCGAACGCGGAGAGAGATGAGATGACGAACGACTTCGTCGCCGACTGGGAAGCACTGGCGGAGACCGATCCCGACGTCGCCGGTGCGATCGCCAACGAGGTGAACCGCGAGCGCTCGACACTCCGGTTGATCGCGTCGGAGAACTACGCGAGCCCCGCCGTCCTCGCCGCGCAGGCATCGACCATGAACAACAAGTATGCCGAGGGGTATCCGGGCCGTCGCTACTACGGCGGGTGCGAATTCGTGGACGTCGTCGAATCACTGGCGATCGAACGGGCGAAGCGGCTGTTCGGAGCGGACCATGCGAACGTGCAGCCGCACGCCGGAGCGCAGGCCAACCTGGCCGTGTTCGGTGCGTTCCTCGAACCGAGGTCCGACGACAAGGTGCTTGGCCTCGTGCTCGCGCACGGAGGACATCTGACCCACGGGTCGCCGGTGAACGTGTCGGGAAAGTGGTTCAACTTCGTCGGGTACGAGGTCGACCGCGAGACCGAGCAGCTCGACTACGACCGGATCCGCGATCTGGCCAAGCAGCAGCGACCGAAGATCGTCCTGGCCGGGTTCACGGCGTATCCGCGCGTCATCGACTGGGTCGCGTTCCGCAGCATCGCCGACGATGTCGGCGCGCTCCTGTGGGTCGACGCGTCGCATTTCATCGGGCTCTGCGCGGGTGGCGCGTACCCCAGCCCCGTGCCGTTCGCCGACGTGGTGACGTTCACGACGCACAAGACGCTCCGCGGCCCCCGGGGGGCCATCGTCCTGTGCAGGGAGGAGCACGCCAAGGCGATCGACAAGGCCGTGTTCCCGATGATGCAGGGAGGGCCGCTCGAGCACGTCATCGCGGCGAAGGCCGTCTGTCTGCAGGAGGCGATGAGTCCGGATTTCGCCGAGTACGCCGCCCGCGTGGTCCGTTCCGCGCGGTCGCTTGCGCAGGGCCTCGCGGACGAGGGCATCCGAGTCGTGTCGGGCGGAACCGACTCGCACCTCGCGCTGTGCGACGTTCGCCCGGTCGGCTTGGGCGGCAAGGAGGCCGAGGCCGTCTGCGACGAGGTCGGCATCGCCATCAACAAGAACGGCATCCCCTTCGACCCGATGCCGCCGCTGGACCCGTCGGGCATCCGCGTCGGGACGCCGGGCCCGGCGACACTGGGGATGGACGAGCCCGAGATGAAGGAGGTCGCGAGCATCATCGGCGAGGCGCTCCGGAACCGGACCGATGGCCGCGTCAAGGAGCAGTGCCGCGCTCGCGTCGGCGAGCTCATGAACCGCTTCCCCGTCTATCCGGGCTAGCCTCCGGCGCCACCCGTCGGGCGCCGCCGATACGACAGGCGGTAGCATCGCCCGAGGTGGGCTCCTACCTGCTCGTCTTCGCGATCACGGCGATCGTCACATTCGCGGTCACGCCGCTCGTTCGAGCCCTCTCCAGCCGCCTCGGGTGGATCGACCGGCCGTCCGATCGCAAGGTGCATCCCAAGCCGACGCCCACGGCGGGCGGTATCGGCATCTGGATCGGTCTGTCCGCGGGTCTGATCGCCTCGAGGTTCGTTCCGTTCCTTCGACATCTGTTCGACACCGGTTCCGATCTCGACGCCGTCGCATTGGCCGGCACGGCGATCGTCGTGCTCGGCGTGATCGACGACACACGGGGGGTGTCGGCGCTCGGCAAGCTCGCCGGTCAGGTGCTGATCGCCGGCGTGCTCGTGCTGATCGGCGTGCAGTTCATCTGGTTCTACTTCCCCGGCCAGGGGCTGCTCTCACTCTCCCCGGACATCGCCGTGCCGCTCACGATCATCTGGGTGGTGCTGATGGTGAACGCCGTCAATCTGATCGACGGGCTGGACGGGCTCGCCGCCGGGATCGTCGCCATCGCCGCGATCGCATTCTTCGCCTACATCGCGTGGTCGCCACAGGGCGACGTCGAGGCTTCGGCCGCGGCTCTGCTCGCGGTGATCGCCGCGGGCGCCGCGATCGGCTTCCTTCCGTGGAACTTCTACCCCGCCAAGATCTTCATGGGCGATTCGGGCGCGCTTCTGCTGGGGCTGGTACTGGCGGTCGCGACGATCTCTGGCGCCGTGCGGAACCTGAACGGACCCCCGGACGAAACGAGCGGCGCGCTGGCCGCGATCGTGATCCCCATCACGCTGCCGCTCCTCGTCCTGTCGATCGCGCTCCTCGACGTCGTGCTGGCCATCATCCGGAGGATGCGGCGCGGCATCGGCATCGGGCACGCCGACAAGGAGCACATCCATCACCGATTGATGGACATCGGCCACACGCACCGTCAGGCGGTGTTGCTGATGTATCTGTGGAGCGCGCTCATCTCGGGCTCCGCGCTGGTCGTCGCCTTCATCGACGGCACGTTGCTGGTGGGCGCGATCGTCGGGGCTGCGGTGATCGTCGCCGCCGTCCTCCCCAAGCTCATCCGCGACCGCTCTCCGCGAGGGAGCGATCGGCCCGTAGATGGGAACGGAGCCGGAACGCCGGTTTCCGCAGTGGCCGCCCGCGCGGACCGGACGCCCCCACGCCCCGCCCGTCGGGATCGGGCGCCGGGCGCTTCCTGACGCAACGCCTCGGCGACTCGGGGCATCCGAGGTCCGTCGGTGCGGCGTAATACGTCATAATCGCGGTCCGAACGACGCCGGATCCGTCGCGGCGTCGAAGCCGGGGAGGCGCATGGCAGAGGTCGACGTTCGGCTCGAACGTGTGACCAAGGACTTCGGAGAGACGGTCGCCGTCGACGATCTCTCCCTCGACATCGCCGTCGGGGAGTTCTTCAGCATGCTCGGACCGTCGGGATGCGGCAAGACGACGACGCTTCGGATCATCGGCGGGTTCGAGGAGCCAACACGCGGCACGATCTACCTCCGCGGCCGCGACGTCACCGACCAGCCCCCTCACCGGCGCGACGTCAACACCGTCTTCCAGTCGTACGCGCTGTTCCCGCACCTGAACGTGTTCGAGAACGTCGCGTTCGGCCTCAGGCGCCGGAAGGTGCCGCGCGACGAGATCGACGCGCGTGTGCGGAACGCGTTGAAGCTCGTCGACCTGGAGGGTTTCGACAAGCGCAAACCCGGTCAGATGTCCGGAGGTCAACAGCAACGGGTCGCGCTCGCGCGGGCACTCGTGAACGAGCCTCAGGTCCTCCTGCTCGACGAGCCGCTCGGCGCGCTGGATCTGAAGCTTCGCAAGCAGATGCAGCTCGAGCTGAAACGGATCCAACAGGAGGTCGGCATCACGTTCATCTACGTGACGCACGATCAGGAGGAGGCGATGACGATGTCTGATCGCCTCGCCGTGATGCGCAACGGGCGGATCGAGCAGGTGGGGCCACCCGAGGAGGTCTACGAGAACCCGCAGACGCAGTTCGTCGCCGGGTTCCTCGGCGCGTCGAACCTGCTGGAGGGGGAGCTCAAGGAGCAGCGGAACGGCACGTCGTCGGTCCTGTTGCAGGGCGGAGATGTCGTCCACATGCCGTCTGATCGGGCGCCGTTTCAGACGGGCGTCGACGTCCTGGTTGGTGTCCGGCCGGAGAAGATCACGATTGCGCCCGAGAACGGTCCCGAGCCCGCGGCCGGCTCGAACTCCGTGACCGGGCTGCTCCGGATGTCCACCTACATCGGCGTAAGCCACCAGTACAACGTGGAGGGGCCGGGCGGGCACGAGATGACCGTCTGGGTACAGAACCTCGGCACCGATCCGTCTCCGACGCCCGGCGAGCGCGTACGTCTTTCATGGCAGCGTGAGCACACGTTCGCGGTGCTCCCTCAGGAAGGGCTTGTGTTGGAGGAGGAAGAGGAATGAGCGATCGGGACGAACGGATCGTCGATCCCGCGACGATGCAGGACATCATGCGCCACCGGCTTACGCGTCGGAGCGTCCTCAGGGGCGCGGGTACCGGTATCGCCGGGTTCAGCCTCGCGTCGTTCCTCGCGGCGTGCGGTGGCGACGGCGGCGGGAACGGTGGGGGCGACGGCGGCAATGGGTTCGACGTCGGGGAGATCTACGCGGGTGACCCCGGACCGCTCGTGAACTTCGCCAACTGGCCGTTCTATCTCGATCAGTCGAAGAACAACGAGGGCGAGGTGTTCCATCCAACGCTGCGCAGGTTCGCGCAGGAGACCGGCATCCAGGTCAACTACGAGGACGTCATCAACGACAACGCCGAGTTCTTCGGCCGGCTCCAGCCTCTCCTCGCGGCGGGCGACGATCCCGGCTGGGACATCAT
>OBLS010000720.1_pt1 | contig 12590 bp, 10 predicted proteins | sample 1519901 | NCBI WGS metagenome assembly OBLS01 (sample SAMEA3113585, study PRJEB22503) | soil metagenome
CCCGCACCCCCGCCGCCCCCACCAGCAGATCCTGCCGCGCCTCGACCAGCCCAAGCCCCAGCCACCCCCCACCCACCACCAGCGCAACCCCCACCCCGAGCAGCACCCGGGTCGCGTTCCGCCGCGCCCGCCACCCCGCCCGTCGCCGCCGCCGTCGCCGCCCGTCCAGCTTGGTCGCCGCCGTCGGCCAGTCCGGCCGCGGCAACGCCCGCGGCTGGGGTGCCGGATCCGGGGTGGCGGGGTCGGGGACCGCCTCGGGGGCCAGAGCTGGGGTGATGGGGTCGGCTGCCTGACCCGAGGCGGCGGCGTCCGGTTCCGGGGCTGGGGTGATGGGATCGGGTGCTCCCGGGGCTTGGGGTTTGGCCTTCTCAAGGAGTGGGGGTGAGGCCCCTTCTCGGGGTCGGGGTGTCGGCCTCGCCAGCAGTCGCGGTGTGGCGAGGGGCGGGGGTGTGGCCAGGGGTGGGCGTGCGGCGCGGGGCGGGGGTGTGGACAGCCGCGCGAACAACTTCCCGGGGTCGGTTACCCTCCCGAGTGGGGGCCCGCCCGCAGGCGGGTCGGGTTCGCGCTCGCCCATCCCCTCACCGTCGCGCTCGGGCGGGTCGGGTTCGCGGTCGCGCTCGGGCGGGTCGGGTTCGCGGTCATCCTCCCGCTCAGGCGGGCCGAGGGTGCCCTCGTCCTCATCCTCCCGCTCGTCTTGGTCCTCGCGCTCGACCAGGTCCGCGCCCTGGTCCTCGACCTCACGTGGCGCCTCATCCGCCGCTTGACCCTCGTCGCCGGGTTCCTCCTCTTCCTCCGGCGCCTGGTGGGGATCCGGACCCACCGGGGGCCGTTCGAGGAGGGCGACCAGGTCGATCAGGCGGAAGGGGCGGCTGACGACCACGCGGGCGCGGTCGGGGGGGAGGGCTGGGGGGCGTTCTCCGGGTTTGAGGAGGATGACCAGGGGGCCGGGGTGGTGGCGGCGGATCCAGGTGTGGATGCGGTCGCGCTGGCGGGCGGTGACGTCGAGGACGACGGTCGCTGAAGCGGCGGCCGGCCAGGCGGGGGGGGGGGGGGGGTGGGGTGGAGGCGGGCGACCTGGACGCGGCCGCGGGCCACCGCCTCGAGGCTCGCCCCGAGGAAGGGATCGCTGGAGATGAGCAGGACCGGCTCTGCCACGGACCGACCTTCCCCCGATCTGGTGGCCCGAATGGCTCAGTATCTTGCCAGCGGGAACCGGCAAAGACAACGAATCCCCCACAAGTCCCCCGGGGCGGCCGGCGATATGCTCCGGGGATGACCCCGGCCAGCTCGACCGCCGGCGCCGGCCCGGAGGTGGGGGCGGCCCGGGTGACCTTCCGGGTGCCCGACCCGGACGCCGCCCTCGAGGAGGTGCGGCTCTACCAGGAGGTGCAGCGGCCCCGGGTCGGGCCGGCGTTCACCAGGGACGGCGCGGCGGGCACCTGGGAGCTGGACTTCCCCAGGCCGGCCGTTGACCGGATGGAGTACCAGCTCGCCCTGCGCTACCCGGGCGCCGGGCCGGTGCTGCTGCCCGACCCGGCCAACCCGCTCCGGGCCGACGGGCCCTTCGGGGAGAAGTCGGTCATCGAGTTCCCCGGCTACCGCCCGCCGGCCTGGCTGGCCGCCACCGGGCGGCCGCCCACCCCGGGCACCACCGGCCTGGCCGTGCCCAGCCGGGTGCTGGGAACCCGGGTGCCGGTCGAGGTGTGGCGCAGCCCCGGCGGCCGCCGCGGCCGGCCCGGCGACCCGCTGCCCATGCTGGTCGTCCACGACGGCCCCGAGTACGCCCGCTACGCCTCCCTGCTCGACCTGCTCACCGTGGCCACCGGCGACGGCCGCCTGCCGCCGATGCGGGCCGCCCTGCTCGCCCCGGTGGACCGCAACGAGCACTACTCGGCCTCCCCGGCCTGGTCGCGGGCCCTGGTCTCAGAGGTCCTGCCGGCCCTGGGGGCGGTGGCCCCGACCCCGCCCGGGCGCCGGCACCTGGTCGGGATGGGGGCCAGCCTGGGCGGCCTGGCCGCGCTGGCCGCGGCCCGCACCGCCCCGGCCAGCTTCGGCGGCCTATTCCTCCAGTCGGCCAGCTTCTTCCGGCCGCTCGAGGACGACCACGAGCGCGACTTCCCCCGATTCCAGCGGATCACCCGGTTCGTGGACGACCTGGCCGCCGGGGGCGCCGGCTCGGCCGAGCCGGAGGTGGCCGCCCTGACCTGCGGCACGGTCGAGGAGAACCTGCACGGCAACCGGGTCGTCCGCGACGCCCTGGCCGCCCGCGGCTGGCGGGTCACCCTGGCCGAGCACCGGGACGCGCACAACTGGGTGGCCTGGCGCGATACCTTTGATCCCTGGCTGGTCGGATTGCTCCAGGAGCTGTGGCGGTGAGGCGCGAGTACGTTGGGCTGTGGTCGCCGGCGATCGGGGCCGAGGGCGGGCTGCTCGCCTACGGCCACCACGGCCGGCCCCTGCTCGTCTTCCAGTCCGAGCAGGGCCGCTGCTCCGACTACGAGGACCGGGGCATGATCGACGCCGTCGCCGGCCTGATCGAGGCCGGCCGGGTCAAGGTCTACTCGGTCGACAGCTACGACGCGGCCAGCTGGTGCGACCCCAACCTGCCCCTGGAGGCCCGGGCCACCCAGCACGGCCGGTTCGAGGACTGGATCCTCCACCAGGTGGTCCCCTTCATCCACGACGACTGCCAGGGCCCGATCGACGTCATGGTCACCGGGGCCAGCTTCGGCGCCTTCCACGCGGCCAACTTCGCCTTCCGCCGGGCCGACCTGTTCCCCCTGGCCATCTGCCAGAGCGGCGTGTACGACGCCGGCCAGATGGGCTGGGGCGAGCGCGGCGACGCCGTCTACTTCAACAACCCCATGGACTACGTGGCCAACCTCGGCGGCGACCACCTCGACTGGCTGCGGGGCCGGCTGTCGCTGCTGCTGGTCTGCGGCCAGGGCCAGTGGGAGGACACCACCGGGGCGCTCGAGTCGACCAGGGCCTTCGACCGCCTGCTGGGCGAGAAGGGCATCCGCCACGAGACCGACCTGTGGGGCCACGACGTGCCCCACGACTGGCCGTCCTGGCGGGCCCAGCTCGCCCACCACCTGCCGCGGTTCGTCTGAGGAAGGGGCGCCATGACCAGGACCCACCTGATCGGCCTGCTGCTCGGGACCGAGGACGACTGGCCGACCGCGTTCGAGCAGTACCTGGGCCGGCTCGCCCCGCGCATCCAGCTCGACGGCGAGACCCACGAGGTGGCCACCGAGCGGGTCACCATCGAGCCATTCGACCTGCGTCAGCCCGTCCGCCACGCCCTGGTCATCGACCGCCTCGCCTACTGGTACGACCACCCGCGGGAATGGCTCAAGAAGATCGCCCTGATGGACCGGGCCTACCTGCTCAACAACCCCTTCACCTTCCAGGCGATGGAGAAGCACGCCGGCTACTGCGCCGCCATCCGGCTCGGGTTCGACGTGCCCGCGACCTGGCTGCTGCCCCACAAGGTCCCGCCCGAGAACGAGCGCTTCGCCCCCACCGCCTCGCGCTACAACCGGGCCTTCGACCTGCAGGCGGTGGGGGAGCGGGTCGGGTACCCGATGTACATGAAGCCGTTCCACGGCGGCGGCTGGGTCAACGTGTACCGCATCGGCTCACCGGCCGAGCTGCAGGCTGCCTACGACGCCTCGGGCCGGGAGCTGATGCACGTCCAGGCCGGGGTCGAGGGCTACGACATCTTCACCCGCGGGCTGGCCATCGGCCCTCAGACGATGGTCATGCACTACGACCCGACCAAGCCGCTGCACCTGCGCTACCAGGTCGACCACGGGTTCCTGACCCCGGAGCTGGGCAACGAGATCGTCACCTTCGGCCTCAGCGTCGGCGCGTTCTTCCGCTGGGAGTTCAACTCCTTCGAGGTGATCGTCCGCGACGGCAAGGGCTACCCGATCGACTTCGCCAACGCCACCCCCGACATGGCCCTCATCTCGCTCCACTACTACTTCCCGTGGGCCATCACGGCCCTGGCCAAGTGGTCGCTGTACTGCGCCGTGACGGGGAGGGCGATGCGCCTGGACCAGGAGATCGGCCGCTGGTACGAGGTCGCCGACGACCCGTCGCGGTCATGGTCCGAGAAGCTGGCCGCCTACCGGGGCCTGGTCGACGACTACTACGAGACCGACCGCTTCGCCGAGTTCTGCGCCACCCACCTGGCCCATGCCGAGGACTGCATGGCCACCTACGTCGGGAGCGCCGAGTTCGACGCCCACCTGGTCGCCTGCATCCAGCGCGCCTTCCCGCCCCATGAGCACGAGCAGTTCGTGGCCCACTACCGCGGCCTCCTGGCCGCCTGGGTGACCGACCAGCGGGCGGCGGCGTCGTAGCCATCCCGCCGATCCTCAGCCGTCCCCTGGTCCTGGTGTTCGTGGCCTCGTTCGGGGCCATGGCCGGGTTCTACCTGCTGCTGTCGGTGGTGCCGCTGTACGCCGAGTCGGTCGGGGCCGGCGGGGTCGGGGCGGGGCTGGTCACCGGGGCGCTGATGGCGGCCACGGTGGCCGGGGAGCTGGCCGTGCCCCGGCTGGAGGCCAGGTTCGGGTACCGGGTGCTGCTGGCGGCCGGGCTGGTGCTGCTCGGGGCGCCCGCCCTGGCCCTGCCGGCCGCCTCCGCCATGCCCGTGATCCTCCTCGTCAGCGTCGTCCGGGGGCTGGGCTTCGCGATCGTCGTGGTGGTCGGCGGGGCGCTGGTGGCGACGCTGGTCCCGCCCGAGCGCCGCGGCGAGGGGCTGGGGCTGTTCGGGATCGTGGTCGGGGTCCCGGGGGTGGCCGCCCTGCCGCTCGGGGTCTGGCTGGTGGACCGGGCCGGCTACCCGGCGGTGTTCGTGGCCGGGGCGGTGGCCGCGCTGGCCGGGCTGGTGGTCGTCGGTGGGCTGCCCGGGCGGGAGCGCGGCCGGGAGCGGCCCGCCGGGATCCTGGCCGGTCTCCGCACCCCGGCCCTCGCCCGGCCGGCGCTCAGCTTCTCGGCCGCGGCCATGGCGGCCGGGGTGGTGGTCACCTTCCTGCCCCTGGCGGTGACCGGCGGGCCCCGGAACCTGGCCGCGCTGGGCCTGTTCGTCCAGGCGGTGGCGTCAACGGCCAGCCGCTGGTGGGCCGGCCGGTACGGCGACCGGCACGGGCCGGCGACCCTGCTCGTCCCCGGGGTGCTGGCCACCGCGGCCGGCATCCTGGCCCTGGTGCTGGTCGACCGGCCGGTGGCCGTGGTGGCCGGCATGGCCCTGTTCGGGTCCGGCTTCGGGGTCACCCAGAACGCCAGCATGACCCTGATGCTGAACCGGGTGCCGCCCTCGGGGTACGGGACGGTGAGCGCCATCTGGAACCTCGCCTACGACGCCGGGATCGGCGCCGGCGCCTTCGGCTTCGGGGTGGTCGCGGCCCGGACCGGCTACCCGGCCGCCTTCGCCGTCACCGCCCTGCTGGTGCTGGCCGCCCTGATTCCGCTGTGGCGGGACCGGGCGGCGCCGGTCGCCCGGTGGCCGTGACCGGTGCATCGGCAGGATCCGCAAGCGGTTGAGCCGGAGCGGCCGGTACGCGCGGTATGGGAAGAGAGCAGAAACGGACCTGTTCAGCGCGGACACTCCGTCCGATATCATCCCGAAGCTGGAGCCCAGCGTCGGGGAACGAAAGGCGGTCGCCTATGTATCCGGCCAGCTTCGAGTACGTCGCGCCGGCGACGTTGGAGGAGGCGCTCGAGACCCTCGGTCGGTACGAGGACGACGCCAAGGTCCTCGCCGGCGGGCAGAGCCTCATCCCGCTCATGAAGCTGCGGTTCGCCGCCCCCCGGGCAGTGGTCGACATCAACCGCCTGCCCGGGCTCGACACCCTGGCCGCCGGCGACGGCGGCCTCCGCATCGGCGCCCTGGTGCGCCACAAGACCTGCGAGAAGTCGGAGCTGCTGGGCGGCCGCTGGGGCACGCTGGGGGCGGCGGCCCCGCTGATCTCCGACCCGATCATCCGCAACCTCGGCACCGTCTGCGGCTCCCTGGCCCACGCCGACCCCCAGGGCGACTGGGGCTCGGCCCTGCTGGCCATGGACGCCGAGGTGGTCGCCCGGGGCCCGGACGGCAGCCGCACGATCCCGCTGCCGGAGCTGTTCGAGGGGCCGTTCGTGACCTCGCTGGCCCCGACCGAGATCATCACCGAGGCCCGCGTGCCCGACCCGGGCCCGGCCGCCGGCGGCACCTACCTCAAGCTGGAGCGCAAGGTCGGCGACTTCGCCACCGTCGGGGTGGCCGTCCACCTGGCCATGGACGACGGCCGGGTCGGCAAGGCCGGGATCGCCCTGACCGCGGTCGGCCCGACCAACCTCAGAGCGACCGCGGCCGAGGAGGCCCTGGCCGGGTCCGACCTCAGCGACGAGGTGATCGCCGAGGCGGCCCGGCTGGCCGCCGAGGCCGCCCAGCCGTACAGCGACACCAGGGGCACCGCCGACTACAAGCGGACGGTGGTGCGGGTGTTCACCGAGCGGGGCCTGCGGACCGTGCGGGAGGGGATGGCATGACGAGCCAGCAGTGCCCGAACTGCGGGGCCGAGCTGCCCCAGGAGGAGGGCCAGCACGCCCTGTCCCCCTCGGCCGGGACGATCGAGTGCCCGAACTGCGGGGCCACGGTCACCCTGGAGGGCCCGCCGGGGGCCGAGGGCGGACCGCCCCGGGAGGGGTCGGCCGAGGGCGAGCCGGTGACCACCGAGGCGTCCCTGGACGCGACCGAGCGTCACGACTACTTCAGTGGCGAGGAGAGCCTGGCCGGCGTGATGGACGAGCTCGACGACAAGCCAGGCGGACCAGACGGGGGTGAGCGGTGAAGGTCACCGTGACAGTGAACGGGCAGGAGCGTTCGGCCGAGGTCGAGCCGAGGCTGCTGCTGGTGCATCTCCTGCGGGAGAAGCTGCGGCTCACCGGCACCCACGTCGGCTGCGACACCACCAGCTGCGGGGCCTGCACGGTGCTGCTGGACGGGACGCCGGTCAAGTCGTGCACCATGTTCGCCGTCCAGGCCGAGGGCCGCGAGGTGACCACCGTCGAGGGCCTGGCCGCCGCGGGCACCCTCCACCCCATCCAGGAGGGGTTCAAGGAAGAGCACGGGCTCCAGTGCGGCTTCTGCACCCCGGGCATGCTGTTGGCCTCCAAGGCTTTGCTGGAGGAGAACCCCGACCCCAGCGAGGAGGAGATCCGCTGGGCCCTGTCGGGCAACCTCTGCCGCTGCACCGGCTACCAGAACATCGTCAACGCGGTGCAGTGGACGGCCAGGAAGCTCCAGTCCGACAGCGCCGCCACCGGCGCCAGCTAGGGAGGCCGAGATGACCGAAGAGCACACGGCCGAGCACTGGCTGGGCAGGAGCGTCAAGCGCAAGGAGGACGACCGCTTCCTCCAGGGCAAGGGCAACTACGTCGACGACATCAACCTGCCGGGCATGCTCCACATGTCGATCCTGCGCAGCCCGGTGGCCCACGCCCGCATCAACTCGATCGACACCTCGGCCGCCGAGGCCCTGGACGGGGTGGTGGCGGTGGTCACCGGCGAGCTGCTGGCCCAGCACAACCTGGCCTGGATGCCGACCCTGTCCGGCGACACCCAGGCCGTGCTGGCCACCGACAAGGTGCGCATGCAGGGCCAGGAGGTCGCCTGCGTGATCGCCGAGGACCCATACGTCGCCCACGACGCCCTCGAGCTGATCGAGGTCGACTACGACCCGCTGCCGGTGGTCATCACCCCCCAGCAGAGCCTCGAGCCCGGCGCCCCGGTCATCCGGGACGACAAGGAAGACAAGCACGACAACCGCATCTACCACTGGGAGGCGGGCGACCCCGAGGCCACCGAGCGGGCCTTCGCCCAGGCCGACCGGGTGGTCAGCTACGACACCTTCTACCCACGCTGCCACCCGGCGCCGATGGAGACCTGCGGCTGCGTGGCCGACGTCAACCCGGTCACCGGCAAGGTCACCATCTACATGACCTCCCAGGCCCCGCACGCCCACCGGACGGTGTTCGCGCTGGTCACGGGGCTGCCCGAGCACCAGATCCAGATCATCTCGCCCGACCTCGGCGGCGGCTTCGGCAACAAGGTGCCCGTCTACCCGGGGTACGTGGTCGCCACCGCCGCCTCGCTACTGATCGGGCGACCGGTCAAGTGGATCGAGGACCGCACCGGCAACCTGATCTCGACCGGGTTCGCCCGCGACTTCTACATGAAGGGCGAGCTGGCCCTGAACAACGACGGCAAGATGCTCGGCCTGCGGGTCAACATGCTGTCCGACCAGGGCTACGCCTACGCCGACGCCCAGCCGAGCAAGCTCAAGGCCGGCCTGTTCCACATCGTCACCGGCTCCTACGACATCCCGGCGGCCCACGTGGTCACCGACGGGGCCTACACCAACAAGGCCCCCGGCGGGGTCGCCTACCGCTGCTCGTTCCGGGTCACCGAGGCCTCGTTCTTCATCGAGCGCCTGGTCCAGACGGCCGCCTACGAGCTCGGGATCGACCCGGTCGAGCTGCGCCGCAAGAACTTCATCCAGCCCGAGCAGTTCCCCTACACCTCGGCCACCGGGTTCGTGTACGACTCGGGCGACTACGAGACGGCCATGGACAAGGCCCTGGAGATGCTCGGCTACGAGGACCTCAAGGCCGAGCAGGCCAGGGCCCGCGACGAGGGCAAGCTGCTCGGGATCGGGGTGGCCACCTTCACCGAGGTCGTGGGGGCCGGGCCGAGCAAGGACTACGACATCCTCGGCCTGAAGATGTTCGACTCGGCCGAGCTCCGGGTCCACCCGACCGGCAAGGCGATCCTCAAGATCGGCGTCCAGACCCAGGGCCAGGGCCACGAGACGACCTTCGCCCAGATCGTGGCCAACGAGCTCGGCATCCCGCCCTCGGACATCCTGGTCCAGCACGGCGACACCGACAACACCCCCTACGGGCTCGGCACCTACGCCTCCCGGAGCACCCCGACGGCCGGGGCGGCCACGGCCATGGTCTCGCGCAAGCTGCGCGAGAAGGCCAGGCAGCTGGCCGCCCACCTGCTCGAGGTCGCCCCCGAGGACCTGGAGTGGGCCGGGGACCGGTTCCAGGTCCGGGGCGCCCCCGACCGGCAGACGACCATCCAGGAGGCCGCCTTCGCCGCCTACACCAACCACCCCCAGGGGATGGAGGCCGGCCTTGAGGGCGTCACCTACTACGACCCGCCCAACATGACCTACCCGTTCGGGGCCTACGCGGTCGCCGTCGAGGTCGACCGGGGCACCGGGCAGTGGAAGGTCAAGCGGATGGTGGCGGTCGACGACTGCGGGGTCCGGATCAACCCGATGATCGTCGAGGGCCAGATCATGGGCGGGCTCACCGAGGGGTTCGCCATGGCCGCCATGGAGCTGATCACCTTCGACGAGCTGGGCAACTGCATCGGGTCGAACTTCTCCGACTACCTGATCCCGACCTCGTGGGAGACGCCCAAGTTCGAGCTGGGCGAGACCACCACCCCCTCGCCCCACCACCCGATCGGGGCCAAGGGGGTTGGCGAGTCGGCCACCGTCGGCTCGCCGGCGGCGTTCGTCAACGCGGTCGTCGACGCCCTGGCCCACACCGGCGTGCGTGAGCTGGAGATGCCGATCGGGCCCGACAAGGTCTGGCAGAAGCTGGTCGAGGCCGGGCTGGCGGAGTAGATGACGGAGTAGATGACCCGTTCCGAGGTGCTGGTCGAGGCCGGGCGGCTGGCCGCCGACGGCAAGCCGTACGCCCTGGCCACGGTGGTCCGGGTGGTCCGGCCGGCCTCGACCCGGCGGGGGGACCGGGCCCTGGTCACCCCCGACGGGGCCCTGGCCGGGTGGGTCGGCGGGGCCTGCTCGGAGCCGATCGTGGTCCGCGAGGCCCTGCGGGCCCTGGCCGACGGCGAGCCCCGCCTCGTCCAGATCGGCCCGGCCGGGTCGGGCGCGGGCGCGCCCGACGACGTGGTCGTGGCCGAGAGCCGCTGCGCCTCCGAGGGGGTGGTCGAGGTCCTGATCGAACCGGAGCTGCCGGGCCCGCTGCTGGCCGTGCTCGGCGAGGGGGTCGCCGGCCGGACCCTGGTCCAGCTGGCCCGGATCGTCGGCTGGCGGGTCACCGACCAGCTCGACCCCGACGCGGCCGCCGACGCGGTGGTGGTGGCCACCATGGGTCACGGCGACGAGGACGCGCTCGCCTCGGCCCTCAAGTCCGGGGTCGGCTACGTGGGGCTGGTGGCCAGCGCCCGTCGGGCCGCGGTGGTGCTGGACGACCTCCGCGCCCGGGGGGTGGCCGAGGAGGACCTGGCCCGGGTGCGCAGCCCGGCCGGCCGCGACCTCGGCCCCTCGACCCAGGAGGAGATCGCCGTGGCCATCCTGGCCGAGCTGGTCGACTGGCGCCACGGGCTGGCCGCCGACCCGGCCGGTGCGTCCGCGGCCGAGGCGGTCGACCCGGTCTGCGGCATGACGGTGGCCGTGGCCGGCGCCCCCACGGCGGTCCGCGACGGGGTCACGTGGTACTTCTGCTCGGTCGGCTGCCGGGACCACTTCGAGACCACGGGAGGGCCATGACCACCGACGACCGCCCCGAGCCGCCGTCAGTCGGCGGCGAGCGGGAGATGCTGGCCGGCTTCCTCGACTTCCACCGGGCGACCCTGCTGTGGAAGCTGGAGGGCCTGGACGACGAGCAGCTGCGCCGGGCCATGGTCCCCTCCGGGACCAGCCTGCTCGGCCTGGTCAAGCACCTGGCCTACGTGGAGCGCTCGTGGTTCCAGGGGGTGTGGGACGGCCAGGAGGTCAGCTTCCCCTGGACCAAGGAGGACCCGGACGCCGACTGGCGGATCGAGCCCGACGAGACCACCGGGGACGTCCTTGCCTTCTACAAGGCCGAGTGCGACCGCAGCCGGGAGATCGTGGCCGCCGCGTCCTCACTGGACGAGATCATCGAGCATCCCCGGCGCCAGGGCTGGAAGCTGAGCCGGCGCTGGATCCTGATCCACATGGTCGAGGAGACGGCCCGCCACGTCGGCCACGCCGACATCCTCCGCGAGCAGCTCGACGGCACCGTCGGGGAGTGACGGCGTGACCGCGCTGGTGGTGATCACCGACTGCGACCACGACAGCGTCGACCCCGAGCGGGCCGTGCTGGACGGCCACGACGTCGAGCTCCGGGTGCTCCAGTGCCGCACCCCCGAGGAGGTGGCCGCCCAGGCCGGCGACGCCGAGGTGCTCATCAACCAGTACGTGCCGATCACCGGCACGGCCCTGGACGCGCTGCCCCGCTGCCGCCTGGTGGTCAGGTACGGGGTCGGGGTCGACAACGTCGACGTGGAGGCGGCCGCCGAGCGCGGGGTCTGGGTGGCCAACGTGCCCGACTACGGCCGCGACGAGGTCGCCGACCACACCCTGGCCCTGGCCCTGTCCCTGCTCCGCGGGGTGGTCGTGCTCGACCGCTCGGTCCGGGACGGCCGCTGGGACCTGGAGACGGCCCGGCCGCTGCGGCGCCTGTCCGCCCTCACCTGGGGCGTGGTCGGCTGCGGGGCCATCGGCCGGGGCGTGGCCGGCCGGGCGGCCGGGCTGGGCATGCGGGTGGTCGGCTACGACCTTCCCCAGGTGCCCTCGGAGCCGCCGATCGAGCGGGTCGGGCTGGAGGAGCTGCTGGAGGTGGCCGACCTGGTCTCGCTGCACGCCGCCCTCACCGCCGAGTCCCGCCACCTGATCGGGCCGGAGGCGCTGGGCCGGATGCGCCCGACCGCCTACCTGGTCAACACCGCCCGGGGCGGGCTGGTGGACGCGGCCGCCCTGCTGGCCGCCCTCGACGCCGGCGAGCTGGCCGGCGCCGCCCTCGACGTCCTGGAGGGCGAGCCACCGGACGACCTCGGCTGGCGCCTGGCCCGCCACCCCCGGGTCGTGGCCACCCCCCACGCCGCCTGGTACTCCGAGGAGGCCTTCCACACCCTCAAGTCCGAGGTCGCCCGCGAGGCCCTCCGGGTCCTGGCCGGCGAGTCGCCCCGCTCCCCGGTCAACACTCCGGCGGCCCGCCCATGACCCCTCCCGAGCGGACCCCTGCCGCCGGTTCCAATGCACCGACCGGGGAGGTCAAGGAGGCCTTCCTCGAACGGCTGGCCGCCGTGCCCGTGGTGGCGATCCTGCGGGCCGCCAACGCCGAGCGGTTTCTCGAGGTTGGGCGGGTGCTGTACGAGGGTGGGGTGCGGGCGATCGAGGTGACCCTCACCTCGGAGGGGGCGCTGGAGGCGTTCGCGCGGCTGCGGGAGGAGCTGCCAGGGGACGCCCTGCTCGGGGTCGGGACGGTGCGGTCGGTGGGCGATGCCGAGCGGGCCGTCGGGGCCGGGGCGACCTACCTGATCGCGCCCGACTTCCGGGCCGACGTGGTCGCCTGGGCGGTGGAGCGGGAGCTGCCGGTGGTCCCCGGGGCCCTCACGCCGACCGAGGTCGCGGCCGCGTGGGCGGCCGGGGCGACCGCGGTCAAGGTGTTCCCGGTGTCGGCCGTGGGCGGGCCCGCCTACGTCAAGGCGGTCCGGGCGCCGCTGCCCGAGGTGCCGCTGGTGCCCACCGGCGGGG
>OBLS010000721.1_pt1 | contig 12590 bp, 12 predicted proteins | sample 1519901 | NCBI WGS metagenome assembly OBLS01 (sample SAMEA3113585, study PRJEB22503) | soil metagenome
CTGGAACTTCTTCGGGTTCTCGAGGAACTCCTTGATCTCGTGCAGCTCCTGCACCGCCTCGTCGACCCCGGCGACGTCGCGGAAGGTGATCTTCGGCGCGTCGACCGACAGCCGCTTCGCGCGCGACTTGCCGAAGCTCATCACCTTCGAGCCGCCGCCCTGCATCTGGTTCATGAGGAAGATCCAGAAGGCGAAGAAGAGGAGGAAGGGGAGCACGTAGGTGAGCAGCGAGAGGATGCTCGAGCCGCCCGTACCCTCCACGTTGGTCTCGACCTCGTTGCGGCGCAGCGAGTTGACGAGCGACTCCTCGGTGTTCTCCGGGTAGCCGGTCGAGTATTCCTCGCCGTTCGTCTCCTTGACGTCGACGGTGTGATCCTTCGTCTGGATCGTCACGGACTCGATCGACTGCGGGTCGTCGTCGACCTGCGTCAGGAACTCGTTGTACGTCGGCTCCTCCTCCTGCTCGCCTGGGCTGATCAGCTGGTGGGCGAAGAAAGCCAGCACCACCACGATCAGGAGGGGGAACCACGCGCTCTTGAAGAAACGCTTCACCTCAGGACCTCACGACCAGTTTTTCGGCAGCATCATTGGGTTTCCTTAAGCCCCGGCCGTGATCTCAGCGTACCAGGGTAGTTTTCGCCCGCGAGCGGGCAACCTCGATGAAACTGCGTTGGCGCCGCGCCCGCGGATCAGGCGCCAACCTCAGGCGCGCTCGTCGTCCTCCTCGGCCAACACGGCCACGTAGTCGAGGTTGCGGAACCGCTGGCCGTAGTCGAGCCCGTACCCGATCACGAATCGGTCCGGGATCTCGAAGCCGACGTAGCGGATCGGGAGGTCGACCCGGCGTCGCTCCGGCTTGTCCAGCAGCGCGCAGACCTCGAGCGAGCGCGGACCTCGGGCACGCAGGTTGCGGATCAGGTAGTGGAGCGTGAGGCCGGAGTCGATGATGTCCTCGACGATGAGCACGTCGCGGCCCTCGATCGAGCTCTCGAGATCCTTGAGGATGCGGACCACCCCGGAGGAGTCGGTGGCCGACCCGTAGCTCGACACGGCGATGAAATCGATCTCGCACGGAATGCGAAGGCAGCGCATCAGATCGGCGAGGAAGAGCACCGCTCCCTTGAGGATCCCGATCAGCAGCACGCCGTCTTCGTAGTCGCGGCTGATCTCTGCGCCGAGCTCGCTGACCCGTCGCTGGAGCTCCTCGGACCCGATCAGGACCTCACCGATTTGCCCCTCGCCGGGCTGCGGCTCAGTCCGCGTCATGCAGGTTCGCGCTCAGCACCACGACGTCGCCGTTCGCGTGGCTCAGCCTGAACTCCTCCGAGACGGCGACGCCGGCGACCCACGCGACTCTCTCGCCGGCGGTGACGACGGGCAGCCTGTGGCGCAAGGAGCGGGGAACCCTTCGATCGGTGAACAGGTCCTGGAGCGACTTCGTTCCGTGCATCCCGAGCGGGCGGATGCGATCGCCCTCGCGCCACGTGCGGACGACCACGTCGGTGCCGAGCGCCGCCGGGTCGAGGATCGCGCGCTCCGGCCCGTTCACCGGCACCGGCGGGTGACGGAGCTCGGCGCGTACCTCCCAGCGTCCGAAGCGGCAGCGCCCGGGGACGGCGAGCGTGACCGGCTCCGGGGCGGCCTCGTCGGCCTCGCTGAAGCGGATCAGGCCCTGCTCGCAGACGGCCCGCAGGCCGCCACCGAGATCCACCTCCCCGCCCTCGGGGTGGTGCGCGAGGCGCCACATCTCGCTGGCCGACCGCCGCCCGAGCGGCACCTCACGGCCGGCGATGCGCTCGGCGAGCGTGCGCAGCGCCAGCCGCCTCAGGCCCGGCTCCGCGCCCTCGAGTGCATCGGCCCGGATCGCGATCGCCCCCGAGCCGGCGCCCGCCGCCTCCAGCGTCTCAGCGACGACCCGCTCGAGCACCCGCGCCTCCTCGGCCAGCTCGGCCCTGGTCTCCGCCAGGTTTCGCTCCGCGGCCGGGTTCACCTCTCGCAGCGCGGGCAGGACCTCGTGGCGGATTCGGTTGCGGGCGAAGCTGCGGTCGAGGTTCGTGGGGTCGTCGGCAAACGGCAGCCTGGCCGCGGTGGCGAGCCTTCGGGTGTCGGAGCGCTCGATCGACAGCAGCGGGCGGACGAGCCAGCCGCGCCTCGCCGGCAGGCCGAGCAGCGCACGCCTCCCCGGCGAGGCCGCGAGCCGGTACAGGACCGTCTCCGCGACGTCGGTTCGGGTGTGCCCCGTCGCCACCCAATCGCATCCCAGCCGCTCCCGGAGCCGCTCGGCAGCCACATGGCGCGCCTCCCGGGCGGCGGCCTGCATGTTTCCTTCCTCGAGCCGGGGACGCTCCACCCGGAGGTCGATGCGCAGGGACGCGCACAGCCGGCGACAGATCTGCTCGTCGTCGGCCGCCGAGCCCCGCAGGCCGTAGTTCAGATGCAGCGCGTGGACGTTGGGGCGCCCGCAGTGCTCGGCCAGTCCCGCCGCCAGGCAGCCGGAGTCGGGACCGCCGGAGACCAGCACCACCCCCGATGATCGGTCCGAGACCAGGCCGCTCTCCCGCACGACCCGCGCCAGCGATCCAAGCGCCTCCGCTTTCGCCTTCATGCGCCGATCTTACGACCGACCCCGGCGCCCGCTAGGTCTTGGGCCTCGCCGAGAACAGCTCGGCCGGCTCGGGGAATCCCTTCAGCTCCGTCGCGCCGATCGGATCGAACTCGAGGTAGTCGGAGCTCCCGATCGCGTCGACGACCGTACGGGTGACCAGAACCTCGCCGCCGAGGGCTCGCGCGACGACCCGATGGCTGAGGTTGACGTCCGTCCCGAAGTAGTCGGCCTCCCTGTAGACGGCGGTGCCGAAATGGATCCCCACCCTGGGCTGTGGTCGCTCCTGGAAAAGGCCGAGGAAGCCGACCGCCCATTCGGTCAGGGTCGTCGGGTCCGGCGAGACGATCATCACCTCGTCGCCGATCGTCTTCACGATCGTCGCCTCGGCCGGAAGGGTCGCCTCCACGGTCTCGACGAACCGCTCGACCAGATCGAGCGCCTCCTCGTCGCCCTCCTCCTCCGTGTAGCGCGTGAACCCGGTCAGGTCGATGAACGCGAACGCCATCGACACGCGGCCGATCTGCTTGTCCCCCGCAAACTCCGCCTCCATGTGGCCGACCACGTCCTGCTCTATGTAAAAGCGCAGGTAGCGGGTGTGGATGTACTCCATCAGCGGCGTGGTCAGCGGCAGCAGGTCGCCCGCGAGTCCCTCCATCTCCTCCGCCATCTCGTCTGCGTCCACTCCCTCGCGAATCAGGGGCTCGTGTACGTAGAGGTGGAACAGCCTCACCTCCGCCTCGGCGATCGCTCGCAAGGCCCGCGCGTACACCCTGACCAGCTGCAGCAGCGCGACCAGGGGGAAGCCCGCCCCGAGCACCCGCGCGAGCCCGGCCATCGCATCGACGTCCTGCTCCGTGAGCGCGTGCTCTCCGGCGACCGGTGTCCCGAGCAGCGCCATCAGCCGCTCGATCAGCTCCGGCTCGAGCCCGGTGCGGCGGGCCGCCTCGTCGAGGTCGATCGTGCGGGCGGCGCTGGGGAACAGCTCTTCCACGAAGCCGAAGGCGAGCCTGCCCTCGCGCACGGCCGCGCCGAGCGAGCCGAGCGAGTGGCCCCGCTCGCGCATCCGAGCGACCACGCGAGCCTGCGCGGCGGCGGTCACGGTCCAGCGCTCGCCGTCCACGGGAATCACCCCCTGGCGCGCCCAGCGCTTCAGCGTCGAGGCAGGCACCCCGGAGCGCTCAGCCGCCTCGCTGAGCGTGATCACCTCTTCGGGCACGTCTGTGTCCTTTCGAGTCCGCGTCCAGTCAACAAGGAGTCAACAAAGAGCGACGGGGTCTCGATGCCCCGTCGCTCGCGGGCTAGCGGCCCGCGACGTCGGCCGGCGGCGCCTGGTCGCGCCTTGCGGGCTCTCGCCCGCGCCCCAGTCGCCGGAGGGCGGGCGGGCGCGAACCCACTGTTGGCCTGCTGCCCTTTTCGTTGGCGTCAGCTTACGCCCGCGATCGGGGGCAAGTCAACAACAATGGACCTGCCTGCCACATCTACACAGCGAGGTGCTGATACTCCGCGGCGACCAGCTTCCGGTACGGGCCCGTGATCAGCTTCGCCGCCGGCAGATAGAGCAGCGCAGCGCGGGCATCGCCCGAGCACTTGATCTCTCCCCGCGCAATCGCCACGGGCACGCTCGCCGCGCCCTGCAGGTACGCGTTCGCGACCGCCGAGCTCATGGTCAGCTCGAGCTTCGGCTCCCAGGGTGCTCGTGTCGAGAACGTCCACTCGATGCAGCACTCCGTGTCCTGGCTGGCGGCGATGTTCACCGCCAGATCGAGATCCGGACACCTCAGCCTGAGGCGCATGTGCGTCGCCCTCAGGAGCGGGCCGGCCTTCTCGTCCGCGTCGACCTGTGTCAGCACCCGGTCGAGGAGCTCCCGCATCTCCGCGGCGGAACGAAACTTCGTCTTGCCGCGGGTGCGAGTCGCCGTCGCCATCGGTGGCGGCAGTCTAGTGGCTCACGGCACGAGTGCAAGGTCGCCGGGCTACAGGAACGCCGACCCGCGCAGAACCAGGTTCTCGTACAGCTTGTGCTGGATCGTCTCGCGGACCTGCTCCGCGAGGTCGAAGACGAGCTGGCGGTCATCTGCCGCGTCGGGCGGATGGCCGGAGAGGTCGATCGGCTCGCAGAATTCGACCCGCCACCGCGACGGCAGCGGGACCAGGCCGAGCGGTCCGAGCCACGGGAACGTCGGCGTGATCGGAACGAACGGTGCGCCGACCAGCCGGGCGAGGGTGCGGCTCTCGCCGAGCTTCGGGTAGATCTCCTCCGAGCCCACCACCGCGACGGGGACGATCGGAGATCGGGTCCTGAGCGCGACCTCGACGAAGCCGCCGCGGCCGAAGCGCTGCAGCCGGTAGCGCTCGGAGAACGGCTTGCCGGTCCCCTTCACCCCCTCGGGGAACACCATCAGGAGCTGGTCCTGCTCGAGCAGGCGCGTCGCGTTCTCGGGGTTGGCGGGGACGCCGCCGACGCGCCGCATGAAGGCGCTCAGGAACGGCAGCACGAACGCCCAGTCGAGCACCATGAACCGCGGCCAGCGCGGCAAGGAGTGCTGCGTTCGGATCGCCGCGGTCATCATCGACGCGTCGAAGGGGAACACGGAGCCGGCGTGGTTCGCCACCAGCATCGCCCTCCCCCGCGCTGGCACGTTGTCGAGCCCCGTGCTCCTCACCCGCCACCACACGTCGTAGAGGAACTCGAAGAACGGAGTGACCGCCTCGGCGTACTCCTCGTCGAACCCCCACTCGTCTTCGGCGTAGTCGCCGCGCAGACGCTGACCGGCCCGCTGCAGAGCCTCCCGCAACGCGTCCGGCATTCCGCCCGCGGCTCGCTGCGCGGCGCTGAGCGGCCCGAGCCCCTCCTCGACCCCCTCGCGCAGGCCTCGGAGGAACTCGGCCACGGCGTCGGGGCCCACCCCGTGGCCGTCCTCGGTGGTGACGCCCGGACCCTCCACGCTCACCTCCTCGCGAGCAGGTCGGAGACGGTGCGCGGCCCCGGCACCGGCGCGATGCGGCGACTCCCCGCCACCTCGACGAAATCGCGAACGGCCCCGAGAGCGTCGAAGGCCGGCTCGTAGCCGATCTCCTCGCGGAGCCGCCTGTTGTCGACGCCGCGGCCATATCGCAGCAGACGCACGGCGTCGCCGTATGTGCTGCCGATCTCGAACCGCCTTCCGAGCTGTGTGAGCGCCGGGCCGAACAGCGGGTGTGGGATCGGCACGGAGGGCTTCCCCGCGTTCCTCAGGATCCTGCTCAAGGACACCGCCCCCGAGGGGGCGACGTTGACCGCGCCCCGGACGGGGTTCCGCACCGCGGCCTCGATCGCGCCGGTGGCATCGGAGGAATGGATGAACTGCAGCCTCGGGTCGAATCCGAGCTGGGTCGGGACGACCGGCAGCGACAGGTAGCGGACGAGCGGGGTGTGGATGTCCGGGCCGATCTCCGGCTGGTAGCGGAGCACGCAGCAGGTCACCTCGGGGTGGCGGCGGGCGAACGTCTCGAAGTAGTTCTCCAGCTCTCCGACGTCACGCTGGAAGCGCGTCTTGAGGGGGTAGCGGCGCGCCATGTCCTCGGTGAAGAAGGCCGGCGCCGCCCCCTCCGACCCGTAGATCGCGGCCGATCCCCGGGCCACCAACGTCCGCAGCGTGCTCGTCTTCTCGCACGCCGCGAGCAGCTGCAGGGTGCCGATCACGTTGATGTCGTGAAGCGCCCGCTCGGGCTTTCCCGGGGCCGGATACCACAGGAACCCGCAATGAACGACCGTGTCGGCCTCGGTGCCGGGCAAGAGCCGGGTGAGCACCGGATTGCGGATGTCGGCCTCGATCAGCTCCGTGCGTTCCAGCTCGGCGGCGGGTGGCTCGGTGTCGATCCCGGCCACGAATTCGACGGTCGGGTCACGCTCGAGGCGCCTCGCGAGCTCGGTCGCCCAGTGGTCCGAGATTCCCGTGATCACGATACGGCGGCCCATCACTCACCCTCAACCTCAGAGTCAGAGTGCTGTCCGAGGGTCTCGGAGATCGCCTCGATCACACGAACCGCCGCCATCGTCGAGACCTCACGCGCCTGGGTGCCGCGCTTCGCCAGCTCGGCCCGCGCCGCCTCCGCGCTTCGCGCGATCTGCGCGCGGCTGTCCTGCCCCAGGGCGACGAGGGGATCGAGCAACTCCCCCGCGCGGCCGAGGGTGCCGACCCGCAGGTCTGTCGCGGCCGCCGCACCCGCCTCTCCGAGACTCGACAGCGTGTCCTCGATCGCCGCACGGAGGTTCTCGGGGAGTCCGCGCTGATGGGGCGGTCTCGACTGCTCCAAAGTCCCGGAAGCTTATGCGACCTATCCTCGGCCGATGCCTGCTTTCCTCGAGCCCACCGCGCCGACCGCCGCGGACGCCCTGCTACCCGCCGACCCCGGTGCGGCCCTGCTGCTCGCCCAGGATCTCCTCGAGGCGCCACGGATGAGCAACCACAGCCACGGCCTGTGGGGCTACCACGGTGTGACGGACGGTGGCCGCGCGCTGACCATCCAGTCGACCGGGATCGGCGGCCCGAGCGCTGCGATCGTGCTGCGGGAGCTTCGCGACCTCGGCGTGGAGCGAGCGGTTCGGATCGGCGCCTGCATCCCGCTGGACACCGAGCTGCGGCCGGGCGACGTGATCGTGGTCGAGCGCGCCCTGGTGGCGGACGGCACCAGCGCGGCGCTCGGCGCCGAGGGCTCGGTGCCCGCCGATCGCGCGCTCACGAAGCGGCTGATCGAGGCCGCTCCGGCCGCCCGCGCGGCGACGGTCGCAAGCACCGATCTCTTCTACGGCTCTCGCCCCGCGCACGGCGCACCCGCCGCCGATCTCGAATCGGCCGCGCTGCTCGCGCTCGGCGCAGCGCTCGGGTTGGCGGTCGCGGGGATCCTGGTGGTCGGAGACCTGCAACCCGGCGACGGAGGCGGAGCCGAGCACGTCGCCGGCCCTGATAAGGGGGCGATTCGCCTGGGGAGGATCGCCTCGGCGGCGCTCGGAGCTCAGGACCCTTCGCCCGGGTCCGGGACCGAGAGCCGCGCCTGATCGGTGGCAACGCTCTCGGCGGCGGCCAGTCGCCGGCGCAGCTCGGCCATGTCGTCGGCGACCTCGTCGAGTCTGTCCTCCAGCAGCTCGAGGCGGTCGGAGACGCTCCGAACCCTGCGTTCCAGCCGCTCGATGTCCGTTCCGGAAGGCATGTTCAGCGCGGTCATCGCGGAGCGCTGAGCCTGAAGCACCCTCTCACCCGCACCGAGCGCGGTGGCGAGCGCCTGGTTGAAGAGCGGGTTCTCGAGCAGGTTCTGTGCCAGCTCGCCGAACGCGTCCTCGCCGGCCGTCGACAAGCGGTCCCTGAGACCGTGCTCGGGGGGCTCCTGCTCGTTCACGTCGCTCCCTTCTGATCGGGGACGATCTCGCGGCGCCAGCCTACTACCAGCGTGTTTTTCAAGATCGGCGCGTGGTCTGCCGATGGCATTTCAACAGGGCGCGGAGCCCGAGGAGCCTAAAGCGCAGCTTAATGCGCTATTCGGTCCGTCGGACTCGGTTAGGTTTCCATTGCCAGAGCACCGGTTCCACATTGCACAGCGACAATCGAACAGGTAGCGTGTCCGTGCCTGCCAGGCCAAGGTTCGCGCGCTCAGGGACGCGGCGTTCCAGGTGCTTCGCGGGCACCGGGGAACCGCAAGGATGAGACAGAGGCTGCTTCTAATCATTTCTTTGGCGGTCCTGGCGGCCGTGTCCGTCGCGGGCGGCGTCAGCGCGCAACCGGACATCGTGGGCAGCGGGCAGGACGCGGTCGACATCGACCTGCCGGCCGGAGAGAAGCTGCCGGCGCTCCCCGCGTGCTCCAACCTCGCCGATGACGACGGCGACGGCCTCAAGGACCTGGGCGACCCCGGATGCTCGGGTCCGACCGACACTGACGAGTACAACGCCCCGGCTCCGAGCGGCGGCGGCACCACGACCACGCCGGGCACCACGACCACGCCGGGCACGACCACCACGCCCGGCACCACCACCACGCCGGGCGGGGGCACGGTCCCGCCCAGCGGCAGCTACGAGCCCGGCGGCGGCGGCGGGGGCGGCGGCGGGGGCGGTCAGGGTGGCGACGGCGGCGGCAACGGTGGCAACGGCACGGGCGGCGTCAAGGGCAAGCCCGACAAGGGTGGGGGCACTGAGGGCGGCGGAGGCGGCGGCGGCATGAATGCCCCGATCCGCAAGCCGGACGGGACCCCGACGCAGTCCAACCCCGGGCTCAGCATCGCCGAGTTCGGTCCGGCGCCGGTTGAAGGCGTGCCGAGCTTCATGATCAACCAGTTCGAGATCCCGCCGTTCATGCTCTCGATCTATCAGGCGTGCGGCACCCAGTACGGGATCCCGTGGCCGATCCTGGCGTCGATTCACAAGATCGAGAGCGCCTTCGGCACGAACATGGGTCCCTCCACGGCGGGCGCGATCGGTCAGATGCAGTTCCTCCCCTCGACGTGGAGGGCGTACGGGGTCGACGCCAACAGCGACGGACGCAAGGATCCGTACAACCCGCTCGACTCCGTGTGCGCAGCGGCCCGGTACCTGAACGCGGCCGGCGGAGAGGACGACCTGGAGCGGGCGATCTTCGCCTACAACCACGCCGACTGGTACGTCGACGAGGTGCTGCTCGTGGCCCGCCAGTACGGGAAGCTGCCCGACGGCATCGTCGGCTCGCTCACCGGGCTCACCGAGGGCGCGCACTTCCCGGTCGCGGCCCGGGCCCGCTACGCCGACGACCTCTCCGAGCGCGAGATCCTCGAGCGCACGAAGCCGAGCAAGCGCTCCGAGCTCGGGGGCGTCACCGCCGAGACGGTCAGCTCCTCGCCCACGCGGAGGGGGATCAACATCTACTCGCGCGAGGGCGCCCCGGCCGTCGCGGTGAACGACGGCGTGATCAAGGACATCGGCCGCTCCAGGAAGCTCGGCAAGTACGTGGTGCTCCAGGACGCGTACGGCAACCGCTTCACCTACGCGCAGCTCGGCAAGGTGTCCGAGGTCTATCCCGTGCCCAAGCAGCAGAAGCTGAGCGCCGACGACTTCGAGCTCCTGGGTCCGAAGGAGGACCAGGAGCCCGACCGGCCCGCGAGCTCGAAGGACACCGCGAAGGACCTCGCCAAGAGCACGGGCGCGAGCGGGCGCTCCGCCAGCCGAAGCAAGGGGCGCCCGACCAACAGCGAGGACCTTCGCCCGCGCCTGTACGCGTATCCGGAGCGGCCGCGCAACGTCGATCGCGCCGACCTCACGGGCCAGCTCGACAGGCTGTTCGACGACCGGTTCCCCGGCTACGAGACCTTCAAGGCGTACTTCGGCGGCGTGCTGAAGTTCGACCGCCGCGAGACGGACATGCGATCGCTCGAGGAGGGCTCGAAGGTGGTCGCGGGCACGGTGCTGGGGCGGATCGGAAAGACCGACGAGCTCGCCCCGCACGTCCACTTCACGATCAAGCCCGCGGGCAAGGGCGCGAAGACCATCGACCCGAAGCCGATCCTCGACGGCTGGAAGCTGCTCGAGACCACCGCGATCTACCGCGCCGAGGGCCGCAGCCCGTTCAACGAGGCCGACGTGAGCCAGGTGCTGTTGATGTCGAAGGCGGCGCTGGAGCGCCACGTGCTCAACAACCCGCGGCTCGAGATCTACGCCTGCGGGCGCCAGGACATCCAGACCCACCAGATCAACATCCGCGTGCTGCGAACCCTGTCGGTGCTGGCCGCCGAGGGCTTCCGGCTCACCGTCACCTCGCTGAAGTGCGGCCACAGCGTCTACACGTCGAGCGGCGGCGTCAGCCACCACTCCTCCGGGAACGCGGTCGACATCGCTCAGGTCAACGGGATCCCGATCCTCGGCCACCAGGGCTCCGGCTCGATCACCGAGCAGGTGATCCGCGAGCTGCTCAAGATGCAGGAGCCCAACCAGGGCGACCAGATCATCTCGCTGATGGACCTCGGCGGCCCGACCCTCTCGATGGCCGACCACGCCGACCACATCCACGTCGGGTTCACGCCGGGGTACGGCGAAGGCGAGGTCGACAAGCAGTTCGAGGCCGTGCTCAAGCCCGGCCAGTGGGAGCAGCTGATCGACCGCATAGGCAAGCTCGACCAGCCGAAGGTCCCGCGTAACCCCTCGAAGTACGCACTCCCGGCGGGCAAGGGCGGCGAGCGCTCCAGAGACGCCCACGCGGGCGAGTAGCCGCGAGCCCGGCGCGCCTCTTCCCCTTCGTCCAGCTCGACTTCCCGGGCCGTCTCGCGCTTGACGACGGCCGCTACCTGGTGCGTAGCGAGGGAGAGGCGAGCGAGGTCGTGATCGTGGCCACGCTCGGGGCGCCGCCGCGGCGGCGCTGGCGTCGGGCCCGACCCCAGCCGGTGGAGCGCGAGGCCGCCCCCGAGCCGCTTCCCCTGACCAGGGTGACGGTTGTAACGCCCGAGGACCTCGAGGGGAGCGCGGAGGCGACCGGGTGGCTGGAGAGGATGACGCGCGAGGACGAGGCCGCGGCGGCGTTCGTCGATGGGGCGCTGCGCCTCGTCAACCGGGCCCTGCACGCTCACGCCACCGCGGCCCAGGATCCCTACGCGCACGAGGTCTCGCCGGCCCACGCGGCCGCACTGCGAATCGGCTACGGGGAGGGCGAGCAGGTCGCTGAGGGGCTGTGGACCGAGGCGCGCGAGCTGGTGCGGCGAGAGCCGCGCCGCCGGCGCGCCGCCAGCCTCCAGCCGCAGGAGCGGGTCGCCGCGGTGCTCGGGGGACGCCAGCGGGTGGAGGCCTCCGAGACCCTGCTGCTACGCGCCCGCCTCGACCTCGATCAGGGGCGGGACCGGGAGGCCGCGCTGCAACTCCGTGCCGGGCTGTCGGCGCTGCTCGCAGAGACCGCGCCCCGGGTCGGCGCCGCTCACGAAGATGACCTCGCCGCCCTTCGCGAGCGCGAGTCCGAGGTCGAGCGGCTCGCGAGCGCCGCTCTGCGGGGCGAGGCCGACCCAGCGGGCCAGGCGACGCTCGCGGACACCCTCGCTCGCTGCGAGCGGGTGCTGCGCCGCCGACGGCTGGCGCCCGACGTCTAGTCCGAATATCTAGCTCGACTTGAGGGTTACTGTGGCAGCTGCCCGATGACCCGGTGCTAGGCTGGCCCGCCAACCAAGATCGCGAGTGTGGGATTGGGGGCCCCGGCTGCCGGACGACGGGGTATCTGCGAACGTGGGGGTAGAGCCGAGCGGAGGGCGAACCACGCCGGTGTGCTCAGCCGCCGCGTCGCGCCAGCGCTGCTCGCTCTCCTCGCCGCTCCTCCCGCTGCCGGCGCCGACCCGGTGACCATCGACACGCCGCTCCGCAACGTCTCACGCACGCACGACCTCGCCGAGGCCGAACCGACGATCTCCTACAACCCCACCAACCCGAAGAACATCATCGTCGGCGGGAACCTCTGGCAGCCGCTGACCCAGTCGGATAACTGGGACCTGATCGGACTCAGGCCCACGAGCTGATCTCTCGTGTCGGCGCCGCCCGGGGCGTTCTCCGGCTGCATCGCGCCGACGCTAACCGAGCCGTCGGCTACTCAGGCGGGTTGCAGGGCGGCGACCAGGGCGGCCAGATCCTCGACCACGTCGCCGTCCATGCGCACCGTGGCTTCATCGTCGTACGGGGTCGGCCCCTTGGTGACGATCGCAACCCGGCCGCCGGATGCAAGCGTCAGCTCCGGCAGCCCTGCGACCGGGTAGACCTCGAGCGAGGAGCCGACGCAGAGCAGCAGCTCGGCTCGCGCGGCGAGCTCCTCGGCCTCCGCCATCGCCCCGGCGGGCAGCAGCTCGCCGAACAGCACCACGTCAGGCTTCACGAGACCGGCGCAGTTGCTGCACACGGCGACGCCGTCGTCGTCGAACAGCTCCTCGACCTCCTCCAGCAGCCACGATGCCCTACATGAAGTGCAGCTCGACGTGTCGATGCTGCCGTGGACCTCGATCAGCCGCTCGGTGCCGG
>OBLS010000722.1_pt1 | contig 12585 bp, 9 predicted proteins | sample 1519901 | NCBI WGS metagenome assembly OBLS01 (sample SAMEA3113585, study PRJEB22503) | soil metagenome
AGTGCGACGCTAACACCCGCCACTGACACTCGAACGGGCGGAGACGTTCGAGTCGCAGTGTTCAATCAGTTAGGGATAACTATCTCTTTCGCGGTCATCGCGTGCAAGACGTGCACGAGGCGCACGCGCGCGGAGGATCACCGGGAAATGTCGGGTGTGGCATCGAGAGACGCTACTGGTTCTTGCCGTGGAACAGCTCCGACACACTCGCGTCCTCGGACGCCCCGGCACGCCCCACGCGCTGGATAGGATGGCGCGACATCGGCCGCGACATCGACCGCGACATCGAGCGCGAGAGGAACGAGACGACATGACCGAATCGATCAATGCTGCGCGTGACCTGATCGATCGCTACTGGGAGAAACTGCTCGAGCTCGAACCGCTCCTCGGGACCATGGTCGGCGACGAGCGGTACGACGATCGGCTCCCCGACCCCAGCGACGCCGGCCGTGCGGCGCGCGAAACGCTTCACCGCTCGGCGCTCGAGGAGCTCGCACTCCTCGATCGCGACCTCGAGGACGTCGACCTGCGCACCACGCTCGACGTGCTCGAGGCGATCGCCTCGCGTGAGATCGCCGCGCTCGAGCATCGCGTCGACCGCTTGCAGTCCGTCAGCCACCTGTGGGGTCCCGGCGGGATCATCGGCGAGCTCGCCTCGATGCAGCGCGCCGACACGCCGGAACGCCTCGACCGGTACGTCACTCGCTTGGCGCACGCGCCCGAGTTCTACGAGGCGGTCATCGGCGTCACGAAGGACGGACTCGCCGCCGGCGTCACCGCGCCGCGCGTCGTCGTCGAACGCGCCGTGGCGCAGGTCGAGCGCGTCCTGGCGACGCCGGTAGAGGAATCGCCCGGACTGTTGCCACTTCCGCAGGACGACGCAGCCGGGCGCGAACGCGTCATCGAGACGCTGCGCGACCACTTCATGCCGGCGCTCTCGCGCTACCTCGACGCGCTCCGCGAGTACCTGCCGTCGGCGACCGAGACGATCGGCCTGCACGCCCTGCCGGGCGGCGACGAGATCTACTCGGCCCAGATCCTGTCGTGGACGACCCTGCCGCTCGAGGCACAGAAGGTGCACGACCTCGGGCTCGAGGACCTGGCGAAGATCCAGGAGGAGCGACGCTTGGCGGCGGAGCAGATCGGCGCCGCGGATCCGAAGGCCGCCGCCGCGCTTCTCGACCAGCGAGGGAACCGCGCCCGGACGAAGGAGGAGCTCGTCGCTCTCGCCGAGTCACAGGTCGCGAAGGGATGGGAGGCGTCTCGCACCTCGTTCGGCCGGCTGCCGTCGGAGAACTGCACGGTGAAGCCGGTCGAGGAGTTCCGCGAAGCCGACATGCCGTTCGCCTTCTACCAGCCGCCGTCCGCCGACGGGTCGCGCAAGGGCATCTACTACGTGAACGGCGGAGACCTGGAGGGCAAGCCGCTCCACCATCTGGCCACGACGACGTACCACGAGGCGAACCCGGGCCATCACTTCCAGATCGCGATCGAGCAGGAGCTCGGCGAGCGGCCCGCGCTCCGGCGGTTCGGCGGCCTCATGGCCGGGTCCGCGTTCGCCGAGGGGTGGGGCCTGTACAGCGAACGGCTGGCCGACGAGATGGGTCTGTTCGAGAACGAGGGCGAACGCCTCGGCATGCTCGACATGCAGGGGATGCGCGCGGCGCGCCTCGTCGTCGACACGGGGATCCACGCGTTCGAGTGGACGCGCGAGCAGGCCATCGACCTGCTCGAGCAGGCCGGGGTCGCGCACACCGATGCCGTGATCGAGACCGACCGCTACATCGCGCTCCCCGGTCAGGCGCTCGCGTACAAGACCGGACAGTTCGAGATCGAACAGCAGCGCGCCGACGCGACCAAGCGCGACGGGGACGCCTTCTCGCTGTCGGCGTTCCACGACCGGCTGCTGGCGCTCGGCTCGCTCCCGCTGTCGGCGCTCCGGCGGGAGCTCTCGCGCACGCAGTAGAAGCCAAAGCCCCGGCTAGGTCGGCTTCTCCGCTCGAAGGATGACGTAGTCGACAAGACCGTTCCGCCACAGCAGCTCCGTGGCCGAAACGAACGTTCGCGCCGCGACCCGCATCGTCAGGGGTGCGTGTGTCGTCTCGAGTCTGCGGCGAACGAACCGCAGCGCCGGCCCGATCGTCCGGTCGCCGACTCGCCTCGCGTGGACCTCGTCGAACCCGGCCGCCCCGGCCGACGCCACGATCTGGCCGACGGACGCGGCCGCGCTCGCGCGGAGGCCCCACACACGGAGTTGGGCTAGAGCGGCAGCGCCCTCGACCGGTCCGCGCGGCATGCGGTTGGTCGCGATGTCCGACATCGACAGCACGCCGCCGGGACGCAGCACGCGGAACGCCTCGGCGAGGAACCGGCGCCGAGACGCGAAGTGGAACGCGGCCTCGACGCTGATCACGCCGTCGAAACTGTCATCGCGCAGCGGCATCCGAGTCGCGTCGCCGTTCAACGCGAGCGCTCCGGCTTCCTCGAGCCACGCGCCGCCCGCTATCAGCTGCGACCGCGTCACGTTCAGCGCGACGAGCCGGCTCGGCTCAGCTCTCTCCGCGATGAGCGGGTCCTGGGCGCCGAGCCCGTTCCCCACGTCCAGGATCGAGCCGCCCCTGGGGAGCTCGGCAGCGAGCGTCTCGACCAGCCGCCGAACGGCGACCGGCGCCTCGTCCGGATCGCTCCCATCGCCGTGCCAGAGCCCCAGGTTCAACCAGCCGTCGTCGAGCGCGAGGAAGAAGTCCTGCCCGATCGAGTCGTAGACGGCGGCTGCCGGGTTCCGTCCCTGCTTGAAGAAGGCGGCGGCGTGCCGCAACCGCTCCCGTGTCCAGACGGTCATGCCTCCAGCGTAGGACCGGTGCGCGGCACCTCTCGGTTTGCCCTATCCAGCCGGACGCGTTGGAATGGCGGCCCCCGTCGGAAGGAGGAACGCAATGGACAAGGTCGTGCACTTCGAGATCCCGGCCGACGACACCGCCCGAGCAAAGGAGTTCTACGGCTCGATCTTCGAGTGGCAGCTTCAAGAGGTCCCGGAGATGCAGTACGTCACCCTGATCACGTCTCCGGTCGACGAGCAGCAGCTGCCGACGGAACGCGGTGCGATCAACGGCGGCATGTACAAGCGATCGAACCAGGCACCGGCGACGCCCGTCATCACGATCGGCGTCGACTCGATCGACGAGGCGCTCAAGAAGGTCGAGGCAGGCGGCGGCGAGACGATCGCGCCGAGGACCGAGATCGAAGGGATGGGCGCGTTCGCCTACTTCAAGGACACCGAGGGCAACACGCTCGGCCTGTGGGAGAACCTCTAGTCGTACCGCGCGGACGATCACCTCGGTGACCACCACCGTCGATCGAACGCGCCTGAACGAGCTCACCGAGCGCGAGCTCGCGCGCTTCGAGAACGAACATCCAACGAGCCGTTCGCTGTTCGAGCGCGGCAAGGCGAACCTGCTCGCCGGCGTGCCGATGCCGTGGATGACCGAGTGGGCAGGCCCGTTCCCGGTGTTCGTCGCGGAGGCCGAGGGCGCACGGTTCCGAGACGTCGACGGCCGGGAGTACGTCGACCTCTGCCTCGGCGACACCGGCGCGATGACGGGTCACGCACCGAAGACCGCGGTCGAGGCGATCGCCTTACAGGCGGCGAAGGGCATCACCCTGATGCTCCCCACCGAGGACTCGATCTGGGTGGGGGCGGAGATGCAGCGGCGGTTCGGCCTCCCGTTCTGGCAGTTCTGCCTGACCGCGACGGACGCGAACCGCTTCACGATCCGACTGGCCCGTGCGATCACCGGCCGGCCCAAGATCCTCGTGTACAACTACTGCTACCACGGCTCGGTCGACGAGACGATCATCACGATCGAGGACGGGGCCACCGGCTCGCGCCCGGGGAACATCGGACCGCCCGTCGACCCGAACGAGACGACGCGCGTGGTCGAGTTCAACGACGTCGACGCGCTCGAACGCGCGCTCGCGCACGGCGACGTTGCGTGCGTCCTGGCCGAGCCGGCGCTCACGAACATCGGCATCGTCCTGCCGGACGACGGCTACCACGACGCGTTGCGAGAGCTCACCCGAACGAACGGGACGTACCTGGTGATCGATGAGACGCACTGCATCTGCGCGGGGCCCGGCGGCGCCACGAAGGCGTGGGGCCTCGAACCGGACTTCCTGACGATCGGCAAGCCGCTCGCGAGCGGCGTTCCGGCCGCGTGCTACGGCATGACCACCGAGGTTGCGGACCGCGCGCAGGCGTACATGGACTCGCTCCCGACGACCGACGTCGGCGGCATCGGCGGGACCCTGTCCGGCAACGCGCTCAGCCTCTCGGCGATGCGCGCGACGCTCGAGACCGTGCTCACGGACGACGCGTTCGAACGCATGATCTCGCTCGGCGAGCGATGGGCCGCCGGCGTGAAGGACGCGATCGAGCGGCATCGCCTCCCGTGGGAGGTTCAGCGGCTCGGCTGCCGCGCGGAGTACTGGTTCACGCCCACCCCGCCTCGGAACGGAGATGAGGCCGCGGCTGCCGACGACCATGAGCTCGCGCGCTTCACGCATCTGTACGCGCTGAACCGCGGGATCCTCCTGACGCCGTTCCACAACATGGCGCTGATGTCGCCGGCGACCACGGAGGCCGACGTCGACGCTCACTCACTCATGTTCGACGAGATGTGCGGGGAGCTCGTGGCTTAGGGGTCGATCGGACTCGCCTACCGGAATCGCGTGGCTACCCGCGACTCGCCCGAAGCGCCTGGCGGATGCGCACACGGCCAGGCCGGAGCACCGCGGCCGAGTAGATCCTCGTCGCGAGCGGAACGAGTGCAACCGTCGCGGCGACCGTGATCGCCACCGACAGGAGCGCGCCGAGCAGACTTGTTTCACCGAGCACGATGCGCGACGGCATGACGAGCGGCGCCGATGGCGGCAGCAGCGACGCGACCGTCGCGAGCGTCGACGACGGGTTGCCGATGGCGTTCAGGCCGATCAGGAACGAACCCACGATGAGGAGCGTCAGCGGCGTCATCGTGCTCTGAAGGTCCTCCTGACGAGGAACGATCGAGCCGGCCACCGCGAACAGGCTCGCGTAGAAGAAGAACCCGAAGATGAACCACACCAGGACGATCCCGATCGTCGCGATCGCGCCGGAGGGGAAGTCCAGCGATCCGACCGTCTGCGCCGCGATGAGACCGACCACCCCGATCAGGAGCAGCTGCAGCAACCCCAGCACGCCGATCCCGAGGATCTTCCCGCGCAACAGCTGCGATGGACGAACCGTCGCCAGGAGCACCTCGACCACGCGGGAGGACTTCTCCTCGACCACGCCGGCCGCAACCCAGTACCCGTACGCGAACAGCTGCCCGTACAGGGCGAGAACGCCGACGAACGCCACGGCCGAGTTCTCGCGCCTGCGATCGTCGACCGGCTCGAGCGCGCGTACTTCCGGCGGCGCCTGATCGAGCGCCGCACGGATCTGGTCATCGCTGAGGCCGGTTCCGCGCAAGGCCTCCTCGGTGCGCATGCGTTGCGACACCGCCTGCACGATGCCGACGAGCTCGGCGGGCGGCTCCGACCGAACGACGATCTCTCTACCGCCGATCACCGCCGCGTCGAGTCGGTGGTCCCGCACCGCCGCCACAGCCGCCGCGCCGTCGGACGTCGTGACGAGCTGGACGTCGACATCCAGCAGTTGCGCCGCCTGGACGCTGCGCTCCGCGACCTGGCGCGCATCGTCCACGGCACCGAGCTTGTACCGCGTCTCACCGCCGAGCACCGACGACGCCACGATCACCCCGACGAGGACGAGGAGCGTGATCGCGGTCGAGATCAGGAAGCCTCGGTCGCGGCCGCGTTCGACGAACTCCCGACGCGCGACGATCGCCCACACGCGCTTCGTCGCCATCGGTGCGCTCACGATCCGACCACCTCGCGGAAGATCTCCGACAGCGTCCGGCGAACCACGCTGAAGTGACGGATCTCTCCGGCCAAGCGTGCCCCGTCGAGAACGTCGCCCTCGCGAACCCCGTCCTCGATTTCGACCACGCCGCCGTCGGGAAACCGCTCGACGACGCGAACGCCCGGCAGACGATCGAGCCACAACGCGTTCGGTGCGCCCACCTCGATGCGCACCAGGCGTCGGGAATCCGACGCACGGAGCTGGTCGATCCCACCCGCGGCGACCACGCGACCGCGATGGATCAGCACGATCGAGTCGCACAAGCGCTCGACGAGCTCGAGCTGGTGGCTCGAGAAGACGACGGGAACACCGCTCTCCGCCTGCCCCCGAAGCACCCCCGACAGCACGTCGACGCCGACGGGATCGAGTCCGCCGAACGGCTCGTCGAGCACGAGCGCGTCCGGCTGGTGAACGAGGGCGGCTGCGAGCTGTACGCGCTGCTGGTTCCCGAGCGACAACGTCTCGGTTCGGTCGCCCGCGCGTTCGGCAATGCCGAGGAGCTCGGCGGTTCGCTCGCCCTGCCGCCGCGCCGTGTCGCGGTCGAGACCATGGAGCCGCGCGAGGTAGACGAGCTGATCGAGGACCCTCATCTTCGGGTACAGCCCGCGCTCTTCCGGCATGTAGCCGAACCGGCGGCGCGTCTGGAAGTCGACGGTTCGTCCGCGCCATCGCACCTCGCCCCGATCGGGAGAAAGGACTCCGAGGACGATCCGCATCGCGGTGGTCTTGCCGGCACCGTTGGGGCCGACGAAGCCGACGATCTCGCCCTCGGCGACCGAGAACGACACGTCGTCGAGGGCGACGACGTCCCCGAAGCGACGCGACAGGCCGACGAGCTCGAGCACTACGCTCCGGAGATCACGAGGACGGCCTTGCCGTTCACCCGGCGTTGCATCAGGGCATCGATCGCCGACGCGGCGTCGGTCCACGGCACCTCGAGGTCGATCGACGAGACGAGCCGTCCTTCGGCGACGAGCGCGGAGAGAGCGGCGAGACGTGCCGTTCCGATGCGGCCGCGAAGCAGCTCGTACACGACGAAGTAGCCGAGCATGCGCGGCGAACCCTTCCGGTAGAAGGTCCGCGGGTCGAAGCGCGCCGGCTCGTTCGAAGAGTTCCCGAACGAGACGATGATGCCGTCGGGGCCCACGCGCGAGACCGCCGCGGACAGCGAATCTCCCCCCACCGACTCGGCGATCAGGTCGAACTCTGAACCCTCGCTCTCGAGACCCATGACGATCTCATCGGCACCGAGCTCTCGAAGGCCAACCCCGCGTTCGGGGCGCCCGACGATCGCCGTCACGGTCGCACCGGCCATCTCGGCCAGCTGCACGGCGAATCGTCCGACGCCCCCCGCCGCACCGGTGATCGCGACGCGCCGCCCGAGCAACGATCCGATCGGCGACAGCACGCCGACCGCCGTGAGCCCGGCGACCGGCAACGTCGACGCGGTCTGGAACGACAGGGATTCCGGGATCTCGGCCAGATGATCGGCACGGACCGCGGCGCGTTCGGCCCACGCTCCGCCGTTCGCCCAGCCGACGACGCGCGCTCCTTCGGCAGGACCCGTCGCGTCCGCAGTCGGCCGGACGACGACCCCGGCGAGGTCCCATCCGGGCCGCCAACCCTCCTCAGCGCTTCCGAGCGCGATGCACTCGCCGCGGTTCAGGGAGACCGCTTTCACCTCCACGAGCGCGTGATCCGCTGCCGGTACGGGGTCGGCGACCTCTCGAATCCGGACGCCGCCGGTCGCCGCGACGAGCGCTCGCATCAGGTCACGATCTGATGCGGCATGGAGAACCCGGGCGCGGCGTTCTGCTCGGCGTGAATCAGGTGCATGAGCGCGTTCACCTGGGCGAGGTGTGTGAACGCCTGGGGGAAGTTCCCGAGATGACGTCCCGTACGCGGGTCGATCTCCTCGGCGTACAGCCCAAGTGGGCTCGCGAACGAAAGCAGCTTCTCGCAGAGCTCCCGAGCGCGGGGGATCTCTCCGATCTCCGCGAGCGCCGAGACCAACCAGAACGAGCAGATCGCGAACGTTCCCTCCTCGCCCGAAAGCCCGTCGTCGGTCTCCTCCACGCGATAGCGGAGCACGAGCCCATCGACGGTGAGCTCATCGGCGATCGCCAGAACCGTCGCGCGGATCCGTTCGTCATCCGCCGGAAGGAACCTGACGAGGGGCAGCAGCAACAGCGATGCGTCGAGCGCGGTGCCGCCGTAGTACTGAGTGAACACGCCTCGATCGTCGACGCCGTGGGCGAGGACATCGGCGTGGATCTCGTCGGCGACGGCCTGCCACTTGTCCGTCAACGCCTCCTCGCCGCGACTCCGGGCGAGGCGCGCCCCGCGGTCGAGCGCGACCCAGCAGAACATCTTCGAAGAGGTGAAGTGCTTCGGCTCTCCCCGCACCTCCCATATACCGCGGTCGGGTTCTCGCCAGTGCGCGATCGTGGCGTCGACCTGCTCGACGACGAGCGACCACGAGCGCTCGGTGACGCGGTTCCGAGACTTCGCGTGGAGATACACCGAGTCGAGGAACACGCCCCAGACGTCGTTCTGCCTCTGGTTCCAGGCGCCGTTGCCGATCCGCACGGGCTTCGCGCCCTCGTACCCCGACAGGTGGTCGAGCGTGTGCTCCGTAAGCTCGCGTTCGCCGCCGACGCCGTACATCACCTGCAGGTCCTGACCATTGTCCGTCCTGTCGGCGACGAACTCGAAGAACGCATCGGCCTCGGAATCGAATCCGGTCGAGTACAGCCCCCACAGCGCGAACGCCGAGTCTCGGATCCAGCTGTACCGATAGTCCCAGTTGCGCTCTCCGCCCGGCGTCTCGGGTAACGACGTTGTCCCCGCCGCGACGAGGGCACCGGTCGGCGCGTACGTCAGCCCCTTCAGGGTCAACGCGCTGCGCTGGAGGTAGATCCGCCACGGGTGATCGGGAAACTCGCCGTGGTTGAGCCACTCGCGCCAGAACTCCTGCGTGCGCCACACCCGGTCGGCGGCGTCCTGATAGCTCGTCGCAGGTTGGTGCGCGGACCACGAGAGCGCGACGAAGCGCTCGTCGCCCTCGCGGAGCGTCGTGCTCGCATACGCGCGGCGTCCCTCGAACCCCATGCGGAGATCCGACGTGAGTCGAAGCATCAGATCGCCGTCAGGTGTGCGCGCCTCGGCAGCCGAATATCCCTCCCCGAGGTACTCCCACGCGACGCTCGATCGCGCGTAGTCCGGCGCGGGCTCGCAGTCCATCACCAGCTCGACGTGACCGTTCACGCACCGGATCGTGCGGAGCAGGCAGTGCTCGGCCTCGTAATCGTCGGGCGGACGCTGGTAGTCAACCGCGCGTTGGGTGTCGTCGTACCACTGGCCGATCAGCAGCGCGTCGCGGACGATGATCCACCCCGAGTGGGTCTGCCACGTCGTCTCGAGCACGAGGGTTCCCGGCACGTACCGCCGGCCAGCCGGAACGGTGACGTCGCGCGGGCCGACGCGGAAATGTCCGGCCGAGCGATCGAGCATCGCCGCGAACACCGACGGCGAGTCGGGTCTCGGTAGACAGAGCCATTCGACGTTCCCGCTCGGCGCGATGAGCGCCTGGACGTGACGATCCGAGAGGAAGCCGTACTGCGCGATGGGCGGGAACGGACTCGCGTCCGCGTACGGGCCCGTGCGCTGCATCCGCGGATGGTATCGCCGTCACCGGCTGGAGACGCCGACGATCCGCTCGATCCCCTCTTCGGAGAGTCCCGACGCTACGCCGCGACGAACGGTTCGGTCTCGGGCGGCCTCGGCATGTCGACCTCCGACATGTCCTCGCGTTCGAGCGCGATCGCCAACACCTCGTCGATCGTCTCCACCGGATGGAACGCGATCTCCTCGCGAACCTGCTCGGGAACGTCGTCCAGGTCGCCCTCGTTCCGCTTGGGGAGGATGACCTCCTTCAGCCCGGCGCGGTGCGCCGCGAGCACCTTCTGCTTGAGCCCGCCGATCGGCAACACACGCCCCTGCAGCGTGACCTCGCCGGTCATGCCGACGGTGCTCTTCACCGGCGTCTGCGACAGCAGCGACGCGAGCGCGGTAACCATCGTCACGCCCGCACTCGGTCCGTCCTTCGGCACGGCGCCCGCCGGCACGTGGACGTGGAACCGCCCGCCGAGCGACGACGCCGGCACGCCGAGCTCCTCGGCGTGCGACCGCACATAGCTGAGCGCGATCTGACCGGACTCCTTCATGACGTCGCCGAGCTGTCCCGTCAGCATCAGCGCGTCCGGGCCTTCGCCCTCCATGCGCGTTGCCTCGATGAACAGCACGTCGCCGCCGGTGCCGGTCACGGCGAGACCCGTCGCGACGCCCGGTACGCTCGTGCGCTCCGCGGCCTCGAAGAAGAACCGCGGACGTCCGAGGTACTCCCGGATGTCGATCACGTCGACGTTCACCGGCGCGTGAGCGTCTCCACGCGCCAGCTTGGTGGCCACCTTCCGCAGGACCTTGCCGAGCTCGCGCTCCAGGTTGCGCACTCCGGCCTCGCGCGTGTAGTCGCCGACGACCTGACGGATCGCTCCGTCCGTGACCGAAACCTCGTCCGCGTTCAGCCCATTGCGTTCGAGCTGTCGGCCGAGCAGGTGGTATCGGGCGATGGCGACCTTCTCGTCCTCCGTGTAGCCGTCGAGCCGGATGACCTCCATCCGGTCGAGCAGCGGACCGGGGATCGTCTCGGCAACGTTCGCCGTGGAGATGAACAGCACCTCCGAAAGGTCGAGATCGACCTCCAGGTAGTGGTCGCGGAACGTGTGGTTCTGCGCGGGATCGAGCACCTCGAGCAGCGCGCTCGAGGGGTCGCCGCGCCAGTCGGCGCCGACCTTGTCGACCTCGTCCAGCATCATCACCGGGTTCTTGGTCCCGGCCTCCTTCAGCGCGCGCACGATGCGGCCGGGCAGCGCACCGACGTACGTCCGCCGGTGGCCGCGGATCTCCGCCTCGTCGTGGATGCCGCCGAGCGAGATGCGGACGAACTTGCGACCGAGCGCACGGGCAACGGACTCGCCGAGCGAGGTCTTTCCCACGCCGGGTGGCCCGACGAGCGTGAGGATCGCGCCCGAGCCGCGCCCCGACGCCGGGCCGAGCCCGCGCTCGTCACGCAGCTTGCGCACGGCGAGGTACTCGACGATGCGGTCCTTGACGTCGTCGAGGCCCTTGTGGTCCTCGTCGAGGATGCGTCGGGCGTCGGCGATGTCGAGGTTGTCCTCGGTCCGCACGCCCCACGGGATCTCGGTCATCCAATCCAGGTACGTGCGGATCCAGCCGTACTCGGGCGACTGCTCGGAGGTGCGCTCGAGCCGGCCGAGCTCCCGCTCGGCTTCCTTGCGCGCGCCCTCGGGCATGTTCGCCTCGGCGATCTTCCTGCGGTACTCCTCGACGACGTTCTCCTCGGAGTCCTCGCCGAGCTCCTTGCGGATGGCGTCCATCTGCTGACGAAGGATGAACTCGCGCTGGTTCTTCTCGAGCCCCTCGCGGACGTCCGAGCGGATCTTGTCCTTCAGGTCGAGCTCGGCCAGAACGTCCTTCGCCCACTCCAGCACCTTCTCCAGGCGCCGCTCGACGTCCAGCGTCTCGAGAACGTCGACCTTCTGCTCGAACGACAGGTCCGGCGAATAGCCGGCGGTGTCGGCGATCTGACCGGGATCGGAGATGCCGCGAAGGAACTCGGCGACCTGAGGCACGCCGCGCGCCTCCACGATGCTCTCGAGCGTCGCGCGGTACTCACGTGCGAGCTCGTGCGCTCGGGGCGAGGCGACCTCGTCCGGCCGCGGGTCGACCTCGACCCAGACGGCGTCGCCGGTACCCGGAACCCCACGGCTGATGACGGCCCGATGCAGTCCACGGATCACGAGCGCTTCCATCCCGTTCTGGAGGCGCCCGACGTCCTCGACCTTGGCCACCGTCCCGACCTGCGCGAAGCGCTGGCCGACCTTGGGGACCAGCAGGATCTCGCCGCGGGTCGCGTCGGCGGCCGTAATCGCCCGGCGTGCGTCGTCGGACTCGACGGTGAGGGTGATGACCATGCCGGGCAGCACCACGCCGGTGGTGAGCGGCAGGAGGGGCAGGATCTGGGTGTCGAGCTGAGCCATCTCTCGTCTCGCTTCCTATCTCGTGGAGCTGACAGCCGTCGGCTGCCCGTTGCATCTGCAGTTCCAACGGACCGGCCGCCGTGCCTATTCCAAGTGTAAGCGGCATTACACGTGTGCCCGGACGGGTTCCTTCAGGGCGCACCCCTGGGGCGTATCCTGCGGCCATGTTCGAGCGGTTCACCGACCGTGCCCGGCGGGTCGTCGTCCTCGCCCAGGAGGAGGCGAGGATGCTCAACCACGACTACATCGGCACCGAGCACATCCTGCTCGGTCTGATCCATGAGGGCGACGGTGTCGCATATCGGGCGCTGACCCAGATGGGCATCTCGCTCGCTGATGTGCGCCGCGCGATCCAGGAGATCATCGGCGAGGGTCATCGCACACCTACGGGGCACATCCCGTTCACACCTCGCGCGAAGAAGGTTCTCGAGCTCTCGCTTCGCGAGGCTCTGCAGCTCGGCCACAACTACATCGGCACCGAGCACATCCTGCTCGGCCTGATCC
>OBLS010000723.1_pt1 | contig 12561 bp, 8 predicted proteins | sample 1519901 | NCBI WGS metagenome assembly OBLS01 (sample SAMEA3113585, study PRJEB22503) | soil metagenome
AGCGATGGTGACCACCACCCCCCTCTCTCGGGCGTCACCGTGGAATCGCTTCCAAATCAGCTGGCGGGAACGTACGTCGCGCCTGACGAAGTGTCAATGGAAGCGCTTCCACCGAGCCGGGCCGACACCCATGAGATCGAGTGTGTGGTGCCGATCAGACGAGGATCCGCTCGTCGGGCCGCCAGGCGGCGACCAAAGATTCGATCCCGAAGCTCCGCTTCGGGATCGACTACACCAGGTTGTCCACGAACCTCTCGAGTTGGCGGAGGTTGCGGCACTCGAAGGTGCCGTCGCAGAAGGTGGCGTACTCGCCGATGATCGAGTCGCCCGTGTCCCAGTAGCTGCGGGGCTCGGGGTTGAGCCAGTAGACGTGGCGGGCGCGGTGCTGCATCTCCTTGACCACCCACGACTGGGAGGCGTGGTAGTTGTTGCGGGCGTCGCCCAACAGCAGCACGGTGGTCTTGGGGCCGACCTCCTTGCCCCAGCGCTGCCAGAACACCTCGAAGGCATGGCCGTAGTCGCTGTGGCCGTCGACCCAGATCACGTCGGCCTCGGTGTTGACCCGGTGGACCGCCTCGCCGATGTCCTCGACGCCCTCGAACATGCGGGTCACCTCGTCGATGCCGTCGATGAACACGAACGCCCGCACCTTCGAGAACTGGTGGCTGATGGCGTAGACGAGGTGCAGCGTGAAGCGGGCGAACGCCGCCACCGAGCCCGAGATGTCGGCGACGACGAAGATCTCGGGCTTCGACGGCCGGGGGTAGCGGAACCTCGGATCGACCGGCACGCCGCCGGTCGACAGCGAGTGCCGCACGGTCGAGCGGAAGTCGAGCGGGCCCTTGCGGCCGTGGCGCCGCTTGCGGGCCAGGCGCACCGCGAGCTTGCGGGTGAGGGGGTAGATCGCCTTGCGCAGCGACGCCATCTCCTCGCGGCTGGCGTGCATGAAGTCGACGTCCTCGGGCAGGGGCTTGCGCAGCGTGCGGGCCATGGCCTCGACGCCCCGGTCGGCCACCAGGCGCCGTCGGATCTCGGCCTCGATCTCCTTGCGGAGGTGGTCGACCCGGGCCTCGTACTCGTCGCGCTCGAGCCGCTCCTCGAGCGGGGTGAGCGGCTGCGGCGCCTCGTCCCGGGTCTGCTGCATGAGGCGCTCGAGCACGCCGTCGAGGTCGAGGTTCCGCAGCGTGCGGTAGAGGTAGTAGGTGCCGCCGACCGGGCGCCCGGGCTCCATGCCCGCGTAGCGCCGCACGGCCTGGCGGGCGAGGGCCTTGAGCATGGCCTCGTGGCCCTGGGCCAGCGCCTTGTAGAGCATCTCGGCCAGCTCTTCGGGCGTCATCCGCTCGCCCATGCCGCCGGCGCCCCGGTCGCCGTCCTGCTGCTCGGCCAGTTCGCCCATCAGCTCGTCGAGGTTGGGCAGCTCGGCGATCTGCTCGTCGGTGAGCGAGTACTCGCGTCCCCGCAACGAGAAGTACACCTCGAACACGGTCTCGAACACCCGCCAGTGGGCCGCGTTCTTCACCAGCGTGGCGCCGAGCGCGTACTTGAACGCCTCGCGGTCCTCGAGGGGCACGTGCTGCACCGCGGCCATCGCGTCGAGGTTCTCGGTGAGGCTGACCGGCAGGCCCGCCGTGCGCAGCTCGACGATGAACCCCGACAGCAGCTCGGTCAGCGCAACCCCCGAGCCGATCTCGGTCAGCCGCTGGCTCTGCTCGGCGGTGACGCCCTCAGGCATTCCGCTGCCAGGGCTTGGCGGCGCCCGCGCCAGCTGCAGCCGGTTCGCCTCCCAGCGACGTGTCCTGCTCGAGCTCCTTGGTGGCCTTGGCGATGTCGCTCTGGTACTTGAGGAGGATGTTTGCGGTGCCGGCGGCGGTGGCGGCGTCGACCTGCTCGACGCCGAGCAGCAGCAACGTGCGCGCCCAGTCGAGCGTCTCCGACACCGAGGGCGGCTTCTTCAGCTCGAGCTGGCGGATCGAGCGGACGATGCGCGCCACCTGGTCGGCCAGGTTGTCGGTGATGCCCGGCACCTTGGCCAGCACGATCTCGCGCTCGCGGTCGAGGTCGGGGTAGTCGACGTGCAGGAACAGGCAGCGCCGCTTGAGGGCCTCGGACAGCTCGCGGGTGTTGTTGGACGTGAGGAACACCAGGGGGATCTGGGTCGCCTCGACCGTGCCCAGCTCGGGGATCGACACCTGGTAGTCGGAAAGGATCTCGAGGAGCAGCGCCTCGGTCTCGACCTCGACCCGGTCGACCTCGTCGATGAGCAGCACGACCGGCTCCTCGGCGCGGATGGCCTCGAGCAGCGGGCGGGTGAGCAGGAACTCGTCGGAGAAGATGTCGTCCTCGAGCTCCTCCCAGGTGGTGCCGTCGTTGCGCTCGGCCTGGATGCGCAGCAGCTGCTTCTTGTAGTTCCACTCGTACAGCGCCTTGGACTCGTCGAGCCCCTCGTAGCACTGCAGGCGGATGAGGCGGGCGCCTGCGATCTCGGCCACCGACTTGGCGAGCTGCGTCTTGCCGGTGCCGGCCGGGCCCTCGACGAGCACCGGCTTGCCGAGGCGGTCGGCGAGGTAGACCACGCCGGCGATGCCCTCGTCGGCCAGGTAGTCGACCTTGCCCAGCGACTGGCGCACGGCGGCGACGGACTCGAAGCGGTAAGCCGGAACGCTCATCAGCTCGCCTCCGACTCGCCGATGATCGATCGCCGCTCCGAGGCCAGTGATGCACTGCGCGGATGACTCGCTCGCTCACGCTCGCTCATTGAGACAGGCTAGCGGTCCCCTTGACCAGCCGGTCAGCCGTCGCCCGACGCTCGGCCTCGGGTGCACGTCAGGGGATCAGCAGCACGCGGCCGAACGCCTGGCGGCTCTCGATGTAACGGTGGGCGTCGGCCGCCTCCGCGAGCGGGTACGTGCGGTCGATCACCACGTGCAGCTCGCCGCTGGCCACGCGATCGAGCAGGTCCGCGACGAGGGTGTGTGTCCGGCCCGGCTGGATCATCATCTCCGCGCCGAGGAAGACACCGGTGAGCGTGCCGTTCTTCATGGCGATCGGCCACACGTCGGGGACGTCGTCGTCGCGCCCCGCCCTGCCCACCCAGCTGATGCGGCCGCGGTAGGCCAGCGCGGCGATGCTCGTCTCGAGCACCCGGCCGCCGACCGGGTCGACCACGAGGTCGACGCCCCGGCGCTCGGTGACCGCCATCACCTCGCCCACCACGTCGCCGGTGCGGTAGTTGATCGGGTGGTCGAGCCCGTACTCCCGCAGGCGCTGGAGGCGCTGGTCGCTCGACGCCGTGGCCATCACCGTCGCGCCCGCCGCCTTGGCCAGCTGGACCGCGGCGAGGCCCACGCCGCCCGCACCCGCCTGGATGAGCACGGTCTCGCCCGGCTGCAGACCTCCGAACTCGAACAGGCAGTCGTGGGCCGTGGCGAACTCGATCGGCACGCCCGCGGCGTCGCGCACCGACAGCCCGTCGGGCAGCGGCCACACCGATGCTGCCGGCACGCTGACCAACTCGGCGTGCGAGCCGGCGAACATCGTCGCCACCACCGGCTGGCCCACGGCCAGCCTCTCGACGCCCTCGCCCACCTCGCGCACCACGCCGGCGGCCTGATAGCCGACGATGTGCGGCGCCGAGGGGATGTCGCCCGACTGCCGGTGCAGCAGGTCACCACCCTGCACCCCCACGGCCCCGACCTCGATGACCACGCCGCCGGGGCGCACGACGGGGTCGGGCACCTCGTCGTAGCGGAGCACCTCGGGTCCGCCGGTCTCGTCGTACACCGCAGCCTTCATCGTCGGGAACCTACTCGCGCTTCGAGCGGCCCGGACCACGCGGCCGGCCGACGGGTCTCGACGGCTCAGCCCTCGGCCAGCCCGGACCGCACCGCCCACGCCGCCACCTCGGTGCGCGAGGACATGCCCAGCTTGGCCAGGATGTTGGAGACGTGGACCGCCGCCGTGCGCGGCGAGATGAAGAGGCGCTCGGCGAGCTGCGAGTTGGTGAGCCCCTCGGCAAGTAGGCGGATCACCTCTCGCTCCCGGGGTGTCAGCGCCTCGGGGCCGCTCGGCTCGGGCCCGAGGCCCAGCCGCCGCTCGACCGCTCGTAGCTGGTCGACGCGCCAGCCCCGCCAGCGCGCCAGGAACGGTGCGGCGGCCTCGGCGTGGGTGCGGGCCTCGTCGAGGCGGTCGAGCTGGATGAGGCACGCGGCGGCGCTCACGTGGGCGGTCCCCCGCTGGCAAGCGAGGACGCCGGGGGCCGAGCCGAGCGAGCTCGCCGCACTGTCGTAGAGCGCCGCGGCCTGCTGGATCCGGCCCTCGGCCTCCGCGAGCTGGGCGCCGTGGAGGAGTCGCCAGGGGTGATCGGGCTCGAGGCGGTGGCCGGCGTAGAAGCCCACCCGCTCGACCAGGGGCCGCATCTCGTCGGGCTCCAGCCCCGCGCTCAGCCCCGCCGACAGGAGGTCATGGACGTGCGCCGATCCGGCGCCCCCCTCCTCGTCGATGGCCACGATGAGGTCGGCCAGCAGCGTCCGGGCGCGCGCCAGGTCGCCGCGCCGGCACGCCAGGTTGAACTCGAGGCCGGTCACGCCGACGACCGTGCGGGCGGTCACGGGCTTCGCCTCCTCGACGAACCGGGCCGCGGCGTCGAGGTCGCCGACCTCGAGCGCGAGCCCGGCCCGGAACACCGCGGTCCAGCGGCGAGCTCGCAGCCAGGGTGTGTGGCTGACGTCGGGCCGCCAGTCCTCGTCGAGGTAGGCGATGGCGCTGTCGATGTCGCCCTCGGTGGTTGCCAGCTGCGCCATCAGCTCGGTCTGTGCGGTGATGGCCAACGAGTCGAAGCCAGCCGCCTCCGCCTGGGCCCGCATGCGGTCGATGAGCGGCCGCACCTCGTCGACGTCGCGCCAGCGGCGCGCGTGCCACACCAGGTTGTTGAGCGCCCGTGCGGCCACGACGTGATCCCCGGCGGCCTCGGCCTCGCTCGCTGCGGCCCGCAACAGCTCGCCCGCCTCGCGGAAGCGCTCGGGATGGAGCATGAGCGCCGAGCCCTTCTCGACCAGGGCGGCCCGCCTCACCTCTGCGAGCCCGTGCGCGTCGGCCAGCTCGAGTGCCTTGTCGGCCCAGTCGCCCGCCGCCTCGATCTGGTCGCGGAGCATGTACGACTGGGCGACGGCGGCCATCGCTGCGGCCCGTTCCTCGTCGTCGGGCACGCGGTCGACCACGGAGACGAGCGCCTCGGCGTAGCCGGTCATCGCGTCCAGGTCGCCGAGGTCGTAGGCCACGCGCAGGCGCAGCCCGAGGGCGGCCGCCTCCTCGCTCACGTCCTTGGCCTCGCGCGCGAGCCGGAGCCAGCGGTCGGCGTGGTCGTCGGCGTCGAGCAGGAGCCCCGCCAGCCACGCCGCGCGGGCCGCGGCCGACAGCAGGTCGAGGTCGTCGCCGGCCTCGGTCAGACCGGTCTCGGCCAGCTCGAGCGCCTGGTAGGTCGAGCCGAGCGCCAGCGACTCGTGGGCGCCGAGCCGGGCCTCGTCGACCATGTCGTCGTAGCGCCCGGCGCCCCGGGCGTGGCGGGCGAGGGCGACGTGGTCGCGGCTCTCGGCCTTGCGCAACGCATCGAAGGCCGCCTCGTGCAATCGCCGGCGCTCGCGACCGAGCAGCTTGCCCTCGATGGCCTCGCGCGCGAGTTCGTGATGGAAGCTGAACACGTCGGGGTCGGTCTCGACGAGGAGCCCCGACTCGACGGCGGCGTGCAACCGCGAGATCAGGTCGTCCTCGCTGGCGCCCGTGACCGCGGCGAGGAGGTCGAACGAGACCCGGCGTCCCAGGACCGACGCGGAGGTGAGCATGTCGGTGACGGCGGGATCGAGCGCGTCGACCTGCGAGCTGACCAGCTCGGCCACCGTCCACGGGAGCGGCATCGACCCGAGGTCGTGGACGGGCGCCGACACGGAGGTGGACACCAGCTCCTCGAGGAAGAAGGGGTTGCCGCCGGTGCGGCCATGCAACGCGTCGACCACCCGGAACGACGGGTCCTCGTCGTAGACGGCGGTCAGGAAGCTGCTGACGTCTGCCGGGCCGAGGCGGTCGAGGTGGATGTGGGTCACCGAGTGGCGCCGGTCGAGGCGGGGCAAGGCGTCGGAGGCCGGGTGCCGGCGCGACAAGCCGTCGGGGCGGTAGGTCCCCACGAGCACCAAGGAACCAGTGGGAGGCTCGGCCAGCCGCTCGAACGCCGTGACGCTCTCGGAGTCGGCCCAGTGCAGGTCCTCGAAGACCACCAGGCCGGCGGCGTCTGCCGTGAGCCGGCGGACGAGATCGACCCCGGCGCGCACGCGCTCCTCGGCCGGCCGCCCCGCGTCGTGGACCGCCTCGAGCAGCTCGGGGTCGGACTCGGCGGTGTGTCCCTCGAGCGCATCGAGCAGCAGCTCGAGGGGGCGGCCGACGGTCCCGGGATCGGCCTGGCCGGCCAGCACCAGCATGTCGGCCGGCGCCTGCTTGACCAGCTCCTGGATCAGCCGTGTCTTGCCGATGCCGGCCTCGCCGGCGATGAGCGCGACGGTGGGGGTCGAGCGGGCGCCGAGCAACCCGACCAGGCGGTCGAGCTCGACCGCCCGGCCGACCATCACCGGCGACAGACCCGAGCGGCCCACGAGCATCCCTTGAGGGTAGAGCCGAACGATCCGACGCCGGCGTGGCCGGTGTGGCGGGCCGGGGCGGGGGTCACGAACGCTGTTCGTGCTTGGGGCGGCGGGTGCGACGAACGATGCGGGCGGCCCGGGAACGAGCAGCCGATCGCTCGAGGTCTCGCTGGTGCTCGCTCACGAGCACCCTGGTCATCTCGTAGTTGGTGAACATGAGACGAGGATGCGCCTCTGAGGTGGCCGCCCACATCGGTCGTCCTCGGCATTCTGGCTGGCCAAGGGGTACGTAGGGGTGCCCGCGGGCCGACTACGTATGCGTGCTCGGGACGCGTGGTCAGCTGCGGATCTGGCCCTCGCCGCGGACGACGTACTTCTCTGTGGTGAGCTCGCGCAGGCCCATGGGACCACGGGCGTGCAGCTTCTGGGTGGAGATGCCGATCTCGGCGCCGAAGCCGAACTCCTCGCCGTCGACGAAGCGGGTCGAGGCGTTGACCACCACGGCGGCCGCATCGACCTCGCGGGCGAAGCGGTCGGCCGCGGCGAGGTCGCCGGTGACGATCGCCTCGCTGTGGCCGGTGCCGTAGCGGGCGATGTGGCCGATGGCGGCGTCGAGCGACGGCACGACGCTCACCGCCAGCCTCAGGGCGAGGAACTCGTTGGCCCAGTCGTCGTCGGTGGCCTCGGCGACCCGGTCGGCGCCGATGATGTCCCGCGCCCGGGCGTCGCCCACCAGCTCGACGCCGTCGAGGCGGGCCGCCACCCGGGGCAGGAACGCGGCCGCCACCGACTCGTGTACCAGCAGCGTCTCCGCGGCGTTGCACACCGAGGGGCGCTGAGTCTTGGCGTTGACCGCGATGTCGGCCGCCATCGCCAGGTCGGCGGCGGCGTCGACGTAGACATGGCAGTTGCCGTCGCCGTCGATCACGTAGGGCACGGTGGCGTTGTCGAGGATCGAGCGGATGAGCGACGGGCCACCCCGCGGGATGAGGCAGTCGACGGTCCCCCGCTGCTGCATGAACTCGACTGCCGCCTCGCGCGACGTGTCGTCGACCAGCACGAGCGCGTCCTCGGGTAGCCCCGCCTTGGCCAGGCCCTCCCGCAGCGCCCCGGCGATGGCCAGGTTGGACCGGATGGCGCCGGAGGACCCCCGGAGGAACGCGGCGTTGCCCGCCTTGAGGCACAGGCCGAAGGCGTCGCTCGTGACGTTGGGACGGTTCTCGTAGATGATCGCGACGACCCCCAGTGGCACGCGCACCTTGTGGATGCGCAGGCCGTTGGGGCGGGCCCAGCCCTCGGTGATCTCGCCCACCGGGTCGGCCAGCGCGGCCACCTGGCGCAGGCCGCCGGCCATGCCCTCGATGCGGGCCGGCGTGAGGCGCAGCCGATCGATCACCGTGGCACCGACACCGGCGCCCCGCTCGCGCTCGACGTCGTCGGCGTTGGCGGCGATCAGGTCGTCGGTCCGCTCGATCAGCAAGTCCGCGGCGGCGAGGAGCGCGGCGTCCTTGGCGGCGGTGGACGTGGTGGCCAGCACGCGGCTGGCGGCCTTGGCGCGGCGACCGAGCTCGGCAACGGCGGGCATGCCGCTCATGCTAGGGAGCGCAGGCGTCCAGCCACCGCCAGCCGAGGCGACGGCGTCCACAGTCCGCGTCAGCGGTGGACGCCGGTGATCGCGAAGCGTTCGACGCCCTGGTAGTGGCCGCCCGTCCACACGACGATGGTCAGCGCCGGGTCGGTCGCACCGGCGAACGACACGGTGGTCTCCCACGGCATGCGCTCGCCGCCGGCCGGCAGGCAGCACGGCGACTCGCCGATCGGGCCCTCCGACGACGGCTGGTGCACCCGCACGACGAGGTTCTCGTCGACCCCGGTGACGTGACCGCCGACCGTGATCGGCGACGACACGGTGGCGCCGTAGCGCGGGGTCTCCAGCGTGAGGTCGGTGTCGGCGGTGCCGACCACCTCCCACGGGGCGTCGTCGCCCGACCCGAAGCGCACCAGGTGGATGTTGGCGGCGGTGGAGGTCCGCCCTCCGTCGGTGGCATAGCCCACGCTGACGTGCGCCTCGGTGGCGCCGATGTCGCTGGCGACCACCCGGTCGATCTCGGTGAAGCCGAGGTAGCCGGTCGTGAACGACAGCGCCGTCTGCTCGGCGTCGAGGTGCCACGGCTGGCTGCCCTGCGCCTGGTACTGGTCGCGCCAGGCATCCGCGTCGGCCTGCGTACGGAAGGGCCACAACGGCTGGTAGCCGAAGTCGTCGGCCGGAGCGGGTGCGGGGCCGCCCGAGGAGGGAGTGGACGGCTCCGACGTGCCGGGCGGGGACGAGGCCGTCAGCCTGACCGGCAGCGCCGAGAAGCTCGGGACGGCAGCCTCGGAGTCGTGGGCGACGAGGATGGCGACACCCGCCGGGGCCTCGACGTCGAGGTCGAAGCCGAACGGTTCGAGCTCCTCGGACCCGCCGGCGGTGGTGAAGTCCTCGGCGAGCACCGGTGCCGACGACGACCGGGCACGGAGCTCGACGTAGATCGTGCCCTCGAACCCGCGGCCCCGACCCTCGACGTGAACGGGCGACGAGACCTCGGCCAGCGGCTCGGGGACATCGATCTGCACGTCGTCGGAACCCGCAGCCGTGACGAACCAGTGCTCGCCGTCGAGCTGGCGGACGCTCAGGGTGGCCACGACCCGGTCGAGGGTGCCGCCGTCCTCGCCGCGCCCGAACACGTCGACCTCACCGGCGCGCGGCTCGCCCTCGCGGAAGTCGGACAACGGCGGGTCCTCGACGCCGATGACCGTGGCGACGAACGACCGGGCCGCGTCGACCGGATCGGTGAACAGGTCGCCGGCGGGATCGGGCCACAGGGCCTGGTCGAGGTCGGCGGTGGGCGGGACCGGGGCCACCGTCGTGGACGGCGCGGGCGCGTCGCTCGTGGTTGTCTGGCCGGCCGGCGTGTTGCCGATGTCGACGTTGCCGCCGGTGTCGCCGAGGCGGGGAACGGCCACCGCGACCGCCACGGCGGCGGCGACGCCGGCGCCGGCCAGCGCGGCGCGGCGCCGGCGCCGCGCCGACCGCACCCGGGCCCTGATGGTGTCGAGGCTGCCGTCGCTCGGGCGGATCTCGGCGGTCTCGGCCTGCACCGCCGAGCGCAGGCGGTGCTCGAGCTGGCTGGTCGGGTCACTCATCAGACGTCCTCCCGCAGGCTGCGGGCGAGCGTGGCCAGGCCCCGGTGCAGGTGGGTCTTCACCGAGCCGGCGGACACGCCCATCGCGGCGGCGATCTCGGCCTCGGGGAGGTCGAGGTAGTAGCGCAGGGCGAGGGCCTCGCGCTGGCGTTCGGGCAGTTGGCGCAGAGCGACGACCACCCGCTCGTGCTCGGCGCGCTCGAGGGCGGCGCGTTCGGGGGTGGCCGAGCTCGGCGGAACGGTGCGGCGGGCGGCGTGCCGGTCGCGCACCTTCTGGTGCCGCAGCTGCGACCGGGCGCCGTTGAGCACGGCGCTGCGCAGGTAGGCCGGCGCCCGGTCGAGCTGGCGCAGGCCGCGCCAGCGCAGGTGCAGCTTGACGAAAGCGTCCTGGACCACTTGCTCGGCCAGGCCGACGTCGCCGAGCACCAGCGAGGCCAGCCGGACCAACGCCGCGTAGTGCTCGCGGTGAAGTCCCGCGAGGGGATCGTCCGCACGGCCGACGGCAGGCACGAGGTCGGTTCCAATAGCGCCGCTCACGTCCATCGCCGAGGGTGCGCCGCCCGCCACCGGCTGCCCACCTCTCCGCCCGCGCAGCACGCTGCGCCGTCCGACCCCGCCTGGCGGGATGCTCATCACCGTCATCATCTCGTACTGACGCCCACCCCGACGGATCGGTTGACACCGGCGCTTCCCGCGTCGCCGCGACGTACGGCCGCGTGGCAGGCTCACCAGCTATGGAGGCGCGGCGAGCCACCGACGAGGACATCCCGCCACTGGCCGGCGCGCTCGCCCGTTCGTTCCACGACGACCCGGTCATGACATGGTTGCTCGGCGAACGCCCCGGGCCTCGACTGCGCCGGCTGCGCCGGTACTTCGCGTCCGAGGCCCGCCGCCACCGCCGCCACGGGCAGGTGCTCGTGAGCGACGGGCACCAGGGGGCGTCGTTCTGGGACCCGCCCGGCCTGTGGAAGACCACGTGGATCCAGATGCTGCGGGCGGCCCCGATGATGGTGGGCGCGATCGGACCGCGCCTCCCCCGGGCCATCAAGGCCCTCGACCTAATCGAGCGGGCCCACCCGCGCGAGCCCCACTGGTATCTGGCCGTGCTCGGCACCGACCCGGCCCACCAGGGCCAGGGCGTCGGTGCCGCACTGGTCGCCCCGGTGCTCGCGCAGTGCGACGCCCAGGGGCTCGGTGGCTACCTCGAGTCGTCGAAGGAGCAGAACGTCCCCTATTACCGGCGGTTCGGCTTCGTCGTGACCGGGCAGATCGACCTGCCCCGCGGCCCGTCGATCTGGCCGATGTGGCGTGATCCCGGGTGAGCGCCGCGTGATCAGCGGCCGATGAACCCCACCGCGTCGGCTGCCCTCGACGACGCCGTCGGCGCGTTCGTCGCCGACCTCGTGCCCGAGGTCGAATCCCTCGCCGCCTCCGTGCGGGGCATCGACGGCTCGCGGCTGCGGTCCGACGTAGTGGTCGACGCCTACAACCTGGCGTGCGGCTTCATCGACGCCGACGGCCTGCACACCGACGACGAGCTGTCGGCCCTCATCCGCGCCTTCGGGCACCGGATGACCACCGACATGTCGCGGGCCACGCCCCGCGCCCTGCGCGACGCGGGCCTGATCGCCGGCCGGCGCTCCTACCTCGAGCGGCCGTCGACGCTGCTCGACATCCTTGTGCGCTCCGACGTGCGCGACGGCGGCGAACGGGCCGCCACCTACGCCCGGCGGGCGGCGCAGATCGGCCACGCCATCGCCGCCCTCGACCTGCTGCCGTCGCGCACCGAGCTCCTGGCGGTCGAGCGGTTCCGGGGCATGGTGCAGCGCACCGTCGACACGGCCCGGGCCGAGGCGGGCGAACAGCCGCCGGCGGGGCCCCGACCCGCGCCCGACGCCGGGGCCCAGGCCGTCGGTGCGAACGCCGACGTGGTCGCTCCCCGCGACCTCCCGCCCCCGCGGCCGATCGAGGAGCTGCTGGCGGAGCTCGACGCGCTCATCGGCCTCGCCGAGGTCAAGCGCGAGGTGCACCTCGTGACCAACCTGCTGCGGGTGCAGCAGATCCGCCGCGAGCGCAACCTGCCGGTGCTCGAGGCCAGCCGCCACCTGATCTTCACGGGTAACCCCGGCACCGGGAAGACCACGGTCGCCCGCCTGCTGGCCCAGATCTACCGAACGCTCGGCGTGGTCGAGCGGGGCCACCTCGTCGAGACCGACCGATCCGGCCTCGTGGCAGGCTTCGTCGGGCAGACGGCCGGCAAGGTCGTCGCCGCCTTCGACCGGGCCGACCAGGGCGTGCTGCTCATCGACGAGGCCTACAGCCTCACCCGCGGCGGCGAGAACGACTTCGGCCGCGAGGCCATCGACATGGTGGTCAAGCTCGTGGAGGACCGGCGCGACCAACTCGTCGTGATCCTGGCCGGCTACCCCGACGAGATGGAGGAGCTGATCGACGCCAACCCGGGGATGCGATCGCGCTTCCCCAAGACGATCTACTTCCCCGACTACTCCGACGACGAGCTGCTCGCCATCGTCGAGTCGCTCGGCTCGGAGGGCCGCTACCACCTCGACGACGGCGCCCGGAGTGCCGTGCGCGCCTGGTTCGCGGCCCAGCCCCGCACTGCTGGGTTCGGCAACGGACGGCTGGCCCGCAACCTGTTCGAGGCGGCCGTCGCCAACCAGGCCAGCCGGCTCGTCGCCATCGAGCGTCCCACCGACGAGCAGCTCACCACCCTCACTGCCGACGACATCGCC
>OBLS010000724.1_pt1 | contig 12560 bp, 12 predicted proteins | sample 1519901 | NCBI WGS metagenome assembly OBLS01 (sample SAMEA3113585, study PRJEB22503) | soil metagenome
GCCCGCACCTGACCCGACCGGGGTGGCCACTCCATCGTGAACGTGCCGGGATGGAGCCGGCCGAGGTCAGGGTCCGCCTCGATCGCCCACGCCGTCACGACCTTGCCGCCGGCCTGCCGGATGGTCCCCAGCTCGTGAAGAACGCCCGGCGGCAGCGGAAACCCGAGCTCCTCCTCGAACTCGCGCCGTGCCGCCGCCTCCGGTTCCTCGGACGGCTCGTACTCACCCTTGGGGATCGACCATGCGCCCGCGTCGCGCCTGGCCCAGAACGGCCCACCCATGTGCCCGAGGAGGACCTCGACGTCGGATCCCACCCGCCGGAACACCAGGATGCCCGCGCTGCGCCTGCTCGCCACGGTGCCGAGTCTGCCTTGAGTCTCCGCCGCCGTCGCGGATCCCTTTGCCCCCGGGCCGACAACTCGAGCAATCTTGACAAAACATCGGCTCCACATGGGAGGCACACACCGATGTCCTATCCAGAACCCCGCTACCTCGGAGACACCGGAGAGGCCAGCGCGTCGTACCGGCCCAACGGCCGAGAGCCCGAGCTGACGTATCCGTCGGGGGTCACCGTCGACTACCTCGCGGTCGGGGCGTCGACCGACGGCGAGTTCGGCCTGTACCGCTGGACCTTCGGGCCGAACGAGACCGGCCCGGGCCCACATTTCCACCGCACGATCTCCGAGTCGTTCTACATCCTGTCGGGGACCGTGCGGCTGTACGACGGGGGACAGTGGGTCGAAACGCGACCGGGTGACTACCTGTACGTTCCCCCGGGCGGTATCCACGGCTTCAAGAACGTGACGGGGGAACCCGCGTCGATGCTCATCCTCTTCACGCCGGGAGCTCCCCGGGAGGAATACTTCGAGACTCTCGCGCGGCTGAACGTCGGCAAGGATTTGAGCGACGAGGAGCGCGCGGCGTTCTACCTGCGTCACGACAACCACGTGGTCTGAGACCGGAAGGCGCGTGATATGGCCAGCGATCAGGATCCTGTGGCACTCGCCAAGGAGATCATCGACTCGAACCGGTACATGGTGCTCGCGACGGCCGACGGAGACGGCACCCCCTGGGTCTCGCCGGTGTTCTACGCGGCAAGGGGATACGCGGAGTTCTACTGGATGTCGTCACCCGAGGTGACGCACTCCCGGAACCTGGCGCGGCGTCCGCAGCTGAGCATCGTCATCTTCGACTCACAGGTGGTGCCCGGTAACGCCAGGCCCGTGTACATGTCCGCGGTCGCGGAGATGCTGTCGGGTGCCGACGTCGACCGGGGCCTCGAGGTGTACCCCGGCCCGGCCGAGCGTGGGGCGCGCCCCGTGACCGCGGACGAGGTGCAGCCTCCCGGGCTCTACCGTCTCTACCGCGCAACGGTGTCAAAGCACTCGGTCCTGTGCCCGCGTTCCAAGGGGCTTCCCTGCACGCTCCACGGGCGGGTGTTCGACCACCGGACCCCGGTGACCCTCTAGCCCCGACGATCGGGGCTCCGGCTCTCGGATCCCGGCGTGGCCGCCGGCCGATCGGCTCGGGCGAGGTCGTCGAGGGCTCGGGCGTAGCCGGGGTCGCTCCAGTAGTCGGAATGGGCGGCGATCTCGTCGGCCAGCGTCCGGGGATCGACGAGTCCGCGGTCGACCGGCGCGTCGGGCACGGTCGGCGGGTCGAGCACCCACGAGCCGATCGGGTCGGTCTCGCGATAGAGGTTCCGCCACCGTCCACCGACCCGTTCCCGAACCGCCCGGAGTGCTTCCGGGCCGAGGTAGGCCGGGAAGAAGCGGGAGTAGAGCCGGCGCAGCGGCGAGCCATGGGTGAGCAGCTCGACCCGGCCGGCCGCCGACTGCCGCAGATGCAGGACGGTCGCCGCAGCCAGGACCGAGCCCTGCGAATGCCCCGACAGGACGACCGCCGACGCGGGGGACGAGGTCAGCGCCGTGACCCGCTGGGCCAGTTCGGGCACCGCCCGCTCGCCGTACGACGGAGGCGCCAGCGGATGTGCGGCGCGGGGGAAGAAGCTTCCGATGTCCCACAGGATGCCGACGGTCCGCCGCAGCGACGGCGTCCGATAGGAGTTCCAGGCCAGGACCACCAGGCCGAGCGCGAACAGGCCCATGATCCAGGTGCCGACGGCGGTCAGCGTCGCGAGCGGCGGATCCTCGACGAAGCGCCAGTTGTTCTCGCCGGCGGCGTACACCAGCAACCCAGCCAGCAGGACGACTCCGCTGACCAGCACCACACGCCCGACGATCCGGCCGATGCCGTCGGTGAGGGACGCCCATGCGATCGCGCTGGCCACCCGGCGAACATCGGGGTCCGTGGCCGACCGGCCGGCGGCCTCGTCCGGTCGGGACCGTAGGACCTGCTCCGCCAGCGGACCCAGCCGCCTCCGCACGCCGAGCACGACGACGACCCCGATCACCAGGACGGCCACCGCGATCACCGTCGTCGCCGCTCCGGCCCACGCGAAAGACGGCGGCACGATCATCGGTGTCTCGTCGGTGGCTGCCGCGACTCTCGTTTCGAACGGGAGGGACGCGTCGGCCGCTACGAGCCGGTCGGACTCGATGTCCTCGGCCGCGGTCGTGGAGGTGATCACCGGGTATCCCATCAGCTCGGCGGCCCGGTAGGTGATCCCGGCCGAGAAGCCGCCGGCCACGATGAACGCGATGGTGGCGACGGCCGGTCCGGCCATTCCGCGCATCGCGACCAGGCTGTCGGGATGCGACGTGACGGCCCTGCCCTGCTCCCACGGCCGCTGAACCACGACGGCCAGGGCCAGCAGCACCAGCGCGGCAACACCGACGACGAACGAGATCAGGATCACCGCGCGCACTCCGGGCAGCCGTCCGACGTCGCGCTCTGCGCTGTCCCAGTCCCATCCCCACGCGGAGTACGCCACGGCCAGCACGATCAGCACGAGCGAGGTCCGGCGTGCGAGGGTCGCACCGGCAGCGGACACCATCCACGGCGCCTGCTGCTCGGACTGCTCGCTGGCACCGCGCCCGGTCACCGCCTCGGCGGCAACCAGCACGACTGCGTAGCCGAGAACGGCCAGCGAGGCGAGGCAGATGACTGCTCCGAGCACCTTGCCGGCACCCGTCGCGACCAGGTTCGTCGCGGGCCACGCGACCATCCCGGCCAGCAGGGCTGTCGCGGCGGCGACGTGGGTCGTGCGCAGCATCGGCATGCCGGGGTTGCCCCGCCAGAAGTTCCGGCGCGCCAGCGGGATCTCGTCGGCATGCGGCACCGTGGCGTCGGGTGCCGGCTCCGTGGTGCGAGGCGTACGGCGTCCGACCATCCCGACGAGCAGGACGACCAGCAGAGGGATCACGGCCGTCACGGCGATCCGCCGACCGGCGCTGGACATGAAGCCGTCCGCGAGCAGGCTGACCAGCGGCGTCGACGCCGCACATCGATCGAGCCGCCCGCATTGCCAACCAGCCAGGTCGACGGCCACCAACACCGCGGTCAGCAGCATCGTGAGGGTGAGGACCAGCCCCATCAGGCGCAGCAGCACAGCTGCTGCCTGCCCGCCGAGAACCTGGCGGCTGTCGGCATCGGACGGGACGGCGGGCAGCATCCAGTGCGCCAGGTTCAGCAGCATCAGGGGGAGGAGCAGCAGCCAGGCGGCTCGAGCGGCCGGCCCAGACGTCAGGCCGCCCCAGCTGTAAGCCTCGAGCCGCTCGCGCGCTCCGACGTCGGCCGACCGGCCACCGGGGTACCAGCGGCGGAAGAAGCCGGCCCGCCCGTCACCGGCAACGCGCTTGAGCAGCGGATGCGCGAGGATCGTCTCCGCGCTCGTGCCGCTGACGCCGTGCACCCGCAGCTCGGTACGCCCGTCCGAACCGGTGTCCAAGCTCTCGTCCCGTTCCGCCATCGTGGCCTCCGTAGGATCACGCGAGAGTAGTCCCGCGCCCCGGGCTGCAGGTCCCCGATCGAGGGCGGGGGCGTGGCCGACCGGCATGGTTGCCACAATGGCGCGCGTGACGTATCCGTACGAGGCACCCGAGAGTGCGGCGCTGTTCGAGCGGGCCAGGGCGGTGATACCGGGAGGCGTGAACTCGCCGGTCCGGGCCTTCCACGCCGTCGGCGGCACACCCCGGTTCGTCGTCCGGGGCGCCGGGCCCTACGTGTACGACGCGGACGGGCGGGAGTACGTGGACCTGGTGTGCTCGTGGGGGCCGCTGCTGCTCGGCCATGCGCATCCACGCGTCACGGTGGCTGCGGCGTCGCAGGTCGCGCTCGGCACCTCGTACGGCACTCCCACCCGACCCGAGGTCGAACTGGCCGAGGAGATCGTCGGGCGGACCGCCGTCGACCAGGTTCGGCTCGTCTCGAGCGGCACCGAGGCGACGATGAGCGCGATCCGGCTCGCACGCGGAGCGACTGGTCGATCCAAGGTCGTGAAGTTCGCCGGCCACTACCACGGGCACGTGGACGCGTTGCTCGCGAGTGCCGGAAGCGGCGTCGCCACGTTCGCGTTGCCCGACACGCCAGGCGTGACGGGTGCCAGCGCCGCGGACACGATCGTTCTCCCGTACAACGACACCGCGGCGGTCGCCGCGGCCTTCGCGCAGCACGGGGAGGAGATCGCCTGTGTGATCGCCGAGGCAGCCGCCGGCAACATGGGCGCCGTTCCGCCGGTCGAGGGATTCAACGCGTTCCTGCGCGACACCGCGCACGCCCACCACGCGTTGCTCGTCCTCGACGAGGTCATGACGGGATTCCGGGTCAGCCGGTCGGGATGGTTCGGCATCGACGGCGTCGAGGCCGATCTGACGACGTTCGGCAAGGTGATGGGCGGAGGTTTTCCGGCCGCGGCCTTTGGTGGCCCCGCCGAACTCATGGAGCTGCTCGCACCGGCCGGGCCTGTATACCAGGCGGGAACGCTGTCGGGTAACCCGGTCGCGACGACGGCCGGACTGGCCACGCTACGGCAGGCCGACGCCGCGGTGTACGCGCGCCTCGACGAGGCGGCCGGCACGGTCGGTGACCTGGTCACGAAGGCGCTCACCGCCGAGGGGGTACCGCATCTGCTGCAGTACGCGGGCAACCTGTTCAGCCTCTTCTTCGTCGATCCGGACGAGGGCATCACCGACTTCGCCGGCGCGAAGCGGACCGACGTGCGCCGGTACGCCGCGTTCTTCCACGCCATGCTCGCCGGTGGCGTGTACCTGCCGCCGTCGGCCTTCGAGGTGTGGTTCGTCTCCGCAGCACACGACGGCGGCGCGATGGACCGAGTGGCGGCGGCCCTGCCGAACGCAGCGCGTGCCGCGGCCCGCGCCGGAGCGGAGGACGGCTCGTGACGTCGTCGGTCACCCGCGTCCACCTGCTCCGACACGGTGAGGTGCACAACCCGCGGGGAGTCCTGTACGGGCGGCTGCCCGGGTACCACCTGTCCGAACGCGGGCACGCGATGGCGCAGCGCATCGCCGAGTCTGTCGCCGGGCGCGACATCGTGCGCATCGTGTCGTCGCCCCTGGAACGAGCCCGCGAGACGGCCGAGCAGATCGCCGGGAAGCTCGCCCTCGAGGTGGCCGTCGACGAGCGACTCATCGAGGCGGCCAACGTGTTCGAGGGGCTGACGTTCGGCGTGGGCGACGGGTCACTGTTCCGCGTCCCGCACTGGAAGCATCTGCGCAACCCCTTCCGCCCGTCCTGGGGCGAGCCCTACGTCGACCTCGTCGAGCGCATGCGGGATGCGATGGCCGACGCGCGGCTCGCTGCCGAGGGCCACGAGGCGCTGCTGGTCTCGCACCAGCTGCCGATCTGGATCGTCCGCTCGGCGACCGAGGGCCGTCGGCTGTGGCACGACCCCCGCCGACGACAGTGCTCGCTCGCCAGCCTGACCACGTTCGCCTACGAGGACGACCGCATCGTGTCCGTCGCCTACAGCGAACCTGCCGCGGACCTGCTTCCCGAGCCGAGCAAGCGATTCATGGCGGGGGCCTGAGCGGTGTCCGGACGGCGGCGAAGGCTCGGCCGGGTGTGCGCGGTGGTCGTCGGCGTCGCCCTGGTCGCCGTCGGCGGGTGTTCGGACGGCCAGGTGCAGCGCGACGACGATGCCGCCCAGATCGGTTACATCGAGGGTGACGGCACGGTGACCATCCTGCCTGCAGCCGAGCGCGACGCCGCGCCCGAGTTCGGGGGGCCCCTGCTCGGCGGCGGACAGTTTGAGCTCGCCGACGCCGTCGGTGACGTCGTCGTCCTCAACGTGTGGGGCTCCTGGTGCCCGCCGTGCCGGAAGGAGGCCCGCGATCTGCAAGCCGTGTCCGACGCGCTGGGTGACCAGGGCGTACGGTTCGTCGGGATCAACGTCCGCGACAACGAGACCGACGCGCGCAGGTTCGAGCAGGAGTTCGGCGTCACGTACCCGAGCGTCGTCGACGAGAACGGCTCCCGGCTGCTGGCCTTCCGCGACACGTTGCCCCCCACCTCCATTCCCAGCACCCTCGTCGTCGACCGCGAAGGAATGGTGGCGGCGAGCGTGATCGGTCCGATCACCGAGGCGTCCTTGCGCGACCTGGTCGCGGACATCGCCGCCGAGGGCGACGCCAGCGCAGTCGCGGACAGCGATGGGTGACAGCTTCGCGGATACGGTCCTCACCGGGTCCCTGCTGGCCGCGGTGCCGATCGCGGCGCTGGCGGGGCTCGTCTCGTTCCTCTCCCCGTGCGTGCTGCCGCTGGTCCCCGGATACCTGTCCTACGTGACGGGACTCTCGGGCATCGAACTGGCGGAGGGCCGACGGGCCCGGGTGGTGCTGGGTGCGCTGCTGTTCGTGCTCGGGTTCTCGGCGGTGTTCGTCTCGTACGGCGCCCTGTTCGGAGGGCTGGGATCGGTGCTGCGCGAGAACGGCGACCTGATCGCGCGTGTGATGGGCGTGGTCCTCATCGGTCTCGGCCTGGTCTACGCGGGGTGGGCGCCGGGCGCCGCACGTGAGTGGCGTTGGCACGTCTCGCCCGCCGTGGGCCTTGCCGGTGCGCCGCTGGTCGGCGCCATGTTCGGGATCGGCTGGACGGCCTGCACCGGCCCGACCCTCGCCGCCGTCCAGGCGCTGGCGTTCAACGACGGCAGCGCCGGGAGAGGTGCCCTGCTCTCTCTGGTGTACTGCCTCGGCCTGGGGCTGCCGTTCGTCCTGGCCGCGCTGGCGTACCGGCGGGCGTTGGGGGCGCTGCAGTGGGTCCGCCGGCATCAGGTCTGGGTGCTGCGGATCGGCGGCGGGATGCTCGTAGCCCTCGGACTGCTGCTGGTCACCGGTGCCTGGACGGCGATCGTCTCCTCCATGCAGGGCTGGGTCAGCAGCTTCGAGGTGGCGGTGTGACCGACGGCACCCGGACGCTGCCGACGGCTCCGACGGAGCCGCCGTCCCGCCCGCCCGCTCTGTCCCCGCGCGAGTTCGTGGCCTGGGGGTGGCGGCAGCTCACGTCGATGCGCGTGGCGCTGATCCTGCTGTTCCTGCTGGCCGTGGCCGCGATTCCGGGGTCGGTCGTTCCGCAGAAGGACATCAACCCGCTCGCCGTCAGTGACTTCCGCGCCCGGAACCCGCGCCTGTCCGAGTGGTACGACCGGCTCGGCCTCTTCGACGTCTACTCGGCTCCCTGGTTCGCCGCGATCTACCTGGCCCTGGTCGTGTCGCTGGTGGGCTGCATCCTGCCGAGGTCGGTGCAGCACTGGCAGGCCGTCCGGGCGGCGCCGCCCCCGGCCCCCCGGCGGCTGTCCCGGATGCCGGCGTACCGGCGACTCGAGGTCCCGGCCCCGCCAGCCGACGTGCTAGAGGCCGCCCGGGCCGAGCTCCGGTCGCGCCGCTATCGCGTGGCCGGCTTGGGCGGGGCCCCGCCGGACTCTGTGGCGGGCGAGGCGGGACACCTGCGTGAGACCGGGAATCTGGTCTTCCACCTGGCCGTCGTGGTCGTGCTGGTCGCCGTTGCTGCGGGGAGCCTGTTCGGCTACCGCGCAACGGTGATCGTGCCGGAGGGCTCGGGCTTCGCCAACACCGTCATCCAGTACGACGAGCTCTCTGCAGGCGCGATGTTCGATCCGAAGGATCTGCCGCCCTTCGCACTCGAGCTCGACGAGTTCCGCATGGAGTACATCGAGTCCGGCCCTCAGATGGGCGTCCCCGACGACTTCGAGGCACGGGTTCGGTTCACGCCGGAGCCGGGCGCTCCGGAGGAGGAGCGCACGATCCGCGTGAACGAGCCGCTCGAGATCGACGGCTCGCTCGTGCACATCCTCAACCCTGGCTATGCCCCCCAGATCACTGTTCGCGATGCGGAAGGAAATGTGCTCGCCGAAGGACCCACACCGTTCCTACCTTCGGATGGCGGTGCCTACGACGGCGTGCGCAAGGTGTCGGTCGGACCCGGAGCGGCCAAGGGCGAAGACATCGGCATCCAGGCGCTCTTCCTGCCAACCGCCGTGGTGGACGAACAGGGCCCGCGCTCGTCGTTCCCCGAGCCCAGAGATCCCGCTCTCCTGTTGACGGCGTTCCATGGTGATCTCGGCCTGGACGATGGCCGGCCGCAGTCGGTGTACTCGCTCGAGACGTCTGGGATGGAGCAGTTCCGGGGCTCGGACGGCGACGCATTCAGCGCTGCACTCCGCATCGGCCAGACCGTCGAGCTACCCGATGGATACGGCAGCGTCACCTTCGATGGTTATGTCACCTGGGTTCAGCTTCAGATCAGCCGGAACTCGGGCAAGGAACTCGTGCTCGCCGGAGCGCTGCTCGCTGTCGCGGGTCTGCTGGCATCGTTGTACGTCCGCCGCCGACGAGTCTGGATCCGCGCAACCGAGGGTGAGGACGGGAGTACGGTGGTCGAACTCGCGGGCCTCCAGCGGTCCGACGGTGGTGACCTCGAGGCCGAGGTCGGCAGTGTCAGCGACGGCGTACTCGGCCGGCTTCGCCCGGCCAGCATGGAGGAATGAATGGACTCCGCGACGCTCGGCGAGTGGAGCCGTTACGTCGTCTCCGGCGCAATCGCGGCGTTCATCGTGGCCTGGCTGGCCTATTGCGCGGAGACCGCGTACCGGGTGCGGAGCCGACGTACCGCCGCGCCGGATGAGCGCGAGGCCGTGGGGGTCGGTGCAACGCAGCGAAACAACGGCGCATCCGCCGCCTCCCCGGCTGGCACAACGGGGTCGTGGCAGGACCGTCGGGCCACCGGCGGCAATGGCGAGCCCGACGCGGGCGACGGCGTCGACCCGGTCCGGCAGATGGCGGGAATCGGCTTCTCGGTCTCGGTCCTGGCCACGCTCCTTCTGGCGGCAGGTGTGGTGATGCGCGCGATCGGCGTGTCCCGGGCGCCGTGGGGCAACATGTACGAGTTCTCGATCACCGCGTCGTTGGTCGCCTCCGTGGTCTTCCTGGCCGTCGCGAGATCAAGGATGGGGCGCGCACTCGCGGTCTGGATCGTGCTGCTGATCTTCCTTGCGCTGGGGCTTGCGGTAACCGTGCTCTACCTGCCGCCGGGACCGCTGGTGCCCGCGCTCCGGTCGTACTGGCTGGTGATCCATGTCGGGGCCGCCGTACTCGCCTTCGGGCTGTTCACCGTCGCGGCCGTCGTCAGCGCGCTGCAGATCATGTCCGAGCGAGCCGAGACCAAGGGTGTCGGCGGTGGCTTCGCAGCCGTACTGCCGGCGTCGTCGACACTGGATCGGCTCGGCTACCGGCTCATCGCCGTCGGGTTCCCGGTCTGGACGTTCGGACCGCTGATCATGGGCGCCATCTGGGCCGAGGCCTCGTGGGGCCGGTACTGGGGCTGGGACCCCAAGGAGGTCTGGGCGCTCATCACGTGGCTGGCATATGCGGCGTTCCTCCACGCGCGCGCGACGGCAGGCTGGAGGGGCTCGAAGGCGTCGGCGGTGTCGCTCGTCGCATACGGCACCGTGCTGTTCAGTTACTTCGGGGTGAACATCCTGTTCAACGGGCTGCACTCCTACGGCGGCCTCTGAGCCCGGTGCCCGACCGGACGCTGACCGGGTTGAGTGGACACCAGCGACGAGCCAGGCCCGTAGGCGCGACGTGGCACGCTGAACCGTTCCACGAACCAGCACAAGTTGGACACCGTCACGACGGTCAGGCGTGCCACGCACGACGGCCCAGCGTGCCACGCGGGAATCGGCGCGTATCCGCCGACGGGTCAGCTGTTCGCGAGGACGCGGCTGGAGATGCTGGCGTCGGGACTGGTGGCCAGCAGGGCCGCGCGCAGCGCCTCGGTGGCGGCCTCCAAGGCCTCGTCGGTCATCGGCCCGAGGGCGTCGAGGACGAAGACCGCGCGCCGCGTCGTGTCCGCCAAGCGGGTGCGTGTGCACTGCCGCCAGTTCCACCGGCGGCACGTGACGCCGGCGTCGTCGCGCCAGACGACCTCGCCCGGATCCGGGCGATCGATCACGGCACGGCCGTCCGTTGTTGTCTCGAACGGCTCGTCCCCGGCTGCCCGGGTGAGATGCAGTGAGCCTTCGTAGCGGTCGAGGTCCTCGCCGCCGACGGGGAGCACATGGGCGACCGATACGGCATTGTAGGTGTCGGTCAGGCGGTCGATGCGGGGCAGGCCCTGGGGGAGCCGACGCAGCAGCGCCTCGACGCTCGGACGGGTACGTTGCGGCTTGGCACCGAAGGCTCGGAACGCGTCGCGCCAGGCGGCGACGTGGGGATGGCTCTCGACCGGCGCGTCGCCGAGCACCGACCGGGCGCGGGCCTCAGCAGCACGCAGCATGCGGTCGGTGCTCGCGTCGCTGGGACCGGGTGTCAGGCCGTCGGCGACCACCAGGACCGCGCGGTAGTCGGGCCGCAAGGCACCCACCGTCGAGTCGATTCGGGCGCCGGCCAGCCAGGTGGTCGTCGCCTCGGTCACCGGGTGTCGTCGTCGCCCTCGGGGTGGCGCATCTCCTCTTCGCGTCGGCGCAGGTCGGCTTCCCACTGCTCGAGCATCTTCTGATGCTCGGCGTCGACGTCGCGGATCTCCCGGAGGAAGTCGGGGTTGTCGTCGGGTGCCAGCGGGCGTGGCCCTGGTCGGGGTGGCCGCCCTTGACGACGCTGACGGAACCGGGCCACCAACCACGCGACCGGGCCGATCACGGGCAGCGCGACGATCAGGGCGAGCCATATGGCGCGCCGAGGACCACGCACGTCGGCCGGATCCGTCTGCAGGCAGTCGATCAGGGCATAGACACCAAGGACGAGGGCAATGATGATCGGCAGGGCGATCCTCACCGCTTCGGTCCCCCCTTCGTTCTCGCGAACATGACTCCAGCGTAGGTGAACTGCGGCCTGTCGTCCGTACCCGGCCGGGACGAGCTGCGTCGCGTGCTGGCCACACCGGCGGACACCTGCACGATGCGAGGATGGGCTCGTGAGCGAGCGGGATCAGCGGCTGCTGGCCGACCAGCACGTGGGCGCCCGCGACGCCGATCGGCCCCGAACCGGCGCTGGGCACCGCGGGCCGACGTTGGTCGGAATCGACGACGTGCGCGCGGCCGCGGCACGCGTTTCGGGCCACGTCGTCCGCACGCCGCTACTGCCCTGTCCGTGGGCCGACGGCGCCCGTCCGCTCTGGCTCAAGCCGGAGAACCTGCAGCCCACCGGTGCCTTCAAGATGCGGGGCGCCTTCAATGCGGTCGGGGCATTGGACCCGGCCGAGCGCGCGCGGGGTGTGGTCACCCATTCGAGCGGCAACCACGGCCGGGCCCTCGCCTGGGCTGCCCGTGCGTTCGGCACGCCGGTCATCGTGGTGATTCCTGAGACTGCACCGGCGATGAAGGTCGAGGGCGTGCGGGCGCTCGGCGCGGAGATCGTCATGGTTCCCCCGGCAGAGCGGGAGAGCCGTGCCGTCGAACTCGTCCGGGACCGCGGCATGGTCATGATTCCGCCGTTCGAGCACGCCGATGTGATCGCCGGCCAGGGAACGGTCGGGTTGGAGATCGTCGAGGATCTGCCCGACCTCGACGTCGTGCTGGTCCCGGTCGGCGGAGGCGGCCTCATCTCCGGGATCGCCGTCGCCGTCAAGGCGTTGCTCCCGACGGCGCGTGTCGTCGGCGTCGAGCCCGAGCTCGCCGGCGACCTGGCCGAGGGCTTCGCACGGGGTGAGCGGGTGGCGTGGGACCCCGCGCTGACGTCGCGGACCATCGCGGACGGGGTACGGCTGCCCGCTGTCGGTGAGCTCACCTGGCGGCACATCGAGCGTCACGTCGACGACGTCATCACGGTGAGCGAGCAGGCGATCCTCGACGCGATGGGGGTGCTCGCTCGCTCGAGTCGGATCGTCGCGGAGCCCAGTGGCGCGCTGACGGCAGCGGCCTACCTGTCGCGGCCGGACGCCGCCACCGGCCGGACCGTGGCCGTCGTCTCCGGCGGCAACGCCGACCCCGCTCTGCTGGCCCAGGTGCTCCGCTCCTGATCGGTCAGGTGAGAGCGGGGATGACCTCGCGCTGGAACAGAGCCCGTGATCGCAGCCGTTCGGGGTCGCCGCCTGCAGTGATGAGCAGTTGCGCCGCGTGCTCGGTGCCCACTCCGAGGAGGCCAACGTGCGGGGAGCCGCGACGGTCACCAGTTCGCCGAGTTGCG
>OBLS010000725.1_pt1 | contig 12553 bp, 14 predicted proteins | sample 1519901 | NCBI WGS metagenome assembly OBLS01 (sample SAMEA3113585, study PRJEB22503) | soil metagenome
CGAGATCACGTCGATCGTGCTGCTCGTCGCGGCGGTCGGCGGCGTGATCCTCGGCAGCGAGCGAACCCGGAAGGCGAAGGCTCCGTGAAAGGGCCTGATGTCAGCTGGTACGTCACGCTGTCTGCGTTCCTCTTCGCGGTCGGCGCGCTCGGGGTGTTGCTCCGGCGCAATCCGCTGATCGTCCTGCTCTCGCTCGAGATCATGCTCAACTCGGCGAACCTGGCTCTGATCGGATTCGCGCGCCACCTCGGCGACACCGCCGGCCAGGTCTTCGCGCTCGCGGTGATGGCGGTCGCAGCTTCCGAGGTCGTCGTCGGCCTCGGCCTCATCGTCGCGCTGAACCGCAATCGCATCGCCCTCGACGTCGACCGCCTCAACACCCTCCGCGGATGATCACCGCGGCCTGGATCTGTCTGCTCTCGCCGCTTGCGGCTTCGCTCGCGATCACGCTCGGCGGCACCCGACTCTCCCGTCGGCAGGCCGGCTACGCCGCGACGTTCTCCGTTCTCGTCTCCTTCGTCGCCGCCCTGGTCGCGTTCTTCCAACTCCTGAACGACGCCCCCGAGGAGCGCTCGCACGTCTCGACGCTCTGGACGTGGCTGAGCGCGGGTGAGTTCGAGGTCGGCCTCTCGATCCTCGTCGACCCGCTCTCCGTTTTCATGATGCTCGTCGTCTCCGGCGTCGGCTTCCTGATCGTCGCCTACTCGATCGGGTACATGGACGGCTCCGACGAGGAGCGCCGCTACTTCGCGTACATGGCGCTGTTCGTCTTCTCGATGCTGCTGCTCGTCCTCGGCGGCAACCTGCTGATCCTGCTCGTCGGCTGGGGCCTCGTCGGCCTCAGCTCGTACCTGCTGATCGGTTTCCACCACGAGCGCCCGAGCGCCGTCGCGGCCGCGAAGAAGGCGTTCATCATGAACGCGTTCGGCGACGCGACGATGGCGCTCGCGCTCTTCGTGCTGATCCAGCGCCTGGGCACGCTCGAGTACGGCGGCGTCTTCTCGCAGATCGACTCGGTCGGCGGCGACTGGGCGATGAGCCTGATCGCGCTCGGACTGCTCGGCGGCGCCGTTGCCAAGTCCGCCCAGATCCCGCTCCACACCTGGCTCCCCGATGCGATGGAGGGCCCGACGCCGGTCAGCGCCCTCATCCACGCGGCGACGATGGTGACGGCGGGCGTCTACATGCTCGTGCGCCTGAATCCGGTCTTCGAGCAAGCGCCCGGGGTCCAGGATCTCGCGGCAGGGCTCGGGGCGACGACTCTGCTCGTCGCCGGCCTGATCGCACTCGTCCAGACGGACATCAAGCGTGTGATCGCCTACTCGACGATGTCGCAGATCGGCTACATGTTCCTCGGCGCCGGCCTCGCCTCATACGGGAACTCGATGTTCCACCTGATGACGCACGCCTTCTTCAAGGCGCTGCTCTTCCTCGGCGCCGGCATCGTCATCCACGCGCTCGTCTCCGAGCAGGACATCCGCAGGATGGGCGGCCTCGGCCGGCTCCTCCCCAAGACCTACGCGGCGATGCTGATCGGCGCGCTCGCGCTCGCCGGGATCCCGCCCCTTGCCGGCTTCTTCTCGAAGGACTCGCTGCTCGCGGCGGCCCTCGAAGCGGGTCCTTACGGACAGCTGCTGTGGGCCGTCGGCTTGGCAGGAACGTTCCTGACCGGCCTCTACACCTTCCGGATGATCTTTATCGTCTTCGGCGGCGAGCCCTCGCCGTTCGTCCGCGAGCACCTCCACCGGCCCGGGCACACGATGCCGGCCCTGTGGATGGCGTGGACCGTCGGCGCCCTCGCAGTGCTGTCGGTCGTCGGAGGCTGGATCCAGTTCGCGGGCCTCTGGCATCCGCTCTCCGACTTCATCGAGCCCGTGGCGGTCTCTGAAGTCGAGCCGAGTGGCCTACAGGACGCAGTGACGAGCGTGCTCGCCGTCGGGCTCGGATTGACCGGGATCGGGATGGCCTGGTGGATCTACTCGGCCCGTCGCGCCGTGGTTCCGAGGTTCGCGCTTGCGCAGCAAGTGCTCGAGCACAAGTTCTATTTCGACGAGCTCTACGACGCCGTCTTCTACCGGCCGGGTGTCTGGGTCGCACACGCAGCGATGCGTTTCGTCGAGGGACCGCTGATCGCGGGATCGATCCGCGGCCTGACCGAGGGGACTCGCCTTGTCGCGACTCGGGTGACCGAAGCTCAGACAGGCCTGCTCCGCACCTACGCCCTCGCGCTCGGGAGCGGCGCGGCGATCCTCACCCTCGTCTTCCTGGCGGTGCGCGCGTGAACGAGTGGCTGACCACGATCCTGATCCTCCTGCCGATCGGCGCGGCGCTCATCGTCTGGCTGCTGCCCTGGTCGAGCCAAGCGGCGGGCTCGCTCGCGCTGCTGGCCGCACTTGCGGAGGTGGGGATCTGGATCAATACGCTGACCCGCTTCGACTTCGACGCGGCCGGAATTCAGTTCGACCAGCAGCAGACGTGGTTTGACGACCTCGGCGTCTCGTACCACGTCGGGCTTTCCAGCTTCTCACTCTGGCTGATCGGAATGGCGGTGGTCGTGATGGCGGCGGCCGTCGCGTACGCGTTCTGGACCGGCCGCGACCGGCCCCGCGCCTACTTCGGCCTGATGCTGTTTCTGACGGGCGCGGTCGTCGGCGTCTTCTCAGCGCAGGATCTCCTGCTCTTCTACGTGTTCTTCGAGGCGATGCTGATCCCGCTCTACGTCCTCGTCGGCGTCTGGGGCGGCGCGGGGCGGCTGACCGCGACGATCAAGTTCGTCATCTACACGATGGCGGGCTCGCTGCTCATGCTGGCTGCAATCGTGGTCTACGGCCTCTCCGAGGGGACGTTCGACCTCGTCGAGGGCGCCGACAGCGACAACGCGTGGGTCTTCCTCGGCTTCGTGGCGGCCTTCGCGGTCAAGGCGCCGCTCTTCCCGCTCCACGGCTGGCTGCCGGACGCATACCGAGAGTCCTCACCGGAGGTTGCAGCCGTCCTCTCCGGCGTTGTCTCGAAGGCGGCCGGCTACGGCTTCCTGGCGATCGCGATCGCGAAGTTCGACGAGCCGGCGCGGGACCTTCAGCCGCTGCTTCTCGGTCTGGCCGCGGTCGGGCTCGTCTACGGCTCGATCGTGGCCTTCCGCGCTCCTGACGTGCGCGGCGTGATCGCCTACTCGAGCCTCGCGCAGATGAGCCTGATCACGATCGGACTCTTCGCGTTGAACGACCTCGGCTCCACCGGCGCGGTGCTCCAGATGGTGAACCATGGACTCCTGTCGGGTGCGCTCTTCCTGATCGCCGGTGTGATCGAACGGCGGGCCGCGACAGGGGAATTCGCCCGGCTCGGAGGCATGGCGCGAGGCCGTCCCGCACTCGCGACCCTGCTGATGACGACCGGTGTGATCGCACTTGCGGTCCCGGGCTCGACCGCGTTCGCCGGCGAGTTCCTGATCCTCGCCGGGGCATTCGACGAGGGCTGGGGCTGGGCTGTCGTCGGCGGCGTCGCGATCGTGCTCGCCGCGATGTACATGCTGCGTCTGATCTCTGCCGTGCTCCACGAACAGGTCGGCACATCTGTGCCCGACGAGGCGCTGGACCTTCGGCCGGGCGAGCTGGCGGTGATCGTCCCGCTCGTGGCGTCCCTGCTCGCGCTCTCCGTCTGGCCCGCCGCGATTACTGACCATTTGTCGTTCTGATGACGAAGCCGACCGTCGACTGGTTCGCTCTCGCCCCTTCGCTCGCCCTGCTCGGTGGGACTTCGCTCGCCCTACTCGGCGCCGTCCTCGTTCCAGTGGTCGCACGGAAGGTCTTCGCTGCGATCGCGGCCGCCCTCGGCTTCGTCGCCGCGGGTGTCTGGGCGGGCCTCCTGTACTCCGAGACGCCCAGCGCGTCGCTCGAGGTAGCCGACGCGATCACGCGCGACCGCTTCGGCGCGCTGGCCCAGATCGTCATCGCGGGCGCAGGTCTGCTTGCGGTCGGGATCTCCTACGGACACCGGACGCGCGCCGAGCATGTCGGCGAGTACTACGCGCTCTTGGCGGCGGCCGGCGCCGGGATGGTGTTCCTCGTCCAGGCCAACGACCTCATGACGCTCTTTCTCGGCCTGGAGTGGTTCTCGATCTGTCTCTACATCCTCTGCGCGATCGAGATCGACCTCGTCAGCTCGCTCGAGGCCGGGCTGAAGTACCTCGTCGTGGGGAGCTTCGGCTCCGCCGTGCTGCTCTTCGGCTCGGCGCTCGTCTACGGCGCGACCGGCGAGCTCGAGTTCGGAGCGATCGCCCGCGAGCTCGAAAGCCAGGGACTCCTCAACGACGGGCTTGTCCTGGCGGGCCTCGCGATGATCCTCGCCGGGCTCGGCTTCAAAGCGTCGGCGGCGCCGTTCCACATGTGGACGCCCGACGTCTACGAGGGCGCGCCGACGCCGGTGACCGCGTTCATGTCGGCGGCGACGAAGGCGGTCGCCCTCGTGCTCGCGCTGCGCGTGCTCGTCACCGCGTTCCCGGGCGAGGAGGAGCTCTGGACGATCGCGGTCGCTGTCATTGCCTGCGTCTCGCTCGCCGTGGGCAACGTCGCGGCGCTCGTACAACGGAACCTCAAGCGGATGCTGGCGTACTCCTCCGTCTCGCACGCCGGGTTCATGCTGATCGCCGTCGCAGCCAACAACGAGCTCGGCGGTCGGGCGCTGCTCTACTACCTGATTCCGTACGGCGCGGCGTCGCTCGGCGCGTTCGGCGTGGTCGCCGCGCGGGAGCGAGAGCTCGGCGAGCGGGTGACGCTCGACAACGTGGCCGGGATGGGGTGGGAGCGGCCGCTGCTCGGCGTCGCGATGTGGATCTTCATGCTCGCCTTCGCCGGCCTGCCGCTGACCGGCGGCTTCGTGGGGAAGTTCTACGTCTTCGCCGCGGCGTACGACGCGGGCCGGTGGTGGCTGGTGCTGGCCGGGGTGATTGCGACCGCGATCAGCCTCTACTACTACCTCGCCGTGATCCGCGCGCTCTACATGCGGATGCCGGACATCCAACTCGCGCCCGCCGGCGGCTCGCCCCCGCGCGAGGCGGTGCTGCAGGGCACGGTCCTCACCTGCATGGCGATCACGATCGGCTCCTTCTTCGCCGTGCAGCCGCTGATCGACGTCGCCGAGAAGGCGACAGCGCAGCTCCCCTTCTAGCCAAGCAACAACTTGTTACTTGGCCTTGAGCTCGCGCACCACGGCCACCGCGCCCTGAATTCCGACGATCGCGAGGCACGCCGTGAGCGTCGCGCCGCCGAAGGCGGGTGCGACGGAGTCGAACGCGGGCGCGCGGACGGCCGAGCTCGCAGTGACGAGCACGAGGCCGAGACCCCACAGCAGCGCCTGCAGCGAGATCGAGGCGGGCACCGGCCTCTCCGCCGCCACGAGGTCGCCGTAGGCGGCCAGGGCGACACCGGCGATGATCGGGACGGCGGCGAGCAGTGCGTAGAACGCGAGGTCTGAACGACCGGCGGCATCGGCGAGGCCTGCGACGACGACGAGACCGGCCGGTCCGAGCTGGCGCGTCATGCCGAGCCGTTCGACACGGGAGTAGGCTCTCCTGCCGCGTTGATCCTCTGGACGCTTCTCATCGCGCTTCCAATCGCGGGACTCGTATTACTACTGGCCCGCCCGGACGCCGACGTGCACTGGGAGCATCATCCAGCGCACTTCTGGCTCGTCCTCGCGGTCTCCGTCGTCAGCGTCGCCCTCGGCGCGCTGACGAGTGAGGCGGCGAAGCGACGCTCCGACGTCCGCCTCTTCCTCGTTTCGCTCGCGTTTCTCACCAGCGCCGGCTTTCTCGGCCTCCACGCGCTGGCGACACCCGGCGTATTGCTCGAGGGCAAGAACGCCGGCTTCACGGTCGCCACGCCCGTCGGCCTCCTGCTCGCGTCGATGTACGCGGCGTGGTCCGCACTCGACCGGCCGTGGCCGGGCTTCTTGGCCTGGCGGTGGTTGTTCCGGTGGTCCGTCGTGATGGCGCTGGCGACCTGGGCGGCCGCGTCGCTCTTCGAGGTGCCGCCGCTCGATCATCCTCTCTCCGAGGACTCGGCGGACCGCTGGCTGCTCGGGCTCGGCATCCCGGCCGTCGCGCTCTACGCGCTCGCGGCCTGGCGCTACCAGCGGCTCTACCGGCATCGCCCCTCGGCCGTGCTCCTCGGGGTCACCGCAGCCTGGATCCTCCTCGGCGAGGCCGCGATCGCGGTCGCTTTCTCGCGGAACTGGCACGCATCGTGGTGGGAGTGGCACCTCCTGATGGCGGCCGCGTTCGGCCTCGTCGCCTACACCGTGCTGCGGGAGCGTGCCCGCGGGGAACTCTTCGCCGGCCTCTACCTCGACGAAACGCTGGGCCGGATCGACAGGGGCTACACGACCGCCGTCAAGGCCGCGGCATCCGAGCAACTCGGCCAGGAGGAGCTCCGCCGCCGCTTCGGGCTCGGAGCGGAGAGGCCGTGGTAGTTGAGCGGACGGCGCGAGAAGTCGAGGCGGTCGAGGGCTTGCTTCGGCCGTATCTCTCTCCTCAGCTGGCCGCCCGGCTTCGCGCCGAGCCCGCGGTTGCCGAACTGGGAGGCGAGGAGCGCGACGTGACCGTTCTCTTCGCCGACTTGCAGGGATTCACTGCCTTCTCCGAGCGCCACACGCCGGCCGAGGTCTTGGCGATGCTGAACGCGTACTGGGAGAAGACGGCCCCGGTAGTGCTCGGCGAGCACGGCGGGATGATCGAGCGGTTCGCGGGCGACGCGATCATGGTCGTGTTCAACGCAGCCGTCGACCAGCCAGACCACCCGCTGCGCGCCGCGCGCGCCGCGCTCGCCCTCCAGCGCGCCGCCGAGGAGCTCGCCGCGAGCGAGCCGGGACGCCCGCGCTTCCGCGTGGGCATCAACACGGGCCCGGCGATCGTCGGCAACGTCGGCACCGCCGAGCAGCGCAGCTTCACGGCCATCGGCGACACGACGAACCTCGCCGCCCGGCTCCAGCCTCACGCCGAGCCGGGCCAGGTGGTGATCGGACAGACGACGTTAGAGGCGATCTCCGGCCACGCTCGCGCCGAGCCGCTCGGGGAGCTCGAGGTCAAGGGGAAAGCCGAGCCCGTGGCCGCCTACGTCCTGACCGGGCTCGGATAGGCTCCGCTCCGCTCAGACCAAGGAGGAGCAATGCCCGACGTCGCATTCACCTGGCTCGGTCACGGCAGCTATCGACTCGATAGCCCTGGCGGCAAGCGGATCTACTTCGATCCCTGGCTCGAGAACCCAAAGTGCCCGGAGTCGGAGCGGGAGCCTGAACGGGCGGACGTGATGGTTCTCTCGCACGGTCACAGCGACCACGTCGGCTCAGCAGTCGAGCTCGGCCGCCGGCACTCGCCGGCCGTCGTGGCGATCTTCGAGCTCGCAAATTGGCTCGAGGCCCAAGGCGTCGAGAACGCCACCGCGCACGGAATGAACAAGGGGGGAACCGTCGAGGTCGAGGGAATCAAGTTCCACATGACGCACGCACTCCACTCGGGTGGGCTCATCGCGAACGGCGACAACATCACCTACCTCGGTGACGCGGCCGGATACGTGATCGAGTTCGAGAACGGGACGAGCGTGTACGCGGCGGGCGACACGGCGCTCTTCGGCGACATGGAGCTGATCGGCCGCCACCTGGAACCGGAGGTCGCGATCCTCCCGATCGGAGACCACTTCACGATGGGACCGCGTCAGGCCGCCGCCGCGCTCGAGCTGCTCGGCTGTCGGCGGTGCATCCCGGTGCATTGGGGGACTTTCCCGCTCTTGACCGGGACGCCCGAGCAGCTGCGTGAGCATGCGACCGGGGTCGAGGTGCTGAGCCCGGAGCCGGGAGAGACGGTCACCGTTTGAGGGAGCGCTGGTTTGGCGCGACGGGCCGCAAGGTGCCGCAGATCGCGGTCGAGGGCGAGCTGGACGTCGAGGGTGCGCTGGTGCTCGACGAGCTCGACGACGAAGCGCTGCGCGCTGCCTTCGACGAGGGCAGGCCGGTTGTCGTCCGGACCGCGTCGCCCGAAGCGATGCTCCAAGCGCTCAAGCGGCCCGAGGTCTCGTCCGTGGTCGTCCCGCCGGAACGTCGCGACCTGCTCGAGCTCGACCTCATCAAGCTGACCTACGGGACGTATTCGATCGCTGCTTGCGATCTCGCCGCCGCGCAGTGGGGCGTCGCGACGCAGTCGAAGTTCCTCGCCGTCGGCTCGGTCGTCACCTGGGCCGAGCCGCAGGCCGGCGCCGTCGCCACGCAGGCCTACGCCAACCCCCGGTATGGGCCCGAGGGCCTGGCGTTGTTACGCGACGGGCTCTCGGCCGAGGAGGTGGTCGAGCGTTTGACCTCGGCCGACGAGGGCAGGGAGCACCGCCAGCTCGGCGTCGTCGACCGCGAGGGCCGTGGGGCCACCTTCACCGGCTCGGAGTGCTACGACTGGGCCGGCGGCCGAGCCGGACCGGGGTACGCCGCGCAGGGAAACATCCTCGTCTCGGCAGAGACCGTCGACGCACTCGCCGACACCTTCGAGCAAACCGCGGAGAAGCCGCTCACCGAGCGCCTCGTGGACTGCCTCGACGCGGCGCAGGCGGCAGGCGGCGACAGCCGCGGCCAACAATCGGCCGCACTGCTCGTCGTGGAGAAGGACGGCGGCTACGCGAACCTCTCTGACTCCGTCGTCGACCTACGCGTGGACGACCACCAGCGGCCGCTCGAGGAGCTCCGGCGCCTCTACGGCCTGCACCAGGCGATCTACGGGAAGACCCCGCGCGAAGAGTGGCTCCCGGTCGACAGGGAACTGGAGAGCGAGCTCCGCGAGCGCTTGGCCCGTGTGGGTTACGAGGGCGAGCTTGGCGATACCCTCTTACGCTGGGCCGGCAACGAGAACCTCGAAGAGCGTGTTGACGGCGCGGAGTCGATCGATCCCATGGTGCTCGAGGAGCTGAGGAGGCAGTCCTGAACGACAGGTACCAGGTCGCAACGCTGACGGAGATGGAGCTGCCGGCCCTGCCGCAGCATCTGCGCTGGGCGACCGTGCGCCATCACCTGGGGATCAGTGCCTTCGGCATCAATGCCTGGACCGCAGACGAGGCCGGAAGGGAGATCATCGAACAGCACGACGAGCTCGGCCGCCGAGCGGGCGAGCACGAGGAGCTCTATGTCGTCGTCAAAGGCAGCGCGACCTTCACCGTCGACGGTGAGACTTTCGACGCGCGCGCTGGCACGTTCGTCTTCGTCCGCGACCCGGCCGCAAAGCGCAAGGCGGTCGCCGCGGAGCGCGAGACCACAGTGCTGGTGATCGGCGGGCGCCCGGGAGAGGCGTTCGAGCCCTCCCAGTGGGAGCGCTCCGCACCGGCGCTCGGCTTCTTCGCGACGAAGGAGTACGACAAAGCCGTCGAGTTCCTGTCGAAGGCGCGCGAGGAGACTCCAGACGACGCGGGCATCCTGTTCAACCTGGCCTGCGCGGAGAGCCTGCTCGGCCGGACCGCGGATGCGATCGGCCACCTTCGGGAGTCAATCGCGAACGACGACAGCTTTCGCGAGTTCGCGCAGAAGGACTCGGACTTCGATCCGATCCGCGAAGACGAGCGGTTCAAAGAGCTCGTCGGAACCGGCTAGTCGTCGTCGCCCCCCGAGCCTGAGCCCGAGCTGTCGCTGCCGCTGCCGGAGTTGTCGCTGCCGCGGCCGCGATTGCGGCCTCGCCCGCGGTCATCGGTCTCCGTCCGCGTGGTCGTCGTCACGCGAGTGGTCGTCGTCTGGGCCGTCGTCGTGCGACCTGGTCCAGTCGTCGTCGTGCGCCGCGTCTGCACCGGCGCCAGGTCGTCGCCGGCCTGGATGCTCGCGACCGGCAAGGCCACCGTGTCACGCGCGATCAAGTGTCCGGCAAGGGCGAGGCCTGCTGCAAAGACGAAGCCGAGAGCGATGACGAACGCAAGGCGCATGAGTCCAGGCTAGACGCGGCCGGGTAAAGCCCCGTCCAAGTCTCTGTTCGGGCTTTGCAAGGCCCCGGCTGCAGCCGGAAAGCGGACTTCGGCCCGCGCTCCGCCTTCCGGTCGATTGGCGATCCGAGCCGAGCCGCCCCAGCGGCGGGCCAGCGTCGCCACGAGCGCGAGGCCGAGCCCGGTGCCGGGAGATCGTTGTCCGCCGCTGCCGCGGGCGAACCGCTCGAAGACGCCCTGCTCCTCGCCGGGCTCCAACCCGTTACCTTCATCCACGACGGCCAGGTAGACCTCGCTCCCGGCACGGCCGCACTCGACCGTCACGTCCCCGCCCTCCGAGTAGTGCAGAGCGTTCTCGATCAGGTTGTCGAGGACGATCGCGAGGTCTTCCGACGACGCCCGCACGGCGGCCTCCTCGCGACAGTCGGCAACGAGCCGGTGCCCGGTCTGCGCGGCTCGGTCGGCCCAGCGTTCCCGCGCGCCTTCGACAGCGTCGCGCAGCGACGTCGCCGCCGGCGAAGTCGGGCGATCGCCCTCTCGGGCGAGCGTGAGAAGCGCGCTAAGTAGCCGCGCCAGCCGTTCGACCTCACGCTCGGCGGCTTCGAGCTCTTCCGCGAGCTCCGGTCCGGCCTTGAGCACCGCAGATTCCAGTCGAAGCCGAAGGCCGGTCAGCGGCGTGCGCAGCTGGTGCGAAGCGTTGGCGACGAACTGGCGTTGCGCCTCGAGCACCTGGCCGAGCCGCTCGGTCATGTCGTTGAAGGCGTGCGCCACTTCGCGATGCTCCGTCGAGCCCTCCGGCTCGGCGCGCGCCTCGAAGTCGCCGGCCTCGACGCGGCGAGCCGTCTTCGCGAGCCGCTGGAGCGGCCGAGCAAGCGTGCCGGCCAGCACCCAGGCGAAACCGAGTCCGAGAACAAGTGCGATCGCGCCGATGCCGGCAAGCCCGAGGACGTCACGCCGTACCCGCCGGTCGATCGCGTCCACGCTCTGGGTGATCCGCACGACACCCCCGATGTCGCCTTCGACGACGATGGGGACAGCCGTGTAGAGGAGTGACTCGCCCAGGGTCTCGCTGAAGCGCCGACCCTGAGCGATGCCCCCGTCAAGTGCGGCTGCGATCTCGGGCCGATCTCGGTACGACTCCGAGCCGACGCCGGCCGAATCCGCCACCAGCGTCCCGTCCCGGGCGACGACGATGACCCGCCCCCCGGTTTCGCGGGCCGCCTCTTCTGCGATGCGGCCGAGCCTTCGCACGTCCTCTTCCTCGAGCTCCGCCGCCGCGCTCGCCGCGACGAGCTGGGCCTGTGCCGCCGCCTGCGCCTTGACCTCGGCGTCCACCCGGCGCGACACATTCAGGATCAACGGCACCTCGAGCGCGACGATCACGAGGACGAGCACGTAGGCGAAGGCGGCGAGGAGCCGGGTGCGGAGACTCATGCGGGGAGCTCGTCGGCGGATGCGAACCGGAAGCCGACGCCGCGGACGGTGTGGATGTAGCGCGGCTCCGTCGGATCGTCTCCGAGCTTCTTCCTCAGGCCGCTGACGTGGACGTCGAGCGTCTTCGTCGAACCGAACCAGTTCGTGTTCCAAACCTCCTCGAGCAGGCGCTCCCGCGTCACGACCGAGCCCGCGCTCTCGACCAGCAGGCGGAGCAGGTCGAACTCCTTGCGACTGAGCTCGAGCTCCTCGCCGCGGAACGACGCGCTGCGCCGACCCGGATCGACGACGAGATCGCCGATCTCGGTCACACCCTCGGCTCGCCGTTCGCCTGCCTCGGCGGCGCGACGAAGCACCGCTCGCACTCTGGCAACCAGCTCGCGCGCGCTGAACGGCTTGACGACGTAGTCGTCGGCGCCGAGCTCGAGCCCGGCGACGCGATCGGCTTCCTCGCCCCGGGCGGTCAGCATGATGATCGGAACGCGCGAGCGGCCGCGAAGTTCACGGCAGACCTCGAAGCCCGAGCCGTCCGGAAGCATCACGTCCAAGAGCACCAGGTCGGGCCGCGCACGCTCGAATGCCTCCAGCGACTCCGCCGCCGTCGTGGAGACCGCAGTGTCGAAGCCCTCCCGGCGGAGGGCTTCGACCAGCGGCGTGACGATCGACTCCTCGTCCTCGACGAGCAAGATCGTTCGTTTTCCGAACTGCATGTCGTGGGTTCTACCCACTAGTCATTAGCGGGCAACGAAGCTCCCCCGCATTCCTTCCTCGGCGTGGTCGCTCACGCCGCACCAGTACGAATAGCGGACGCCCTTCTTCAGCCGGGCGGCCAGCGTCGCGGTGCTGCCGGCGCCGAGTACGCGTGTCTTCCAGCGCCTGCCGCCGCCGCGGAGCCAAAAGTCGTGGCCCTCGCCGCCACGGTTGCGGACGACGAAGTTCACGGCGCCTGACTTCGGCCGAGCCGACAGCGAGATCCGCCCGTCCACCTCCGTGACACGGATGGTCTGCGCTGCGCCCGAGCCGAGGGTCGGGACGGCGAGAGCAACCATGGCGATCGCCGACGCCAGCACGATTCCAAGGGTCTTCTTCATCTGTTCCTCCTTAGGTCAGCCGCGGCCCGAGTTCGAGCCGGAGCGGTCGCTTTCGTTGTCGTCGTCGTGCTCACGGTCGTCGTCGCGACCGCG
>OBLS010000728.1_pt1 | contig 12545 bp, 10 predicted proteins | sample 1519901 | NCBI WGS metagenome assembly OBLS01 (sample SAMEA3113585, study PRJEB22503) | soil metagenome
CCTCGCTGAGTGCGGGGCTGAGACGGAACGCGAGCCGCACGCCGAACACGCCCACCTCCGCCAGCCTGCCTGACCGTGACCCGCGTCTTCGTGACCGGCGCCAGCGGCTTCATCGGCGGCGCCCTGACCACCAGGCTGCTCGAGCGCGGAGACCAGGTGGTGGGGCTCGCGCGCTCCGACGCGGCCGCGAAGAAGGTCGCCGCCCGGGGTGCCGAGGTTACCCGCGGCGACCTGCTCGACGAGGAGTCGATCGCCGCCGGCATGGTCGGCTGCGAGGTGGCCTACCACGTGGCCGGCGTGAACTCGCACTGCCCGCGCGACCCGGACATGCTCCTGAGGGTGAACGTGGGCGGCGCGGAGGCCGCCGTACGGGCCGCCGCCAGCGCCGGCATCGGCCGCATGGTCTACACGTCGTCGGCCGCCTCACTCGGTGAGCCTGCGGGCGCAGTTGGCACCGAGGACTGCACCCATCGCGGCTCCTATCTGTCGGTCTACGACCGCTCCAAACACGAAGGCGAGCGCGCGGTCTTCGCGACGGCCGCGGAGACGGGCATCGAGGTGGTTGCGGTGAACCCATCTTCGGTCCAGGGCCCGCCGCGCACCGGCGGAAACGGCGGCATCATCATCGCCTACCTGAACGGCAAGCTGCCGGTGTTCGTGGACACCCAGGTCAGCGTGGTTGACATCGAGGACTGCGTCGAGGGCCACCTGCTGGCGGCCGAGCGTGGCGAGAGCGGCCAGCGCTACGTGCTCAACGGCGCCACCCTCCACTCGCTCCACGCGCTCGAGCTTGTTTCCGAGCTGTCCGGCGTCTACGACCGCGTGCGGATCATTCCGCCGCCGGTGGCGCGCGCGGCGGTTGCGATGGCCGAGGCCGCCTACCGCCTGCGCGGGAAGACACCTTCGGTCTGCCGCGCCCGCGTACGGACGATCCTGCACGGCCACCGCTACGACGGCTCGCGGGCGACCCGGGAACTCGGGTTGGACTACACCCCCGTCGCCGACACCTTCGCGCGGACGATCGAATGGGCCGTGGCGGAGGGTCTCGTCACGCGGCCACTGCCGGGCGCTCAGCCCGCCGGGGCGTAACCCACGGCGGCGGTGTCATACGAAGTGGGCCTAGTGCTGCGTTTGGACCGTGGAGTTCGAATCTTCAGCCAGTTGCCGGGTGGGTACTCAGGGAGTGGATGGCCGTGTACGTCGATGACAGCCGCATCCGCTGGCGCGGCCGCGCGTGGTCCCACCTCATTGCGGATACGACCGAGGAGCTCCACGCGTTCGCGGCCGGTCTCGGCCTTGAGCGGGCTTGGTTCCATCGTAGGCCGGCGCGTCCGTGGAAGGACCATTACGACATCCCTGAGGCGACACGCCAGGTAGCCATCGGCCGCGGGGCGCGGCCGATCACCTGCCGAGACGCGGCGGAGATGCTGCGCGCGAGGCGACTCGCCGTCAGAGATGCTGCGAGGGCGCGCGACGCGCCGTAGACCCGACGACGAGGCCGGCTCGGCCTTTCCTACTCCCCACCCTTAAGCTGCTCGCGGAGAAGGGTGCGGGGCAGCCGGACGTCCGGACGCGAAGAACTCCACGAGGACCGGGGCGAGCACGCTCATCTTCACGTTGTGGCTGACGCCGGGGAGAGCGCGGTGCTCAGCGTTGGTGAGGATGCCGGCGATCGCGGCGGCGCCCTTTCTGAGCTTTTCCGGGCTCTTCTCGCCGCTGACGATCAGCGTCGGCGTCGTGACGCTAGCCCAGTACGCGTCTTCGAGCGGCCGCCCGCGAACGTAGCGGTCGATCAGGAGCGCCTCGTACGGCAGCGTGTGCGCCGTGGCCTTCAGCTTGGACCACATGGGCGGCCAGAGGCTCATCAGCCACGGTATGGCGGCTGGCATTCCCATCACCCGGGCCATGAAGTACCTCACCGCCGCCGACCTCCGGCCGCGGTCGATCAGCTCATGGACGTGCGGCACGAAGTCATCCGGCGGAACGCCGTCACTGGAATCGACGATGAACGGAGGCTCGTAGGCGGCGATCTTCTCAATCGTGATCCCGGCCCGGGCGGCCTCGAGCGCGAGGATCCCGCCGGAGGACATCCCCCAGACGAACGCAGACCCTCCGGCCACCGAGATCATCGCCTGAAGGTCCTCGAACTCGTGCTCCAGCGCGTACGGCTTGGTGTCGCCGCTGTCGCCGCGGCCGCGCCGGTCGTAGTTCAGCACGGTAAAGCGCGCCGAGAGCAGCTCCGCGAGCTCGACAAAGCCCTTCCACCTTCGCCAGCTGAACGCGCCTCCGACCATGATCACCGGCGGTCCGTGGCCGATGCGGTCGAACGCGATTTCGGTGCCGTCCGTCGACTTGATCTTCTCCACTGGGTCTCCTCGGTTCCGAAACGTCCTCTTCTTGATTGGACGCCCGCGGGGGGCGAAACTCACCGGCGGCTTCGCGCAGGCGGTGCGGTCCCAGCTTCGGCTGCGACTGGCCCGCTGCCGCGGCAAGCCGCGACGGGACCGCGACGCGTCGCTGAGCGCCCGGCGCGCGCTTCCCGTCCCCGCGCCGCCGAGCTACCGTTGGACGCCGCACATCGACTACTGCGGTAGTGCTTTCATGCAGCGGTCAGGCATCGCGTCCGGCCCAGGCCCGGCGGAGCACTCGGAGGGCGTTGTCGGCGCAGATCAGCGCCGCGTCGCGGTGGCCGTAGCGTTTGACGAGCGCACGCTCGAGCGGCGCCATGTCGGCCATAGTCTCGAGCCCTCCGAGCGTTGGTTTGATGAAACCGTCCAAGTCCGAGCCGATCGCCGCGTGTCGGTGCGAGCCCGTCAGCTCGCGCATCCGGTCGATGTGGCGATAAATCACCTCAAGCGACTCTTGCAGCGTGCTGGTCCGTCGCCGCCGGATCCCATCGGTCAGCTGGTGCTGCCCGAAGATGAGCCCGACGACTCCATCACGCTCGGCGATCCGCTCAACGGTCCGCTCACTGAGCATGAAGCGCTGGCGGCCGAAGCGTACGCCGGCGTGTGAGGCGAGCACGGGCAGCGCGCGCTCTGGATCGACGCGATCGAGCAGTGCGAAAGTCTCGTCGAGCGCGCGTTCGCTCATGTGCGAGAGATCCACCAGCACGCGCTCACGCGCCATCGCCTCGACCGCCGCGCGCCCCAGCTCGGAGAGCCCCTGCGCCGGTTGCGGGAACAGCAACCCATACAGCCAGTCGGGCAGAAAGGGCAGCGCCGGCGCGTTCGTTGCCACGCCTCTCCATACGAGGTGCGGCAGGGTGATGTAGGCGACGCCGCGAGCGGCCAGCTCGGACACCGCGCGGTCGACGGTTTGCGGGCTGGCCCCGAGGTGGAAGCCGCCTTCGACGCAGTGGACGAGCGCGACCTCCCCGCGAGCGAGCACCTCCTCCAGCTCCCGCGGCCCGTGCGCGACGGCCGCCTCGCCGGCGTGGCGCTCATCGATGTCCTTCTCCACCAGCTCGAGCTGGCGCTTTAAGCGCGGCAAGTAGGAGTTCTCGGGCGGCGCGCCGTAGGGAGCGTCGAGGTCGAGCTCGTCAAAGAACGAGTACAGGACGGAGAAGGCCACCCCGACGCCGCCTTCGCGCAGCGCCGGCATCGTCACCCGCGGCCCCGAGCTGAAGTCACGGTAGTTCGCGAAACGCCCGGCGAGCCCGACGAGCTGGGCGCGCAGCCGGTCGCGCAGCCGCGCGCGGCCGCGGGCGGTCGCCAGCAGGTGGAACGTCCCGCCGTGGTCGTCCGGCACCAGGTGCATCGCGTAGTGGGCATGCAGGTCCGCGATCACTTGGGAGGCTCCCGGGCACGCGCGGCTCCAGTGTGCTGGCGCAGCGCGTTGAAGCTGCTGCCGTAGACCGCCGGCTTCGCCGACGCGGCCGGGAGCGGAATCAGAACCGGACCGAGCCAAGCGCGCCGCTTGCGGCGCTCGAGCAGCTCGCGGTCGCGCTTCGCGGCGAATTCGCTCCGTGCGGTCGCCTCCGGCGTGGCCGTGTCAGTCGTGCTCATCGTCTCCTGAGCTGTCCCCTCGGCCACCGTAAGCCCGCCGCTTATTCCACGTCAAGGCTCGGGGAGCGTGGACTCCGCCTGCGATCGGGGTTAGAGTCAGGATCCATGGGAGCCCTGGCGACCGATCGCGAGGGCGGGGGTCCCGGGGCTCGCGCACGGGGGCCCCTCGTAGGACGGCGCTCGGAGCGGAGCGAACTGGTTTCAGCACTCGCCGCCGCCCGCGCGGGACGCGGCGCGCTCTTTCTGCTCGCCGGCGACGCCGGCATCGGGAAGACGCGGCTCGCCGAAGCGGTCGCCGAGGAAGCTGCAGAGAAAGGCGACACCGTTCTCTGGGGCAGCGCCTGGGACGCCGGGGGCGCGCCGGCGTACTGGCCATGGACCCAGCTGATCCGCGAGCTCCTCGACGCGCGGCCGGCCGAGGAGCTGACGGATGATCTCGGCTCCGGCGCGCCGTATGTGGCGCAGATCGCGCCCGAGATCGGCCAGCGGCTCCCCACGACGGTCGAGCCGGCGCCCGAGCTCGACACCGAAGCCACGCGATTCACCGCCTTCGACGCAACCGCATCGTTCTTCCGCCGTGCCGCCGCGCGCCGCCCCGTCGTGATCGTGCTCGACGATCTGCATGCCGCCGACGTTGCCACGCTGCGGCTCCTCGACTTCCTCGCCCGTAGTCTCCACCGCGCTCGCATCCTGGCCCTCGTGACCTACCGAACAGGCGAGACGCGCGGCGATGCCGAGGTCGCGGCCGCGCTTGCCGATCTCGGCAAGGCCGGTCGGCACGTCGTCCTGGGCGGCCTTTCACGCGACGAGGTTCACGAACTGGCCACTCCGCGGGCGCCCGAGGCGCCGCCGCCACGGCTCGTCGACCGCGTTCACGCACTAACCGAGGGCAACCCGCTATTCGTCGACGAGGTGATGCGCCTGCTTGCGGCCGAGGGGGCGCTGTCCGCGCCCGGCGCCCTCGCCTCGGGACGCCTCCCTGTGCCCGATGGCGTGCGCAAGACGATTCGTCGCCGCCTCGATCCACTGCAGCCCGAAGTGGCGCGGGCGCTCACGGCCGCGGCGGTGATCGGCCCGGAGTTCCGGTGCCAGACGCTCGAGCGCGTGCTCAGAGAAGAGAGCACCGCGCTGCTGGGTTATCTGGACGAGGCCGCCGAGGCCGGACTCTTGGAGCACCTGCCGCGGGCTCCCGGGCGTTACCGCTTCACCCATGCCCTGATCCGCGAGACGCTCTACGACGAGCTCACGGGCCGCGAGCGCGTCACGCTGCACGGCGCCGTCGGCGAGGCGATCGTCGAACTTCAGGGCGACCGGCCGGACGCCCCGCTCAGCGAGCTCGCCCACCACTTCCTCGAGGCCGCGCCCGCCGGGGACCCCGTCCGAGCAGCCGACTACGCCGCTCAGGCCGGCGAGCGTGCACTGGAGTCGACCGCATACGAACAGGCCGTCGACCTGTTCGGCGATGCGCTGCGGGCACTCGAGCTGCAGCCTGGCGAAGCCAAGCGCCGCGGGTTGATTCTGCTCTCGATGGGGCAGGCGGAAATGCGTGCCGGCCGGCTCGACGTTGGCCGAGCGACGCTCCAAAGGGCCGCGGACGTAGCCCGGCGCGTCGGCGATACGGAGCTGCTCGCGCGTGCCGCCCTCGCGTCGGCTCCCTGGGGGCTCGCGACCGCGCTCAGCGCCGAGAAGGGCCTCATCCCCTTGTTCGAGGAGGCGCTGGAGCGGCTGCCGGAGGCCGATGACGTGCTGCGCGCCCGGCTGCTCGCCCGCCTCGCCGCCGCGCTCTACTGGTCCGCGCTGGCCGAGCGGCGCGAGGCGCTGGCACAGGAGGCGATCGCCATGGCCCGTCGGCTCGGCGACCCCGCGACCCTGGCCTTTGTGCTCTCGGACGCTCATTTGGCGACGTGGGACCCCGATTCGCCCGAGCGCTCGTTGCCATGGGCGAGCGAGATCTACGACCTCGCCGAGCGCCTTGGGAACATCGAGCTGGCGATGACCGCTCACTCGTGGCGGGTGTCGCTGCTCCTCGAGCTCGGCGAGCTGACGATCGTCGACCAGGAGGTCCAGACCGTCGCCGAGGCTGCAACGCATCTGCACCAGCAGCGGGCTCAGGCCCAAGCGCTGATGCTGCGTTGCGCGCGCGAGCTCATCGCAGGGCATTTCGACCGCGCCGAGGCCCTGCTGGGTGAGGCTGCAGAGTTCGCGGCCCTGCTCGAGCAGGACAACATCCTTGCGATGAACCTGGCCGCCCTCGCGTTCGTCATGCGTGAGGTCCAGGGTCGCCTGGGAGAGCTCGAGGCCGCGGTCCAGCAGTTCGCCGACGCCCAGCCCGCTATGCCTGTCTGGCGCTGCGCGCTCCTATGCGTGCATCTGCAGACCGGGCGGACCACGGAGCTGCGGCGAGAGTACGAACGCTTCGCTGCCGACGGATTTGCCTCGCTGCCGCGCGACAACCTTTGGCTGCCGGCGCTCGCCCTGCTCGCCGAGGTCTGCTCTCACCTCGGCGACGCGAAGGGCGCCGGGGAGCTTCGGGCGCTTCTGGAGCCGTATTCCGGACGGAACGTCGTAACGCCGGGCGTGGCGTACGTCGGGCCGGTAGACCGGTACCTCGCGCTCCTCGCGGCCGCGGCGGGTGACGAAGATGCGGCCGCAGCCTTCTTCGCCTCCGCGCGCGAGCTCGCCGGCGCGATGGGCGCCCGGCCCACTTGCGCACGGCTCGCGGTCGATGAGGCCGAGGCGCTCAGCGACCGTGATCCCGCGCGGTCCGCCGCGCTCGCCGCAGAGGCCGCGGCCGAGGCGGATGAGCTCGGCCTCGATCGTCTCGCCGCGCGCGCCAGCTCGCTGGCCACACAGCAGGACGGGGAGCGCGCCGACTCGCCCCAGGCCGTCAGTGCGGAGCCAGTCACCCGCGGCCTCCACCGGCGGGGCGACGCATGGGAGGTCACCGGCGGCACCGCACCGTTCCATCTGAGGGATGCCAAGGGTCTGCACCACCTCGCGCGCCTGCTCGCCCACCCCGGTCAGGAGTTCCATGCGCTCGAGCTCGTCGGCGCCGCGGCGCCCACGGCGGCAGCTTCCGCTACGCCGGATCCGGAGCTGGCGGTCCGCCGCGGCGGCCAGGAGGACGCCGGCCCGATACTCGACCCCCGCGCGAAGGCGGAGTATCGGGAGCGGATCGCCGACCTTCAGGATGAGATCGACGAGGCCGAGGCCTTCCACGATCCCGAGCGCGTGACCCGGGCCCGTGCGGAGCTCGACTTCCTCTCGCGAGAGCTCTCGGCCGCCGTCGGCCTCGGAGGACGTGACCGACGAACCGGGGGGGACGCAGAGCGGGCTCGCGTCAACGTCACGCGCGCGATCCGCACCGCCGTCGACCGGATCGCCGAGCACGATCCCAGCCTCGGACACCACCTTCGGACCTGCGTCCGGACAGGGACTTTCTGCGCGTACGACCCGGGGCCGCTTGCCACCATCTGGGAGCTCGACTAGGCCGCGGGGCCGGCTGTCGGCACCGGTCCGGCGATCTCGTCAGCCGCGTAGGCCGCCAGCGCCATCACCGTCAGCTGCGGATTGACCGTGATCGACGACGGGAAGACCGACGCGTCGCAGACGTGGACGTTCAGCGTCCCGTACACCCGGAACGAGGGGTCGACGACTCCCTTCAGTGGGTCGTCTGAAATCGGATTGCCGCCCTGGGGATGGGCGGAATTGACGCTCACATCGCTGTGGTCGCCGATCTCGTCATAGATCCGGGGGAGCTCGTTCTTGGACCTGATCTCGAGCATCCGGAAGGTGGCTGGCATGGCGCGCAGGGCGCCGGCCTCCAAGCCGATCTCGCAGGCGAGACTCAGACCGTTCTTCATGCTCACGAAGTCGTCATTGGAGGGCGTGTAGTCGAACGTCATCCCACCTCCGATCCGTCGCGCCTTGACCGACCCGTCGCTTCCGGTACCCACGACTACGCCGAGGCAGGTCATGTGCGGGTAGCGGCGCATGTTGTCCCAGTGCTCCTCGAACCAGCCGGGCATGAAGAGCGCCTGCGAGACGATCGGGTTGAACCAGGTCTCGAAAACGACGGCGTCGTCGCCGTTGTCTGTGGGCTCCATGACGTGCGTGATCTGCATGCCGCGCTCCGAATGCAGCTCCTTCTCGAAGTCGAGCGTCACCGGCGAGGCCATGTTGAAAGCTATCCCGCGGCCGGCAGTCTCCCCGCCCAGACCGCTGCGTTGAAGGATGAGGCTCGACGCAATCGCGCCGGCGCTCAGCACCACCGTGTTGGCGCGAACGGTCACGCGACGCCCGTCCTGCAGGCGGCAGCTCACGCCATAGGCATGCGAGCCGCGCATCAGGACCTTTGCGACGCTGCACTCGGGCAGGATGCGCACCGCCCCGGGAAAATCGCGCTGTGTGCGCGGCAACGTCCAGTCGAGCGCAGAGAGCTTCTTGCCGTAGGCGCAGCCGATGTTGCAATAGCCCGACCCGAGGCAATCGGAGATGTTCGCCTGGACGAGCGAGAATGGCGCGCGCCCCTCGAGGGCTGCGACGACGTGCAACGCCCCCGGGCTGAGCATGGCGGCGGGGCCAACGTCCTCTACGCGGAGGAACCGGCGTACGTAGCGAAATGCCTCGGCCAAGCGGTTGGGGGCGAGCCCCGCGTTGAAGCCGCTGGGGTCGAGCCAGCGCTCGCGCACGCGCGCTGGCAGGTCAAGGCAGACCGCGTTGTTGACCACGGTGCTGCCGCCCACGCACATGCCCTGGGCGACTTGAAAGCGGAAGTCCTTGGACAGCGTGAGCGCACCGTCTGCGTAAAGGCTGGACAGCTGCTCGGCCTCGTTCTCGGTGAAGTCACCCGGCTCGACGTGCGCCCCGCGCTCGAGCAGCAGTACCTCGCGGCCCCGCCTCGCCACCTCGTAGGCCAGCGTGGCGCCGCCGGCACCGGTGCCGACGATGACCACGTCGGCCGTGAGGTCCTCACCGGGGATCTCTGCCGGGCTCATGCAGGTCACGCCGGCATAGCGGGGCTTGACCTTTCTCATCGCCTCGAGGTATCCATCCCGGCGTGAGAAGGGCAGATATCCCGCCTTCTTGGCCGCGCACTCGTCGCCGTAGTAGCCCATGAAGCAGAACTGCTGCGCGGTGCGGATCATGGCCTGTCGCGTGGACCGCAGCCACTCGGGCACCAGTCGGTCTGAGACCTCGTCGAGGAACCGCCGCTGCACCCAGCGCTGGCGCATATCGACCGACATGACGTGGAACGGCGGTCGCAGCGTGAGGAGCGGCCAGTAGGCGAGCGCAACGAGCGCCAGGCGAACCTTCCATTTGTCCTGGGCGCGGAAGCCGGCCAGGTATCTGTCCACACGTCCCGCGACCTCGGCAGGAGCAACGTCCGGGTCCTTGCGCAGCACCAGCACCTGCGCGAGCGCCATCAACGCCCGGAACGCCGACGGAGGCAGATAGCGCAGATCGTGGCGCGAGCGGAATGCCATCCAGTGGAGGGTCACGAACGTCCCTATGACCCCGACGTCCGCCGCGGCCCACCCCAGACGGAACGCGGAGGGCGATTCGGGCGGACCGATCCAGGTGTGATCGATTCCCTTCGCCTTGCCCCACAGCGCGGTGGCGACCAGCGCGGCGGGCATCAGCGCGTGGGCGATCACGATGAGCGGAACCGCCACGGCGGACCAGCGTCGGACATCCCAGACTACGAGGAGCGCGAGCCCGGTCAGGAGCGCATCCTTCGCGATCGAGTTGACCACGTAGGGGTATTCCGACTGTGAGACGAAGCCCTTGACGAGATACCAGACGGCGAAGCCGGCGGAGGTAAGGGCGAGCAGCGCCGCCGCTCCGCGGAGCCACTGCTCCCAACGGGTGAGTCCCGGGCGCTCGCCGCGCACGAGCGTGCTCATAGCATGACCTCCGTTGTCCTCGGCAGCTCCGTCGCGGGTGGACTTTTGGCTGGGCTCGGCACGTCCAGGCAGCGGCTGAGGAAGGCGGTCTGGTGCCCAACCGCCCGTTCGAAGGCCTCGCCGAAGTACATAGAGAAGTGACCGACCGGGTACCGGCGCAGTTCGCCAAGCGCCGCCGCCCTGACCATCTTCAGCACCGGCTTCGGTGGGATCAGGCGGTCGCCGTCTGCGAGGCACACCAGCAGCGGACAGCGCACGCGTCGTGCCGAGCGTCCGGGGCGATAGAACGCTGTGGTGAGCGTGAACCTTGCCAGCGTCTCGTTGAGCCAAGTGGTCGTTGAGGGAGTGATTCGAGCCAGGCCGCTGAGCGCGTCCGGGCTGGTGACAGCGGCGAGCGCGCCCGGGCGCCCGGCAGCGGGGATCGGGCGCAGCGTGAGGCCGAGGATCGCTCTGATCTGGTCCTTAAGGCCCGCCCAGAGCAAGCGAAGGCTCTGCAGGAGCGGCGTGCTCAGGAGCTGTGCGAGCCCGTCGACCAGCGGAACCTGTGCGACCACGGCGGCGATCCCGTGGTCTTCGGCCGCGAGTTGCACGACGTGACCCCCGGACGTCGAAGTGCCCCACAGGGCGATGCGCCCAGGGTCCACTCCCTGGAGTGATCGCGCGCACGCGATCGCCGCTCGCCAGTCGGCGAGCTGGCTCTTGTTGTCGAAGAGCTGGCGCGGCTCGCCGTCGCTGGAGCCGAAACGGCGATAGTCGAACACGAGTGCCGCCATCCCCGCGGCCGCGAAGCGCTCAGCGTACTCGTCTAGGCACTGCTCGCGGACCCCATCGAAGCCGTGGGCTATTACGACGCACGGGGTGCTCGCGGCCGACACCGGTGGCCGGTAGTGCCAAGCGGCACAGCGCACGCCCTCGGACTCGAATGTGAGGTCGTCCCTCACGGCCCGACCCTAATCGAAATCGCGAACCCCTGGGCTGCCTTCATCACCTATCACGCGTGCGTCCGGAGTGAACATCGTTCACGAACTTCGTGCGAGGCGCCGTTACGCCGGTAGTCACATGAGCAACCAGAACGGCCACGAGCTGACCCACCCCCTCTCTGACGGCAGCATCGCCGTCGAGCTGATCGAGACGGCGGAGCACGACCACACGGGCCCGAACGGCCAAAAGAGCCTGGTTAGGCCCCCTGAAACGGGAGATCGTCGCCGGTCGTGGCGCGAGCGTCTCGGCCTGCGCCTCCTGCGCATGCTGGGCTACCGGGTCGCCGATGCGCCGTCGCAGCGAGAGGTCGAGTTCCTCGAGTGCGCCCCGGAGCTCGTCGGCGCGATCCGAAACGGACACCCACGCTTCGCGCACATTGCGCTCGCTTCCTATCTCGCGCGCAGCGAGGAGGTCTCTGCCAAGGAACGCTCAGTCCTACGGCGTGAATTCGCGCACATGTTCGACAGGTTCGAGCGGACCAATGGCCGGATCGTCCGCTGGTACATGTCCAGAGAAGTCTTCGCCGCGGCAGTGCTGACTGATCGCGATGACATCACGGTCACGCTCGGCCGCCAGCTTCGCCCCGGGTCGGCCCAGCTCGTCGACCTGCTCCGGCGCTGCCAGCAGGTCGCCTACTCCTCCTGGCACCGGCTCACGCCCTTCGACCGCCGGCAATGCCAGAACATGATCTTTTCGGTGATCGAGGAGGCGTTGCGCCTGCTTGACAGCAAGGAGAAGGTCGAGTCCGGCGGGTGTCTCCGGGCGCTCACGAAGCGGCTCAACGAGGCCGAGGAGTTCATGCTGCGCTGTGCCACCCGCCGAGCCCAGGGCAAGTACCTGAAGGGCATGCTCGGCGGGACGCTGATCACCGGCGCGCTGGTGGGTGCCGTCGCGCTCGTGCTCATCGACGGCGACGACCTCACGCGCCTTGCCGGCCAGCTGCTGCTGGTTGCGACCGCAGGAGCTGTCGGGGCCGTCGTCAGCGTGCTCTGGCGGATGACGTCCGGCTCGTTCCGGATGAACCTGCCGACCCTAAGCCACGAGATGAAGGGCACGGACGTGCGGCTCATGGCGGCGCTGCGCCCGGTAGTCGGGCTGGTGTTCGCGCTGGCGATGATCGTGCTTGTCATGGGGGCGGTAATCCCGGTCGACAAGCAGAGCGGCGAGACGCAGACGGCGCTATTCGCGGGGATCGGCTTCCTGGCCGGGTTCAGCGAGCGCCTCGCGCAAGACATGTTCGTTCGGAGCGGCCAGGGCCTGACCGGCGTCATGTCCGACAGTCCGAGCGCCGGGCCGTCGGCGGGGCTGTCGCCAGCGCCGGGCGCCCAGGTCGACGTCGGCCGGTCACGCCGCCGTCGCGTCCGGTCGCAGTAACGATGTTCCACAGATTGTCACGCCTGGTTCGGTGAGATGGACAACCCAGACCTCCACACCTTTCTCTTCGCGGACATCGCCGGCTATTCGCTCGTTGCGGATCAGGATGGGGACGAAGCGGCAGCGGACCTGGCCCTGTACTTCCTCTCGCGGGCGTCGAGCATCGCGAACGACTACGGCGCCGAGGTGATCAAGAGCTTGGGCGACGCCGTCATGATCCATGCTCGGGACGCCGCCGCCTCGATCCGAAGCAGCTGCGCGTGAAGGAATGGGCCGA
>OBLS010000729.1_pt1 | contig 12524 bp, 11 predicted proteins | sample 1519901 | NCBI WGS metagenome assembly OBLS01 (sample SAMEA3113585, study PRJEB22503) | soil metagenome
GAGCGGCAGGGCAAGCGGTGCGTCCTCGTCGCCGAACCCGGCACGCCGGTAGAACGGGACGGATCGCTCGCTGGGCCACAGGATCGCGCCGCTCGCGCCCCGACTCTGCGCACATCCCACCGCTGCGTCGAGGAGCGCCCGTCCGATGCCACCGTCGCGAAGCGCCGGCTCGACGTACATGTTCGTGATGTACGCGATCGGTCGCTCGCCACGGCGAAGGTTCGGATGCGGAACACGCTCCACGAACTGGACCCAAACGCATCCGATGAGGCGACCGCCTCGCTCGGCAACGAACGCATCCCACCGTTGCCCGACGAGGGCCTCCCGCACGAACGACAACATTTCGTCGACGAACGACTCGACCGTGATCGACCGCTGCGTACCGGCCTCGATGCGGAACTGCCATCGGAGCCGCGCAAGCTCATCCGCGTCGCGAACCGTCGCCTCTCGCACGACGGGGCCCTCCGGGCGCGGGAGCGTCATCGTTCGATGCTATGCACGCAACGCGTCTGCGACCGCCGCGTGGACCGTGGCGTGCCGCCGCACGTTCTCTTCGCGGTCGATCGGAACCTCGACGACGTGAACGCCGCCGGCCAAGCGAGCGCGCTCGACCGCCGGGACGACGTCTGAGGCACGGTCGACGCGCTCGTGGCCGGCGCCAGCTGCGGTGCAGACCGCTGAAAGGTCGAGACCATGCGGAGTCGTGAAGAGCTCCTCGAGCTCGGGAAGGTCCTGCTGCGCGAGGAACGAGAAGATCACGCCGCCGTCGTTGTTCGGCACGACGAACACGCAATCGATCCCTCGCCGGGCGCACCACAGGAGGGACCCGACGTCGTGGAGGAGCGTCAGGTCACCGCAGTACGCAATCGTCGGCGCCCCGGACGCGGCCGCGCCGAGCGCCGTGGAGACCAACCCGTCGATTCCGCTCGCCCCGCGGTTCGCGAGCACGCGCAGCCCCTCGCGCGGCACCATGTAGGCGTCGAGATCGCGCACGGGCATGCTCGAGCCGACGACGAGCGTCGACCCGTCCGGCGCGGACGCCGCAACGTCACGCGCGATCCGTCCTTCGTACGGCTCGTCCCACGCGTCGATCGTGGTGTCGACAGCACCCCGCGCTCGGACGTCCGCGTCTTGCCAGGCCTTGTGCCACGGCGTCTCGAGCCGCGGGTCCACGAGGTCTTGGATCTCCGGTATGACCGAGGCGGCTTCCGCTCGGAGAGTCCACGCCGCCTTGCGATGTGGGTCACCCACGACGTGATCCTGATCGAAGATCACGAGCCGCCCGGCACGGCGCACGAGCTCCAGAACGGCGCGCGCTGTCGGGGCGGCACCGAACTGAAGGACCACATCCGGGACATGTGTGGAGAGGAACCGCTCATTCGCGACGAGGAAGGGACCGGCCGAAAGCGTTCCCGGAACACGCAGGTTCGACGTCGGCTCGGCCAGCACCGGCCATCCGACCGACGCTGCGAGATCCGGCAACGTCGGTGGTGATTCGTGCATCGATCCGACCACGACGATCCCCCGCTCCGCGTGAAACTCGTCGCGTAGGCGGGCGAGTTCCTCCGGTTCGGCACGCTCGCTGATCGTGAACTCGGTCCCCGATGGAGGTGACGCCGTCATCGCGACCGGTCGCGGGACGAGCGGCTCGCGGAACGGAACGTTCAGATGTACCGGGCCAGGCGGCGGTCCCATCGACGCCCGCGTCGCCTCGAGGACCATGTCGTGCCACCGGTCCTCCTCCGGTGCGTCACCGGGGACCGGTGCGTCGACCGACGCTCGCACGTAGCCGTCGAACATCCCCGGCTGCTCGATGGTCTGGTTCGCGCCAGTGGCGCGAAGCTCCGGCGGGCGGTCGGCCGTCAGGAGCACCAGCGTCGTTCGTGACATGAACGCCTCAACGACCGCGGGGAACAGTTCCGCAGCGGCGGTGCCGCTCGTCGTGCACACGGCGACCGGCCGGCCCGTGGCCTTCGCGATCCCGAGTGCGAAGAACGCGGACGAGCGTTCGTCCAGATGAACGTGCGTGCGGACGTGGGGATGCCTTCGAAGAGCGAGCGCGATCGGCGTCGAACGTGAGCCCGGCGACACGCATGCGTGTTCCAAGCCAAACCGAACGAGGTCATCCACCACCCACCACGCCGCCGCGAACGACTTTTCGGCCTCGCTCACGTCCGCCCGATCCACAACCCGGCGGCGAGAAGGACGCCGAATACGACCTGCAGCAGTGCGGTACCGACAAGGACACCGATCAACGCGCGGCCCTGCGCACCGGCGATCGCGATGACCTGCCGGTTCGCGACGGGCAGGGCGCCGAACGCGAGGAGCGCCCACGGCGTGATCCCGATCCCCTCGTCGATCGCCTCGGCGATCACGCCGAGCGCGACGACGAGGAACGCCGCCACGACGCACGCTCGGTACAGCGCGCGGGTCCGCCGGTCGCCGAGCCGAACCGCAAGCGTGCGACGACCGGCCGCGGCGTCGGTCTCGATGTCACGGAGGTTGTTCGCCACCAGGATGGCGACGGCGAGGAACCCCACCGCCGCGCTCGACCACCATGCGGCAGCGGGCACCGATTCCGCGTGCACGAAGGCCGTTCCCGCGGTCGCCAGAACGCCGAAGTACAGGAACACCATGAGCTCGCCGAGGCCGAGCTCCGCGTAGGGTCTCGGGCCCCCGCTGTACAGCCAGAGCGCGAGCATCGCCGTCGCCCCGAGCGGCACGAGCCACAACGTCGTCGCGAACGCCAGAGCCAGACCGGCGACGCCGGCGACGAACACGCACGCGAGCGCCGCGAGGAGCACCGACTGCGCTGAAGCGAGTCCGGACGACACCAGTCTCGGCGGCCCGATGCGTTCCGCGGTGTCGACGCCGCGAACGCCGTCGTGGTAGTCGTTCGCGTAGTTCACGCCGATCTGCAAACCGAGCCCGACGAGCAGCGCGGCGACGAACCGCCACGGCACGACCTCATTCGCCGCGGCCGTCCCCACGACGACGGGCGTCACACTCGCGCCGAGCGTTCGCGGACGTGCTCCGCGCACCCAGATCGATACCGGGCTCACGACCAGGGCACGCCGCAGGCCGACGTCACGGCCGCTTGGGGAATCGGGAGAAGTCCGGGTCTCGTTTCTCGACGAACGCGTCCCGACCCTCCTGCGCCTCCTCGGTCATGTAATAAAGGAGCGTCGCGTCGCCGGCGAGGTTCTGCACGCCGGCCAGCCCGTCGATCCCGGCGTTGTAGCCGGCCTTGAGCAGCCGGAGCGCGAGTGGGCTCATGCGGAGCATCTCGCGGCACCAGGCGATCGTTTCCGTCTCGAGGTCGGCCAGCGCCACGACCGCATTCACGAGGCCCCAGTCGAGCGCCGTTCGCGCGTCGTACTGGCGGCACAGGAACCAGACCTCTTTCGCGCGCTTCTCGCCGATCTGCCGCGCCAGCAGGTTGATGCCGTAGCCGCCGTCGAACGAGCCCACCTTCGGGCCGGTCTGACCGAATCGGGCGTTGTCGGCGGCGATCGTGAGGTCGCAACAGAGATGGAGGACGTGGCCACCGCCGATCGCATAGCCGGCGACCATCGCCACCACCGGCTTGGGCAGCCGGCGGATCTGGATCTGGAGGTCGAGGACGTTCAGCCGGCCGATGCCGCGCTCGTCGACGTAGCCGTCGTCGCCCCGGATCTTCTGGTCGCCGCCGCTCGAGAACGCCTCGGTTCCCTCACCCGTCAGGATCACCACGCCGACCGCCGGATCGTCTCTCGCGACGTCGAACGCCCGCGACAGCTCGCGAACCGTGAGCGGGCGGAACGCGTTCCGAACCTCCGGCCTGGCCATGGTGATCTTCGCGATGCCCTCGGCCGTCTCGTACCGGACATCGGAGTACTCGCCGGACGCGATCCATTCCATGACTGCGCACTCCTAGAGCGATCGCTCGAACCGTTCGCTAGCCTAGCCGATGTGAGACGGGAACCATCCCTCGACCTCGTCGAACACGACCTCGTCGCCGTCCGGCTTCCTCTCGGCCCGCGTTGGCTCGACGTCCTCGACGAGGCATGGGAGCGCGGCGCCGCAGTGATCCCCATCGACTCCCGCGCGGCCCCGGCGGCCGCCGAACGGCTGGTCCGTCGGGCGCGCCCCACGGCCATCCTTTCGGAGGGCGGGATGATGCGACCCCCCGACGGCGAGCCCGTCGACGACGGCGTCGCGCTCGTCGTCGCGACATCCGGCACGTCGGCCGAACCGAAGCTCGTCGAGCTCGAACGCGATGCGATCGAGGCCGCGGTCAAGGGGTCGGCGGCAGCGCTTGGAGCCTCGGCCGGCGACGGATGGGTCCTTTGCGTTCCGACCTCGCACGTCGCCGGCATGCTCGTCCTGTACCGCGGTCTCATCCTCGGGGCCCCGGTCGACGTTCACCCGGGGTTCGATCCGCGTCGGATCGGCGCCGCCCAGGAGATGTCCTTCGTCTCGATCGTCCCGACGATGCTCGTCCGGTTGCTCGACGCCGGCGTCGAGCTCGACGGGTTCACCGCGATCCTCGTCGGCGGCGGTCACCTGCGACCGGACCTTCGGGAGCGGGCCGAACGTGCGGGCGGGCGGATCGTCGAGACGTACGGCCTGACCGAGAGCTGCGGCGGCGTGATCTACGACGGCGTGCCGCTCGCAGGGGTCGCCGTTCGCGTCGACGCGAACGGAGGGATCGAGCTCGGCGGGCCGACGCTGATGAAGCGTTACCGATCCGATCCGGGCGCGACGATGGACGCGTTCACCGACGACGGATGGCTGCGAACCCGCGATGTGGCGACGTTCGACGCGGAGGGAAAGCTCGACGTCGTGGGCCGGATCGACGACGCGATCACGACGGGGGGCGAGACGGTGTGGCCGCGCGAGGTCGAATCCATCGTCGCGTTGCACCCAAAGGTGGCTGACGTTTCGGTCCTCGGCCGTCCCGATGCCGAGTGGGGCGAGCGGGTCGTGGCGCTGGTCGTGCCGCAGGATCCGGCGGACGCGCCGACGCTGGAGGAGCTCCGGACGCTTGCAACCGAGCGGCTCGGCCGATACAAAGCGCCCCGCGAGCTCGAGATCGTCACCGACCTTCCCCGAACGGCGATCGGGAAGGTGCGACGGCCTGGCGAGACCATGGTTACGCCGGAATAGTCTCCGGTTATCTTCGTTGGAGAGGCGTGGTGATGACCGAGACGCGTGACGTGGTCGTGCTGGGTTCTGGCCCGGCGGGGTTCACCGCCGCCCTGTACGCGGCACGGGCCAACCTGCGGCCCCTCGTCCTGAAGGGCCTCGAGTCCGGCGGGCAGTTGATGCTGACCACCGACGTCGAGAACTACCCCGGCTTCCCCGACGGAATCATGGGCCCCGAGCTGATGGAGGCGATGGAGAAGCAGGCCGCTCGGTTCGACGCCGAGATCGTCGCCCAGTCGGCGACCCGGGTGGATCTCTCGGAACGACCGTTCGGCATCTGGGCGGGCGACCACGAGTGGCGCGCCCGCACCCTCATCATCTCGACGGGCGCGAGCGCCAAGTGGCTCGGTGTCCCGGGCGAGGAGCGGCTCCGGGGGCGGGGCGTCTCGGCCTGTGCGACGTGCGACGGGTTCTTCTTCCGCGACCGCGAGCTCGTCGTGGTCGGCGGCGGCGACACCGCGATGGAGGAGGCCTCGTTCCTGACGAAGTTCGCGAGCAAGGTGACGATCGTGCACCGCCGCGACGAGTTTCGCGCATCGAAGATCATGCAGGAACGAGCGCTCGCGAACCCCAAGATCGACGTCGTATGGAACACCGTCGTCGACGAGATCACCGGCAACGGTGCCGTGAACGGCGTCAAGCTCAGGAACGTGAACGACGGAACCGTGAACGACTTCGCCACTGACGGCGTGTTCATGGCGATCGGACATACGCCGAACACGTCGCTGTTCGAGGGACAGCTCGAGCTCACCGACGGTGGATACATCGTCGTGCAGGAACCGACGACCGCGACGAGCGTGCCCGGTGTGTTCGCCGCCGGCGATGTCACCGATCGCCACTATCGTCAGGCGGTGACGGCGGCGGGTCAGGGATGCAAGGCCGCGATGGACGCCGAGCGCCTTCTCCAGATGGAAGCGCACTCGACGGCGGAATCGACGACTGTGCCGCTTGGTTGACAACGTTGGCACCGAGAGCAGCAACCAACGACGAAAGGAAATGAACCGTGGGGCTGATGGGTGACGTGACGGATCAGGACTTCGACGAGCGAGTGCTGAAGTCCGAAGCGCCTGTACTGGTGGACTTCTGGGCCGAGTGGTGCGTGCCGTGCCACATGGTCTCGCCGGTCGTCGAGGAGATCGGTCGTGACAAGGGCGACGCGCTTCAGGTGGTCAAGCTCAACATCGACGAGAACCCTGAGGTCACCCGGCGGTTCGGGATCATGAGCATCCCGACGCTGATGCTGTTCAAGGACGGAGCGGAGGCCGCGCGCCTGGTCGGCGCTCGGGGCAAGGACGCCCTGTTACGCGAGCTCGACCCGCACATCGCCGCCTAGCGGCGCGTGGATTGCGACGCTTGCAGTATTGCCTCCGGCGCTCGCCTACCCGGACACTTCTCGCATGGAGCTGATCCGACAGGAACAGCACGGTGAGGAGGTCCGCGACGTCCAGCACCGGTTGCGCTGGGCGCCGGGATCCGCATCGACCCGGACGAGCTCGATGGAACGTTCGGTCCGTCGACCGAAGCCGCTGTGCGCGAGTTCCAGCGGCGTCGCGGATTGCCTCCGGACGGCGTGGTCGGTTCCGACACGTGGGGCGAGCTCGTCGAGGTGGGCTACCGCATCGGCGATCGAACGCTGTACCTGCGTTCCCCCGCGTTCCGAGGCGACGACGTTCGCGAGCTCCAACGCATGCTGAACGCGCTGGGCTTCGACGCCGGAAAGCAAGATGGCATCTTCGGTTCGAAGACGGCTCGCGCCGTCCGAGAGTTCCAGCGGAACGTCGCGGCGAAGGCGGACGGGATCGTCGGTCTGGCCACGGTTCGCTCGCTCGAGGGAATGCGACCGACGCTCCACGGACCGAGCCGGGCGGTGGTTCGCGAGGCCGAGACGGCGAGCCGAATGGGCGCATCGCTGGTCGGATCGATCATCGCCGTCGACCCCGGTCACGGGTCGACCGATCCGGGCCTGGAGGCCGGCGGGCTCGTCGAGGCCGACGTGGCCACGGCCGTCGCGATGGCACTCGTCGACGACCTCGCTCGGCGCGGCGCACGGCCGCTCCTCCTGCGAACGGCGACCGATAACCCGGACGTCCACGACCGGGCTCGCCGCGCGAACGCCGCCGACGCGACGGCGTGCATATCGATCCATCTCGGCGGCGGCGATCTCGTCCCCCGTGGCTTCGTCTGCTGCTACTTCGGAACGCCGAGCACGCACTCCCCCATGGGTATGCACCTCGCCGACTCGCTGCGTTCGTCGCTGAACGAGCTCGGCCTTCCGGACGGCGGGGTCAGACCGCTCGCCATCACGATGCTCCGCGAAACGCGGATGCCGGCCGTCCACGTCGAGCTCGCCGTCGCAGCAAACGACGACGAGGCCCAGCGCGTCGCGGAGCCGGCGTTCCCGGCTTCGGCGGCAACGGCGATCGCCGACGGGCTGGAGCGGTTCCTCGGCGCCGGACTCGTCGTGCACGACGAACGCGCTTCGTCAGGCCGCGCCTAGCTGCGTCCTCGATCCAAGGGTCCGTCGGGATCTCGTATTGCACGTGACAGCGCGAGCAGCACGACGCCGAGCGCGACACCGAGCAGCGTCGCCTTCACGCTGCGCCGAACCTCGTCGGCGGACGGCGATTCCACGCGGCGTATCGTAGCGACCCGCTGCTTCCAGAAGGGGGATCGCCGTGCGCTTCAACCTGATGCTCGAGGGCCAGGAAGCGGTGACGTGGGAACGATGGCTCGCGGTCGCCGACGCGTGCGAGCGACTCGGCTTCGAGGGGTTGTACACCTCCGACCACTATCTCTCGGTCATGCGCGCCACCGATCGCGGATCCAACGACGCGTGGACGATCCTGTCGGCGCTCGCGGCGCGAACCGAACGTATCCGCCTCGGGACGACGGTCTCGCCGGTGACCTTCCGTCACCCGACGGTGCTCGCGAAGGTCGCCACGACGGTCGACCGGATATCGGGAGGACGCGTCGACATCGGGATGGGCGCCGGATGGTGGGTGGAGGAGCATCGAACACACGGCTTCCCGTTCCCACCGACCGGGGAACGGATGCAGATGCTCGAGGAGCAGCTCGAGATCGTTCACGGGCTCCTCACCGAGGAGACGTTCTCCTTCCACGGTGCTCACTACCGCCTGGACGAGAGCCGGTTCGCGTTCAAGCCCGTGCAGCAACCGCATCCGCCCATCGTCCTCGGGGGGAAGGGGGGACCGAGGATCTCGCGGCTCGCGGCCCGATGGGCGGACGAGTTCAACACCGTCGGCGGCACCCCCGACGAGGTTCGACGCCGGTTCGAACGCGTTCGCCAGGCGGTCGACGCACAGGGCCGTGATCAGTCGTCGTTCATCACGTCGTTCATGACGTGGTTCTACCTCGGCGCCGACGAGGACGAGCTCCGCCAACGAGTGGAACGCGCCCGGCGCCTCGATCCGCGCGCCGGTTCGTTCGACGACTATCTCGCCGACATCTCCGAGGACTGCATCGTCGGAACGCCCGAGCGCGCGGCCGAACGGCTCTCCGAGTACGCGGCCAACGGCGTGCAGCGGGTCATGCTGAACGACGCGCTGTTCGAGGAGATCGACATGATCGAGCTGCTCGCGAACGAGGTAATTCCCCGCGTCGAGGCGTGACCGCGCCTGCTCGAGGGGGTTGCGCTCATGCCCGGTGTGCGTCCTGCCGACGTATAGCATCGAGCGCTCATGGCCGAGTTCAACGTCGATCCGTACGCCGATCTCTACGCGCGCCGCGCGAGCGGCATGACGGCGTCGGAGGTTCGCGCGCTGTTCTCGGTCGCCTCGCGACCGGACGTCGTCTCGCTCGCCGGCGGGATGCCGTACGTGCAGGCGCTCCCGACCGAGCACGTCCTCGAGGTCGTCGAGTCGGTCCTGGTCGAGCGAGCGGACGTGGCGCTCCAGTACGGCGGCGGCCAGGGTTCGCCGGTGCTCCGGGAACGCCTGGCGATGTTGATGGCCGAGGAGGACACGTCGGCCGACCCGGAGGATCTCGTCGTCACCACCGGTGCGCAGCAGGCGCTGGACCTCGTGGGCAAGGTGCTCCTCGATCCCGGTGACGTGGTCGCGGTCGAAGCGCCGGCGTACGTCGGAGCGCTGTCGGCGTTCAGCGTGTACGAGCCACGGTTCCTTCAGGTCGACCTCGACGACGACGGCATGATCGTCGAGCAGCTCGAGGAAGCGCTCCTTCGCGGCGAGCGGCCGAAGTTCGTCTATACCGTGCCGAACTTCCACAACCCGGCCGGCGTGACGATGTCGCGGGCGCGTCGAGAGCAGCTCGTCGCGCTCTGTCGCGAGGCCCGGATCCCCATCGTCGAGGACAACCCGTACGGGATGCTGCGCTTCGACGGCGAACCCCTGCCGACGCTGCGCTCGCTCGATCGACAGAACGTGATCTACCTCGGCACGGTGTCCAAGGTGTTCTCGCCCGGCGTTCGTGTCGGCTGGGCCGTCGCGGAACCCGGCGTGCTGCAGCGCCTCGTCCTGGCAAAGGAGGCGGCCGACCTGTGTGGCAGCCAGTTCACGATGCTCGTCACCGAGCGTTACTTCGACGGCGAGCTGTGGCGGCGGAACCTCGGCGCGCTCGTCCGGACGTACCGGAGCCGGCGCGACGCGATGCTCACGGCCCTGGAGGAGCAATTCCCGAGCGATGCGAGGTGGACGAAGCCATCCGGCGGGTTCTTCGTGTGGGTCACGCTCCCCGACTACTTCGACACCCCCGCGCTGCTCGCGGCCGCCGTCGACCGGAAGGTCGCGTACGTCCCCGGCACCGGGTTCTACCCGGACGGCCGGGGGCGCCAGCAGATGCGCCTGTGCTTCAGCTACCCGACCGAAGAGCGGATCGCCGAGGGGATCCGGCGCTTGGGAGAGCTCCTGGCCGACGAGGAGGAGCTGTTCCGATCGCTCTCGGGGGCGTGACGAGGATCGCGGTCCTCGCGGGCGGCCGATCGCCCGAGCGCGAGGTCTCGCTCCGTTCGGGGCATCGTGTCGCGTCCGCGTTACAGGCCCGAGAGTTCGACGTCGTGCTGGTCGACCCGTCCGAAGGCCCATTCGTCGAGAACGCTTCCGCTGCAAGCGTCTCCGCCTGCTATGTCGCGTTGCACGGAAAGGAGGGAGAGGACGGCGCCGTGCAGCGGCTGCTCGAGCTCCTCGGCATCCCGTACACGGGTTCATCGCCGCATGCGTGCCAGCTTGCGTTCGACAAGGTGCTGGCCAAGGAATCGCTGAACGAGGCCGGCGTTCCGACGCCGCCGTGGGCCGCGATCCAGGCAACGGCGCTGCGAGATCTCGCCGCGGGACCGGCCCTCCGTCACGTCATCGAACGTGTCGGTCTCCCCCTCGTGGTCAAACCGTCTCGCGCGGGCTCCGCGATGGGCATGTCGTTCGTCGACCACGAACACGACCTGACGCACGCGGTGATGAACGCGCTTTCGTTCTCGGACGCCGCCGTGATCGAACGGCGGATCGAGGGAGCCGAGGTCGCGATTGGCTTCGTCGGCAGCATTGCCGAACCGCTTCCGCTCGTCGAGATCGTTCCGAAGTCCGGCGTGTTCGATTACGCGGCCCGGTACACGGCCGGAGCGACGGAGTACTTCGCGCCCGCACGCGTCGAGCCGGAGATCGCCTCGGCGTGCCAGACCACGGCCTCGAAGGCGTTCGACGTCCTCGGCGTGCGCGACGTGGGCCGAGCCGACGTGCTTCTCGACCACGACGGCACACCGTGGGTGATCGACGTCAACGTCTCGCCGGGGATGACCGACACGAGTCTGCTGCCGATGGCGGCGCAGGTGGCCGGCGTGCCGTTCGAGGAGCTGTGCGAGCGAATCGTGCGACTCGCGCTCGACCGAACCGCGTAGATCCCCGGCGACCGGGGTGGGTGCCTCCCCGCCGTTACTCCGGCGCGAGCCCCGGCCCGGACCCGACGATCTCAGACACGATCCGGTCGAGGTCGTCTGCCGAACCGAACTCGATCACCATCTTCCCTCGACGCTTGCCCATCTGGATCGTGACCCGGGTGGCGAGCTGCTCTGACAGCAGTTCCTCGACCTCGGCGAGAGGGTTTTCCACAGGTGCCGGAACGGCTTTGAGCGACGGCTTCCCGGCGGCCTCGGACGCGGGATGGTCGATGTAGTTCCGGACGAGCTCCTCGACCTCGCGCACGGTGAGGTCTTCGGCGGCGATCCTCAGGGCAAGGGTCGTCTGCGCCTCCGAGTCCGCGAGGGAGAGCAGCGCCCGGCCGTGCCCCGCCTGGATCTTGCCCCCCGCGAGCAGCTGCTGTGCGTCAGCCGGGAGCTGCAGCAGGCGGATGGTGTTGGCGATGTGTGACCGTGACATACCCAGACGCTCCGCGAGCGTCTCCTGCTTCAGCCCGAGCTCCTCGAGCAGCTCGCGAAAGGCCTCAGCGAGCTCGATCGGATTGAGGTCCTCCCGGTGGATGTTCTCGATGAGGGCCTCGCGGAGGGACTCGGCATCGTCACTCTCCCGGACGACGACCGGGATCGTCGCCAGGCCGGCTGCCTTCGCGGCTCGGAGGCGCCGCTCCCCGGCGATCAGCTCGAACGCCTCCCCCGTGCGCCTCACGACGATGGGCTGGAGGACACCGACCTCTTGGATCGACACCGCGAGCGCCGAGAGCGTCTCCTCGTCGAAGACCGTCCTCGGCTGGCGAGGGTTTGGCTTCACGGCGTTCACGGGCACCTCGAGCAGCCCCGCACCGGTCCCCTCGTCGACCGCACCCGGGATGAGAGCCGAGAGCCCTCGTCCGAGTCCGCCGCGCTTCGTCATCGATCTCCTCCTCGGTCGCCCTTCCGGAACAATCCCCACCCCTTCTTCCGCTCTGGCTCCTCTGGCTCGCCGCGTGCTTCGCCACCGACTCGCTCCCCATCTCGTACAGCATCGGGAGCGTCGCCCTCGTCACCGATCACGGTCACGCCGGTTCGTCGATCGGACTCCGCCGTTGGCATCGACCCACCCGTATCGATCGGCGAGACGTCGGGCTCGACTGGAGCGTCTCTCGGCGGAGTGGGGGTGGTCCCCGAGGAGGTCTCCACGTCGGGTTCATAGGTAGACCCTGGAGGGCTTACGTGGCGGTTCCGGTCGGCATCGACCGGCGCCGGAGGCTCGGCCTCCACGGCGTGCACCTCGGGCGCAGCATCCGCCGGTTCGTCGGGGCTGCCGTCATCCGGCGAGGCGCTTGGCTCGATTTCATCCTCCTCGCTGACGAGCGGGCGGGGAGCCCGAGCCGGCGCTGGTTCGGGCGGGGGGACGACCACGGAGGGGATGTCGTCGACGACGCTCAATCTCGTCGCGCTCGGGCTCCTCGGCGGC
>OBLS010000730.1_pt1 | contig 12522 bp, 10 predicted proteins | sample 1519901 | NCBI WGS metagenome assembly OBLS01 (sample SAMEA3113585, study PRJEB22503) | soil metagenome
CGGCCAGCAGCAGGTCGGCGTCGTGGTCGTCGCCGAGCACGATCACCCGCGCCTCGGGGTACGCCTCGAGCATGCGGGCGACCAGGTTGGGCGAGCCTTCCAGGCCCAGGGCGGCGTCCACCAGCACCAGATCGGGGCGGAGGCTGGAGACATGGGTGAAGGCGTCCTCGGCCGACGAGCAGCGGCCGATCACCTGGTGGACGTCGTCCCGTGAGAACAACGCCTCCAGCGCCTCGTTGAACAGCGGCTGCGAATCCGCCAGCAGCACTCTTGCCATGACCGTCCTGTCTTCCGAGCGAGCTCTCGCGAGCCTTCCGGCTGCCTACTCTGGCGGATGTGCCCGTGCCTGCCCTACCTCAGCTGTCGTAAGTCGTAGTACGACAGTCGACGCCAGTTGCCGATCGCTGGAGGGCGGTTCGTGACACATCGGCGTGGTCGCGAGGAATTTACCGCCCGGTCACCCGGCATTTGGGAGGATTTTCACGCAGCCGTACCATCAGTAGTCACTTCTTCAGATGGGCAGCGTGTCCCCCGGAGCAGTACGTTGACGGCCACAGGTGGCGATGAGGGGGACTACTGCAGTGGCTTCAGCGTGTCGGCCGGGATGCGCGCAGGCTACGCCGGATGACGTTGCCATGCTCGCCCACGAGCTGCGCCGGCGGACGGCGGCCGTCCGGGTCGCCGGCGAGGCGATCGCCATGCTCCGCGGCCAGGGCCTCGACACCGCGCCCATGCTGGATCTCCTCCTGGCCGAGGTGGCCGACCTGGACCAGCTGGCCGGCGAGCTGCTGGGCGACCGCCGGAGCGAGCCGACCGAGGCCGTGCCCGAGCCGGCCCCGCCCGACGTGGCCGCCACGGTGCAGGCGGCGGCCAGGACCGTGGCCGTGGCCCGCGGGGCGACCGTGCGGGTCCAGGCCGGCGTCCAGGCCGAGGTCGAGGCCAGCCCGACCATGCTCCGCCAGGCGATCGAGAACCTGATCGACAACGCGGCCGCCCACGGCGGGCCCGCCGGGGTCGAGGTCGACGTCCGGGCCGACCCGGCGGCCGGCCAGGTCGAGGTGGTCGTGGCCGACCGGGGCGCGGCCGCCGACGTCCCCAGCGGCCACGGCATCGGGCTGTTCGTGGTCCGCCGGTTCCTCGACGAGGCCGGGGGCTGCTCGTGGGTGGCCCCCCGGGAGGGCGGCGGCACCCTGGTCGGGCTGCGCCTGCCGCTGCGGCCGGACGCCGAACCGGATCCACTGGACATCGCCGTCAACACCTGATCGGCGCCTCTCGGGGGGGAGCGGCAATGCGGCAACCGGTCCGGGTCGTGCTGGCCGACGACCACGACGCCTTCGTCGAGGGCCTCGGCATGGTCCTGTCGGCCGAGGACGACCTGGAGATCGTGGCCCTGGCCGGCGACGGCGCCTCGACCCTCCAGGCGGTCCGGACCCACCACCCCGACGTGCTGGTGGTCGACACCGAGATGCCCGGCCCGGCCGTCGCCGAGCTGGTCCGCCTGGTCGGCCAGGCCGACCCGGCGACCCGGGTGCTGCTGCTGGCCGAGGACGCCCGCCCCCACCCCACCCCGGCCGTCCACGCCGGCATGAGCCGGGCCGCCTCGGCCCGCGAGCTGGCCGAGGCCATCCGGGCCGTGGCCGCCGGCTTCCAGGTGGTCATGGCCGACCCGCCGTCCCCCCGCCCCGCCCGGCCCGCCGGGCCCGCCGGGCCCGCCGGGCACGCCGCACCCCAACCCCGTGATGGTGGGGCCCCTGAACGGGAGGGTAGCCGACCGCCGAGAGGGGTGCCCGGCGCTGTCCACAGCCCCGAGCGGCCGGAACGGGACCTCCACGCCGAGCTGCTGCTGCGCAGCCTGTCCGACCGCGAGCGCCAGGTCCTGGACCTGCTGGCCCGCGGCTACTCCAACCGCCGCATCGCCGAGGCCTGCTACCTGTCGCTCAACACCGTCCGCACCCACGTGCAGAACGTGCTGGTCAAGCTGGGCGTACACTCCAAGCTGGAGGCGGCCGCACTGGCCGTGCGCCAGGGGCTGGTGCAGATCGAGGACCACCCGGCCTAGGCGCAGGGTGCGACCCGCCTCAGCGGTCGGGTCCATGGTGGTGCTGTCCACCCGGGGCCTTGATACAGCTCCGCCCCTGAGCCTGGAGGTCGTCGACGTCCGTGGGTGCCGGTCGGTTCGATCGTCGCAACTTCCTCAAGGCCGGCGCCGGGGCCGTGGTCGCGGCCGTCGTCGCCTGGCGCTTCTGGCCCTGGCGGACGGCCGGCGGGCCGGCGACCCCGGCCGGTCCGGCGCCCGAGCCGGTGCCGCCACCGGCCGGGCTGGCCGCCGTCGACCGGCTCCCCACCGACCGCACCCGGACCTGGCTGGGCCCGCCCTACTGGGCCAACCGGCTCCAGGACTGGCGGCTGCACCAGGGCCGGCTGGAGTGCGTGGCCGCCACCGGCCCGATGCGAACCCGCACCGTGGCCGTCCTGACCAGGGAGCTGGCCGCCGGCGACCAGCCCGGCCGGATCGGGGTCCGCACCGGCACCCTGGCCGCCGGGGAGGGCTTCTCGGGGTTCCTGATCGGGGCCGGCGGCGGCCGGCTCGACCACCGGGCGGCCGCCCTCGTCCAGGGCGCCTCCGGCGAGGGCGGCGGCATCCTCTGCACCTACGAGGCCGACGGCAGCGTCGGCTTCCGCGAGCACACCGACGAGGGCCGGCAGTTCGCCTACGCCCCCCTCCCGGGCGTGGTCCGCTCCGGCCAGCCCCGGCCCCGGGCGCTGGACGAGGAGGTCGAGCTGGTCCTGGAGCTCACCCCGCGCGGCCGGGGCCGCTACCGGCTCCGGCTCCAGGCCAGCGACCGCGACGGCCGGCCGCTGGCCGCGGCCCGGCTCGACGGCGTCGACGGGGCCGCCCTGACCGGCGGGATCGCGCTGGTCTCGTCCTCCGCGGACCCGGCCGGCGGGGCCCGCCACTGGTTCGCCGGCCTCGGCACCGCCGGGGCCAAGCTGGCCGGCCGGCCCGAGCGGGCCGAGGGCCCGGTCCTGGCCACCCTCCACACCCTCAACGGCCCGGTGCTGAAGCTGACCGCCCAGCTGCTGCCCGTCGGCGACGGCGACCCGGGCGAGGTCCGGCTCCAGCTGCGGCGCCCCGGCGGGGAGGGCTGGGAGGACAAGGCGGTGGCCCCGGTCGGACCCGGGTTCGCGGCCGCCTTCCGGGTGACCGACTGGGACGGCGCCGCCGAGCGCGGCTACCGGGTCCTGTGGGGGGCGGGGACCGCCGAGGAGCAGGCCTACGAGGGCACGGTGGCCGCCGACCCGGCCGGCGAGGACGAGCTGCGGGTCGGGCTCCTCGACTGCACCATCCACAGCTACCGGCCCCTGAACGTGGGCAGCGACGCCGGCGACCGCATGGCCGGGTCGGCCCCCCTCGGCCTCTACACCGAGCGCAACCTCTACTTCCCCTACGCCGAGCTGGCCGCCGGCCTGGGCCGCCGCAGGCCCCATCTGCTGGCCGCCGTCGGCGACCAGTACTACGAGCACCGGCCGACCACCAAGGAGCAGGGCCCCGAGCCGACCCTGGACGTGCTGTACCGCTGGTACCTGTGGCTGTGGGCGTTCCGCGACCTGACCCGCTCGGTCCCCACGGTGGTGCTGGTCGACGACCACGACGTCTACCACCCCAACCTGTGGGGCAACGCCGGCGCGCCCGCCCCCGGCGGCGACTACCGCCAGGGCGGCTACATGCACCCGGCGGCCTGGGTCAACCTGGTCCAGCGGGTCCAGACCAGCCACAACCCCGACCCCCACGACCCGGCCCCGGTGGCCCAGGGGATCGGCGTCTACTACGGCGCCTTCCGCTACGGCGGGGTCGGCTTCGCCCTGGTCGAGGACCGCAAGTTCAAGAACGGCGACAAGGACAACCGCGACCCGGCCGGCCGGCGCTACGACCTGACCATCCTCGGCGACCGCCAGGAGCGGTTCCTGGCCGACTGGGCCGCCGCCGACCCCGGCAGCCCCAAGCTCTGCTTCTCCCAGACCCTCTGGGGCTGCCTGCAGACCGACGAGCGCGGGCGGGCCCAGTTCGACTCGGACGCCGACGCCGCCGTGGCCGCCCGCCGCACCGCCCTGGAGCTGGTCAAGCGGGCCGGGGCGCTGCTCCTCTCGGGCGACCAGCACCTTCCCAGCCTGGTCCGCCACGGCCTGGACGGCTTCGACGACGGCCCGGTCCAGTTTGTCGCCCCGGCCGCCGGCAGCGCCTGGCAGCGCTGGTTCGAGCCGGCCGGCGGCCTGCCCAACCCCGGGGCCACCCCCCATACCGGCGACTTCACCGACGCCTACGGCAACCGCATGCGGGTCCTGGCCGTGGCCAACCCCCGCCTGACCAAGGCCGCCTTCCGGGCCGCCAAGCGGGGCCGCAACGCCGAGCTGGGGGACCGGGCCCGCAAGCGCGAGGGCTACGGGCTGGTCCGGGTGGACAAGGCGGGCCGCCAGTTCGTGATCGAGTGCTGGCCCTGGGACGGCGGCGACCAGTTCGCCGGCTGGCCCTACCGGCTGCCGTTCCCCGAGGTCGGGGGGTCCGGGGGGCTCACGCCTAGCCCCCCGGAGGGATAGCCGAAGCTGTCGGCCACGTCGGCGGTGAGCTCGCGGATGCGGGCCACCTCCTCGGGGGTGAGGCGCTCGCGCCACACCTGGAGGTTGGCCCGGCTGTCGAGGCGGCGGGCGGCCGTCTTGGAGACCCCGCCGCCCGACACCGACCAGCGCATCGCCCCCCCGCCCGACCCGGCCGAGGTCGCGGCCAGGATGGCCCGCTCGGCGTCGGGCCCGAAGGGCAGGCCGAGCCGGCCGTACAGCGACCGGAACGCCGGCACCGGGTCGGCCGACAGGTCCTCGTGCCGGACCACCTCGAGGGCGGGCAGCTCCCGGCGGTAGTCGGCCACCGTCCCGTAGATGACCCGCCAGAGCAGGCTGGCCGGCCCGACTCCGCCGTCGCCGTCGGCGGCCACGGCCGCCTCCAGGTCGGGGACGAACCGGGCCAGGCGGTCCCGGACCAGGGCCGGCTGGGCCAGCAGCTCGGCCAGCCGCGGCGTCCAGCCGAGCCGCCGCCAGCTGGACACGGTGGCCACCGGGTCGCGGACCGTGACCACCACCTGGCAGCCGACCCGGCGCTGCAGCCAGGGGGCCGCGAACACCGCATAGGGGTCGTCGAGCAGGGCCCGGCGCCCGCGCAGCCGGCCCAGGCCGAAGCCGGCGGTGTACTTGAGGGCCCGCAGCAGGTCGTACGGGCCGTGGTTGCGGCGCACCTCGGCCAGCGGGTGGAAGCGCAGCCGCACCGTGTCCCGGAAGGCCGGCAGCCAGACCCGCTCGTTCTCCTCGCTGATGTACTGGAAGGCGTGCTCGACGTCGGCCCGCAGCACCCCGGGCGAGCGGCCGGGCGGGTGCTGGGGGTTCATCGGCTCGTTGACGTACACCAGCGCGCGGCTGGCCTCCAGCATCTTGCCCACCCAGCTGGTCGCCGTCCGCGGCATCCCGGTGACCAGCAGCGGAACCCCCCCGTCACCCCTCACTTGCGGGCGTTGACCTCCTCGATCACCTTGGCGGCCATGTGCGAGGGCAGCTCCTCGTAGTGGGAGAAGCGCCGCGCGAACGAGCCCTTGCCCCTGGTCATCGAGCGCAGGTCGATGGCGTAGCGGACCACCTCGGCCTCGGGGGCGGTCGCCCGGACCAGCGTCTTGCCGGTGCCGACGGGATCGGTCCCGACGACCCGGCCGCGCCGCGACGACAGGTCGCCGAGGATGTCGCCAACGAACTCGTCGGGCACCAGGACCTCCAGCTCGAGCACCGGCTCCAGGAGGGTGATCTCGGACGTGGCCGCCGCCTCCTTGAGGGCCATGTTGCCGGCGATCTGGAAGGCCATGTCGGAGGAGTCGACCGAGTGGAACTTGCCGTCGTACAGGGTGACCCGGATGTCGACCACCGGGAACCCGGCGACCAGGCCGTCCTCCATGGCCTTGCGCACCCCCTTCTCGACCGAGGGGATGAACTGGTTGGGCACGGACCCGCCGTAGATCTTGTCGGCGTACTCGAAGCCGCTGCCCCGGGGCAGCGGGTCGACCTGGATGTTGCAGATGGCGTACTGGCCGTGGCCGCCCGACTGCTTCACGTGCCGGCCCATGGCCTTGACCGGCGCCTTGAAGGTCTCCTTGTAGGGCAGCAGCAGCGGCACCTGGGTGACCTCGACCCCGTACTTGCGCTTGAGCCGCTCCAGGGTGATCTCGATGTGGTTCTCGCCCATGCCCCACAGCACCGTCTGGTGGGTCTCGGCGTTGCGCTCCACCCGCAGGGTCAGGTCCTCGGCCTCGGTCCTGGCCAGGCCGGAGGAGAGCTTCTCCTCGTCGCCGCGGGACTTGGGGGCGATGGCGATCGGCAGCAGGGGGTCGGGCATCACCGGCGCCGGCAGCACCACCGGGGCGTCCTTGGACGTCAGGGTGTCGCCGGTGGAGGTGTCGGCCAGCTTGGCCACGGCGCCGATGTCGCCCGCGACCACCTGGTCGGCCGCCTCCTGGGCCTTGCCGCGCACGGTCAGCAGGTGGCCGACCCGCTCGTCCTTGCGCTTGGTGGCGTTGAACACGGTGGTGTCGGGCCGGAAGGTCCCCGAGACGACCCGGAACAGGTTCATCCGGCCCACATAGGGGTCGGCGATGGTCTTGAACACGTACGCGGCCAGCGGGCCGTCCGGGTCGGCGCGGCGGCCCTCGACCTCGGGCCGCTCGGCCGGGCTCGGGAAGGCCTGGGTGCAGACCTCCAGCAGCTCGGCCACACCGATGTTCTTGATGGCCGCCCCGGCCAGCACCGGGAACAGCCGCCCGGCGGCCACCGCCTGCTCCAGGTCGCCGATCAGGTCGGTGGGGGCGATCTCCTCCCCGCCGAGGTAGCGGTCCATCAGCTCCTCGTCCTCGGACTCCTGGATCACCGCCTCGATCAGCTGCTCGCGCAGGCTGGCCGCGGCGTCGGTCAGGTCGTCGGGGACGTCGCCCTCGGTCCGCTTGCCGCCGTCGTGGGTGAAGGCCCGGCCCGACAGCAGCCCGACCAGCCCGCGGAAGTCCTGCTCCTCGCCGATGGGCAGGTACAGGGGCGGGCAGGCCTTGCCGAAGGCGGCCTGGATGGCGTCGAGGGAGCGGGAGAACGAGGCCCGGTCGCGGTCGAGCTTGTTGATGAAGAAGGCCCGGGGCAGGCCCAGCTCCTCGGCCATGGTCCAGACGACCTCGGTCTGGGTCTCGACCCCCTCGACCCCCGAGACCACGAACAGCACCCCGTCGGCGGCCGGCAGGGCCGAGCGCACGTCGCCGATGAAGTCGGCGTAGCCGGGGGCGTCCAGCAGGTTGACCTTGAAGCCGTCGTGCTCGACGGGCGCCACGGCCAGGGAGACCGAGATGTGCTTGCGGGTCTCCTCGGGCTCGAAGTCGGTCACGGTGGTGCCGTCCTCGACCCGCCCGAGGCGGTTGGTGGCCCCGGTCGCGTGACACACCGCCTCGACCAGCGAGGTCTTGCCGGCGCCCCCGTGACCAACGATCAGGATGTTGCGGACATGGTCGGTGGGATAGCGCTTCACAGGCAGCCAGCCTCCCTCGATGTCGCCGGTGTCGCCCGGGATTGGCGATGCTACCACCGCATATTGCCGTAACCGGTCGTCGTTGAGCCGGGTCTGTAGGAGTGCTAGCCTCCCCAAGTTCAGCCATGGGCGTTCCCCCCAGGATCGCCCCCGTCACGACAGGTAGATCCGTGCTCTCGTCCAAGGCCCGCGACACCTTCCGTCACGTCACCGAGCCGGCCGGCCACGCCCTGGCCAAGGCCGGCATCACCGCCAACGGCCTGACCGCGGTCGGGCTCGCCGGCAGCCTCGGCGCCGGCGCCCTGATCGCCACCGGCCAGCCCGTGATCGGCGGCGCGGTCAGCCTCCTCTCCGGCCTCCCCGACATGCTCGACGGCGCCGTGGCCAAGGCCTCGGGCCGGGTCTCGCGCCGGGGCGCCTTCCTGGACTCGGTCGTCGACCGCCTCTCGGACGCGGCCGTGCTCACCGGCGTCATCTGGTTCGCCCTGGTCCGCGACCTGGACGCCATGGCCATGCTGGCCGCCCTGGTGCTGAGCCTCTCGCTGGTCGTCTCCTACATCAAGGCCAGGGCCGAGTCGCTCGGCTTCGCCTGCAACGTCGGCATCGCCGAGCGGCCCGAGCGGGTCATCGTCCTCGGGTTCGCCCTGCTGCTGGGGCACGCCGAGGCCGGCCTGTGGGTGCTGGTCGCCGGCACCGCCATCACCGTGGTCCAGCGCATCCTGGTCGTCTGGCAGCAATCCGACGTCGGGACGGACATCGGCAGGTGATCCCGAACAGCCAGGCGGCGAGCCGCCGCTGGCTGGCCGCATGGAAGCTGGTCCGCAAGCTCCCCGAGCCGGTGGCGTTCGCCCTCGGCCGGGCCGGGGGCCGCGTGTACCAGCGCCTGGACCGTGACCGGCACGAGGCCCTGACGGCCAACCTGGCCCAGGTCCTGGGCCCCGGGACGAGCCGCCGCGAGCTCGAGCGGGCGGTGCGGCGCGGCTTCACCAGCTACGGCCGCTACTGGGTGGAGGCGTTCCGGCTCGAGGACCTGAGCGCCGCCGACATCCGCGGGCGGCTGCGGATCGAGGGCCGCGAGCACATCGACACCGCCCTGGCCGGCGGGCGGGGGGCGATCTTCGCCAGCCCCCACATCGGCAACTGGGACGCCGGCGGGGCCTGGCTGGCCGCCGTCGGCTACCCGGCCACGGCGGTGGTGGAGCGGCTGCGGCCGGCCGAGCTGTACGAGCGCTTCGCCGTCTACCGGCGGGCCCTCGGGCTGGAGCTGCTGCCCCTGGACGACGGCACCGAGACCCTGCGCGGGGTGATCCGGGCCCTGCGGGCCGGCCGGCTGGCCTGCCTGGTCTGCGACCGCGACCTGACCGGGGGCGGCCTGGAGGTGCGGCTGTTCGGGGCCAGGGCGGTGATGCCGGGCGGGCCGGCCTCGATCGCCCTCAAGACCGGGGCCCCGCTGCTGCCCTGCAGCGTCTACCACGACCGCCGGCCCGGGCACTGGCGGGCCGTGGTCCACCCGCCGCTTCACCCCGAGCGGTCCGGCGACAGCCGCAAGGACACCCTGGCCCTGACCCAGCGGCTGGCCGGCGAGTTCGAGGGCCTGATCGCCGCCGCCCCCACCCAGTGGCACGTGCTCAGCCGCTACTTCCACCCGGAGCACCTCCCCGTATGAACATCGGCCTGGTCTGCCCGTACGAGTGGACCGTGCCCGGCGGGGTCGGCAACCACGTGCGGGCCCTGGCCACCGAGCTGCGCCGGGCCGGCCACCGGGTCGACGTGCTCGCCCCGGCCGAGCGGCCGGTCACCGAGCCCGGCTTCGTCGGCCTGGGCGGGTCGCTGGCCGTGCCCTACAACGGCTCGGTGGCCCGCATCGCCTTCGGCCCCCGGACCCTGGCCCGGGTCCGCCGGGCCGTGCACCGGGGCGGCTACGACCTGCTCCACGTGCACGAGCCCCTGTCGCCCAGCGTCGGCCTGCTGGCCGTCCTCCAGTCGGGCCGTTCGGTGCCGGTGGTCGGGACCTTCCACGCCAACCTCGGCCGCTCCCTGGCCCTGGAGGCGGCAAGCCCGCTGCTGCGCCGGGTCTATGACCGGCTGGCCGGCCGGATCGCGGTCAGCGCCTCGGCCCGCGACACCTGGCAGGGCCAGTTCGGCGGGGCCATGGCGGTCGTCCCCAACGGGGTCGCGCCCGAGTTCTTCGCCAGCCCCGGGCCGCTGGAGAGCTGGAAGCACGACGGCCCGACGCTGCTGTTCGTCGGCCGGCTCGAGCCCCGCAAGGGCCTGACCTACCTGGTGCGGGCGTTCCTGCGGCTCAAGCCGGCCTTCCCGCGGCTGCGGCTGCTGGTGGTCGGGCGCGACGACAAGCACCAGCGGGACAAGGCGATGGCCCTGGTCCCGCCCCGGCTCCGGACCGACCTGGTCTTCGTCGGCTCGGTGCCCCAGGACGACCTGCCCTCCTACTACGCCTCGGCCGACGTGTTCTGCGCCCCGAGCCTCGGCGGGGAGTCGTTCGGGATCGTCCTGGCCGAGGCCATGGCCGTCGGCCGGCCGGTGGTCTGCTCCGACATCGGCGGCTACCGCGACGTGGTCCGCGACGGCAGCGACGGGCTGCTGGTCCCGCCCCGCGACCCCGAGGCCCTGGCCGAGGCCCTGGCCGGCCTGCTCGACAACCCGGCCCGCCTGGCCGCCATGGGCGAGGCGGCGGCCGCGTCCGCCCGCCGCTACGCCTGGCAGGTGGTGGCCGCCGAGGTCGAGGAGGTCTACCGGTCCGCGCTGGGGCGCTGAGCGTTTCGGTACACTGCGCCGAGCCGGAGCGGCGAGCAGGAAGCTTAGGAGGCGGCGTGGACGTGGCGGCGGCCCTGTGGGGCGGGATCATCGGGGCGATCGTGGCGGCGACGGTGTACGCCGGGTTCCTCGGCCTGCGGCTGACCCGGCTGGACCTGCTCCGGTTCGAGGGCGGCCTGGTCCAGCGGGACCGCAGCAGCATGGTCTACATCTACGGGGTGACGGTGCAGATCGTCGCCGGGGCCGTGCTCGCCCTCGGCTACCGTCAGGTGTTCCAGCAGCTCGACTCGGCCACCTTCGTCGGCTGGGGGGCGCTGCTCGGGCTCGCCCAGGGGGTCCTGGCCGTGCTCCTGCTGCCGGTCTTCGGCATGCTCAACCGCAACGTGCGCGCCGGCGACGAGCCGCCCCCGGGGCGCTTCGGCCGCGCCTACGGCGGGCTCACGCCCCTGGCCCTGCTGGTCGCCTCGGTGGTCTTCGGCACCTGGGTCGGCATCGTCCTGATTCCTTGAGCACCCTGCACCTCCTGCGGGAGCAGATCGCCGCCAACCGGCGTGCCTACCAGGTCACGGTGGCCATCGTGGTCGTCGGCCTGGCCCTGTTCGGGCTGCTCGTCACCCTGGCCCTCGGGCTCGGGGTGAGCGGGCTCGGGGCCGGGCTGGGCCTGGCCGTGCTGGTGGTCGCGCTCGCCCCCGGGCTGGGGGAGCGGGCCGCCCTGCGCGACGCCGGCGCCGAGGCCGCCGACCCCGACCGCTGGCCCAGCTACCACAACCTGGTCGAGGGTCTGAGCCAGGCCGCCGGGCTGCCCGTGCCCCGCCTGTACGTGGCCGACAGCGACGCCGCCAACGCCTTCTCGGTGGGCCGCGACCCCTCCCAGGCCGCCCTGGTCGTCACCCGGGGGCTGCTCACCACCCTGAACCGGGTCGAGCTGGAGGGCGTGCTCGCCCACGAGCTCAACCACATCTGGAGCTGGGGGGCGCGGCTGGCCACCCTCGGGGTCGCCCTCGGGCGGGTGCCGGGGCTGCTGCGGCTGCTCGCCCCGGCCCGGCGCGAGTTCGACGCCGACGAGGGCGGGGCCCGCCTCACCCGCTACCCGCCGGGCCTGGTCTCGGCCCTCAGGAAGCTGGCCGAGGGCAGCCAGCCGCCCGGCCAGCCGGCCCTGCGCCACCTGTGGATCATGGCTCCCGGGGACGCATCTCACCCGCCGCTGGACGAGCGGATCGCCGCCCTGCGAGAGCTGTGAGCGGCCGGCCCAGGCCGGTCCGCAGCGGCTCGGAGGCCCGGGCCAGGACCGGGCCGAGCACGGCCATGATCAGCACGTAGGCGGTGGCCAGCGGGCCGAGGGACGGCTCGCGGCCGGCGGCCACGGCCAGGCCGGCGATCACGATCGAGAACTCGCCCCTGGCCACCAGGGCGGTGCCGGCCCGCCAGCGCCCCCGGGGGCCGATCCGGGCCCGGCGGGCCGCCCACCAGCCGGTGCCCACCTTGGTGGCCGCCGTGACCACGGCCAGGGCGGTGGCGGCCAGGGCCACCGGGGGGATCGAGCGGGGGTCGGTCTGGAGCCCGAAGAACACGAAGAAGGTGGCCGCGAACAGGTCGCGCAGCGGGGTGAGGAGGTCGTGGGCGGCCTCGGCGGCCCGCCCGGACAGGGCGATCCCGACCAGGAACGCCCCCACCGCGGCCGAGACCTGGAGCTGCTGGGCGACCCCGGCCACGACCAGGGCCAGTCCCAGGATGACCAGCAGCAGGACCTCGTCGTTGGGGGTGAACACCAGCCGGCTCAGGGTCTCGCCGTAGCGGACCGCGACCAGCAGCACCAGGGCCACGGTGGCCAGGGCGACCCCGACCGGCAGGGCGCTGGCCAGCAGGCCGCCCCCGACCAGCAGCCCGGTGACCAGCGGCAGGTAGGCGGCCATGGCCAGGTCCTCGACGACCAGGATGGACAGGATCACCGGGGTCTCGCGGTTGCCGAGCCGGTTCAGGTCGCCGAGGACCTTGGCCACGATCCCCGACGAGGTCACGTACGTCACCCCGCCCAGCACCACCGCGGCCAGCACCGACCAGCCGAGCAGCAGCCCGGCGAGCAGGCCGGGGGTGAAGTTGAGCCCGAGGTCGACCAGGCCGGCCGGGGCGGCGGCGCGCAGGCTGCCCATCAG
>OBLS010000732.1_pt1 | contig 12519 bp, 8 predicted proteins | sample 1519901 | NCBI WGS metagenome assembly OBLS01 (sample SAMEA3113585, study PRJEB22503) | soil metagenome
GGGGTCCGGTCTCCAGATTGCCATTAGCGGATGCTCCTTCCCTAATCCCCATAACTTGTATCGAAAGTATTCTACACGCAGTGGAGGATCGATACCTGGTGAAATCGACCAACTTCTAACGGCCCTTTCAAGAAGCCTCGATTCTCTTGAGGAGATATTCATCAGACAAGCCCTAACACCAGCCTGGACCATCTGGAGTTCACATGCCTCTAAGCACGACGCTAAGCAAATTCTATCTTCTTAATATGGGTATGTTGCTCTTGACTTCTAGCCAAGGCTTTTTGTATATTTAAGTTTGGCTAAAACTTATCGGTGAGGGGTGCCGTATGGAACGAACGAGGGTTTTCTTGTACGCGGCGGCCTTGTCTCTGACCGCCGCGGCGATGCACGCCTGGGCGATGCCCGAGCACCTGGAGGAGTGGTGGGGGTACGGTAGCTTCTTCTTGATCGCTGCCACCGCCCAGGCTTGCTACGGTCTAGCGCTTTTGAGACGGCCCGGGCGGATGCTGCTTCTCCTCGGCGTGGTAGGGAACTTAGCCATCGTTTCGTTGTGGGCGGTGACGCGGACTGTGGGAATACCGTTTGTCGGGCCTCACGCCGGAGAAGCGGAACCGGTGGCAGCGCTGGATTTGCTGGCGACGATGGCCGAGCTAGCGCTGGTCACCGTGCTGCTGGCGGCGCTGTTGCGTTCCGCCCGGCGCACGGAGGTCGTTAATCCGGTGGCTGAGGTGGCATCAGCGACGGCGGACGAGCCGGGGCAGGTTCTCTCACGCCGAGACTTCTTGCGAGCCTCTGGGGCAGTAGGGGCAGTGGGGATCTCGGGAGGTGTTCTAGGGGCGTACGCGGCCGACGCGCGCGGACAGGACGAGGGAGTAGGTTCGGGAGGCCACGGAGGAGACGTCGGTTCGGCGCCCACGCACATGGGAAACACGTTGGTGGGGGACGTGGACCTTTCGCGGTTCGATCCGACCGAGTTCTTGAGGGACTTTTATTGGGGGGAAGAGCGGCGAGAAAACGGACAGGTAGTTCGAGAGTACGAGCTGACGGCGGAGGAAACCGAAGTCGAGGTGGCGCCGGGGGTGATGTATCCGGCGTGGGCGTACAACGGGCAGGTGCCGGGACCCACCTTGAGGGCTACCGAGGGGGATAGGCTGCGGGTGGTGTTCAAGAACCAGGGCGTGCACCCGCACACGATCCACTTCCACGGGTTCCACCCCGCGAACATGGACGGGGTCTTCGAGCAAGTTGGGCCGGGGCAGGAGTTCGTCTACGAGTTCGACGCCGAGCCGTTCGGGACGCACCTCTACCACTGCCATACCATGCCCCTCAAGAAGCACATCGAGAAGGGGCTCTACGGAGCGTTCATCGTGGATCCGAAAGAGGGACGCCCGGAGGCCGACGAGATGGTCATGATCATGAACGGCTTCGACACAAACTTTGACGCCTCGAACGAGGTCTATGCCGTCAACACCGTGGCCTTCCATCACCAGCGCCACCCGCTAAAGATAAAGAAGGGTGAGCTGGTGAGGATCTACGTGGTCAACGTGCTGGAGTTCGACTTCATCAACAGCTTCCACACGCACGCCAACTTCTTCGACTACTACCCGACGGGCACGAGGCTCGAGCCTTCGGAGTTCACCGACACGAGGGTGTTCGGCCAGGGGGAACGCGGGATCATGGAGTTCCGCTACCACTTCCCCGGCAGGTTCATGTTCCACGCCCACGTCAGCGAGTTCGCCGAGCTCGGCTGGATGGGCATCTTCGAGGTGGAGGAGTAATGGGACACGAGAGGAGAGCGGAAACAGAGCCCAGCGGACGCGGGCCGGGCTGGGTGCTTTTGGGGCTTCTGCCCTTGCTGGGGTTAGGGGTACTGCTGGCGTTCATCGTGCTGAACGGCGCGGGGATCGAGCGGAAGGATGTCCCCCCTGTGGAGGATCTGACTGTCACGCGGGTAGCCCTGCCCACGGAGTATGAGTTCGTGGTGTACGTCCGTAACGGCGGACCGGATCCGGTAACCATACAGCAGGTCTCAGTGAACGAGGCGCTGTGGGACTTCAATGTGGAACCGGACGCCACTATCCCGTCCTTGGGCTCAGCGAAGATAACCATCCCCTACTCTTGGGTTGAGGGCGAGGCGTACGGGATAGGCATGATCTCCAGCACCGGGGTCACCTTCGACGCGGAGGTGCCCGTGGCGGTACTCACGCCGGGATTGTCGGCGGACACCTTCTTGCGCTACGCCCTCATCGGGTTCTACGTGGGAGTGGTGCCGGTGTCGCTAGGGTTGTTGTGGTACCCGTTCCTCCGGAGGCTTGGTACTTCGGGGATGAACTTCGTCCTGGCGCTGACGGTGGGACTCCTGGTCTTCCTGGTGCTGGACACGCTGCTGGAGGCTCTGGAGGTGGCGGGCCAGCTGCCGGGCGTCTTTTCCGGGGTCCCGATGGTGCTGCTGGTGGCCCTGTTGACGCTGCTCGGGCTTATGGCGTCCGGGAGACTCTTTCGGCGGGGACGAGAGGAGGCCAGCCGCCTCAGTACTTCCTACCGGATAGCCCTGGGGATCGGGCTGCACAACTTGGGCGAGGGGCTGGCCATCGGGGCGGCCTTTGCCCTCGGTGAGGTAGCCCTAGGTGCCTTTCTGGTCGTTGGGTTTACCTTGCACAACATCACCGAGGGCGTCGGGATCGCCGCGCCCATCCTCAAAGAGAGACCCCGCTTTGCGCACTTCGCGTGGCTGGCATTGCTCGGGGGAGGGCCGGCCATCCTGGGGACCTGGATCGCCGGCTTCGCCTACTCGCCCCTGCTCTCGGCGATCTTCCTGGCCGTGGGTGCCGGGGCGATCCTTCAGGTGATATACGAGGTCACTCGCCTCCTCCTGAAGGATTCTGAGCGCTCTAAGATCCCGGTTCTCTCCGGTTCGAACTTGGGAGGACTCACGGCTGGCATCGTTGTCATGTACGCTACGGCCCTCCTGGTGAGCGTGTAGAGGATAGAGAGGGTCGAACGGTTCTGGACGAAAGGTGCATCTCGAGGAGCCGGTTCATCCACCTAGTCGCCATCCTCGGTCTTTGATCGGCGGGTGCTTCAATAGCAGCAGCCTGCAGCGCGGATGGCGGCTCCCAGAGCCGGGAAACCACGACGACCGCGGGAAGCGTCGCGGGCGGTCTGTAGGTCGATGAAGGAGAGGCCATCGTCGCGGAGGCCGAGCTTGCAAGGGGTTCTGCCTTCCCCTTCACGAACGCAGAGACAGGGGAGTCGGCCGTCCTGGTACATAAGGAGGAGGGCGAACTCTTCGCGTACTCGGCGGTCTACACGCACCAACAATGCACGGTCGCCTACCGCCAGGACACGCGGAAGTTGGTCTGCCCCTGCCACAGTTCGGTCTTCGACCCCGCCGACGGCGCGAAGGTCGAGGCTGGCCCCGCTCAGCGACCCCTGCCAGAGCTACCTATAGAGGTTAGAAGTGACAGGGTGTTCCTCGCATAGAAGGACATCGCATCCCGAAGCTGGCATGATCACTCACACAGAACATCACCCGTTTTCCTCTTCGATGGGGAGCCACCTGAAGGCCATCTGGGCCCGTAGCTTGGATAGGCATTGCCTCCACGAAGGAAGCGAGCAACCCGAGGGGAATAGAATCAATGATAGCTGAAGGTTTGAGATGCTTCACTTGTCTCAGCAGAGCAAGTAAACTTTGTATTAAAGTGACGTAAACTGTGGGGATTAGCCAGACAATGGAGGTACGGGATGGCTCTTGAAGACTACCTGGAGTCGGAAGTGGTGGTCGCCGTTGCGGCGACTGCCGCGCTATTCTCCCCGCGGGCGCGTAAGGTGCTGCGTCGCGGTGCGGTCTACGGGGTTGCAGGAGCGCTCATGGCCGGTGATGCGGTCTCCTCGGCCGTCCGCAACGCCGCTCCTGGAGTCCAGCAGGCCGCCGCCTCGGCCGCGAGCGTGGTCGAGGACGCCGCCCAGCGAGCGAGGGCTGCCACAGAGGGTAGTGAAGGTGCACAGCCCCCAAGCAGCGAGTCCTGATGAGCGAGGATCGGAACGGGGAATCGGACAGGCCTGCTACAGAACGAGCCGAGGAACTGGTGGACCGACTTCTGCAGGAAGCCGGTCACCTCCTATCCGTCGCCGCAGTAAACTTGCTCAAAGGTGCGAGCCTCGCCCGGGAGGAGGCCGAGGACATTTGGGCCGAAGCACAAAATCTGCACCGCGAGAGGCAAAACGCCGAGCCCGAGAGGCCCGCCAGGGACGCGGGGACCATCGCGGCCACCGATGCGGCCCGCCGCAGGGCCGCGAGGCTCGGCGTGGATCTCCGGGAGGTCGCGGGCACCGGAGCGGGCGGCCGTATCACCGTAAGAGACGTCGAGAGGAAAGCGGCGGTGACCAAGCCGTAAACCGGGCTGGTCGCAGGGGCGCACAAGGTTCGGGTATCAGATGCGGTTTGGCACCCGGCAGAGCCTGGAGTCTCCTTCGGGTGATCGTCGAATGAGCGACAGGGTGATCGAGTGACTCTGACCGCCACCGAAGGGCCGCGTGTCGTGCACGCGATCCCGGGTCGGATGCGGGTGCACCTGCCGGGCTGGGAAGGTCGGGGAGCGCGCGGCGTGGAGGCCTGGCTGCGCCGGGTGCGGGGAGTGCGCAGCGTACGGGCCAACTCGCTGACCGGCAACGTCCTGATCCGGTTCGACCCTACCCTAGCCAACGATGAGGTCATCCTCACAGCATTGCGGGGACTGGACCTGGACTCAGTTTCCAGCGAGGTCGGCGAAGAGCTGGCGCTTCGCCCTGCACAGCGCGAGCGGCGCGGGCGCATCGGGCGGGCACGCATCGCGGTGCGGGGCCTGGACCGAGATCCTGACCTGGCCCGCCGCGTCGTGGAGCATCTTGATGGTAGACCGGGAGTGCTGCGGGCAAGCGCGAGCCAGCTCACCGGGCGCGTGCTGGTGGAGTTCGCCGAGCAGGAGATCGCCCTGGAGGATCTGGTGGACGAGCTCTCCGGTCTGGAGGCGCCAGAGAGCCAACGCGAGGAATGGCCGGCTCACCCCCTCGATTCTGCACCGCTGGTGCAGAGCGCGGTCCGCACGGCCGGGGCCGGCTTCGGACTCGGGCTGCTCGCCGTGCGGAGGATGGCCGGCCGCGGGGGGGCGATGGCTGGCGGCGCTGTCCCTGCCACGATAAACGGGGCCATCGGCATCCTGCGGGGATTTCCCGTGCTCCGCGACGGACTGCGCGAGGTGCTGGACCGGGACACCGCTGACCTGGTGCTCAGCGCGGCCGGCATAATCACCCAGATCCTCTCCGGCAGCCCGCTCGGCCTGGTGCTCAGCGGCGCGGAGGCTCTGCGCCTCCTCACCGAGGTGCATGCGCGGAGATCTGCATGGCGCCGCTACGAGGAGAGCGTGGAGAACGTACCGCCGGCCCGGCCGGGCGCGGTGATACATCTGGAGGCTGGCGAGCGCCCCCCGCTTGCCGCCGAGGTCATAGAAGGCACCGGCACCGCTACCGGACGCGACGGCCTGCCTGCGCCGGTTGCGCCGGGTACCATCATCGCCGCCGGAGCCCGGGTGTACGGGGGATCATTCGTGCTGGAGCTGCAGACCGGCGAGCTGTTCCCGCCGGAACGCCGAACGGCGCCCGTTGCCCCTTCCTTCTACAACCGTTACCTACAGGGCGTGAGCGTAGCCGCACTCGCATACGCCGCGGCAACCGCCCTCCTCACCCGGTCCCTCTCTCAGACCTTCAAGGCGCTGCTGCTTGTCAACCCCCGCGCCGCCGTCATGGGCGGCGAGGCCGCCGACGCTGGTGCCTCCGCCCGGGTCCTGCGGGCGGGGGTGACGGTAGTCGGGACGCGACCGGACCGGAGCGTGCGTCTGCCGGATGTCCTCCTTCTCGACGGTCCCCGAACCCTGACCCACGGCCTCGAGATCAGCGGCGTCCTGCCGTTCACCGAAGCCCACGACGCCTCCGAGATACTCGTGCGCGCGGCGGCGGTCTCCGCTGCCGCCGGCTCACCGTGGGGAGGCGTTTTCCGGGCGGCGGGCACCGCGCTGGCCGCCGATGGTGCCTTTGACGGCGAGGTTGCCACCGGCCGGATCGGGGACGTGAGGTACTCGCTGCGGGCGGTCGGGGACGGGGACCGAGTGCCGGAGATAATCCGCCTCCAGGACCGGGGCGACCGTTTGTTGCTGCTTAGTAGCGGGCTCGAGGAGGAGCCGCTCGGGGTCCTGGTGCTCAGGCCCAAGCTCGCGCCCGAGGTCGCGCAGCTGGTCCGGACGTGCCGGCGTCACGGGGTGGAGATAGGGATGATCCCCGCCGGGGATCTGGGAGCGTCCCATGCGGTGGCCGGCCGCGCCGGGGTACCGCTGATCGCCGACGACCCGGTCGAGGCCGTTCGGAAGAGGCAGGAGGAGGGGGCGCTGGTCGCGCTCGTCTCGGACGGTGCGCACGCCGCCGCGGCATTTTCGTCCTGTGACCTGGCGATAGGCCTGACAGACGGCCGCGAACACCTGCCCGCCCGGGCCGACCTGCTGGCGTTCGATCTCGGCGGAATCGCCACCGTGGTGGATGCGGCCGCGCGCCGGGAGGCGGCGGTGCGGGACTCGGTGGTACTCTCGGCGACGGCCAACGGCATCGGCGCGGTCTGGGGGCTCCGGGCGAAACCTGGCGTGGAGCGCGCCTCCTACCCGGCGACCATCTCCGCGCTCGGTGCTGTCGGCGCAGGGTGGGCGCGGCTGCACGGCGGGGAGCGGCCGCAGGCTCTTGCGTGGCGCATAGAGGACCCGCGTCCGGAGCGCTGGGGGCGGCGCGACGTGGCGGACGTACTGCGCATCCTCGGCACCACCGAGGAAGGTCTCACTAGCGCCCAAGCCGCGGAGCGGCGCCGGCCGGCGGTGGTGCCGTCACGCCGCAACAGGTTTCTGGCCGCAGTCCTCGAGCAACTCCGCTCGCCCCTGACCGGCATCCTCGCCGCCGGGGCTACGTTCTCGCTTATGCTAGGGGCAGCCGCCGACGTGGCCATGATAAGCGCGATGATCGTGGCCAACGCCGCCGCCGGTGCCTGGCAGGAGCGTCAGGCCGACCGCACGGCCGAGGAGCTGGAGCGCATGGGCACCGTCAACGCATGCGTCCTGCGCGACGGCCGTCCCGTGACGGTGCCGGCAGACGACGTTGTGCCAGGCGACGTGCTGATGCTGGCGCCGGGGGACCGGATAGGTGCCGATGTCCGCCTGCTTATCGCCCAGGGCCTGGAGGTCGACGAGGCTGCTCTTACGGGGGAATCATTACCGGTCGCCAAGTCCGCTGACGCCGTCACCGACGCGGGTTGCATCGTCCTGGAGGGCAGCGACGTTGTCGTCGGCAGCGGGCGTGCCGTGGTGGTCGCCGTCGGCAGCGGCACCAGGATGGGCGCGACCGCCGCCGCACTCGCCCAGGACGAGCCACGCCAGAGCCCTCTCACCGCACGCTTGAACCTGTTGCTGCGCCAGATGCTACCCCTGCTCGCGGCCGGTGGCGCGATCGTTGCCGTCTCCGGGATTCTGCGGGGCCGACCGCTGTCGTCGCGACTTGCCCTCGGAGCGAGCATCGCCATCGCTGCCGTACCCGAAGGCCTGCCGCTTCTGGCGAAGATCGGTGAGGCGGCGGTCGCCCGCCGCCTCACCAGCCGCAATGCCCTCGTGCACCGTCTGTCGGCTATCGAGGCTCTTGGCCGGGTGGACGTCGCTTGCGCCGACAAGACCGGAACCCTGACGGAGGGCCGCCTGGCACTGCGCCTAGTGGCCGATGTTGACGAGGAAGCGGTGCTCCCCGCTGTGCTGCCGGCGAAACTCCGCCACATACTCCTCACCGCCACCCTCGCAGGTCCACATCCGGACGCCTCCGACGCCGCTACGGACCCCACCGACGTTGTCGTCGCGGAGGCCGCCAGAGAGGCAGGCCTCCGCGACGACGAGCTGCGGGCGGAGCGGGTGTCCGGGCTTCCTTTCGACCCGACTCGAGGCTTCCACGCCACTATCGTCGGAGAGCGACTGTGCGTGGAGGGCGCAGCGGAGGTGCTAATCCCCCGTTGTGATCGCGTGCGCCGGGGCGATGACGAACGTCCCCTGGACGAGGCCGGGAAACGCGAACTGCTCGCCAGGGCCAGAGAACTTGCCGAACGCGGCCTGCGAGTGCTCATGGTAGCCGAAGGTTCGTCCGGCCTCCCGGTCGGCGATCCGCGCGGGCTCGTGGCCCTCGGATTCTTGGGGATCAGCGACCCTCTTCGCCCCGGGGTGTCTGTAGCCGTGCGCCGGTGTCACGACGCGGGGGTCCGCATGATAATGCTTACCGGCGACCACCCCGCCACCGCCCGTACCATCGCCCACGAGGCCGGTCTACCGGTCGACGACGGCGGCATTCTCACGGGAGCCGACATAGCAGAACTGGACAATGGGGAGCTGGATCGGCGTCTGGAGCGCGCCGCGGTCATCGCGCGGGTCACGCCCCTGGACAAACTACGGATCGTCGAGAGCCTACAGCGCCAGGGCCACATAGTGGCCATGACGGGCGATGGGGTCAACGATGCACCGGCATTGCGGCTAGCGGACGTTGGCGTTGCGATGGGCCGCAGTGGCACCGAGGTAGCCCGCCAGGCCGCCGACATGGTGCTCGTCGACGATGATTTTTCCACCCTGGTGGAAGCCCTCGTGGAGGGCCGCAGCTTCTGGCGCAACATTCGGCGCGCTCTCGGGTTGCTGCTGGGCGGCAACCTCGGCGAGCTCGGTCTCGAAGTCGGAGCGAGCGTGCTCGGCCTCGCTTCCCCGCTCACTTCCCGCCAGATCCTCGCCGTCAACCTGGTCACGGACGTTTGGCCCGCACTCGCCGTTGCCCTTCAACAGCCCGAGCACCACGACCTCTCCGCGCTCGCCCGGGAGGGCGCCTCCGCCCTCGACGCGCCCCTGCGCAACGACATCTTGCGCCGTGGCACTGCGACCGCCGCACCATCGCTCATCAACTACCTTCTCGCACTGCGCTCCGTCAGTCAGCCAGAGGCGCGCACCGTCGCCTTCGCTAGCATCGTCTTCACCCAGCTTGCCCAGACCCTCGACGCCGGGCGAGCCGATGGTGGCCTCAGCCGCTCCGTACTCGGTGCCGTAGCCGGCTCTACCGGTTTGCTCATAGTCGCCCTCACCGTACGCCCTCTGCGAACCTTCCTCGGCCTGGCTACGCCCACGTCCCTCGGTGCGGTTCTCGTTGCAGCCGGCGCACTAGTCGCCGTGTTGCTCGGCCGCATGAGCCCTTCTCCCGGCTCTATAAGCTCCGTACGCCCCTTCCCCGCTACCTTACCGGCCGGGAGATCTGGCTAGCAACGCAAGCTCAGGAGCCCTGGTTTCCAGTCATCGCTTCGCCTCCCTCGCAAGGAATCGAAAGGGCGAGTGACCGGCACCCGTGGAGCCGTTCGCAAGAAGGGAAGTAAACGGCGCCAGTCCCTCCGCCTAAAGGGTCGCGCCCCGGTAGCGCCAAGGTCCGCCTTAGCGAACGACCTCAAGTATTCGAGCCCGCGAGGTCCCCAGACGCTACGCCGGTGGAAAGCCTTGAAAGGGTACAGGGCCGTCTTACAGCGACGGTCAAAGGCATTGACCCGGATGTGGTCCTGGAATGGACCATCAGCAGTCCCTTTCAGCATTGCGGGTCTGTATGCCGGTTCAATCATTATGACAAACGCTGTAGGGAGGCTCGCGGGACGACTCGCGATCATCGGCGCACAGAAGACGTTCCAGCTCGTCCAGAGCCGCAACCCTTCTTGTTGGGAACAACGTAGTATCGTCCGAGAAAGTGCACTTTACGAGACGGCCATGCGTCCAGGACGCGGGATCGCTTCTAAACCAGGCGGAAGCCGAGCATCACGGCCAGGTAGACCGCCATGCTAACTACCGCCTACGTTCGCCGAACGTGGGGTCTTGGTGACGTTCTGGGCGTCAGCAGTTGACTCGTCGATTCCGGTCCCCACCCATCGGGGCCTCTCCTCTAATTGACGTCCGCGGCGACGCCCCGGACGAAGATTAAATCCACAAGAGGCCTTCCAAGGGAATGGAGCACTCCGTCTTCGTCTTCTACGGTGACGACGCCGTCCAGGGCGCGTACTTCCTTGACCTCCACCAGCCTGCCCGGGACGAGTTCCCGTTCACCGAGGAAACTTAACACGGCGGCGTCTTCGTGCTTCACCCGAGAGATGCGGACACAGTCGCCGACCGGCACCTCATCGAGGGGAAAGGATTCTTCCGCCGCCAGCGTGCCGTCGGCTGCCGGGATGGGGGCGCCGTGGGGATCTTGGTCGGGATGTCCCAGAAACGCCGCCAGACGCTCCGTGAACCCGTCCGAGACAGCATGCTCCAGACGTTCGGCCTCCTCGTGCACCTCTTGCCAGGAGTACCCGAGGTGCTCGAGGAGGAAGGTCTCGAGCAGTCGGTGCCGCCGTACCAGTCGTAATGCTTCCTCGCGGCCCCGCTCCGTGAGCGAAGCTCCCCGGTAGCGCTCGTACTTCGCGAGCCCCATCTCCTGGAGCCGCGCGAACATATTGGTCACCGACGCCGACGCGACCGAGAGTCGGTCGGCGACGTCCGTCGTGGAGGCGGCGCCCGACCCCCCGACCTCCCAGATAGCCTTCAGGTAGTCGCCCACCGAAGTAGATGGAGGCTTAGTTGCCGTGGGACCGTTCACGTCCATCTCCGCTTAATGCTAGATCACCTGAGCTTCTTTATCAAGATTGGCAAAGTTGATTTTTTGAGCTTGGCACATTTTACTATTAGGCATGGCTAAGAGTAAATGGCATCGAGGCGCGATTCGGCTGGATCGCAGGGAGGAGCGCACTCCCGGATCGTCGCTAGCAGCGGCACTATCAAGGCCGCGCCCGGCCTTATCCGCGTGATTGCGACCGAGCTGGATGGGGGGCCAGCCATCGGCTCCCTTGCTTGTTACGGCGTCTACGACGAAAACCTCTTTAACCAGGGCGGCTTGACGTACTGCAACCTGTAGGAGGCGTCTGGCGGTCCGGGTCGCCGGGCTCAAGTAACCGAGCTTCTCTGGCCGGGTCCTTCGGTAGCCCGGCCTTCGCTTATTCCCCCCAAGTGCTTAGAAGCGGTTCTCGGAAGTTCTCCTGCCGTAGGTGATCGGCCCACTGTATTGTGGGAAGGCCTGCGGCTTTCAGGTACCACGAGGGTAGAGGAGGGAGTCCCGAAGGGCTCCAATGTACTCTTCCACCGCTCGGAGCGCCCGGTCGAGGTGCAGGGCCTCAAGGAGCACGCGCGTGTGTTGGCCTTGCGGGTAGGAGCTCACTAGCTGCTGCAGGCTCTCCAGCCTGTCGCACACCAACTCCGCCTTGCGTAGCTCCTCCACCATCGCCGCCTGTCGTTCCCTAGCGGCCCCGGCCTCGGGTCTATCTTGTTCCACCGTCACCTCCTGGTCTGCTGCCGAACATGCTACGCCATACGGCTATTCACCGAAGTGCCTAGAAGGAAAATTCTGCGAACTTCGCCGTGACGGAGTTCTCGGAAGGTCGAATGCAGCATCACCGGGAAAGAGCGTCTATGAAGCTCGCAAGCTGGCCAAGTACCCGAGCCTTCCCCCAACCCTACGCTCGTTGCTCAGCCCTGCTACATCTGCCAGCATCCGAAGCTTATCGAAGGACACCATGTGGGGGTCGGGTTGACTCTCGCCGACCACCAACCGCCCGCCGGGCTTGAGGACGCGGCCTAGCTCGCGCAGCGCACGCTCCTTATCGGGGACCTCACCGAGAGTGGCGACTAAGTAAGCGGCGTCGAAGCGGCCGTCCGGGTAGGGTAGCGCCTGTGCGTCGCCTCGTGTCGGGATGATGTTCGAGATACTCAGCGCCTGTGCTCGGCGCATGGTGTGGTCGAGCATCTCCTGTTGGATGTCTAGGACTTCGAGGGTGCCATCCGGCTCTAGCCACCTAGCGGCATGGAGGCTGTAGTAGCCGCTACCAGGTCCGACCTCGAGCACCCTCTCGCCGGGCTGGGGAGAGAGGATCTCGCGCAACCTCGAGCGGGTGACGAAGGGGCGTGGTAGCGCTAGGGAGAAGCGCAGACCGTAGGGGCAGACCGAGGGGTCCTTGCGCTGCCGAACAACGTATGCCAAGAGGCTGGCCCCGCCTACCAACACGAGGAGTCCGCTGAGGATGGTGGTTCTTCGTCGCTTATTCATACACCACTTCCTCTAAGTACCCTTGCGAGTTCAGTTGCACGCGCTTCGATTGGGCTGCTCAGTGTCTCTTAGTATGGCCAACTTGCGAGACCCGGTCTATTCACCGGAGTGCGTGGAAGGGAAGTTCTCGGAAGTCTCCATACTGCACCATAAATTGAACGCAGCCTCGAAGCCACATGGCTCGATCCTTAACGCATTCACAGTCGGTGGCCGACTCCTACATGTTCTCCAGTGGGAGTAGCAGTAGCACTCGAGGCAGAGCGGCTTCCCGGAGGTATGTAGAGCGCCAGCGCCAGAAGAAATCCTGACACCACATACATC
>OBLS010000733.1_pt1 | contig 12500 bp, 12 predicted proteins | sample 1519901 | NCBI WGS metagenome assembly OBLS01 (sample SAMEA3113585, study PRJEB22503) | soil metagenome
CTAAACTCTTCAAAAGTATATGAACCAAATGGTTAACTGGCTAGGAGGACAGTGAACTGATTTTGAAACAATTTGTAGTTCTGATAATTAACTAACTAAATTTCAGTTCTATGAGCTTATTTTATAACTAAATTTATCATAACTATTCTTCATTATAATTAAATACTTTTTAAAAAATAACTAAACAATGTCTAGAATATTTTGGGGGCAAGAAAACAATGTACTTGATTAATGATACGTATTCTAGAACAAAATTCTTTTTGACCTTCGTTTTGATTGGAATATTTTTTACTTCTTTTGGGATAATTTCCATAGGTCAGAATTTAGACAAACAAATAGAAGCAATTATGCTTATACATGACTTTTACATAGTATTGGCTCTAGTCACAGGTTCAATTTTTATAGGATTACTTTATTTTGCAAATATAGAGTATCAAAAGAAAGATGCAGTACTGTTAGCAAAAATATCAACGTTGACTGCCTTGATATCAGTATTTATTATAGAAATAACTGGAACAATAGGATATATAGAATACCGATCTGTTGATGTTGATAGCGCAAAATCAAAAATTAAACAAATATTTCCTTTGGCACATTCTCCAATGTTTGAAACTATGGAGTATGCAGGATTAATAGGGACTATGTGGACTGGACTTGTAACTTACATAACATGGTATTTCAAAGAAAAAATATTCATAAATAATGCTTTAAAGAATGCTTTGATCATTTTGACATTCTTGGCAATAGTCTATGCTTTATTCATTTCATTTATGGGCATAGTTCCAACAAAGATTGCATCTGTGCAAGGTTGAAAATAAAATGGAAAGTAAAACAAGAATAAACTCAATAAGTGCATCTGTTTACGGAGTTTCAGGCAGTATTGCTGCTGCATTTATTGCATGTTCAATATCTATAATTTCTATCGGAATCCTCACTGCCATCCGTCATACATTTCCATTTAATGAATGGCTTGTTCCACATAGTCTACTGGGTCAATATGGCGGGATATTTCTTTATAGTCATCTTATATGGATAGCAAGTTGGATTCTTTTATACTTTCAACTAAAAAAAAGAATCACTTTTGGACACATTAGACATTGGATAATTATTTTTATAGGATCCGTATTGGCTACAACACTAATAATGATGTATGTTTTGGATTGGATGAAAATATTTACTTTATTTTTACCACGATAAAATAGAAAGTATTTTTAATATTTTATCACTATTATTTTAATGAAAATACCAATAGCAATTATAATGTAAATTTTTCAGATAAAACTATATTCGCAAATTTAGTAAAACAAGAAAAACTCTTTACACCTTACCAATTCAGTCATATTCTTGCATAATGCACAAGTTTCTATAGGCCAGTACCTCGAAGATTTTATGATTTATAGATGCCAACAACACATTTTTCTCTAATTGTACCATACCATACTAGGAAGGATCCACGAATTTACGAATTTTGTCCTTCTTCTTTGCTGGAAGATGGATGGCTTGATTATTAATGTCTCCTATAGCTTCTGCAAATGACTCTGGAAGGGTAGGGTGAGCATGTATAGTATGGAGTATATCTTTAAGACTTAGTTTCATTTTGATTGCTAGGGCGGCTTCACCTATTATCTCACCTGCATGCGGTGCAATAATATAAGTTCCCACAAGTTTTCTTTCCTTTTCAAAGACTTTAATAAGGCCTCTTGTATCTCCCAAACAATTTGCCTTTGCACTTGCTGCAAGTGGAAATTCTCCAGTCCTTCCTCTTAAATCTCCTACGTAAGCAACTTCTGGATAAGTGAATACACATACAGGTAAAGATTGATAATCGATTTTATTGTTCTCTTTTATTCCCATTATATTTTCAGCGGCAACCTCACCTTGCCGTGAGGCTACATGTGCAAGCTCGTACAGACCTGTTACATCACCAATCGCATACACATTGTGAATGTTGGTCTGCATTTTTTCATGTACATAAATGCCCTGTTGGTTGAATTTTATTCCAATATTATTTAGTTCATTTGGACTTATATTTGGTCTTCTGCCTACACAAACGAGTATCTTTTCTGCTACAATTTTTTCTCCATTAACAAAAGCTATGTTGTCACAGATTTTTTCTACTCTTGATTGTGTCATTACATTGACTCCATCTAGCCTCATATATTTCTCAATTGCATCTCCGATTTCTTGTATTTGAAAAGGTAATAGATGATTTTCAGCCTCGATTAAAGATACCTTACATCCTAGAGCATTCAAGATAGAAGCAAATTCACATCCACTATATCCACCTCCTATAATAGTAATAGATTTAGGGAGATCTTCTAATTCTAGAATTGAGGTAGTCGATAGTATATTCTCTCCAAATTCATAACCTGGCAAACAAACAGGATAGCTTCCAGTAGCAATAACAATATTTTTTGTTTCTATTATATTGTTATTGACTGCCACTTTGTTTGCTGAAATTATATGCGCCTGACCTTCTATTATATTAACATTATTACTTTTGAGAAGAAGTTTTATCCCTGACGCAAGTCTAGAAACTGTAGCCTCCATCCTAGACTTTAGAAGTTTATAGTTCAATTCAATTTGAATATTTAAACCATTTTTCTTTGCACCATTTGCTCTTCTCATTATATCTCCTAACGAGTGAAGATACTTAGTAGGAATACATCCTCTTTGAGTACAAGTTCCGCCTAGTCCATTTTTTTCAATTAGGCAGACATTACCACCAAGTTGTGCTGCTCTAATGGCACAGGCATAACCACCAGGACCCCCTCCTATGACTACTATATCATACATATATATCCGTCTACGTAACTTCCAAATGCTTGACAAATAAATCTTTTAATAAGTCAATTTACTTTTTCCGATTCCATTGATCTGAACTATACTTCTCCTTAGCCAACTTTTTAGTACTTTCCTCTTCTTTGATAGTTAAATCATCAACAATAATCTCAGCACCGAATTTTTCACTAAATGATTCTTTTAGATTGTATGCTACCTGTTCGAATGTCTTATTCAATCCCGTTACTCTTCCTTTTGCATCATCGATCATCTTATCCTTGACTTTTTCTGATGGAACCTTTAACACGGAGAACATCTTCTCAAGATTAACATTTAATAATATTGTTCCATGCTGCAGTAGTATGTCTTTCTTCCTAGTTTGAGCATTCCCAGATACTTTTTTGCCATTGACAATTATATCATTTAATGGAGCAAATTTTGCATTAAAGCCAAGCTTATTTATGCACATCACTATTGCGTCACATATCAAATTGTAAGATTCCATTATATTTTTTGGATAAACATTTGTAATGAATGAATAAGTCAATTCAGATTCATGCAATACTGCTCCACCTCCTGTTATTCTCCTGACAACATCGATACCCATCTGCTTGCATCTTTTTATATCCACTTCTTCATCCAGGCTCTGAAAATATCCTATTGACACAGTTGGTGGTTGCCAGCCATAAATTCTTAAAATTGGCATACTATGATAATTTATACAATTCATTAATACCTCATCAAGAGCCATATTCCATGGTCCTGAATTATATCCTGTTTCTAAAGTTCTGATTTTGCTAAACTTAAAACTCATAGTTTCCCCGCCTCTTCCTTCCTTCCTTCCTTTCCTAACCTTGTTCTTCCTTGAAGCAGCCAAGAATTGCATCTGTCATAGATTCTGAATCAAAACCAAAGGCTTCAGAGCCATTCAAACATTTCTCTATCTTTTGCTTAATAGCATCTTTTCCTAATTTTGTACCAATCAGACTGGCCTCAAGTTTGTCCAAACTTTCTTCCGGGTAAAGAAAAAAATCTCCGGTTATTGTTATTGAGTTAATTATTTTAATATCTTCATCATATTCAAGCGAAACCTTGATCAATTTTTTTGATTTGTATATGTTATGTGCCTTTTTCATTAATCATTACTACTACTATTTCTCACAGATTTTTCAACACTCAATTTTTTCTCATTATCTTCTTTTCCATCCGGTTGCGAAAGAGCAGTCCACCTTAAATTAGGTTTTCGTGCTGCTGCAACTTCGTCTAATCTCCCAACTAATTTTGTATATGGAGCTCCTTTGACAATATCTGGATTTTCTTTTATCTCATTTGCTATGCTTCTTAATGCTGCTGCAAATCTATCCAATGTTTCTTTATTTTCTGTTTCCGTAGGTTCAATCATTAATGCTTCACGAACAATTAGAGGAAAGTAAATAGTTGGTGGATGAAAACCATAATCCAAAAGTCTCTTAGCAATATTCAAAGCGCTCTTTTCACCAAATTTCCTAGAAGATAAGACAAACTCATGAGTACATCTACGATTGTAAGGAAGTTCATAATCATCCTTTAACAAGCTGAGAAGATAGTTGGCATTCAATATAGCGTGCTCAGATACCTTTCTTATATTTGAGCCACAAGATTTAATATAACAATAAGCCCTGACCAGCATACCAAAATTTCCATAAGAATATCTAACCGTTCCTACAGTTTTTTGTTTAGTATAATCTAGGACAAACTTGCTGTCTTGTTGTTTTATTACTCGAGGTATTGGCAAATACTCTGCCAAAAATGATTTTACTCCCAATACCCCTGATCCAGGCCCTCCGCCACCATGAGGAGTTGAAAAGGTCTTGTGCAAGTTCAAGTGAATCATATCAAATCCTTGGTCACTTGGCCTAGTTATTCCCAATAGTGCATTCATGTTTGCTCCATCACAATACATCAATGTCCCATTGGTATGCGCAAGATCACTAACCTCTAGAATATTTTCCTCAAAAAGTCCAAGGGTGTTAGGATTTGTTAACATAACGAGTGCCACGTCATCTTTAAGCGATTCCTTGAATTTGTAAATATCCATATTGCCACGCGAGTCAGAGGGGATAGTTAAAGTTTCAAACTTACACATGGCTGAAGTAGCAGGATTTGTGCCATGAGCAGAATCAGGAATAATTATCTTATTTCTTTTTTCATTCTTTTGTTTATAGTAAGCCTTTGTCATCATAACACCTAAAAGTTCACCCTGTGCTCCAGCTGCAGGTTGCAATGAAAAAGCGTCCATACCTGTAATTTTCTTCAAGTCTTGCTCCAATTCCCACATCAATTGTAGTGATCCTTGAATACAACTTTCATGAGAAAGAGGATGTAAATCCTTAAATCCATCTAGTCTTGCGATATCTTCGTTTATCTTAGGATTGTACTTCATTGTACAAGAACCTAATGGATAAAATCCAAGATCAACTCCAAAATTCATTCTTGATATGTTAGTGTAGTGTCTAACAACATTGATCTCACTCACATTTGGAAGAGCAATCTCTTTTCGGATCAGATCTTTTGGCAGTTCAATTGTAATGTCCTCTACTGCTTCTCCTCCTCCTCCTCCTCCTCTCCTCTCTTCTTTATCGTCAACATCAGGTACATGTTCTGTAGTCTCTTCTTCGTATTCGAATATTAGCTTCATTTTGTTATCGTTGTCTCCTTTATTATTGAAGCATATGATTCTATATCTTGAACTGTATTCATTTCAGTACAGGAAATTAATATATTATCTTCACCTAAATTAAGACCACCAAGAATTCCATTTTTAAGTAAGTTTGAAGAAATATTTTCCAAAGACCCCGAAGGCGCCTTCATGTTGAATTCGTTGTAAAATGGTTTTTTGTTCAAAGCTTCGAAGCCGAGGCTCTTCAATTTGTTATGCAATAAGTGTGCTCTACTATAAGAGAGTTTAGCAACATTGATTAATCCATTCCTGCCCATAAGTGCCAAATAAATAGTCGAAGCTATGGCCATTAGTGCCACATTTGTTGTTATGTTGCTCGTAGCTCTTTCTCTCCTTATATGTTGTTCCCGCGCTTGAAAAGTCAACACAAAGCCTTTATTTCCCTTTGAATCTGTAGTCATTCCGCAAATTCTTCCTGGAATTTTCTTTAATAAGAAGCTCTTGACTCCCATAAATCCAAGGTATGGGCCTCCAAAGTTTACTGGAATACCAAAGGACTGTCCTTCACCGACTACTATATCTGCACCATAATTTCCTGGTGGTTCTAATATTGCAAGAGAGGTTGGCTCGACAACACAAGTAATAAAGAGTGCACCCACTTTATGTGCCTGTTCTGACATGTACTGTAAATTCTCAATATTTCCATAGAAATCAGGGTTCTGAGCAATCACGCAAGCTGTGTTATGATCAATCTCATTTACAATTTTGAGATCTGCTCCTTCACAATATGTTTTTAAAACTTCCAAATATCGAGGATTAAGTCCATTCTTTATGAAAATGCAATTCCTTCCATTATAAGATGAAGAGAGCAATACGGCTTCTGCCAATGCAGATGAACCTTCATACATAGAAGCATTAGCTATATCCATGCCTGTAAGAAGACATATGAATGATTGGAATTCGTACATGGTATGTAGAGTTCCTTGGTTCATTTCTGCTTGGTAGGGGGTATATCCTGTAAGGAATTCTCCCCTCATTAGCAAATGGTTTACTGCAGACGGAATATAATGATTGTAAGATCCAGCCCCAATAAAGTATTTCATGATCTTATTCTTTTGTGATATATTTCTCATATGTTCCAAGAGTTGAAGCTCGCTCATTGGCTTAGAGAGATCCAGTTTCTCATTAAGAGGCGGCTTTAAATCCATGATTAAATCATTTATCGATCTTACTCCAATTCGTTTTAACATCTCTTCTCTATCATTTTCAGTTATTGGTGAGTAATTCATTTTTCTTCCTCTTATTCTATTTCGCCAATGAATTTGTTATATTGCTCATTTGTCATCAAATTGTTAAATTCCTCCATATTTGATGGTTTTAATTTTACAATCCAACCTAATTCATATGGAGATTGATTTATCCACTCAGGATGCTCAAGCAACTCCTCGTTAACCTCCACAACTTCCCCACTCATAGCACAATATATATCAGAAGAAGCCTTTACTGAATCAATTATAGCTATTGATTGCATATGTCTAAATATACTACCAACCTTAGGCAATTCTATGGAAACTATATCACCAAGTTGTCTCTGAGCAAAGTCTGAGATTCCCATAATAGCTATTCCTTCCTTGATTACAATCCATTCGTGTTCTTTTGCAAATCTTATATTCTCAATCACAAAGATCTATTTTTAATGTTATGCAAGCCATAAAAATTTTTTATTTTCGCTTATAGAATCGTGTACTACTAAGAACTTTTGCTTTATACAATTTACCTCCAATATTAATTTCAATTAATTGATCGGGCAATACGTACGTTGGTACAAAACAAAAGCCAATAGACTTTTTTAAAGTTGGTGAAAAGCTTCCACTTGTCACAAAACCTACCTTTTGGTTATTCATTAATACTTCATTTCCATGTCTAGCTACCCTTTTTTCTAGAACCTCGAATCCAACGAGCTTTCTATTTATCTGCTGGGTTGCCAAAGCTTTTTTTCCAATGAACTCTTTCTTTTCAAATTTTACTGTCCACTTAAGCGGGACCTCTAAAGGAGTAGTATTTTCATCCATGTCATTTCCATAGAGCATCAAACCAGCCTCTAGTCTGAGTGTATCTCTGGCTCCCAAACCAGCTGGTTTAATATTAAATGTGGAACCTAAATGTACGAGCTTATTCCAAATGTCTATTTTTGAAGAATCAAAGAATAGCTCAAAACCATCTTCTCCTGTATAACCTGTCCTTGATATTATACATTCTATTCCAAAAATATTTGTGATAATAAAATGAAATGGTTTTAACTGATTCAGGTTTACATCAACGATTGCTGCTTTCTCTAGAAGATTTTGAGCAAGAGGACCCTGGAGTGCTAGAAGAGCAATTTTATCACTGATATCTTCAACAATAGTTGCTGATTTCGAATGCTTAATAATCCATTCTAAATCCTTTTCTCTATTTGAAGCATTAACCACGATAAGGAATTTTTCCCTATTAATCATGTATATGATTAAATCATCTATTATTCTACCATTATCATAACATATAGGAGAATATAATGCCATATTGTTGTCTAATTTTGATACGTCATTAGTAACTAAAGTTTGTAGACAATCATAAGCATCGGTGCCTTTAACTTCAAAGCGCCCCATATGTGAGACATCAAATAAACTAACATTTGTTCTAGTATTGAGATGCTCATTGATTATTCCTGAAGAATAGTGTAGAGGCATTTCCCATCCGTGAAAGTTTAGCATTTTTGCTCCAAAGGATGTATGAATATCATAAAAAGGTGTTTTCATTATAGATAAGCCAACAAATATAATTGATGAGTATTAACTTTTATTATAACGGATATTGTAGGTAGTTAAAAGTACAAATGGAACTAATAAGAAAACCATCGTGGCTTAGAGTAAAAGCTCCTGCAGGAGAAAATTATACAAAGGTTAAACAATCACTTAGGTTGCTAAATCTTCATACCGTCTGTGAAGAAGCAAGATGTCCTAATATATCCGAGTGCTGGGGAACAGGCACGGCTACAATTATGATCATGGGAGACATATGTAGTAGGGGATGTAGGTTTTGTGCTGTTAATAGTGGTAAACCATCTTTGCTTGATGCAGGTGAACCAGAAAGAGTCGCTAAGGCAATTAAAGAATGGAAATTAAGATATGTAGTAATTACTTCAGTATGCAGAGACGATTTAGAGGATGGAGGAGCCGAACACATTGCAAAGACAGTCAAAGCAATAAAACTTTTATGCCCCACAACAATAGTAGAATCGCTAATCCCAGACTTCAGGGGAGATGACAGCTCGATAAAAGAGATAGTTAAATCTGAACCAGAAGTCATAAGTCATAACATCGAAACCGTACCTAGACTTACTCCTAAAGTTAGAGATGCTAGAGCTTCATATGAACAATCACTTCTAGTTCTAAAAAAAATTAAGGATATTAATTCATTGATTTATACAAAATCTTCTATAATGCTAGGTCTTGGAGAATCAGAAGAAGAAGTTATTCAGACAATAAAGGATCTCAGATCAGTTGGAGTAAGTATATTGACTTTAGGTCAATATCTTCAACCAACTCCTAAGCATTTACCACTTGTCGAATTTATTGCTCCAGAAAAATTTAATTGGTTTAGGGAAATTGCAGAAAAAACGGGATTTGTTTATGTAGCCTCGGGTCCACTTGTTAGGAGTTCTTATAGGGCAGCAGAATTTTTCTTGGAAAAAAATTTGTAATTAGGCGTAATGGTGTCTAGCTGTTGTTGCAGTGTGCTCAGAGGAAGTGTCAACTGACTTTACACAATTTTGTAGTTCAAAATATTAAAGAAATAAAGTTTATAGAAAATTGTAAAATATTTGATTTTATAATATAAAAAATTTTATAATTTTTTTGCTAGGTATTTTTAATCAGAATAAATCAGAATAGAAATAGGTTTCTACACGGGGTATATTTCAACTCAGCAGCACCGAGAACGTTATGGAATTACTAACATCGCCAAAACCGTTTCAGCTAGCGAGGATGAGGAGTGTGGGTAGAGATATTTTACTACAAAGACAAAAAACATAAAGATGAAGTGATTGCAAAGATGATGACTGATAAAGTTTGTAAACGGAGTTATCAACAATTTATGGATCTTATTGCTCATGGGTCAATGTAATCAAAGAGTTTAGTCACATAGACTGTATAGGCTTTGTATAGATGAACTTGGTAACTTCAATTTCTTTCATTTATTTTTGATCTTTGATAAGTATTTAGTAACAAATTTTTCATATGACCTCCATCTGTTAAAACAAGCTCATCTTGTAATAATATACAAGAATTTATTATGTTCTATTCTACAATTCTTTATGTTCATAAAATATTAACTTGACTATTTTGTGATATACCTTCTATTACACTCGAAACGAATCTGGGAGCTATTGAACCATCCGAATCAAGATTGGGATTGAATATAGTAATATCCATTCCAATACTGCGACCTGAGGCATCTATGATTTTCAAAAGATCGGTTAGCTCAGAGAAACTTAAACCACCCTTTAGACGATAATCTACTGCTGGCATGATTGAGTCATCCAATACATCAGCATCGATATGGATCCAAAATCCACAAAGTTCATCCTGCAAAAGCTTCTTGACAGCCTCTGATGCAGCAGCTGTTATTCCTAGTTCTTTCACGTATGTAAGATCAAATGAATAAATGTCGGTATTTCGAACATCTTGACTTCCAAAACTTGAGGCTTGTTCTCTGTCACGGTATCCAAATAGAATTATGTCTTGATCTCGTACAAGTGGTTTAAGACCATCGATATTAGTAAGTACATCCGGTCCTCGACCAGATACAATTGCAAGATCCATATCTGCAACCTCTCCTGTTAAAGATGCTTCTGGTTGATAAAAATCAGCGTGGCCGTCTATGAAGAATAATCCATACCTTCCCAAACGCCGTAGGGCTAGAAGATTTCCAATCAGGATGCTACAATCACCTCCTAGTACAATTGGGTATCGCCTGCTATGAATCACAGAAGAAACTTGGTCTGCAAGTTGTAGTGAAAAAGTTTTGATGGATTCCGGATTTAGTAGAAGCGTTACTTTGTCCCTCTCTGAATTATAAGGCAAAGGAGAAACTCGCCCTCCATAATCGGCATTTAACCTATTCATCAGACCTGCTGCTTTCAGTGCTTCTGGTAGATATTCTACTCCAGTCGGTCGTAATCCTAGAATTGAGGGAGCATCTATAATTGTAAATCGTGATGGCAAAGTTATCCACCTAATAACAATTTAAAGAGGTTTTCAAAGTCTATTATAAAGTTATTCATTGGCGTTCAACCGTATATGTGTCAACGGATTTTGACCTAAATTTTTTGGTTCGTCGAAAATGCTAAATTCCGTTTGAAAAAAAATCTGATCTGATTATAAATTAAATACATCAAATAATTAGATACCGATCCATTTAAAATTTTTGATTGAATATAATAAATATTTAAATTTATAGTGTTAATTTGCTAATGGTGTCTGATTTCTTAAATACCTCTTTGTTGGTACGTTAATGACCTGTTACCAATAGGAAAAACTACTCTTATTATAACATGTTATTTCTTTATAAGTAAATTAGATTTTTGTTGTCATATTTTACATACGATTTAAAAAGAGAGGTAAGAATTTTATATTAACCATAGTTCTGATTTGTATATATTTAGAAGTTTAATCTATATAGAAGAGAAGGCGACAAGTTTCACCATTTGAATCTGCTTAAATCTAATTCAATTCTGAAATACCATTTTCAATAGTATTATTTTTCCAAGAGTGCATAAAATCTAGTAGGATTTCCTTTACTTCCCATTCCTGATTCTATAATTTCCTTGAGTTGATAGCCATGTTTTTTTACTATATCTATAGAATACCAGAATGGTGCTAACGTTCCATTTAATAATAGTAAAGTTTCTTCGTTCCCCCTCAAGACTACAGAATATGCACTTTGATATTCCACTTCAATAAGTGTTTGACTCTTCAAAATTTTAGAAAAATCAATAGGAGGTAAACCAACGCCTATTCTTAATTTACTACTACTACTACTACTATCATGGAGAGAATTTACTCTTAATTCTTCTTGAGCTAATCTTAATTGTTCTTCTAATGTAGTTGAACCTTTGTCTTGATCTCCTTTCTTAGTTTCATTAGGATTTGTAATTAATTCTGAAGCATTTTTCATAGATTCTGATATTTTCGTAATAGCTGCAATAGCTTTCTTTAATATATATAAAGTATTTTCTCTAATTTCATTTTCCTCGCTCTGCGCATTTACAATCTTGTGAATATTAGGTTGCATAAATAAAATAAGACTAATAATAACGACTATTGTAATTATAACAGAAAATAACCTTTTCATTTTTTGTTAATATAGATAATAATTATATGAAATTTAATGTCTAAATAATATATCAAAGTGGTTAATTAACGGCAGACTAGATTTTTCTTCTGTTGCCATTCCTTCTCTCCTTTAATGTTTTATGGAATATATTCTACTGACCTTAACTTTGCAAGGAAGAAATGGGTCGAACAATTCCTTCATTTAGAATTGCTTCTATAATAGAGAAGAAAATGGGTGGAAATTATTGTAAAATATTTGAATCAAAATTAAAGAAAAATCTTTAAAGCTATGTTTTCAAAGCTAGGTTAACAATTCTGCTTGTTGGTATTCTACAATCCCAATTAGAATATATCCTTCTTAATGTCAATAGCTTTATATCATTCCAATATATTAAAAGAAAAAAATTATTCCAGTAGATAAATCTACCTAACGCATAATCTTCTTTATTTGTGTCTATTATTGAAATGCTATTTCTTTATAACTATATCCTGATCAATTAGTCCATATATTGGTGTATTTCCAAAGTGAGATAAGCCTAATGAAGAAATAAATCGAGGAAGATTATTTATCTTAGATGGATCAACCAAAATACTTATGACGTTATTATTCATTGCCTTTATACTAAGTGGGACATTATTTACGGGCCCATCTTTCATGGTTACTGTAGCCGTTCCATTGACTTGAT
>OBLS010000734.1_pt1 | contig 12492 bp, 16 predicted proteins | sample 1519901 | NCBI WGS metagenome assembly OBLS01 (sample SAMEA3113585, study PRJEB22503) | soil metagenome
GGCGCTCTGGTACGAGCTGCCGGACTCGCTCGTGCGCGAGGAGTTCCCGCTCGAGCTGCTCCAGGGCTCGCTTCACGCCGCCGAGCACGGCCAGATCGCGGTGCTGCCACTGCTGGCGATGTGCGACCGCTGGGACATCGGCGGCCTCTCGACCGCCTATCACCACCAGACCGGCGTGCCCACGATCTTCATCTACGACGGCCACCCCGGCGGCGTGGGCATCACGCGCGCGGGCTACGAGCGCTTCGAGGCGCTGGTGGGCGACGCGCTGCGCCTGATCTCGGAGTGCCCGTGCGAGAGCGGCTGCCCGAGCTGCGTGCAGTCGCCGAAGTGCGGCAACCTCAACGAGCCGCTGAACAAGCGCGGCGCGACCGAGCTGCTGAGCCGGATGGCCGGGAGCTAGCCGCGCTTCAGCGCGCGGGCCGCCGCGTCCATGACGGAGCTGCGGTTCTTGCGGGTCGACTCGTACAGCTCGACGGTGGCTGCCTCCGCAGGCGATGCGGCGGCGAGGCGGTCGCGGATGCCGGCGGCGGTCATCTTGTCGTAGCCGTCCCAGGGCGCCTCGACGTGCAGCTCCGGCCCGGCGCCGTCCTCCGCGCCCTCCTCGGCCGCCTCGGCGACGAGGACGGGCTCCTCGTCCACGTGGTCCGGGATCAGCTCGTCGGGGACGGCGGGAGGCGCGTCGGCGCCAGTCCCGCCGACGGCGGCCGGGGGAGCGTCGTTCACGTCGAGCACGTCCGGCTCCGGGCCCACCTCGCCCGGGTCGGGTGCGATGTAGCCCGTCTCCGGCACGACCACGTCCGGCTCGGCCGGGCTCCCGCGCTCGACCGTCGAGCGGGCGGCGCCCGCGGACGCGTGCGGGTCGGCGCCGTTGCCCGGGGCGTCGGGATGCGAGGGCGAGCGATACTCGGCGAACCCCTGGGTCTCGCGGCCGGGGTCGATCAGCTCGAGGCCGAGCCGGGCGGCCTCGGCGGCGGTAGAGAACCCGAACTCCCAGACGCGCAGCGTCAGGCGGGCGGGCTCGCGGGCGAGTGACAGGACACCGGTGACTAACCCCACGTCGAAGGCGTACCCGTCGCTCGCCCGCGAAAACCGCGGCGGCTAGGGGAGCATCCTGGAGGGCCGAGGATCTCGATGTCGTGCCCGCCCGCCCGAGACCGCGCCGCACCGCGAGATGACGCTCGAGGTGAACGAGATCTTCGGGGAAGGAATCCTGCGGCCCCAGCTCGAATGGTTGGAGCAGGCGGAGAAGACGATCCGCGCCCAGGGCTAAAGACGTCCGGAGAGGCGCCGATGCGGGACCTACGGTGCTTCCTCGCCCAACCCTCCTCGCCTGCGCCGCCGCGCTCGCCGCGATCTCCCTCCCCGGGACGGCCTTCGCCGACTCCGGCGGCGGCGTCGCCGTGCCGGACGGGAGCGGCGCGCTCGCCGACGGCGGCGGCGCCTTGGTCGGCACACCGGTGCCCTCCTCAAGGCAGCAGGTACGGCGGAAGCGGAGGCGGCGTCCCGTGCTCCCGGCCGGCGAGCACGTCTTCCCCGTGGCCGGCGCGTACACGCTGGGCGGCGAGGACGCCGTCTTCGGCGCGCCGCGGCGCGGCCACACGCACATGGGCCACGACGTCTCCGCGGCGCGCGGCACGCCCGTCGTGGCGCCTTTCGCGGGCGTGGTCGCCTGGGTGCGCTACCAGCGCGCCGGGGCCGGCCACTACGTGGTAATCGACGCCGACGACCAGCGCGACTACGTGTTCATGCACCTGCGCCGCGGCTCGATCCCCGTCGCCCAGGACCAGCGCGTGGCGGCGGGCGAACAGATCGGGGAGGTCGGCAGCAGCGGCCGCTCCTTCGGCCCACACCTGCACTTCGAGGTGTGGGTGGGCGGCTGGTACGAGCAGGGCGGCGAGCCGGTGGACCCGCTCCCGCTGCTTCAGTCCTGGGCTACTCGATAGCGAGCGTGAACCGCCCGCGGAGCTCGTCCGGGCTCGCGGAGACGTGGCCGTTCAGGTCTCCGAGCGGGCCCGTGATCAGGCCGGCGCCGAGCCCGCCGAGGTCCGGGATGCCGAACTGCTCGCCGAACACCGCAATGATCTGATTGGCGAGCTGCTCGGCATCCGTGCTCGTGACGACCGACCCGCTCGCCCCCTCCACCGCGCTCGGCTCGGTGGTCGCCAGCTCCTCCGCGCGCGCGCGGTCGGTCGCGACGACCAGCACCTCGCCCGCGACGCCGAAGATCACCGACCCGCCGTCCCCGTCCGAGAGCTCGTAGAAGTCGTCGCCGGCGCGCGGCTTCCTCAGCTCGACCCGCGGCCCGAAGCCAGCGCCCTCCGCGAAGCTCGGCAGCACGTCGGCCACCCGCGCGAGCGTGCGCGTGAAGGCCTCGGGGTCGTCGAGCTGCGCGCGCACCCCGAATCCGCCGAGCGTCGAGATGCTCGCGGCAACGTCGCCGCCGAGCTGGCCGACCAGGTCGTCGTCCAGGCTCACGTCGAGCTGCTCGTCGATCGTCCGCTTCGCCTGCGCGTAATCGCCGAAGCCGGCGGGGTCGATCGCCTGGGCGGCGCTCTCGGCGAACCGCACGATGTGAGCTAGGTCGCGCACGCCGAGCCCGACCTCGCCCTCACGCGCGATCACGCCCGGCGACTCCTCGCCAGGGGCGATCGGCAGGTCCGCGTCGCTCAGGTCGCCCTCGCTCCGCAGGCGGAACTCCACGTCCACGCTCTCGCCCTTCGCCACCACGGCGGCCCCGAGCGTCCGGAGCGCCGCGATCCACTTCACCTTCCGGGCGTCCGCGCTCCCCGGGTCGTTCCGGAGCAGGGCCTCGACGTCGGCGTACATGCGCGCGACGGCGTTTCCGGGGAGGCCGTCTAGCGCGGACTCGAAGGACTCCTCGTCGAGGTGGTCGTCGCCGTCCGCGCGCTCCAGCGCCGCGGTCAGCCGGCGCCGGTCGGCCGCGAACACGATCACGTCGCCCTCAACGGCGAAGAAGGCGTCCTCGTCCTGGTACAGGGTCGCGCCCGCCGCCTCCCCGAGCTCGCGCGCGCTCTGCCGGTCGACGAGCTCGTTCAGCTTGTCCTCGTCGGCGGTCTGCATCACCAGGACCGGCTCGACCTCCGCGCCCCGGGCCTGGGTGATGCCGATCACGGCGGGGTTGCCGAGCAGCGGGCGGACATCCTCCTCGAAGCGGCCGTCGGAAGCCTGCGCGAGCTGCTCCCGGAGCCGCTCGCGGACCTCGCCCGAGAACGCGAACTCGTTCAGCAGGTCGTTCAGCGCCCGGTACTGGTCGCCGTCGAGGTCGGTGTCGAGCGCGGCGGCGAAGACGGCGTCCCGCGGCAGGTACGAAAGCGCGGTGTCGAGCGGGCTCCCGGAGTCACCACCGCAGCCCGGGAGGGCGAGCGCCGGCACTACGAGGAGGGTCGCGATCAGGCGTCGCATGAGGGCGTGGCGCACCCTAGCGGGCGCCTTTCCGGATACGGCGACGGCGGCCGGACGGGTCCATGGCTGAGAGACTCGGCCGGCAGCGACGTAGATACCATCGATCCGGCTGCTTCGGCGAGGTAGCTCAGTTGGTAGAGCACACGACTGAAAATCGTGGTGTCGCCGGTTCGATTCCGGCCCTCGCCATTTGGCGAACGCGACCGAGGCGCACGAGCATCACGCGATGCCGACGGCGGGCAGGGAGCTCGATGCGCTCGCCATGAGCGCAACGCTCCACTGCCTCACCGGCTGTGCGATCGGCGAGATCACCGGCATGGTCGTGGGCACCGCGCTGGGCTGGTCCGAGTGGGCGACGGTCGCGCTGGCCGTGGCGCTCGCGTTCCTGTTCGGCTATTCGCTGACGAGCCTGCCGTTGCTCCGCGGCGGGCTCGCCCTGAGCGCCGTGATCCCGATCGCGCTTGCGTCCGACACGCTGTCGATCGCCATCATGGAGGTCGTCGACAACGCGATCATGCTGGCGATCCCGGGCGCCATGGAGGCGGGCCTCGACAACACGCTGTTCTGGGGATCGCTGTCGGTGGCGCTCGCAGTCGCCGGCTTCGCCGCCTACCCGGCGAACCGCTGGCTGCTCCAGCGCGGAAAGGGCCACGCCGCGGTGCACGCAACCGGCATCCACGGCGGCCCATCGCCACGCGTGGTCGGCACGATCGCGATCATCGCCGCCACCTTCGGGACGATCGTGCTGCTGGCCGAAGCACTCGGCTAGTCCGGTTTCTCGGCCATGCGACGCCAACCTGACCTACGCCAGCGGCATCTCGTCCACAGCTGACCTACGCCAGCCCCTCCGCCTTGTACTCGCGGAGGAAGCCCTCGAAGAGCCGGCGGTGGCCCTCCTCGTCGCGCAGGATGGCGATGACCATGTCCTGCGTGACGGGGTCGCGGCCCTCGCAGAACTCGATGATCTTGTTGTAGTGCTCGATGGCCCCCGACTCGGCTTCGATCACTCCCTTGATCACGTGCACGATGTCGGTCTGCTCGTCGGGCGGCTGGAGGTAGGTCTGCTCGGCCCGGAAGTCCAGTGAGCCGGGCACGACGCCGTAGAGCTCCTTGATCCGCGCGCCGAACTCGCGCGCGTGGCCGAGCTCCTCCTGGATGTCCTGCTCGAGCGACTCGATGATCTCCTGCGCTCGTACGCCGTCCGGGTTGATCGAGTTCGTGATGTAGCTCATCACCGTCTCGATCTCCATCCAGTACGCCCGCGTGAGCAGCTCGATCAGCTGCGCACGGTCGTCCTTCATGTCGTCGTCGAGTATTCCCATCCATGCGGGGTACCCTGCGGGCGGTGGAGGCAACCGCGTCGATCGAGCACCTGGAGCGCCCGCCGAAGCGACTCTGGAACCAGCTTCTGGCGGAACCCGACCGGGCGCCGGAGCTCATCGCGCTGGCCGCCGCCGAGCGCTTCGCGCCGCAGGCCGAGGAGTGGGTGCGGATCGCCGGGCCGGGCCACACGCCGCAGGAGCTGGCGCAGGTGGCATTCAAGAAGCACGTCCGGCTCGCGCGACTCGAAGGTGGCGCGCTCGGCATCGGCGGCGCGATAACCGCGGCGCCCGACATCGTCGCGCTCCTGTGGATCCAGAGCCGCATGGTCTTCTACATCGCGGCGGCGTACGGCTATGACCCGAAGCACCCGATGCGCCCCGCCGAGTATCTCGCGCTTCAGGGCCTCTACGACACGCCGGCCCACGCGCGCGAGGCGCTCGACGGCGTGGGCAAGCGGATGGCACAGGCGATGGTCGAGAAAGCGCTGTCGAGGCGTGACACCGACGCCCTCCACCTGAAGCTCGCGAAGTACCTCGCCAGACGCCTGACCCGGCGCGTCGCCGGCCGCCTGATCCCGTTCATCGGCGCTCCGCTCGGCGCCATCCAGAACGGCGGCGTCACGAGGCAGCTCGGCCGGCGCGCGCTCGACTACTACGCGCGGCCGTAGACCGGGATCGCGGCCCCGCTCGTCACGCGCGACTCGTCGGAGACGAGAAAGCGAACGACGCGCGCGATCTCCTCGGGCGCGACCCACTTCGAGTAGTCGGCGTCGGGCTGTCCGGCCCGGTTGGCCGGTGTGTCGATCACGCTCGGCAGGATCGCGTTCGCGCGGATCCCCTGCGAGCGGTAGTCCGCGTCGAGCGCCTGCACGAAGGCGAGCACGGCCGCCTTTGCGGTGATGTAGGCGGCCGCCCCGCCGAACGGCCGCAGAGCGGCGCGGGCCGAGACGGCCACGAACGCGCCGCCGCCGCGCTCCAGGAGCCGCGGCATCGCCGCGCGCGCGAGGTTGAAGGCCGGGGCGAGGTTGAGGCGCAGGAGCCGGTCGAACTCGGCCGGGTCGGTCTCGTGCACGAGGCCGGTCATCGCGAACCCGCCCACCAGGTCCACCACTGCCTCGAGGTCCGGCACGGCCTCCACGGCCCGGGCAGCGCCCTCGGGGTCGAGGAGGTCGGCGTTGACGAACCCCACCGAGTCGTCGAGCTCCGCCTGGGCCCGCTCGAGCTCCCCCTCCACCACCCAGGTGACGGCGCACGTGTAGCCCGCGTCGACCAGCTCGCGCGTGACCGCGCTTCCGAGAGCGCCGGTGCCGCCCGCTACGAGTACGCCCATGCAGCGGCAGCGTAAACCGTCCGTCGTGCGCGAGGTCGCGGGCGTGCGCGCGACGGAGCGATGCGATCAGAGCGGGGGCTATGCCATCCGGCTCCGGCCTTACCTTTGCAATCCCGATGGAGCAGACGTCCCTGACCCCGACGAGGTGCTTCGTACGCGACCTGGCCGACGGCCAGGAGGTGAACGAGGTGTTCGTCGTGCGCGCGCACACGCGGCGGCAGCGTCGCAACGGGGAGCCCTTCCTGAAGCTGCAGCTCGGCGACACCACCGGGTCCGTCGAGGCGGTGATCTGGGACGAGGTGGAGGCGCTAGCGCCGCTCTGCCCGGCCGGCTCGGTGATCCGGGTGCTCGGGCGGTATGCCATCGACGAGCGCTACGGCGCGTCGCTGACCGTGAAGCGGATGAGGGCGGCGGTCGACGGCGAGTACGACCTTGCCGAACTGGTCGAGGCACCCCCGGTGCCGTACGAGCAGATGGCAGCGGAGCTCGAGGCGTTGGTCGAGACGATCGACGCTCCTCATCTCCGTGCTCTGCTCGCCCGGCTGATCGACCGCTCGACGGAGACGGGCGCCGCGTACCACGTCGCCCCGGCGGCGAAGTACTACCACCAGGCCTACCGCCACGGCCTGTTGGAGCACTGCCTCTCGGTGGCCCAGGGCGTCAGCGTCCTGGCGCGCGGGCCGTTCCGCGGGGGCGTGAACCGCGACCTGGCCGTGACCGGCGCGCTCCTCCACGACATCGGCAAGACCGAGGTCTACGCCAGTCGCAACGGCGCCATCGAGCTCACCGACCGCGGCAAGCTCCTCGGCGAGATCCCGCTTGGCTATTACAAGGTCCGCCGCGAGATCGAGCGGATCGACGGGTTCCCCTCGGCCGACGCCGAGCGCCTCCTCCACATCGTGCTGAGCCACCACGGCAAGCTCGAGCACGGCAGCCCGGTGGTGCCGTGCACGCGCGAGGCCACCCTCGTCCACTTCGTGGACAACCTCGGCGGCAACCTCGGGAGCTTCGACCGCATCGAGAAGACCCTGGCCGACGGCGCCTCCTGGTCCGATTTCGACCGCGGCATAGCGGCCGCGGCCTTCTTCGGCGCACGCGAGCAGGCGCGCGAAGAAGAAGCGGCGTAAACGCACTCGCGGAGGAACTTACCTCCGGTTAGAGTGACCACGTAGCCCGTTATCGCAAGGAGGCTCGCGTGTCGCTTGGAGGCTTGACGTGGTAGCCGCGTCCACCGGCTGGTGGATCGGGCTGGCGCTCGGGATCGTCGTGATCGCGGTCGCGGCCGCGATCGTGATCACCGTCGTGCTGCTCGCGAGGCGCATCGCCGCCCAGGCGAGCGGCGCGGTCGAGGGCGTGGAGACGGTCCGCGCCCAGACCGAGGAGCTGGCCGGCATCGACCGGATCAACGACTCGGGCCTCCGCATACTGCACTCGGCGCGGGCGCTGCGAAAGGTGGCGGTGGGCAAGTGAGCCTCGCGGTGTCGGGAAACACGCTCTGGGCCATCTCGCTGGGGATCGGGCTGGTGGCCGCGCTGATCGTCGCCGCGCTGCTCGCCATCCTGGTGAAGACGGTCGACGACATCGGCCGCTCGGCCCGCTCGCTGCTCGAGGTGGCGGGCAAGGTCGCCGGCAACACGGCCCACATCCCCAAGCTCCAGGCGACCGCGCCCGTGCTCGGGCAGATCGTGGACGAGGCGGTGGTGCAGGACCGCTACATGAGCGCCCTTACCGACGGTTACGGCGAGTCATGAGCGACACCGACGTGCTCGTGCTGCTGAGCGTCCTCCTGGCGGTCGTCGCGGTCGCGGTCGTGGCGGTCGCCCTGATCCGCGTGCGTGGCGGGCTCGAGTCCACCTCGAACGACCTCGCCACGCTCGCGGACGCGCTCGAGACGGTCGAGTCCGAGCACCTGCGCCCGCTCGAGCCGGCCGTGAAGGCGATCAACGGCCAGTTCGACGTGATCATCGGCGCGATGCCCGGCATCGCAGCCAAGGCGGCCGTCGTCGCCGAGAGGAGGCCGCGATGACCCTCTGGTGGATCGGCAACGTAGTCCTCCTTGTCGTGATCCTGCCAGTGGTCGTGTATCTGCTGAAGGGCGTCTTCGACGCCGCGCGGGGCATCGTGCCCAGCGTGAGGCGGATCGCCGCCGCGGCTCAGGCGGGGTCGCGCGATCTCGACGCGGTGCCGCTGCTGCTGACCACGCAGGCGCAGGTCAAGCAGACCGTCGAGGTGGTCGCGAACTACGGCGGCTCGCTCGACGTGATCGTCGACGACGCGGAGGAGGAGTAGCAATGCCCGCCGCAGGCGTGGTGCTGATCGTCGCCGTCGTCCTCATCGTGCTCGCACTCGTCTACTTCCTCGTGTCGACGATCGTCGCGCTCAGGCAGATCACCTCCGGGCTGGACGAGGCCATCGGGGCCGTCGGCGAGATCGTGGAGAAGAGCGCTCCCGTGGAGCCGGTCGTGAAGGACATCAACCGCAACCTCGACGCGGGCGTGGACCTCCTGGAGGGCCTGCTCGTGAAGAAGGCCGGCCTCGTGGACTCGATGGGTCTCGTCGAAGGCCTCTATCCGGGCTCGGCTGCCGCGGGCCTCCGCAACTTCCCGGAGAGCCGCGAGATCCACCCGCCGCGGATCTCCGAGGTCTACACGAAGGGCACGCTCACGCTGGCGCGCCTCGGCCGCGAGGCCCCCATCGCCGCCGCGAGCCCGAGCGGCTCCGTGCTGCGGAACGTCGAGGGCGGGAGCCTGGACGCGCGATCGCTCTACCCCGAGGGCCGACAGCAGCGCCCACCGGGGCTCCCCCGGTCGCCGGTGATCGGCACCGGCGCCCCGGTGGTGTACCCGCCGAGCGAGCAGCGCGGCGGCACCACCCCCGACGACGGCGAGATTCGCGAGAAGGGACAGTGGGCCGAGACCGCCGCGGAGGGGATCGTGCCGGCGGAGCTCGGCGGCTCCGACGCTCCCAGGGAGAAGCTCGCCGAGGATCCCGAGCTCGGCAGCGAGGCGCTGGGCGAGACGACGGGATCCAAGGAACCGGCCACCGACACCGGGATCGACCGCGCCGGCGGGGACGAGGCGGACGCGACCACCGACGCAGGGCCCGACCTCCCCGAGGGTGAGGAGCCGGACCTGAAGGACGCCGGCGCCCCACCGCGCCAGGTCGACACGTAGACACAGGAGAGAGCAATTGCAGACGCCCGCCTCATTCGAGTACGAACGCGCCACCAGCGTCGAGGGGGCCATAGCGGCGCTCCAGCGCCTCGGCTCCGAGGCGCGCATCATCGCCGGCGGGCACAGCCTGCTGCCGATGATGAAGCTCCGGCTCGCCAACCCCGAGCATCTCGTCGACATCAACGACCTCCAGGAGCTGGCCTACATCCGCGAGGAGGGCCCCGAGGTCCGGATCGGGGCGCTCACGCGCCACGTCGACCTCGAGCGGTCCGAGCTCCTCGCGCAGCGCTTTCCCGTCTTCCGCGACGCGGAGACCGTGATCGCCGACCCGGTGGTCCGCAACCGGGGCACGATCGGCGGCTCGCTCTGCCAGGCGGACGCCGCAGAGGACCTGTCGGCCGTCTGCTCGGCGCTGAAGGCGAGGGTCGTGATCCGGGGGCCTCAGGGAGAGCGCATCGTGGAAATCGAGGACTTCTACGTCGGCCCCTTCACGACCGCGGTGGCCGACGGCGAGCTGCTCACCGAGATCAGGCTCCCGCTGCGGCCGGGCGCGGGGAGCGCGCACGAGAAGGTCGAGCGGCGCGCCGGCGACTGGGCCGTCGCCGCCGCATCGGCCGCCGTCTGGGTCGAGGGCGGGACCGTCGTGGAGGCGGGAGTCGCGCTCAGCGCCGTCGGCCCGACCACCATCCAGGTGGCGCGCGCCGAGGAGCTCCTGCGCGGCAAGGCGCCGTCCGAGGAGCTGTTCGCTCAGGCGGGCGAGATCGCCTCGGAGGACTGCATGCCCGTCCCGGACGGCCGCGGGCCGGTCGACTACAAGCGCCACCTAGCGGGCGTGCTCACGAAACGCGCCCTGCGCCGCGCCGCGGCCCGCGCGCTGCACCAGGAGGCCTGACGATGCAGGTGACCATCTCAATCAACGGCGAGAGCGTGTCGCGGGACGTGGAGCCGCGCCAGCTGCTCGTTCACTTCATCCGCGACACGCCGGGGCTGACCGGCACCCACTGGGGCTGCGACACCTCGAACTGCGGCGCCTGCGTCGTGCTGATGGACGGTAAGCCCGTCAAGTCGTGCACGACGCTGGCGGTCATGTGCGAGGGCCACGAGATCCGCACCGTCGAGTCGCTCGAGCGGAACGGCGAGCTCGACCCGGTGCAGCAGGGCTTCCACGAGATGCACGCGCTCCAGTGCGGCTTCTGCACGCCGGGCATGCTGATGACGAGCCGCGCGCTGCTGGACGAGAACCCGAATCCGAGCGAGCAGGAGATCCGGACCGCCATCTCGGGGGCGATCTGCCGCTGCACGGGCTACAAGAACATCGTCGCCGCGGTTCAGTGGGCCGCGGAGAACGAAGCGGCCACGGGACAGGAGGTCTGATGGCGACCGTAGAGAGCGAACGGCCGATCGGCTTCGGGCGGCTGAAGCGCAAGGAGGACGCGCGCTTCATCCGCGGCGAGGGGAACTACCTCGACGACATCAGGCTGCCGGGAATGGTGCACGGCGCGATGCTGCGGAGCCCGTATGCGCACGCGCGCATCGTCTCCATCGACACCAGCAGGGCGCTCGCCCACCCGGGCGTCGCGGCCGTGGTGACGGCGAAGGACCTCGAGACGCTCGGCCTCGCCTGGATGCCGACGATCTCCTACGACACCCAGGCGGTGCTGGCGGGCGACAAGGTCCGCTTCCAGGGCCAGGAGGTCGCGTTCGTGATCGCGACCGACGAGTACATCGCGCGCGACGCGCTCCAGCTCATCGACGTGGAGTACGAGCCGCTGCCGGCGGTGGTGAACGCGCGTAGGGCGCTGGACGCGGACGCGCCGTTGATCCGCGATGACAAGACCGGCCAGACGGACAACCTCGCTAGCCCGACCTGGGAGGCCGGCGACGAGGAGGCGACCGACCGCGCGTTCGCGGAGGCGGATACTGTCGTGACGCGGGACATCATCTACCCGCGCTGCCACCCCGCCCCGCTCGAGACGTGCGGGATGATCGCGGATTTCAACCCGGAGACCGGGCAGCTCGACCTCTACAACGGCAATCAGGCGCCGCACGCCCACCGGACCGTGTACGCGCAGGTCGCCGGTCTCGCCGAGCACATGATCCGGATCAGGACCGGCGACATCGGCGGCGGCTTCGGCAACAAGGTGCCCGTCTATCCGGGCTACGTGTGCGCGATCGCGGGCTCGATCGTGGCGGGCGTGCCGGTCAAGTGGATCGAAGACCGCTCGGAGAACCTGCTGTCCACGGGCTTCGCGCGCGACTACGTGATGAGCGCGCAGATGTGCTCGAAGGACGGGAAGATCACGGGCCTGCGCGTGGACGTGATCGCCGACCACGGCGCGTTCGACAGCACCGCCCAGCCCACGAAGTTCCCCGCCGGCTTCTTCCACATCGTGTGCGGCTCGTACGACCTCCAGGCCTCGCACGTGAAGGTGAAGGCCGTCTACTCGAACAAGGCGCCCGGCGGGGTGGCGTACCGCTGCTCGTTCCGGATCACGGAGGCGGTCTACCTCGTGGAGCGCATGGTGGACGCGCTCGCGCTGGAGATGGGCGTCGACCCGATCGAGCTGCGGATGAGCAGCTTCATCCAGCCGGAGCAGTTCCCGTACGAGACCACGACCGGCTGGACGTACGACTCGGGCGACTACGCGAAGACCATGAAGGTCGCCATGGACATCGCCGGCTACGACGAGCTGCGCCGGGAGCAGGCGGAGAAGCGGGCGCGCGGCGAGCTGATGGGCATCGGCGTGTCCTTCTTCACCGAGGGCGTGGGCGCCGGGCCGCGGAAGCACATGGACATCCTCGGGCTCTCTATGAACGACGGGGCCGACCTGCGCGTGCACCCGTCCGGCAAGGCGGTCGTGAGCCTGAGCGCGCAGACGCAGGGCCAGGGTCACGAGACGACGTTCGCGCAGATCGTGGCCGAGGAGCTGGGCATCCCGCCCGAGGACGTGCAGGTGCGCCACGGCGACACCGACAGGTCGCCCTACGGGCTCGGGACGTACGGCAGCCGCTCGACGCCCGTGTCGGGCGGGGCGGTGGCCGTTGTGTCGCGCAAGGTGCGCGACAAGGCGCGCCTGATCGCGGCCACCATGCTCGAGACGCGGCCCGAGGACCTCGCGTGGGAGAAGGGCCGCTGGTACGTGAAGGGCGACCCCGAGAAGGGCGCGCCGATCGCCGACGTCGCCGTGCGCGCCTACAGCGGCGACCCGCTGCCCGAGGGCATGGAGGGCGGGCTCGACGC